>Ga0315545_1000012_pt1 | contig 176159 bp, 182 predicted proteins | sample SalMarSW160210MG_FD_203096 | JGI IMG/M metagenome (GOLD analysis project Ga0315545, IMG submission 203096) | Salt marsh sediment microbial communities from the Plum Island Ecosystem LTER, Massachusetts, United States - Salt Marsh Sediment SW1602-10 ... | reverse complement strand
GACCCCCGCGGCGCCGCGCTTGAGGCCCTGGCCCAGAAGTGGCCGGACGAGACCACGCGCAGGCTGCTCGAAGAACGCGCCGTCCAGGATGAGGACGGATGGCCCCGCCGCGCCGCGCTTGAGGTTCTGGCCGACAAGTGGCCGGACGAGACCACGCGCAGGCTGCTCGAAGAACGCGCCGTCCAGGATAAGGATAGCGACCCCCGCCGCGCTGCGCTTGAGGTTCTGGCCGACAAGTGGCCGGACGAGACCACGCGCAAGCTGCTCGAAGAACGCGCAGGTGTTGATGGGGTTGCCGCTTCGATCGTCGGAGGCTGGCATTCCAAGTTCGGCCGGATTGTGTTCACGAGCGATCTGGACGGGATGGCCCCATACCTTGATCCGGCCAAGCCCATCTCTCGCAAGCACATAGAGCGGGCGGCGGAAAGTGTCCGTATGCCGGCCGATAGAGTTGACGAGACGGTTCGGTCGCTGTCCGCGCATCTGGGCTGGGATATCGTGAAGGGAGCGGCGGGGTAATCGCGTCTTCTTCGAAGCAGGCGCTGCTGGACTTGCAGGTGTCCGACCGGAGGTGGGACGACCTCGACGAGCAAGTCGAGATCAGAGAGGCTCATCTGATTCCAGAAGCGCAAGAGATGCGCTTACGTACTCACTGCTGATAATCGGCGGCGGCCAATTCGTGTGGGGAGAAGGATGGCACTCATCCTGGGGAGTTGCAGCCGGCCCGTTGCCTCAACGACATGAAGCATCGCCCTCCCGCTCTTCCCCACTTCACCCAACGGCGCAGACGTGGTACAATCGGCCCCATGCCGAACCACAAACGCACCCTGCTCCTGGCGCTGCTGGCCCTGGCCGCCTGCCTGCCCCCCATCCCCGTCAACGCTCAGAACGAGCGGCTCGTCCTGGCCTTTTACTACGCCTGGTACGATCAGGGCTTTTGGTCCAAATCCCCCTCCGACCAGCCCACGCAGACCTACGTTTCCACCGACCCCGCCGCCATCGAGCGGCACGTCCTGTGGGCCAAGCAGGCCGGCATCGACGCCTTCGTCCAATCCTGGTACGGCCCCCAGGTGGAGAACAACCAGACCGAGCCAAATTTCGCCGCCCTGCTCGATATCGCCGCCCAGCACGGCTTCAAGGCGGCCGTCGATTTCGAGGTCGTCAGCCCCTTTTTCCACTCCGAGGCGGACGTGGTGGCGGCCCTGCTGCACAGGCAGGCGAGGAAGCGTGTGGCTGCTCCTGCGCGTGAACCAAGCAACGAGGGCCACCGATACCCCACAGTGGCCCTGTGGACTGCCAGGCAATGCCGTACCGGCTAGCTGCTTTTGTCAGGCTTGGGCAGCTTGGGGATCAGCCACGACAGGAAGGCGTCCGTCGAGCGTGTCTGCAGCAGCACCCGGCCGGGGCCGGTCAGATCCACCACCAACCCCTCGCCGCTGAACAGCGTCGACTTGATGCCCCCTACCCTGCGCACCTTGAACCCCATCTGCTCGGTGAAGGCAACCAGGTGACCCGTGTCCACAGTGTAGGCCTGACCTGCTCCCAGGTTCACCTCGTGGATCGCGCCGTAGGACGATAGCACCAGCTTGCCGCTGCCCGAAGCACGCAGCATGATCAGTCCCTCCGAGGCGAAGAACGTCTTTGCCCCACCCCACTTGGTATCCAGCTCTACATCCATCTCGGAAGCGACGTAGGCCCCCGATTGCACCATCAGGCTCTCATTGCTGAGATCAACAGTGAACAGATCCCCGGGCAGGGCGGGCGCGACGGTGACCTCGCCACCGCCGCCGGGCGCTTTGTATGTATTCTGAAAAAAGCTCTCCCCGCCAAGCACCGAGCGCGCCAGTGACTTCAAGAGCCCGCCAGCCGCCTTGGTCTCCAGTACCACGCTGGCCGACATACTGACCATCGACCCACCTTCCACCCGCACCTGCTCACCACCGGCAAGTTTGACCACTCCCAGCGAGTAGGCAGGCTTGTAGAGAATCTCGATATCCATGTGTGTTCCTCCTTGAACGACTTGACTTGAGCCTGTCAGCGTAGCAGCAAACAGGGAAACGATAGATGTGCTCCTAATCTTATCACGTTTTTCCCTCGAGTCCAAATGCATATGGCCTCCTCTTGGGTATCGTGCGCCTCCCCCCACTTCACCCAACGGCGCAGGCGGGTAAGTTGAGCTGAGCCTGCAAGAAACCCAACGCCAACCAGGACTGACCAGCTTTGTCGGAAGTGCGCCAGTCCGCAGTCTTTTTCGGCACGATGATCCAATCGGGTTGCGCAAATCTGACTTTGTGATAAAGTGTAAGCGTCACGCCAACGTCTCTGGAATGAGACGGCAGTTCGGACCAGGAGATTCACCATGGTGTCTACAGCAATTGCTACAGTAGTCAAGATGCTAGAGACATTGCCAGAGGCAACGCAAGCCCAGGTGTTGGAACATCTCCGCGAGTATATCGCAGAAATGCAAGACGACGCCGAATGGGATATCCAGTTCCAGCGGACCCAGAAACAACTCGTCGCAGCCGCACGTCAGGCGAAGCAGGAAATCGCCACCGGTCTTGCAGAGCCACTGGATTACACCCAGCTATGAAATCCACGGCCCTTCCCTCTTTCTGGAAGGCGTACAAGAGCCTTGATCGTCAAATCATGTCTGGAGGCGGCAGTTGCAGTACAGATTTGAGTGGGACCCGGCGAAAGAGAAGACAAACATCAGGAAGCACAAAGTGTCCTTTCGCAAGGTAGCCGCCGTATTTCGGGACCCCAATCAACTATCCATCTACGACGAAGAGCACAGCGAGTATGAGGACCGCTGGATCACAATGGGCATTGATGATAGCGGCGTCCTGCAGGTAGTGGTGCACACATTCAAACAGGTCAACGAGAGTGAGTGCGAGATCCGCATCATCTCAGCACGCAAAGCAACAAGCAGCGAATCGCAGCAATACCGGGAAAAAGTCAAATGAGAGCAGAGTACGATTTCTCAGAAGGCGAACGCGGCAAGTTCTATAGCCCCGATGCGGTATTCAGCTTCCCAGTCTACCTTGAGCCAGATGTAAGCGATTTCATGAACCAGTTGGCAGATGAAAAAGAGGTTGACGTTCAGGAGTTGGTCAACGAATGGCTCAGGGTCAACATCAAGCTGATTCGGAGCATCGGTACAAAGTAGACTGAGTCGAGGCCCCAGCTCAAGATCCAGCACTCAGAGAAGCTCTCACCTAGCGCAGAGCTCGCCCGGTCGCGTCAGGCAAAAAGCCCCGGCGTCTGTCAGGGCTTTTGTTGCTGCCACGCGCGAAAAGAGCGTTCCCCTCACCCGCAACGGCTGCACCGTCCCCTCCCCCCACTTCACCCAACGGCGCAGACGTGGTACAATCGGCCCCATGCCGAACCGCAAACGCACCCTGCTCCTGGCGCTGCTGGCCCTGGCCGTCTGCCTGCCCCCCATCCCCGCCAGCGCTCAGAACGAGCGGCTCGTCCTGGCCTTTTACTACGCCTGGTACGATCAGGCCTTTTGGTCCAAATCCCTCTCCGACCAACCCACGCAGAGCTACGTCTCTACCGACCCGGCCGCCATCGAGCGGCACGTCCTGTGGGCCAAGCAGGCCGGCATCGACGCCTTCGTCCAGTCCTGGTACGGCCCCCAGGTGGAGAACAACCAGACAGAGCCCAATTTCGCCGCCCTGCTCGATATCGCTGCCCAACATGGCTTCAAGGCAGCGGTCGATTTCGAGGTCGTCAGCCCCTTTTTCCACTCCGAGGCGGACGTGGTGGCGGCCCTGCAATACCTGCTGAGCGTCCACGCCAACCACCCGGCCTACCTGCGCATCGATGGCAAGCCCGTCGTCTTCTTCTGGCGGCAGGGGCGCTTCCCGGTGGAGTCGTGGGTCGCCATCCGCAACCAGGTGGACCCCGGCCGCACGAGCATCTGGATCGAGGAAGGGGTGACCCTATCCCACATGGAGCAGTTCGACGGCCACCACCTCTACAGCGTGGCCTGGGATGCCCAGCCGGAGCAGCAGCTTCTCAAGTGGTCGGGGTGGGTGCGGAACTGGAGCGCCGAGCACGGCGCATTCAGGTACTGGGTGGCCACGGTGATGCCCGGTTACAACGACCTGGTCACCGGCCGCTCTGACGCCTTCGTCCGCGATAGGGCCGGCGGCGACTATTACCGCCGCTGCTGGCAGGGCGCCATCCAGAGCGGCGCGGACATGGTCATCATCACCAGCTTCAACGAGTGGCTGGAGGGTACCCAGATCGAGCCCAGCGTGACGTACGGGGACTTTTACCTGAACCTGACGCGGGAGCTGGCCGACCAATACCGGGCCAGCCCGCTGGTGGCCCCCACAGCGGCCCCGCCGCCGACCGTTCCCCCCACTGAAGCCCTCCCCACGTCTGCGCCCACGGCGACAGTGACGCCGCCGCCCACCCCCACGCCGACCGCCACGGCCACATCGACGCCGACGGCCACCCCCACCGCTACGGCTACCTCCACGCCGACCCCGAACCCCACGCTCACACCGACGGCTACGGCAACGCCAACGCCGCTGCCCACCCCCACGCCGACCCCCACCGCACCCGAGGCGGTGGTCTCGTTCGCGCAGAGCTATCCGGAGCTGGTCGTGGCAGGCGTGGGCCTGGTGTTCATCGCGATCCTGGCGATCTCATACAGCCGTCGAGGACGGTACCCTCCCCCTTGAGTGTCGCTGAGCAAAGCCCGACCTCTTGCCGCGCAGGCGCAAGGTGCGATCAGCTACTCGCCGCGGGCCCCTCGTCCTCCGGGGCGGCCGGCGGGTCGGGCGCGGGCGCTTTGCGCATGAGCTGGCGCACCAGGATATAGACGCCTGCCAGGATCATCGCGACGGCCCCCACGTACTGGATCAGATTTTCAGCGATGAGAAAGGAGGCCCCGACGACGGTCATGATCCCGGTGGGGATGAGGGCCCACCAATTCCTGGGGTTGCGCGCATAGATCACAAAGAAGGGGATCGCCACGGTGAACATGACGTACGCCGGAACCACGAGGTCGCCGAGAACCTCCAGCTCAATCAGCGCGATCATCACCGCGATAGATAACAGAACGTAGGCCGGGATGAGCGCCCACCAATTGGCCCGATTGCGCACGAACACCAGCACGAACGGCAGTGCGATGGCCGTCAGCACGTAGCTGCCGACGAACTCGTCTGCCACCAGGTTCAAATCATCCAGAGTGACGATCCCGGCGACGGCCACCAGGACGTAGGCCGGAATGAGCGCCCACCACTGGCTGCGGTTGCGCAGAAACACCGCCAGAAACGGCAGCGCGATGGCCGTCAGCACGTAGGCCGGGATGAACGGGTCCGGCACATCCAACACCGCCAGCGCGACCAATACTGCGACGGTCAGCAGCACGTATGCCGTAAGCAGCAGTCCCCACGCCGAACGATCTGTGAGGTAGACGGCGAACGCCCCCAGCCCGCCTGCAGCCAACACGGCGACCCACGCCCAGGCGCTGAGGGCGACGAACTCGTCTACCAACGCCATCGCGCCGAATAGAATCAGCAAGCCTCCCCAGACGATCCCTAGCCTTACCCTTCGTGATTCCATCGTGACACCTCCTCCTGATCATCACTGCGACTATTCTGTTCCCGATTATATACCCGATGGCCTCCCTCACACAAACGCAGAGGTATCAGAGGTAAAGAGGAAAAAAGATCGAAGCCGATTTGACCAGGAGCCAGGTGCGTAGTAGAATCTGGAACAGTCGCGTGGAACACCATCACCTCACAGGGGGAAGCTATGGAGCACAAACTAGCAGAGCTAAAGACCCGTCTCACCGAGATCGATGACCTGGAATCGGCTGCCAGGCTGCTGAAATGGGATCAGAACACCTACATGCCGCTCGGCGGCGCGGTGGCCCGCGGGCGACAGAGCGCCACACTGAGGCGGCTGGCACACGAAAGGTCTATCGATCCCGACCTGGGCAAGCTGCTGGATGAGTTGCGACCCTACGCCGAGAGCGTGCCCTACGACTCGGACGAGGCCGGCCTGATTCGCGTCGCGCGCCGCCGTTACGAGGAAAAGATCAAGGTGCCGCCACAGTTCACGTCCGAATTTTACGCCCACACATCGGCCATACTGCAGGTCTGGACGGAGGCCCGGCCCGCGAATGACTTTGGACGGGTGCGACCCTACCTCGAAAAGACGCTCGATCTGAGCCGGCAATACGCCAACTATTTCGACTATGAGCACGTCGCCGATCCCCTGATCGGCAGGCTCACGCAAGATCCGGGCATGACCGTCTCGATCGTACGCCCGCTCTTTGCGGAGCTGCGGGAGCAACTGGTGCCGATGGTGCAGGCGATTGCCGCCCAGCCCTCCGCCGACGGCACGTGCCTGCGCCAGCATTTCCCCGAAGACCAACAGATAGCCTTCGGGATCGAGGCGATCGAGCGCTTTGGCTACGACTTAAAAAGGGGGCGGCAGGACAGGGCCCCTCACCCGTTCACCATCGAGTTCTCCATCGGCGACGTGCGCATCACCACCCGCGTGGACGAGGAGAACCTGCGCAGCGCGCTTTTCAGCACGCTGCACGAAGCCGGGCATGCCATGTACCAGCAGGGTATCAAGACCGACTTTGAGGGCACGCCGCTGGCACAGGGTACATCTATGGGCGTCCACGAAAGCCAATCCCGCCTGTGGGAGAACCTCGTCGGGCGCAGCCGCATCTTCTGGCAGCACTTTTACCCCAGGCTGCAGGCCGTCTTCCCCGACCAGTTGGAGGGCGTGGATCTGGAGACTTTTTACCGCGCGATCAACAAGGTCGAGCGCTCGCTGATCCGCACCGAGGCCGACGAAGTGACGTACAACCTGCACGTCATGCTGCGCTTCGAGCTTGAATGCCAGTTGCTCGAGGGCAGCCTGGAGGTGCGCGACCTGCCGGAGGCATGGCGCGCGCGGATGAGCGCCGACCTGGGCATCGCTCCGCCAGACGACCGCGACGGCGTGCTGCAGGACATACATTGGTATTTCGATCACATCGGCGGCATGTTCCAGTGCTACACGCTGGGGAATATCATGAGCACCCAGTTCTTTGCGATGGCACTGCAGGCCCATCCCGAGATCACGGCCGAGATGGGGGCCGGGGAGTTTGGCACGCTGCACCGCTGGCTGGTGGAGAATATCTACCAGCACGGCAGCAAGTTCACGGCTAACGAGCTGCTCGAACGCGTCACCGGCGGGCCGCTGAGCATCGAGTCGTACATGCGCTACCTGCGGAACAAGTACGGCGAGCTATACGAGCTATAGCAACCTCCAATGCGCAGAGCAGGCACCAGGCGCGGTTCATCCGAGATCGAAACGAAATTGGGCGTCTTGCGCGGGCAAATCACTGAGGCAGAGGCCGAGCTGATCGAGCGCGAGGCAGAGCTGGTCGATCTGCGCGCAGAGCTGCACGCCTTCCAACTGGAATACGACACACGGGTCGGGCGCAAGCTGGAACAGCTCGCCGCCGTCAAGGAGGAGATCGGTCACCGCCGGCAACGGATCAACCTGTACCGGCAGTGGGGCCCGAAAGGCCCTCCCTGCCCAGACTATATCCCCGTCGAAGAACAATACCGGCGCATCTGGCAACAGCCTCCGGCGCCGCCCTCTCCCCCTCCGCCCCCAGCGCCGGACGAAGCGACCGAGGGCCAGATCAAAAGGCTCTATCGGGAGCTGTGCCATCGCTTTCACCCAGACCTGGTGACGGATCGCTCGGAGCAGGCGTGGCGCACGGAGGTGATGCGCGCCATCAACGCCGCCTACGCCGCCCGGAGCCTCGTCGAGCTGCAGACGCTGGCCCGGCAACCCGATCGCCCTCCCGCCGCCGAGATCCGCACCGACGAGCAACGCTTGGCAGCCCTGCAAGAGCGGCTACGGCAGATCGAGCGCCGGCTGCGAGAGGTCGAGCGCGAGATCCAGGAGTTGACGGACAGCCCGGAGATAGCCCTCAGCGTCGAGGTCCAGATGGCCCGGTGGGAGGGCCGCGATCTCCTGGCGGAGATGGCGGCGGAGGCGGAGGCGGCTTTGGCCGAAAAACGGCTTGAGCTTGATATGCTGAAGGCTGAGATGGAGCGGTTGGGGTTGGGGGATTGACACCGCCAACGTCGGCAGCGAGAATCTATCCACCGGCCCCCTACTCACCCCGAACCGTCCACCCGCTCAAAACGGGCGGCCCGATTCACAAGCGCTCAAATCGGGCCTGAAAAAATCGCAGGTACTTGGGCTCGTACACCATCTTTAGCCCGTGCGTCTCCTCGCGGGCGTCGTACACCGACTTGATCGACTCGGCCACCACGTCCATGTGCGCCTGGGTGTAGACCCGGCGCGGGATGGCCAGCCGCGTCAGCTCCAGTGACGGGTGACGGTGATCGCCCGTCTCCGGGTCGCGCCCGGCGCTGACGATCCCCCGCTCCATCCCCCGCACGCCAGAATCGAGGTACAGCTCCGCAGTCAGCGTCTGGGCCGGGAACTGATCCTGTGGGATGTGGGGATAGAATGCCTTGGCATCCAGGAAGATGCCGTGGCCGCCCACCGGCAGCACGATGGGGATCTCCCAATCGATCAACAGGTCGCCCAGGTAGAGCACCTGCCCCACCCGCGCGCGAATGTGATCGTCCTGCACCCCCTCGGCGATGCCGATGGCCAGCGCCTCCATATCCCGCCCGGCCATCCCGCCATAGGTGTGCAGCCCTTCGTAGATCACGACCATGTTGCGCAGTTGGTCGAAGAGGTCATAATCGTTCACCGCCAGCCAGCCGCCGATGTTGACCAGGTTGTCCTTCTTGGCGCTCATCCACGCTCCATCGGTATAGCTGCAGAACTCGATCAGGATCTCGGCCACTGACTTGTCCGCGTACCCCTCCTCTCGCTGCTGGATGAAGAAGGCATTCTCGCACATGCGGGTCGCGTCCAGGTAGATGCGCACACCGTACCTGTCACATAGCTCGCGCAGCGCCTTGACGTTGGCCATACTCACCGGCTGGCCGCCGGCCATGTTCACCGTGCCCGCCAGGCTGACGTAGGCCACGTTTTCTGCCCCCGCCTGCTTGAACAGCGCTTCCAGCTTGTCCAGATCGACGTCCCCCTTGAAAGGGTGCAGGCTGGCCGGGTTGTGAGCCTCGTCGATGATGACGTCCACGAACACGCCGCCCGCCAGCTCCTGGTGCAGGCGGGTGGTGGTAAAGTACATGTTACCGGGCACGCGCTGACCGGGCGTGATCAGCGCCTGGCTGATCAGGTGCTCGGCACCCCGGCCCTGGTGCGTGGGCACGACGTGCTTGTAGCCGTAGTATGTCCGCACCGCATCCTCCAGGTGGTAAAAGTTGCGGCTGCCGGCGTAGGCCTCGTCGCCCAGCATGAGCCCAGCCCACTGCCGGTCGCTCATCGCGCTGGTGCCGCTGTCGGTCAGCAGATCGATGTAAACGTCCTCCGAGCGCAGCAGAAAGGTGTTGAACCCCGCCTCCACGATGGCCCGCTCCCGCTCCTCGCGGCTGGTCACGTGGATCGGTTCCACCATCTTGATCTTCCACGGCTCGGCCCAGGAGCGCCGCTCAAACTGCTGTCCCATGGTCTTGAACTGTAGATGACTCATAACTCACCTCCCACAAACACCGACGATCCACCGACCGCGAATTGATCGTCCGCGCATTCTGCCGAAACTCACTGCGCGTTTGGCAGCAAGTTGGTCACGATACCTACCAGCAATGGACAGGCGATGCACGCTCCCAGCAACAGACAGATCACGCCTACCACCATCCCCCACGCGAATCCGCCGGCCCTCCGCTCCAACACAGCTTCGCCCGGCTTCTCAGGGTTGTAGTATACCGTTACCTGCCCTCCCACCGGAAAGCGGGCCAATTCCGCTGCCGCTTTGGAGCTGCTCCCAGAGGCGTGCACTCCTCCAAAGGCAATCCGCTTGCCGGTGTACGTTTGACCAGCAACCTGATATTCATACGCGACAGATGGATAGTAGGCGTAGCTGGTCCTTCCATCGTCGTCGGTGCTGGCGCTTTGCTTCACTTCTGCCACGGTGATCCGCCCGATGGTACTGGGCCACGACTGGCTGGCCTCTGCCTTTTTCCGGCTTCGCACGCTGTAGACGATCAGGAACACCCCCAGCGCAGCCAGTGCCAGGATGAATATCCCCCCGCACAACAGAGCAAAAAGCAATGGAACGAGATTCCCAGACATATTTCCTCCCGGATATCGCCCGCATCATCACCCGCGGGATTTTCGACCGATTCTAGAACATGATACCACAATCGTACTCCACCAGCACCTCGTGGTTGCTATCCAGTATCGTGTGCGGGAAACTGCGGCTGATCGTGTACGTCTCCCGCGAAAAGCCGCCCCACATCGAAAACACGACAACCTCCACCACGACGGCATCCTCCTCCATCTCGACGATGGGCGCAGGATCGATGGCCCGCGCGGCCTTCTTCTGCTGTCTGGAGAAGGGATTGCCAAAGTCGTCGGGCGTCGAAAGAATCGCCTCGATCCTCTCCTGGCTGTAGACAACCGTGTCGTCACAGTAGCCCGCGTGCCAGAAGAGATAGAACTGGCCTCCCATCACACGCAGCAGAACGAACTGGAAGAACCCCTCTTCCGTGCCGTCAACCTGAATGTGACTCAGATATCCCTGCTCGACATCGCCTGCTTCCAGCGCAGCCGCGTACTCGGTATGGGTTGTGTACGGCGGCTGGTCTTCGGGCCTGGCGTAGAGGATCGGATATCCTCCCATACCATCGTACACGTAGACATAGTCCAGGACGTATCCCGGTTCCATCGACAGGTGATCCAGGACGGAGAAGTACTCGTTGACGTCAAACTCGCCGCCGGTTTTCTCAGGATTCTCCTGCATCAAGTGAGCGGGCAGGTCCTGGCTGCCGTTGAGCCGGGCAAAGTCATCCACGACAGCCTGCCAGGCCGCGGACGGGGGAGGCGTCGGGGTAGGGATCGGCGTGGGTGTCGATGTCGGCACCGGCGTGGGAAGCAGCCCGCACGCAACCGAAAGCAAGGCAACCACCGATAGCCCCACTAACCTGTGACGCGCCATCTCATTCCTCCTCATGATCCCGCTCGTACTGCTCGCGCTGCGCCATCAGCCTGGCCCAGATCGCATCGGGCACCAGGGCCTTGATGACCGCATAGACCGGGGCAACGGCCTCCGGCTCTGCGATCCGGCCGGGCACCCTGAAGGATTCCCCATTCGCTGTGCCTTTCAACCACTCCAGGCTCCCGCCGACCGTCCCGTCCCTGACCTCCACCCACTCCCTGCCCAGCACCCGCTCCGCCACCAGGGCGTATAACCCCTCCAGCGCCTCCTTGCCCACCTCGAACGGCTCCTTCCACACCGGCGTATCCTGGCCTGGATAGTCGGGATAGAAAACGATCTCGCCTTCAAGGCCAGGGCCGATGCGGATGGTGTACTCGTGGTGGTACGGCGGCGGCACGCTGCCCGCGCACCAGTTGTATTGGACGGAAAAGTCTTTGGGTGTCAGTTCCATCCTGCTCCTCTTGCTACGGCTTTCGCATTTCGTACAATTCCCAATACTGGTCACCAGGAGTACCGTGATGATGATATTCCTTTTGAACGAACCCTATGCCCTCACAGAACCACACAAAAGAATGATCTGGCTGCGTCATCAGTCCCAGATATAGGCAGTCATCGAAAGCCCCTGCCGGCGTCTCTATGTCCCCCTGTCCATACACACGCCAAACATACCAGCCAGGTGCAGCATCCCCTAGCAACTCCTCCCATTCTTCACCGAAGGGAAACCATTCCTGCCCGACTTCAAGCGGCAGGCGCAGGATTTCTAAACCATCACGATAGACACTATCACCAGTTACTTCGTACACCCTCTCCTCTGGCCGATAGTGATCACTCTGCTGCAAAGTTGCCGTGAAGACTATTTTCTCCTCGACCCTACTCTCATAAACAATGGTTTCTGTGATGAACCCCGACCAGCGGTCTTCTTCAAATTCGCCGTCCTCGTTCAACCCACCGCCGATGAAGGTCGCACTGTACACCCAGGTTGTGCCTACCTCCAATGGAAAATCCTGTAGAATGGGCAGAGACGCAGTATAATCTGCACTCAGAACCTGTGCTATCAGTATGCTCGGATGAATTGGTGCAAGCCGCCAACAAAACTATCCAGACCAAGCAGAGGAGTGAGGATTTCTTCACTGTCAATCCCATTGTTGCGTTTGTGGCCCAACTTGACTTTATTATATCACTTGACTACTATACTTACCAAACGAAGAGGCCGAAAACCAATGACCCAACACCAAGTCGTCGTCGGGGCAGGCGCGGCCGGGCTGATGGCTGCCGGGCAAGCGGCCGAGGCGGGCGCCGACACGCTGCTCCTGGAAAAGATGAATCGACCGGGGCGCAAGCTGCGCATCACCGGCAAAGGGCGCTGCAACCTGACCAACGTGGTGCCGCTGGAGGAGTTCATCGAGCGCTTTGGCGCTGGCGGCGTCTTTCTGCGCCAGGCCTTTTCCCAGTTCTTTGCCCCAGACTTGGTGGACTTTTTCGAAGGGTTGGGCGTCCAGACCGTGACCGAGCGCGGCGGGCGTGTCTTTCCGACCAGCGACAAAGCCCAGGACGTGGTGGACGCGCTGGTGCATTGGGTGCGCAAGCAGGGCATCACACTGCTGACGCAGTCGCCGGTCGAGCGGCTGCTCGTCGAGGGGGATCGCGTCGTTGGGGTGCAGGCAGCGAAGGGGAGAGTCTACCACGGAGGCGCCGTCATCATCGCCACCGGCGGGGCCTCCTACCCCGCCACCGGCTCGACCGGCGACGGCTACCGCCTGGCCGAGTCGGTGGGTCACACCATCGTGCCCATCCGCCCGGCGCTGGTTCCGCTGGAGACCGCCGGCGACGTCGCCCAACGCTTGCAGGGCCTCAGCCTGCGCAACGCCGCCGTCCGCCTGTGGATCGACGGCCAACAGCAGGCCGACGCCTTCGGCGAGATGTTGTTCACCCACTTTGGCGTCTCCGGTCCGATGATTCTCTACCTGAGCAAGCTGGCCGTAGACGCGCTGCGCGCGGGCCAGCGCGTGGAGCTCTCCATCGACCTCAAGCCTGCGCTCGACCAAGAGACACTGGACGCGCGCCTGCTGCGCGATCTCGACGCTCAGGGCAAGAAACACTTCCAGAATCTGCTGAAAGAGCTGCTCCCCAGCAAGTTGATCCCCGTGTGCATCGACCTCGTCTCCATTCCCGCCCACAAGCCCGCCCACCAGGTCACCGCCGAGGAGCGCACGCGGCTGCGCCAGTGGCTGAAGGACTTTCGCCTGGAGGTCACCGGCCACCGGCCCTTCGAGGAGGCGATCATCACGGCCGGAGGCGTGGATGTGCGCGAGATCAATCCGCGCACGATGGAGTCACGCTTAGTGAAGGGGCTCTACTTTGCCGGGGAGGTGCTCGACATCGACGCCAACACCGGCGGCTTTAATCTGCAAGCCGCGTTCTCCACCGGCTGGGTGGCGGGTCGAGCGGCGTCACAGAAAAAGTGACGCGGCGCACTTACAAGGTGCGCCGCGTCCGTTTGGTCCGGCCTCACTGGGAACTCGGAGAGCCCCAGTGAACAAGGGTACTCTAGCGAGTCCCCTGGAGGTGATGCCGGACCGAAGGTATACAGTAACTATCCATAGGCACCACCTCCTCGTTTCAAGATGACACTATTATCCTCCAAGAGCGCCGCAATGTCAAATCGCGCGCCTGAGATCCGGTCGAGTCCGCCGCTGAGGGTCGGCGCGCGCTTCGGGCGCATGGCTGAACTTACTGCGAAGCAGGCTTCTCGTTGACCTTTTGACCGGCTGACTGCCAATACTGTCCTCCCCGTTCACCATACGGCGGAAACCCAAAGAGCGCTCCCTGCGTGATCGGCGTGACGTACACTGCCTGGTCCATCGTCATATACAATCCTCGTTCCCCATCGGTCTCGCGCCGGTATTCCCTCGCGTGTTCTTCTGACCAGAAGAATACCGACTTGCGTCAGAAGGCGTCAATGATACTGGGATCCTCCAATTTGTGAAGGTCCACCATAGGAACGTGGACTAGAGGCGCGGCTCCCTCCTCCACGACGCGGTACTTTAGCTCACTATCCATCTCGATGTGGATCGGCTGGCCGCAGTGGGCGCACGACGTCTCGATGGTAAACGACAGGTGCTCTTCCCTTAATTGCCCTTGCACGAAGGGCGTCGCAATCGCGTCGATCGCTCAGGCGGCGTACACCTGCTCGCCGCTGCTGAAGGTGATGTGATGCGGTGTGCGATCCACGGTCACGGGATAGGCCCACGTGACCGCTCCCTGCTCGTTTCGGAACAGGAAGGTCATGTGCGCCTCCAGATCGTCCAGGACGCCGGCCACCTGGGGCAGGGGTAAATCCAGTTCCTGCGCAATGAATTCTGGAGCCAGCGGTTTTCCGACCCTGGGAAGTTCCAGTACGGCAAAGTCACGCACCCGGTGATGCGCCTCGGTCATGAAACCGAGATCCGAGTCCCCGCGCACTTGACTCTGCCACACCGGGCGAGGGATGGGCAGCAGGTAGCGCCACACGCCTAGCAGCAAGCTGTCACGCAAACCCAGTGTCTGTAGAAATGTCCTGCGGTCAACTTTTCTGTGCATGTCTTGCCTCCGTTTCCTCTTTTCCATTGTCGTTGCCATGTTTCTCCTCTGCGATTGCTCAACACCAAAACAAGCGTAGCAGATCGGCCAGGCGCCCGGTAGTGAACCCGATAACAACTTGCAATGCCCCGAGCCATTCATCAATATGACAGGAGGAAGTAAGTTGGGTTGAACGAAGTGAAACCCAACATCCTATCGCTTGGGAGTTGGGTTGAGGTGCAGCCGAACCCCAACCTACTTATTGTAGGAGACAAAAACAGCTACCATCAGGGTGCCGGCCCAGCGTACCACCCCCTCAGTCGTGGTCGTCGCGCTCCATCGCCTCCAGTAATCGCCGTAGCGCGGCTCGCTCGTCCGGACCGAAGCGGGCCAGCGCTGCTTCGTCCCCGTTGAGGATCGCGCGCCCCAGCTCCGAGCGCCGGAAAGTCGCCAGGTCTTCCTCGAACGGCGTCCCCACCTTGTGCTCGTGCACGATGTCGCCATCGCGCATGATCAGAATGCGATCGGTCTGGCGTGCCACGGCGGCGTCGTGGGTGACGACGATGACGGTCGTGCCCAGCTCGTGATTGAGTTGGTGCATCAGGGCGATCACCTCCGCGCCGCTGTGGGAATCGAGGTTGCCGGTGGGCTCGTCGGCCAGGATGAGGGCGGGCTCGTTCGCCAGCGACCGGGCGATGGCCACCCGCTGCCGTTCCCCGCCGGAAAGCTGGTTCGGCAGGTGATTGACCCGATCTGCTATGCCGACCAGCTCCAGCAACTCCCTTGCCCGTTTGCGGCGTTTGCCCCGCCCAACTTGCCCCATCATCGGCACCTCGATATTCTCCAGGGCCGTCAGCGTGGGGATCAGGTTGTGCAACTGGAAGACAAAACCCACGGCGCGCGCGCGGAAGGTATCCAGGTCACGCACCCTGGCCAGATCGTCCCCATCGATCAGCACCTGGCCACTGGTGGGCCGGTCGAGGGCGCCGATCATGTTCAGCAGCGTCGATTTACCCGAACCCGAAGGCCCCATCACGGAGACGAACTCGCCCCTCTCGACCTGCATGTTCACGCCGTCCAGCGCCCGCACCTGCGCGCCGTCGCCGTATACCTTCACCAAATCTCTTGTTTCGACAATGCTCTCTGCACTCATAGTCCACCTCGATTGCCGCTCATGATTCGCCATTTGCTATTTGCGATTCGCTATTCATACCTCAACGCCTCCACCGGCCGCAGGAGCGACGCCCGCCAGGATGGGTACGCTCCGCCCAGCGCGCCCAAGGCGAAGGCAACGACCAATGCTTGGGCGAAGAGCGCCACGCTAAAGCTGCCCTGCACCCAGGTAGTTACAAAAGGAAGCTGGTTCAGCAACCAGATCACACCAACACCGGCGATCAGGCCCAACGCGCCGCCAAGCGAGCTCAAGGCTACCGACTCGCGCAGAATCATCGAAAGAATGCGACGCTTGGGCCACCCCAACGCCCGCAGCACGCCAATCTCGCGCGTGCGCTCGAACACGCTCATCACCATCGTGTTCATCATCCCCGCGCCGCCTACCAGCAGTGCCAGGAAGGCAATACCCCAGGTGCTGGACTTCATGTACTGCATATCAGCTATGTTGTCGGAGAACTTGCTGGCCTGCGATACCTGCACCTCGGGGAACTGCGCCTCGATCACCCGCGCCACTTCCTCGGCGCGGTTCGGATCCTCCAACCGGATGCCCAGAAAGCTGACCTTGTGCGGCTGGCCAAAGAGATTCTGCGCATCGCGCAAGCTCATGACGGCACCCCCGTCTTCAAAGGGCACGCCTGTCTCGTAGATACCGACGATACGGAAGGACGTATCGAACAGCCGCAGCGACTGACCGACCTGCAAGTCCAGAGCCTCGGCAGCCACTCGCCCCAGGAGAACCTGTCGATTGGCGGTCAGCGGCATCCCCTCCACGATGCGAAAATCGCGGATCGCTCGCCCGTGCGGAGGATAGCCAAAGACGACAAAGAAAGGCAGGTCGCCGACCGCGGTATAGCCTGTCAGAAAACCCTCGGCGTCTTCCACTCCGGGCACGTCGGCGATGCGCCTCACGATTGCCTGGTCGATCGCGCTCAAGTCCCCCGAGGCGCCCGCCTCCATGCCGGCCAATTGAATACCGCCCTTGCTGGCCATCGCCGTCATCTCCTTGGCCAGGCCATCGGCCAATCCTCCCATACTGACCATCGCCATGATGGCGATGCCGATGCCGACCAACGTGAGCAGCGTGCGCGTGGGCTGCCGCAAGAGGTTACGCAGCGCTGTTCCTCCGAAAGGCAGCCGCACTGTGCGCCCTCCACCGCCATCAGCCCGCATCGCCTCTGCCGGCATCAACCGGGACGCCCGCCACGCCGGATAGACGCCTCCCACCAACCCCAGCACCACAGCCGTACCGATACTCTGGACAAAGATCTCGACGGGAAACGTGGTGGGAAAGAGCATGCTCGCCATCGGCACCTGTCTCACCAGCTCGACCACTGCGACGCCCAGGCCAGACCCGAGCACGCCGCCCAGACCGCACAATACCACCGACTCCCCCAGGACCAGACCCAGCACCCGGTTGGGCTTCCAACCGATGGCTCGCAGGGTGCCGAACTCGCGCGTGCGCTCAAAGATACTCATCAGCACCGTGTTCATCACCCCCACGCCGCCAATGACGACGGCCAGAAAGGAAACAGCCCAAGTAAAGCCCGCGACCCAGGTGAGCATCATCTGATTGTCCGCGAGATCGGAGGACACGGTGACCGTGAGGTCGTCGAAGCGCTGCTCGATGCGTCGGCGCACCGGCTCGGCGTCCTGTCCGGCCCGCAACTTGAGCAAGAAGGCATTCACCTGGTGCGGGTGCTTGGAGATGATCTGGGCATCTTCGAGCAGGACGACCGCCGCCCCATCCTCGAACGGCTTCCCGGTTTCGTAAACGCCCACGATGCGAAAGGTGCTCTCGTAGAGCTTGAACGTGTCGCCGACCCCCTTCTTGAGGTCATCCGCCGCCGTCCGGCCCAGGATGAGCGGGTGCCCGCCCTGGTGTGCAGCGCGTTCCGAAAGCCCTTCCCCGTCCTTGATTTTGAAATGTTCTATGGCAAACCCATCCGGCTCGTAGCCAAAGACGATAAAGTAAGGCATATCCTCCGCAGCGGCGAAGGTGTAGATCATCCCCGATACCTCTTCGACACCGGCTAAACCTGCCAGGGTCTCGCCCACCTCCTTGTCCACTGCGCTGAAGGCAATGTCGATCGAATCCGCCTGCATCACGAGTAGGTCAGCGCCGCTGCCACCGCCCATGGCGCTGTAGCCCTCCGCAAACCCCTCGGCCATCGCCCCCAGCGCGACGATGGCCGCCACGCCGATGGCGACACCGACCATCGTCAGAAGCGTGCGTGTCTTGCGACGTAAGAGACTCTTTAAGATCATTCCACCAACTCAATATCCACGAACGCCGTCATCCCCCACCGCACCGCCGGGTCGATCTCGTCCAGCTCGACCACCACGGTGTAGTTGACCCCGCCCGATCCCGGCGCAGCCATCGGGGAAATGCGCGTGATCGTGCCGACGAACACTCGCTCCGGCAGCGCGTCGAAGCTGACGTCCACCTGCTGTCCGACGTGCACCTTCGCCACGTCGGTCTCGTCCAGGTCAGTGGTCTCCACCCGCAGCGTCGCCAGATCACCCAGGGTGACCAATGGCTGGCCCGGCACGACCAGCTCGCCGACGCGCGTATCGACCATACCGACTGTGCCAGCGAATGGCGCGCGTACCTCCGTCCGCTCCAACGCCAACAGCGCCGCCTGCGCCTGGGCGACACCCGCCTGAGCTACAGCGATCTGCTCGGCGGTCGCCCCGGCCTGCACCATGTTCAATTGCACCTGAGCGCTATCCCGCTCGGCCTTCGTCGCATCGACCATCGCATCAGCCTCCCGCAGTCGCGCCTCATAGGTCGCCCGCAACAGAGCCAGGCGCATCTCTGCCGCCTGTAGCGATTGCTCGGCCGCGCGCAACCGCAAGGCCGCCTCTTGCTCCATCCAATCGTCGAGATCGTCAGCCCGCGCCCGGACGCTGTCGTAGTAAAGCTGGGCCTCCTTCCAGAAAGCCTCGGCCTGGGCCACTGCCGACTCGGCCGCGGCGATCTCGGCATCGATCGTGCCAGCGGCCAGCCGGTTTCGTTCGGCAGTCGCCTGGGAGAGCATCGCATCGGCGGTGCTCTCCCCCGCCTGGGCCACGGCGACCTGCGCCGGGCGAGGCGCGGCCTCTAAGAGATTCAGTTGCGCCTGGGCAGTCGCCAGGGCCGCCTCTGCTTGCTGCACCATCAGCTCCGCATCAGTGGCATCGAGCCGCACCAGTGCATCACCCTCCGCCACCTCATCACCGGGCTCTACCAGCACCTCCATTACCGCGCCACCCTTCTGCGCGCTGACGTTGGCCCACACCGCCGGCAACACCTCGCCGGTCACAGAGATATCGGGCACCGTCTCGGGCTCCGTCTCCGACACTACCTCCTGGTCACCCTGTCCCACACACCCCACCAAACCCAGAACCATCAGCCCCGTCATTATGAAAAGCGTCACTTTGCGCATCGCTCGCCTCCTCTACTGCCCCACCTCGACATCGACGAACGCCGTCATCCCCCACCGCAACGCCGGGTCGATCTCGTCCAACTCGATCACCACCATGTAGTTCACACCACCAGACCCCGACGCAGCCATCGGGGAGATGCGCGCCACTCTGCCGACGAACACCCGCTCCGGCAGCGCGTCGAAAGTGACGTCCACCTTTTGCTCGACTCTTACTCGCGCCACGTCGATCTCATCCAGGTCGGTGGTCTCCACCCGCAGCGTCGAAAGGTCGCCCAGGGCAGCCAGCGCCTGCCCTGGCGCGGCAAGTTCGCCGACGCGCGTATCGACCATGCCGACGGTTCCGGCAAACGGCGCCCGCACCTCGGTTCGCTCCAAGGCCACTCGCGCCTCGGCTAACGCCGCTTGCGCTTGGGCCACCATTGCCTCCTGAGCGGCGATTTCCTCGTCGGTGGTCCCAGCCCGCAGCAAGTCTAGCTGCGCCCGAGCCGCATCCCGCCGCGCCGTTGCCGCCTCAACCGCAGCATCGGCTGCGGCGATCCTCTGGGCCGCGCCTGCCTGCAAGGCCGCCAACTGGGCCTGCGCCGTCTTCAGTGCCTCGGTGGCGGCCTGGAGGCCGTAGCGCGCCGTTTCCTCGGGCGCGCCCAGGCCGGGACAATATGTCGTGCCACCCGCTGTGATACACTCCATCGTCTTATCGTGGGTCTCCCGCGCCACCAGCTCATCCGCCGTAGCCATCGTCACCGCGGCCTGCGCCTCCGCGATCTCGACGTCTATCAAGCCGGCCTTGAGCTGATCGCGCTGGGCGACGGCCTGAGCCAGCGCTGCATCGGCGGCAGCGACGTCCGCTTCTGCCATAGCGATCTCTTCGTCGCGCGGCCCGGCCTCCAGAAGCGCCAGCTCGGCCTGGGCTACCTCAAGCGCCGCCTCGGCCTGCTGCACTGCCAGCAGCGCGTCGGCGGGATCGAGCCGCACCAGCAGGTCGCCCGCCGCCACCACGTCGCCTGGCTCCACCGGCACCTCTACCACCGTGCCGCCCGTCTGGGCGCTGACGTTGGCCCACACCGCCGGCACCACCTCGCCCGTGACGGAAACCACAGGCACGTAATCCGCCGACCAATCGACCGTGGGCGTCGCCTCAGCGCCCGGCCCGCAGCCGGTGAGAATCACCGCCAATACCAAGAACCCTGCGACCATCGTTTTCTTCGTCATCACCGCCTCCTTCAAATCAAATCGACAGCTTTCAGGCAATCTCCTCGACCATCGTCGTAAAGGCCGAAAACCCCATCCTGCGAAACAGGTACGGACACCTCCGTGTCCTGACCGGCGCAAACCCCAGTCGCTCGTAGAGGCGACGCGCGTCCGGATTCGTATCCACCACGTCGAGCCGTACCGCCCGCATTCCCCGCTTGCGCGCAAAGTCGAAAACCGCATGTATCGGCTCCATCTTTTGGGCAAACGCCTCGTAGTAAATCACCGCCGCTTCACGGCGATACCCATCAGGCAATCCAGAATATATCATGATCTGATCCGCGTCCCTTGTCATGGTGTCCGAGTAAAGCGCACGGGCCACAGATGGCACCATGTCAAACACTCATAACTCCCTCACGGGAAATGTATTGGTGAAAAAATTCGTGATGATGGAAGGGTCATCCCACTCTTGTACAGTCTTTTGGAACTCGCGTGCCTTCCGCCTGGCCTCTTCATCCGCTAAAAGCGTGTCAATCGCGCCGCACAATCTCTCAGGCGTCAACCGCCTCTTGCGGATGCGAATCGCGAATCCCTTGCGCACCAGACAATCAATGTTGGCCTCCTGCTCGATCATCATCGAAATCCCCACGATAGGAGTACCAGACAGGCACGCAGTCATCACTGTACCAATTCCCCCGTGGATGACGGAAACGTCAGCCATCGGATTCACCTTGTGCGCCGGAAGCCAGCCCGTAACGAGCACATTGTCCGGAACATTCACATCCAATCCCGCAATGTGCTTTTCGACCGGCGCAATCACCCGATAAGGCTTCCCTTCAAACCCCTCAATGATCTTGGCAATCACCTTCGGCTGTCCAGAGCTTCCCATCGCAAAGTAGACGATCGGCTTATCTTTGGGCATGTTCAAGATTCCTTCAGGAACAGGCGCGTCGAGACGCCCGATGAGCGGGCCGATGTAGTGATACGTCGGCGGCACCTCGATCTCACAGAAACCTTCCGGTTCGGCCAGCAGGTTGTAATCTCCTTCCATCAGCCGCTCCATGCTCTCGAACGGCGCAAGACCATACCGGCGGGCTACCTTGTTGTAAGGGCGCGCAAAAAGACCAGAAAAGGCCATCACCTTTTTGGAAAGCCACAACAGCATCCGCTCCGGCAGCCAACAGACAGGTGGAAAATCCAACATGTCCGACCAGGTTCCCAGCGCAACATCGAACATGGCCGTCATCATCCATGTGGATTGCGTCAACCATACCAAAGGCACTCCTGCCACCCGACAGGAAATGCTGTTGCTGAAATTGAACCCGGTCACTACCACAATGGGACCCACATCCTCAAACAGCGCCAATTCGTTCCTGACCTGCTTTTCGACCTCTTCGACCGAAAAGAAATAGCCCAGCGCTCGTCCCTGATCCACTTTGTAGAGATACTCGGCTTTTTCTGGTGTGACCTGCGGATCCAGCCGGCGAATGGCAAACCCCGCTTGCTCGATCAGGGTTTCAAACTCGCCGCCATAGCTCACGAACAGGATATCAAAACACCTCTGGCACGCCCTGGCAACTTGAATCGCACGTGTCGTTTCCGCCAAGTTGTACACCGCTGGTGAAAAAATGATCGTCCTCACTTCGGAAACTCTCTTATCTGCCAACCACTCTTTTCCCACGCTTCCCGCATCACGGGATTGCGTTCCAGGTATGCGTCCACAATCTCTTTCGAGACACAGTTCAATGGGCAGGAAAAATTCACACACTGCGAGCATGTATACCTGCGCAGCGTCCAAAAGAACATCGCCGATCCCCATAGAGCAACGACCGCCCACAGGTACTGTCCCCCCAGGATCATGAACGGGAAAGGATACCCACCCAAGATAGAAAACCCGATCCACAGTTGAACTTTTTCGAACGTGCTCATAGGCTCAGGGCGGTAGTTCCAAAGCTTGAGAGAACCGTAATTGGCAATGCAGTGTAGCGTTGCGCCGCGCTCGGCATAGTATGGGCAGTGGCTACACAAGATGCGGATCTCCCAGAACTCGAAAAAGACCAGCCAGAAGGCAACCCATCCTAAGAGATACCACCCATACCCACTCAAGATCACCCCGATAAACGCCGGAAGGGCAAAAGCCAGAAACATGCCAGCGAAATGCAAGAGATCCCCAAGCCTGAACCGGCATTTCAAGCGCCCGGCTACAGCACACCCCGCACATTCAGACGCGGGCCGCCAGGTGCAAATATCATGCGGGTTATTCGGGCTCGCCATCTGCCACCAAGCCCTTCAACAGCGTCTCGATGAACGCCTCGCTGATTTTGTCCATATCCAAATCCGGCATCATCATATTGTAAGCAGCCAGGCCATCGTAGGCGGCCATGATCATCCACGTCAACGCGCTTGCGTCCACCGGCCTGAACTTGCCCGTCTGGACGCCTCCCTCAAGGATAGCCGCGATCACCTGATGGTATTGAGCAAGCATCTCTGCCCAAAACCCCATCACCTCGTCGCGGTTCTCGCTCTGCGCCCAGAACTCGACGATCAGGCCAAAGTATCCCTCGATGTCGCGAGCCAGGCTGACCATAGTCTGCGCCCCTACGCGCAGTCTTTCGGCCGCCGTCTCGCATGCCTGAAGCGCCGTCATCGATTCGGCGCTAACCGCCTCGAACATCGAGGTAAAAGCAGCCTGAAACACGTCGTCCTTGCTCTTGAAATACCAATAGATGGCCCCTTTGCTCAAGCCGCTCTCGGCGACGATGTCGTCCATCGTCGTATTGGCATATCCCTTGCGGGTAAAGCAGGCCAGCGCGGCCTCGATGATCTGTGCGCGTCGTTCTTCAGATACATCGGGTCGAGGCGTCATACCTCACCTCCTGGAGAATATCTTGCCCGCCGGGCAAGCCCCGCACTCTCCCTGCCGGCAGTGGCTGCACATCAGCCGGGGATGCGGGATCGCAAAAGCCAGCAGCAGAATTACGGCAGCCGCCAGTTGCGCCACTCGCCCCGCGCTAAACCTCCCACGAGCAGAACGACGCCCCCGACGATGGGCCAGATCAACCCCACCAGGAATAGGATCACATAGACGAACTGCATCGGCGTGCGCAGGTACAGGTCCGTCCGCCCCTGCTTGAAAAGCAAGGGAACGATTTTGCCCATGCCCAGCCCGCAATGGCTGCCATAATAGCCGCAGCGTGCGCAAACCGTGGCTGCTACCCCCAGCACCGCAACCAGCATAAGCAGCACGTAACCGACCAATGCCCCCATGCCAAACTGTGCCGCAACCACAGCACCGAGGATCATCACGCCGCCTGCCGTGACCCAGTTGTAGACCATCGTCGAAATCGGAAACTCGTCGTAGCACGTCATTGTTTACTCCTTGACCGAATAATAGACCGACCAGTCAGTCTAGGGCGGGATTATACACCTGGTTTTCCCGTTGTCAAGGAGACAAGCTCATCTCGAACTGTGCACAAAACGAACGATCTGCCAAATACCAATTTCCGATACCAATCTACCAACCTACTCATATCTCAGCGCCTCCACCGGCCGCATGCGCGTCGCGCGCCAAGCGGGGTAGAGTCCACCCACTGCCCCGGACACCAACGCCACCACCATGGCCTGGATGAACAACGGGGGATTGTAACTGAGTCTCAGCATCCCTTTCACCAGCGGTATCTGCATGATCCCCCAGGCCATCCCCAGGCCCAGCAAAATACCGCAGACGCCGCCCACCAGCCCCAACGCCAGCGCCTCCTGCAAGATCATCCCCAGCACGTGGCTCCGTCTCCAGCCCAACGCCCTGAGCACGCCGATCTCGCGCGTCCGCTCCAGTACGCTCATCAACATCGTGTTCAGCATCCCCACCGCGCCGATGAACACCGCCAGGAACGAGATCTGCCCCACCATCTCGTTGCTCGTCTTCATGTCGGGCATGGCCTCGACAAACTTGGAGGTGAGGGAGGGAGCGATCTCTGGGAAATTCACTTCCAGGTAATCCCGCACCCCTTCGGCCCGCTCCGAATCGCGCAGCTTGATCAGCACCCACGTCACCTGGTGGGGCTTTCCGACCAGAGCCTGGGCCTCGCGCAGGCTGATGACCACGCTGCTGTTCTCGTAACCCGCCCCCGTCTCGTAAATACCGACCACACGGAAGGCGCTCTCCAGCAGGCGAAGCGTATCGCCCACACCCACCCCCATCGCCTCGGCCGCCTGTCGGCCGACGATGACTTGGTGAGAAGCGGTCAGCGGCTCCCCCTCGATGATGTGAAAGTGACGGATGGCAAACTCGCGGGGGTTGTAACCGAACAGGATCAACATGGGCATCTTCTCGGTGCTGGCCACGGTGAGGATGACGCCGGAGACCGCCTCCACATCCGGCAGGGCAGCGATGCGCGCCACGCCCCGCTCGTCGACGGCGCTGTAGCTGGTGTCGGAGACGTCCGCCTGGATGGCCATCAGCTCGGCCTGGCTGCTCGTCATCAGATCGGTAAGTGTCACCGCCATCCCCCGGGTGATGCTGCCCAAGGCAACGATGGCAGCGATGCCCACGCCGACGCCCAGCATGGTCAGTGTGGTGCGGGTGCGCCGCCGCCAAAGGTTGCGCGCCGTCATGCCGGGCAGGAAGCGGGGGACGCGCGCCCCTCCGCCGCCCTCGTACTGCAGTGCCTCCAGCGGCAGGAGACGGCTGGCCCACCAGGCCGGATATGCTCCCCCCACGATCCCCAACATGACCACGGTGGCGAGGGCGCGGGCAAAAAGCCTGAAGGAAAACTGCGCCCCCAACGCCCCCATGAAGGGAATAGAACCCCCCAGCAGGTAGACCGCTGCCACGCCCAGGACGACGCCGGCCAGCCCACCCAGGAGGGAGAGGGCCAGAGACTCGCCCAGAATGAGCAGAAGCACCTGGCCCTGCCGCCAGCCCAAGGAGCGCAGCAGACCGATCTCCCGTGTGCGCTCAAACACCGACATAAAGAGCGTATTCGTCATCCCCATCCCGCCGATGACCACCGCCAACGCAGCGATGACCCAGGCAAACCCCTCCATGATTTCGATCATCTGCTGCCGGTCGGCGAACTCGGAGGTGGCGGAGAGGGCCAAGTCGGGAAAGCCCCGCTTCACCCGCGCCCGCAGCCGCGCCTCACTACCGGGGTCATGCAGCCGGATGTAGGCCAGCGAGACACGGCGCGGCTGCAACAGGATCGCCTGCGCCTCCGCCAGTGGGATGACCGCCCCGCTGTCCTCGAAGCCGTCCCCTGTCTCGTAAATGCCGACGATGCGGAAAGCGCCGCCAGTGACGTGGAAGGCATCGCCCATCTTCTTGTCCATGCTCTGCGCTGCGCCCCGGCCCAAGACGAGGGGCTTTCCGTGCACGCCGCGCGCATCCGCCAGCCCTTGCCCTTCCACGATCTTGAAGTGCTCGACGGCGAACCCTTTGGGATCGTAGCCGAAGACGAAAAAGTAGGGGGTGTCCTCGGCCTTCACATCGCCCATGAGCATGCCGTCCACGCCGGCCACCTCCGGCCAGGTCCGCAGTTGGTCGATGGCCGTTTCCTCCACACCGCCCAACGTGATGTCCATCGCTCCTTTTTGGGTGAGCACCAAGTCGGCCTGGCTGCCCCGGGCCATAGAGGTATAGCCGGCCCGGAATCCCTCGGCCATCGCCCCCAACGCGACGATGGCCGCCACGCCGATGGAGATGCCCACAAGCGTGAGGATGGTACGACCTTTGCGTCGAAATAGGTTATTGAGGACCATCAATCACCTCTTGTCCTGGCAGGTTGATAAATCAATCGCCTGTCCATTCTACCAGCCTACTCATACCGCAGTGCCTCCACCGGCCGCATGCGCGTCGCGCGCCAGGCGGGGTAGAGCCCGCCGATCACGCCCGCCACCGCCGCCACCACCACCGCTTGCACGAACAACCGTGGCGTGTAGGCCGGCTCGAGCGCCCCACCCCATATCCCTGCCGTACCGACCAACAGGCCCAGTCCCATCCCCAAGGGAATGCCAAAGATACCTCCCACCACCCCCAACACCAACGACTCTTTCAGGATCATCCACAGCACCTGCCGCCGCTGCCAGCCCAAGGAGCGCAGCACGCCGATCTCACGCGTGCGCTCCAGCACGCTCATCAACATCGTGTTCAGCATCCCCAGCGCGCCGATGAACACCGCGGCGAGCGAGAGCTGATCGGCCATCTCTTGCATCACGCGAAAGTCACTCGTGTTCTCGGCCAACTCGGAGGTCAGGGAAAAGTCGAGGTCGGGGAAGGCTGCCTCCAGGTCGGCCTGTACCGCATCGACCTGGTCTGGATCTCGCAGGCTGACGAGGTAGAACTGCACCTGGCGCAGCTTGCCGGTGATGGACTGCGCCTCACGCAGACCGATGATCACGCCAGCATCCTCAAAGGCCGTGCCCGTCTCGTAGATGCCGACCACGCGAAAGTTGCTATTGAGCAGACGGAACGTATCGCCCACTTCCACGCCTATCTTTTCCGCCGCCATCCGGCCAACGATGATCTGACGGCGGCCCGAAAGCGGCTCCCCCTCGATGACGCGATAGCGGCGGATGGCGAACTCGCGCGGGTGATAGCCGTATATGATCAGCATGGGCATCTCCTCGGTGGTGGCGCCGGTCCAGAACATGCCGGAAACACCGTCCACCTCGGGCCGGGCGGCGAGACGCGCTCCCACCCGCTCGTCGATGGCGCTAAAGTCCATGTCAACACCCGCCTCGGCGACGAACAGGTCGGTCTGACTATCGCGCATCATCACGGTGAACGCCCCCAGCATCCCCCCGGCGACCCCGCCCAGGGCGACGACGGCGGCGATGCTGACGCCGATGCTCAACAGGGTCAGCGCCGTGCGCGTCCGCCGCCGCCAGAGGTTGCGCCCAACAAAGCCGAGAAGCTTTGTCGTCATACCGCCGGGCAGCCGGGTCGCGCGCGCCTTACCGCCGCCCTCGTACTGCAGCGCCTCCACCGGCAGCAGGCGGCTGGCCCACCAGGCCGGGTACGCCCCGCCCACCAACCCCAGAGCAAGCACGGTGACCAGGGCGCGGATAAAGATATCGGGCGTCAACTGGCTCCCAAATATGCCCAGCACAGACCCCGACTCGCGGATCGCCACGAGCGACAGCAGTCCCAGGCCGCCGCCCACCAGCCCGCCCAACAGGGCCAGGGTGATGGATTCACCGAGGATCATCCCCATCACCCGCCGCCGCCGCCAGCCCAAGGAGCGCAGCATGCCGATCTCGCGCGTGCGCTCAAAGACCGACATCCACAGCGTATTGGTCATGATGATGCCGCCGATGACGACTGCCAGGCCCGCAACCGCCATCGCGATCCCATCCAACAGATCGAACAACTGCTCCTGGCTGGCAAATCCCGCCGACGTCGCAACACTCAAATCCTTGAAACGCCGCTCTATCCGCGCTCGCAACTGGTCGGCCTGGCCAGGATCGTCCAGCTTGACGTAGAGCATCGAGACACGGTGCAGCTGCAAGGCCAGCGTCTGAGCCTCTTCCAATGGGACGACGGCCGCGGCATCCTCAAACCCGCTCCCCGTCTCATAGATGCCGACGACGCGAAAAGCGCTGCCGGTAATGCGCAGAGCGTCGCCCACCTGCACGTCCATACTCTCTGCCGCCTGACGCCCCAGGATGAGGGGTTTGCCCCGCACGCCGCGCGCCTCGGCCAAGGCCTGCCCCTCGACGATGCGGAAATGATCGATAGCGAAACCATCGGGGTCATAGCCAAAGACGATGAGGTAGGTCGTATTATCGAGCAGAGCGTTGGTGTAGAGCATACCGTCCACATCAGCCACCCCCGGCAGAGCACGCACCTCGTCGCCCACCGCCTCGTCGACGCTGCTGACCAACGCGCTGAACGACTCGGCCTGGCTAATCACCAAGTCGGCCTGGCTGCCCTGGGTTATGGCGGCAAAGCCAGCCTTCAACCCCTTGCTTATCGCCCCCAGCGCGATGATGGCGGCAACGCCGATGGAGATACCGACCAGCGTAAGTATTGTGCGACCTTTGCGACGGAAGAGGTTCTTGAATATCATCTCCCACGCCCCATCAGAAGAACAAAAAATACCTAACCCGGACAAGCCGGAACCAATAACTTCAACGGGAGAGCCTACGCCCATTTTCTTGCCTGACGTGCAAGAATTCGCAGGGTTAGGCCCTATCTGCGAATCAGCCGGGGGAAAAACCGCCCCGTGCGCCGCATATACTGGCGGTATTCTTCGCCAAACGATTCGATCAGTATACGCTCCTCGTACCCGGCCCGCTCGACGATCACCAGCGAGTAAACCACCCCCAGCAAGCCAACGAGCCAGTTGGCAGTGAGCAGAAAATCGGCCGCCAGCACGGCAAAGAACGACGTGTACATCGGGTGGCGTATCCAGCGATAGATACCCTGGATGACGAGCCGCTGCTCCTCCATCCTCTTGAGCGTGGCCGTATAGTTGGTGCCGAGAGTGCGATGGGCCAGGTACCCCAACCACACGGCTATTGCGCCCATGACGCCCCCCACCCAGCGCAGCCAATCAGGCAACGGCAGGCAAGACCAACTCAGCCACGCCGGTTGGATGATCCACAGGAGGGTCAACAGATTCGCCCCCAGCCCGCTGACAGCCATCAGCGCCAGGCGCAGCTTGCTCTCGCTCACGTTCCGCAGCTCTGATTCCCCCGACGGATTGGCCCGCACGGCCTGCCGGCGATAGTAGAAGCGTGGCACGATGTACGCAATGCCTTTCACCGCCAGCACGATTCGAAAAAGCTCACTGCCCACATTGCACCTCCGGCAATCCTTTCACCACACGCCCGGCAGCAAGCGGTAGCGAACCCGCCGGGCGTATTCAGCATAGCCGGGTAACTCCTCGTGCAGCGCACGATCCTCCGTCGCCGTGCGGATTAGAATGATGCCCACCGTCAGCGCCGCCGGAATAAAGGCCCAAAGTGAATCGAGGATCAGCGGCGGGACGATGTTGCAGACCAGCCACCCGCTGTAGCCCGGATGGCGCACGTAGCGGTACGGCCCATGCGTGGCGACCACATGTCCCCGCTCGCCCTGGATACGCACCGTCGTGGCGAAGAACGCGTTCGACCACATCGCCCAGAAAGCAAACAGGTCGCCAAGGGCAAAAAGGACCAGTGCGGCAAGCTGCACCGCCAGTGGAACTCCTCCCGACCACCCCAAGTGCATATCCAGCCCAGCGATGAGCAGCGTCGTGATCCCCATCAGGCCATAGAGCACGGTCAGCACCTTGTCCCAACCCTTGGTGCCCTCTCCCATGCGCGTGCGCTCGGCCACCAACTCTGGATTGATCTTGAGCAGCCCGACCCCGCCGACGATCAACACAGCGGCAGAGACCCCCAGGAAGGCCCAGGCCATCCCCCAATCCCAGCGCCACGACGGGACAAACAGGGCTGCCGCCAGAATCAGCATTTGGAAGCCGACCTGAAGAAAGCGCTTCACGATCCTGCCTGCCAGCTCGGATCTATCGGCGCGGCGCCAGCGGCTGGCCGAGGCCACAGGCCGAAGGTCAATCCGCTGCACGTCGTTATTAGCTCGCTCTTGCTCAACTTGTTCTTTGTCCATTTGGCTAAATCTAGCCCTTTCTCAACGTGTACGGCAAACGCCTAACACGCTACTTCAAAGCAACACCTGGCTGATAACCAGAGAGAGAATAACGTTGAAAGCGACCGCCGAATAGTAGAATTTCCCTATGCGCTTGGTTTTCATCTCGCCATTTTCTTCAACAATTACAAAATCAAGCCAGCTTTGCTTCCACTTGTTCGTTTTGACACGATACACTAGATGCACGATGGAGCTTGAGAAGACAAGGACGGCAAAGAAAAGTAACATTTTCATCCATCCAAACAGGCAAGTGTAACCAACCAAGAAGCTCAAAAGGATAAAGATTTTCGCCACCTTGAACCACTGGGGTTGCAAGGTATGTGATTTTATAAAGCTCATATCATACTTGATCTCGTCTAGCAGTTTAGCCATTTTTGCACCCCCTTTCTTACATCCGGCTGATTCCCCCAACCTCCAACGTGCTTACCACACGCCCGGCAGCAGCCGGTAGCGCACATGCCGCGCGTACTTCCCGTACCCGTCGAGTTCCGCTTGCAGCGCGCGATCCTCCAACGCCGTGCGCACCACAACCGTCGCAGCGATCAGAACGACGGGCACCAAGGCAAGCCACGACCCAAGCGCCAGCGCTGCGCAGACCCAGGAAAGGATACTCCCGATGTAACTCGGATGCCGCACGAATCGGTAGGGACCTTCGCTGACCACGTACTGACCTCGATCCCCCTGAATGCGCACGATGCGCGAGTAAAAGTCGTTCACCGCCATCGCCCAGACGATGAACGCGAACGAGAGCGTGAATCCCAGCAACGCCACGATCTGACCCCACATCGGCACTGTATCGGACCAATGAAGACGCCCCACGTCCAAGCCCGCCACGACAAAGAGCGTCATCGTGAGCAGGGCATAAATCAGGAGCAGCCGCCGATCCCACGCTTTTGCGCCCGCCCCCGGCTTTTGCCGCTCCTCCAGCAAATCGCGGTTCCTCCGAAAGACCAACAGCGCCATCGCCAACTGCCCGCTGGAGTGAACCACGAGGTAGACCCAGAACATGGGCAGATCCACCCGCCATGCTGACGCAAACAGCACCACGGCGAGCAGCACCGTCACGACGATCCACTGACCATACACACGCAAAACCGACATCGCTCTTATTCTCCCCATCTTCCCCCATTATTGAGAAGTTACCTTCCTACCCACGTATAACCCATATCCCCAGTAGTTAAAGTCCAGTTCGGCCATCATCGCGAAATAGACGTCCTCAAAACCCGAAGGCTCCCTACTTTCACCTTTTATCTCCTGCCGACCAATACGACGTACCCGAGATACTCAAAGACGTCTTTTGGGAAGCGCCGCTGCTTTTTCATATACGCTCGAAACTCGGCGCTTTTGACGTACAGCACCAGCGCCCGCCAAAACATCCTGAACACATCTCCAAGGGCATATCGCTTGACCTGGGTGGCCTCGCGGCGCGCATCAACCTTGTAAGCCTTGATAAATACATCCTGCAACCCCGCGTTCTTCAACAACGCCTCCCAACCCCCGGCCGTCGGGACGTTCGGCTTGACGGGCCACATCCTTTTCACGTGGTCGGCCACCTCGGGCGTCGGCGGCTTGAGCCAGATTTCCTCGTTCAACCCCACGTAGCCCCCCTGCTTGACCACGCGCGCCAACTCTTCCACTACCCGCTGCTTGTCCTCAATGAACGTGGCGACGGACTCACACAGGATCACGTCAAAGGTCCCGTCATCAAATGGCAACTCTTGCGCGTCGGCTACCCGAAACTCGACGTGATCGATCACCCCTTGCTTCCGGGCCCGCTCCGTCGAGAGAGTGACCATAGCCTCGCGCAGGTCCACGCCGACCACACGGCAGCCATACGCTTTGGCCAGGTAGCTGGCCGTCGCGCCGGCGCCGCAGCCCGCGTCTAGGACGTACGTGTCGCCATCGACGTGACACAACTCGATTAGCTCCTTCGTGGTTTCGAAGCCCCCCATGTGCTTCGTGGTGCCGACGTAGGCTTGCAGTTCGAAGTAGGAAATCCCTGGTTCACCTTTCATTGTCTACCTCACAAGAGACCCTTTTGGTCTCGCAGACCCAAAGGGTCTACCAGACCCCTGGCAGCAGGCGGTAGCGCACCCGCTGGGCATACTCGGCGTATCCCGGAAGTTCTTCTTGCAGGGTCCGGTCTTCCAGCGCAGTGCGGATGATGAATATGACGACGATCAGGCCGCAGGGAATGAATGCCCACCACGAGCCGAGGAACAGTGGGATGCACAGCCCAAAGAAGATCGTTCCCACGTACATAGGGTGGCGCACATATCGGTATGGGCCGGTCGTGACGGCCTGCTGGCCGCGGTCGTCCTGGATACGCACCATCGTCGAGAGATAGGCGTTAGCGGACATCGCCCACAGGGGCATAATCATCGCCGGAATAGAGAGTACTCCCCCAATCACGTGCAAGGCAAGCGGCATCGCAGACCACCCAAAGCGCACGGCATCCAGCCCGGCGACCACCGGTGCGGTAAAGAGTACGAGCGAGTAGATCCCCATCAGGACCTTGTCCCAACCCTTGATATTCTCTGCCCGCCTGCCACGCTCGTTGATCAAGTCCGGGGACTTTCTCATCACGACCGCCGACGGCAGTATCAAGAGGAGCAAGCCGGCGAGGAAAAGCCATCCCCACAGCCAGTCGAACCGACCGGCGGAGAGAAACAGCAGTGCGCCGATGAGTAGAATGGATACAAGAACCTGCACGATGCGCCTTATCCCCGAACGCTCAAGAGACGGCTTCTGACCAGATTGCGAAGACACTGGGTTTGACATTTGCACACCTCCCTAGCAAACGGTATCAACACTTTATGCGACTCTCCAGAGCGCGGGCGAACAACTCCCGATCCTCCTCTTGGATCAGATCCAACGCCTCATCGCCCAGACAAGCCAGCAACTGAGGAAGATACAGGTCTGTCCGCAAGTGATGCTCGGCGAGAAAGACGAGAAACGGGCTGTTGGTCCAGGAAGCCCGCGCCTGCGTCGCCGTCAGCCACTCGCCGATCAGCACCTCCTCGCTATCGATGGACAGGATCAACCCCAACCCCCGCGCCTGGCCCAGCGTCTCCTCCGATACGTGGGCGACCACCACGCGGCTGCCCGGCAGGTCGAGTTCGGCTGTGGTGTAGAGCACCACGCGCACGCCTCGCCCAATCGCCTCGGTCAGCGCAGGTCGGAGATCAGCAAAAGTGGCCGGCACCAACGCCAGGTAGATCGTATCCTGCGCCTGGAGAATCATCTCCTCCGCTTTGGCCATGACGCTGTCGTGCCCCTCGAAATTCCAGACGTACTCGAGGTCCAAAGGCGAAGCAAGGCTGACCAAGTCGCCTTTGAGCGAGTCGACCAGATCTTCGTGCTCCCTGTGGAGTTGATCGAGAAACTCTTCTGGCGGCACCGGAGCGTAGTGGGTGGTATCGCCCTTACGCAGCGTCATCGCCGCACCGCGCAGGACCAGCTTACCCAGCGCCTCGTAGATCATCGACCTGGGCACGCCGGAGAGCTTGGCGAGTTGGTATCCCGTCGCCGGATTCTCGCGCAGCAGCGCCACGTACGCCTTGGCTTCATATTCTGAGAAACCGAGCTTGATCAGTCCGTCAAAAGGTTCGTCATCCATCCACCTCTCCTCCAATAGACGTTAGGTTTATAACTAAGGCGTTAGTCCCATAACCACTAAGATTATACCCGAGTTCGCCCAGCCTGTCAAATGCTTGGGGTGGCTATGCTCAAACCTGGGGGATACTCGTGTCGGATAGCCAATTGATCGCCAGAGACTCGATCTCCATCCACTGGCTGGCCGGCACGTCCAGCAGACCCCACCTAAACCGCCCCTGCGGCGTGGCGATCATGTACTGGTTGTCAAGCCACATCACAAAGCCCAGTGGTCCGCGCGGCGAAGGCGCATCCTCCAGCACAGGCTTCCCATCCACGAGGAAACGCGCCCGCTCCACGCCCCATCCCACCTCGTAGGTGTGCCACGCTGTCATGTCTGCCTCGATCATCGCCTCCCGCACGCGGAGGGCGCGCTGAATGGGAGGCCACAGCCGCCGGTAAAGTGGGCGAGCGTTCATCAGCAGCACTGCCAGTGGCGCGATCGGGGCCAGCAGGAGGGCGGCCGGCCCCAGAGCGTCTATCGTGGCTGCTTTCCAGCCATAGCCCGGCGTTTCCAAGTCGAGCTGCATGTTGCAGGGGGGCGAGCCGTAGAAGAACCATAGCGCGCGAGGGAGGGCAGGCAGTCGCGCGCCCGTCATCAGGAAGGGATCATTCCAGAAGCCGAAACCGGCGGTGCCTCGGAGTTCTCCGGTCGGGTGAGAGAAGCGCGCCCGCACCACCAGCCTGAGCGGCGGGCGCCAAAGGAAGTCGTGGCGGGGCAATCCCTGGTAGTCGTCGATCTGTGCATCAGAGTACCTGCGGCGTGTCGCGTCGGCGACGACGAAGCGAAGAGTAGAGCCGGTCGACTCGAGCGATCCCGTACCCACCAGGTAGCGCCGCCAGCGGGGATCGATTTCCGCTGAGAAGTCTTCGCGGAGGGCTTTCACGTCTACACAGCCTGTGGCAACGTGCCGCCGGATTGCAGCTCTTCGAGCAGAGTTTCCATCTCCGCGAGTCGCGGATCGCCGGGGGCAAGGCGCTTGGCCTGCGCCAGGGCATACTCAGCCATGTCGTGCCGCTTGAGCCGGATGTACGCCACGACCAGCGCCATGTGGCAATCCAGCCGATTTGGTATCAACCCAAGCGCCGCCCGGATGTGAAGGGTGGCCAGGCCCCACATCTTTTGCCGATTGTAATAGTCGGCCCGTGTCATGTATTCCACGCTCTCCTTGAGACCGCGGTCTGTGCGGAAGAGAATCCGCTTTCTCTGCATCTCAAAGTCGCCTCCCAGTTGGAGGACCATGACGAACCTTCCCAGGGAGAAAAGGAAAGAAACCACGCCGAGGACAAGAAGCTGAAAGCGAAGCGCCACAACAGCGGAAGCGACCCCAATCGCAGAGTCAACCATGAATAGGTAATAGACAGGCCGCCAGCGAAGATACAATCCCAACGCCAGGGCAAGCGAGAATAAGCTGGGCACGGCGAGCAGGTAGAGGACAAAGGGAGGCAGTGTCAGGCCGCCGAGAAGTCTCTCAACCGTCGGCCCGAGAAAATACAGCAGGAACACAGGCAATGCCGCATAGATCGCATTGCCCACCTGGAGCGCCAGGAGAGCCCAGAGGAGAGAGGAGCGCTTTTCCTGCGTGCGAAACCTGACCCACAGATTCCCGCCACAGGACCTGCAACTGCGGTCTTCGGGCTCGGTATTCGCCGTACAATAGGGACACAGATACTCGTCGTCGAACTCGTGCCGGGGCGCGGCGGGAAACGATTCTGGCACAGGCTCCGGGAGTGGCCGGGGGCCAGTGGAATCCTGCACAGGCACGGACAGATCTGCCGCAAGATCGGATTGGGGTGACGGGCGGCTGCTGGCAAAGTCTTCGCGCAGCAGGGCCGCAGCCGATGAAACGGGGGTTCGGGTGCGGGCCACCACGGGGGGTTCCGGAACATGGGCCTCCGCCTGCTGCATCTGCTCTCGTACCCAGGCCAACCCTCGCCGTGCAGCGGCGTTTTCAGGCTCGATGGTCAGCACATTCTCCAGGCAGACCTCCCGATCTTCCAGGCTGTCCACCACACCGCTCAACCACAGCCAAGCCTGTGCGCTGCCCTCGTCCTGTTCCACAACACGCATCAGCAACTCGCGGGCGCGCTCGTGCTGCCCCGCCTTGCCGGCGGCGATGCCTTCGCGCAGCCAATCGTCTACTCCTTCAAGCTGCGAGCTCTCGATATCCGGCTCCATACCTTCCCCCTCAAAGTCGCTACCTAAATGTACCACAACTCGTTCACGGACGCAAAATCGGGGCCGGATAGTCCACCGGAGGCTGCACCAGGTTCTCGTCCCACCGCTCCTCGTGCGACCGGTCGGCCATCTCGGCCATAGTCGTCAGCAAAACCGCCAGTGCCAGCGGAGAGCTAGGATTGCAATCCAGAGCCAAGAGGCAAGAACGATGAGCAGAATGTATCCTTGCCTCACAACAGCCCTCTTCTCACATCAAGAAAAGACTAACACCGTCGGCGTTTGGCCAAACAGGCTGATCTCTGTCTGCGTGTTACAGCAAAGACCAGGTAAATCGACCTGGCGCGGCAGATTGCTCAGGATGACGATCCGCCCACCGGGCGCCAGTACCCGTCGCATCTTCGAACACGTAAGCCGGTAGAAAGCTTTCGGAGCTGCATCGACCTGCACCTCCCGCCCCCATGGCAAATTCGTCACTATCCGATCGTTGGAGCCATCACCGAGTGACAGCGCCCGTGCATCCCACTCCTGGATGTCGATGAGGACACCCGCAGCGACCGCATTGGCCCGCGCGGCCGCAACAGCGGCGGGGTCGCGATCTCCGCCCTGCGCCAAGGCCCCGCCCAACGCCGCCTCGATTAGGATCGTCCCAGCCTCGCAGCACGGATCGAGCACGTGCATGCCGGGTGACACCTCCGCCAGGGCGAGGAGTGCCGCGGCGACAGAGGGTTTGAGGGAACCAGGCACGTGGGCGTGCTTATACGGTCTGCGGCGTAACGGTGTCTCGCCCAGCCGCAGGCCCACGAACGCTTGCTCGTGCTCGATGAACACGCGCACGTTGAGATCAGCCTCGGTGTCGTCGGGCGTGTACGTCCAACCTGTGCGCTGTGCGATGCCCTCCGCACAGGCCTGCTTGATCTCGTCGGTGCTATAGTTGCGCTTGCCGACAAAGCTGGCGGTGATGGGAAATGCCGGAGACTCTGGAATCGGGCGGAACTCAGCACAGTGCGCACAGTTTCGGAGACCCAGTTTCGCGCTCAACTCGCCCGGCCGGACAAGCGTGCTGCGCTGGCGCGTGATACCCGACCACGTCCCCACGTTGAGGAACACGTCGTCCACCGTGCGCAGCCGCAGCAGCGGCGCCAGAGATGCTCCACAGGTTACAGCGACGCGGCGGTAAGCCACCTCTTTGACCGTCACGCCGGGCACGGCGCCCATTTCGTCAGCGCTGACTGCTTCCAAGCCGCGCGTGGTCAGAGCGAAGACGCGCATCATTTCGCTGGCTGCTGCTGATCCCACAACTGACGAATGATCTGAATGTGCCCCAGGTGTATGGCCGTGTGCTCCAGCGCATGTGCCAGGCACCAGGCGACAGTAAACTCTCGGCCATCCCTGGGCGAAACGCGCGCCGCGTCGAGGTCCTGGAGCGTCAGCCCCTCCAACAGGCCACGGGCGTAGGCCAATGAACCGTCCAACCGCCGCTTCAATTCAGCCTCGTCCAGCCCACGCGCGCGAAATTCAGCAGCCCGATCACGGCCGGAGGGATCGCGCCCAGCCACGTCGCCGATCCAGTACCGCTCCGCCCCGGTCAGGTGGACGACGAGCGCACCGATTGAGTTCATTTCGGGCCCGGGCACCCAATCCAGCGCTGCCTGCAGCAGCCCCTGAATCGCGCGCTCAACATCGGCGTGCAGCGCACCAAGCCGCTCTATATAGTCCTCTAGAGCAAGACTATCACTACCGCTCGATCCCCTCCCGCGCCGGCACCCCTTGCGCGTAATAGTGCTTCACCTCCCGCATCTCTGTCACTAGGTCGGCGCGGTCGATCAGTTCCTGCGGTGCACGGCGCCCGGTGAGGATCACCTCCACATGTTCCGGCTTCTGGTCGAGAAACGCCAGCACCTCTTTGACGGTCAGCAGCCCAAACCAGGTTGCCACGTTGACCTCGTCCAAGACGATGATGTCGTACTCGCCCGAGAGCATCGCCTCCCGTGCTCGCTCCAGACCCTGCCGCGCCTGAGCCACGTGCTCCGGCGTGACCTCTTCGCGGCAGATGCAGTGCGGATCGCCGTGCTGTTCGAGTGTGATGAAAGGGTGATCGCGCAGCGCGTCTAGCTCGCCGTATCGCTGCCCTTTCATGAACTGGCCAACGTAGGTGTGCATTCCGTGGCCGGAGGCTCGCAGCGCCAGACCTAGCGCTGCCGTCGTCTTCCCCTTGCCGTCGCCGGTATAGACCTGGACGTAGCCCTTCAGTTGTCCCGGTCTCCGTTCGCTACGCATCCGCATCCTTGGGCGCCACCCAGTTCTCCAGCCACACAAGGCCGTCGCGGGTCAAGCGCTTGAGGGTCTCGATCTTATCCTCCTCCCAGTCGGGGGGCGACGCCTCAGGCACGAGTTCCTTCCAGGGCTCGGCTTCGAGGAGATCCCGGAATTCCCCCTCCAGCTTGTCCAGATCCCGCAGGTCACTGATGAGCGTCGCCCGACTGACCCCCAACATCTGCCCGATCTGCCGCAGCGTCAGTTTCTCCAACACCCCAGCCATCCGCAAGCGGTAGAGCAGCACCAACCGTCGTGCTTTCGGCGTTTGCGTCATCTAATCACCTCACGTCACGAGTTTTTCGCTGTTTCTTCCCCAGCCAGCACCCACAACTGCCCTTCAGACCCGGCGGCGCACAGGCCCGCCATCGGGCACGTCCCACACTTCTCAGAGCACCCCCCTCCCACCCGCTTCAGGTATCCCATTCGACACAGGTCTTCCAGCATCATCTCGATCAACTCGGGCGTCGTATCCAGCTCGCGGGCCAAGTCGGCTACCCGGTGCGTGCCTCCCTGTCGCAGCAACTCAAGCAACTGATTCAACACGGCTAACCTTCTCCACAAAAGCTCTAGCCGCAAAACCACGCCTAAGACTTTTTGGCCAACACCATAATCCAACCCGGCTTGGAACTATCATCGACTGCAATATCGCAGTAACCGGCGTCGCTCAAACATTCCCAGAACTCGTCAGGCGTGCAGAGCTGCAGCAATTCGGCCCAATTGTCCTGTTCCTCAGCACCGGGACATCTGTTCACAATCAGCAACACGCCAGACGGCTTTAGGACTCTTTTGACTTCCTTCAAGTCCTCGCTCAAACTGGGCCAGAACTCGATCGTCTCGAAAGCCGTGACGACATCGAACAAGTCGTCCGAGTACGGCAAAGACGAAACAGAGCCGTGGTCTATCTTCACACGACCGCTTTGGACAAGTGATTTGTTCACCTTTCTCGATAGATCTACCATGTCCAACGAGTGATCGATGCCGTACACCTTCCCATTTGAGGCTCTCGCAGCCAAAAGGCTCACCGCTTTGCCACCACCGCAGCCGATGTCGAGCGCTATCGAATCCGGCTTCACTGTGATGCGATCAAGCCCCCAGTGGTAAGCATCGCTATGGCCGGCGTTCATCAACACGCCAAGGAACCTGCCCAAGAGGCCGGAAGGGTTCCCTCCAAACTCCAGAAACTTGCCGGAGAGGCTCATTCTCACCCCCCATTTCTACTCTGTAGTGCGGGTCTCCTGCCGCACCGCCCACCGCGCCACCAGGCTCGCGATCAGCCCCGTGATCGGCACCGCCAGGATCAGCCCCATGCTTCCCACCAGCGTGCGCACGATCTCCTCGGTGATCGGCTCGCGGTTGATCCGGTACCACAGCGGCTCCTGATAGATCGTAAAGACCAACAGCAGCGGCAGCGACGCCCCCACGTAGGCCAGCAGCAGCGTGTTGACCATCGCCGCGATGTGATCGCGACCGATGTTGAGACTGCTGCGGAAGAGACGCTGCCAGCCCAGGTCGCGGTTGGCGTTCGCCAGCTCGAAGACTGATGAAGCCTGCCCCACGCAGATGTCGTCCAGCACCCCCAGCGCACCGATAATGATACCCCCCAAGACCAATCCGCGAAAGTCCAGATCCGGCCCCAATTCCAGCGCCAGGTAAGAGGACTCCTCTATGCTACTCCCGAAACCGGTCAAATGTGTCCACGACGCAAACAGCGAAGCCAGGCCCAAGGTCAAAGCCAGGCTCAAAATCATACCCATCACCGCCGCATGCGCCTTATAGTTCCAGCCATAGACCAGGTAGGTCGAGGCAAGCAACAGCACGGCGGAGCCGACGACACTTACCGCAACGGGATCGTGTTTGGCCTTGACGAGCGGCAGGATGAAGAAAAAGATCACCAGCAAGCTCAACAGTGTGCCCGCCAGCGAGCGCAACCCCCTGCCCCGCCCCACCAGTAGGATCAACCCCACGAACACCGCCGCAATCCAGACGAGGGGCACCGTACGCACAAAGTCGGAGATGTACGTATGGTCGTAGCACGTCCCCTCGATGCACGTTTCCTCGCGCACCAGCAGGACCCTGTCGCCGACACCGAACAACCGCTCGCTACTGATGACGTTGACTGTCCCTTCCTCGATTTCGATCTCCTGCCCGGCCAGCGAGCCGCCCTCGACGCGCAACAGCACCCGCTGGTAGGGATAGCCGCTCAGATCGTCCACCCCCTCCTCCAGCACCTTGACCACGCGCGCCGGCGTCGTCTCCGTCGTGGTCGTGATATTGCCTGGAGGAGCAGTCTGCTCTGGAGATACAGGCGGTCGCACCAGCCAGCGTCCCGCAACGATGACTATCACCGCCAGCGCGATCAGGCTGACCAGGCCGATGAAGATATACCGCTCCAGCCTCGACACCTACAGCCCTCCCAGCCGTGCCAGCCAATACACTCCAGCCCCGGCCGCCAGCGACACGACAAGCAGGAATCCCAGGTTGAACAGCGTCCAGCGCCACGAGCCGGTCTCCTGCTTGACGACGGCCACCGTCGCCACGCATGGCACGAAAAGCATCTGCACCACCAGGAAGGCCAGCGCCGTGGAAACAGGAAAGGTGGCTGCCAGCGTCTCCGCCAGTCCGGCCTCCTTGCCCGCGCCGCCTGCGGTGAGCCCCGTCGAACCGAAGAGCACGCCCAACGTGGCAATGGAGTTCTCCTTGGCGATGAAACCGGTCAACAGCGCCACCATCAGCCGCCAATCAAACCCCATCAGCCTACCGGCCGGTTCCAGCCACCGACCAACGGCAGCCAGGAAGCTGGTCTCCACCTCCCCACCCGGCAACACCGAGAGAGCCCATACCACCACAGAGACCACCAGGATCAGCGTACCCGCCTTCTTGACAAAGGCCAGGCTCCGCTGCCACACCAGCAAGCCGATGGTGCGCCAGTTGGGGAGATGATATAAGGGCAACTCCATAATGAACGCTGCCCGCTGGCCCCGAAAGACGGCCTTGTTGATCAGCACCCCGGACAGAGCCAGCACCACCAGCGCCAGGAGAGTCATTCCCCAGGAGACCAGCGTGGCGGCAGCGCCGAAGAAGGCCGGGGCTATGAAGGCGATCACCGCCATCCGGGCCACGCAGGGGACCAACGGGGCCAGGAGGATCGTCAGCAGCCGCGCGCGCCGTGACTCGATCACCCGCGCGCCCAGCACCGCCGGGACGTTGCAGCCGAAGCCCAGGAAGAGCGGCAGGAAGGACTTGCCGTGCAGCCCCATCAGGTGCATGAAACCGTCCATTACGTAGGCCGCGCGCGCCATGTATCCCGTGTCCTCCAGCAAGCCCAGAACGGCAAAGAAGATGACCAGAATGGGCAGGAAGGTGACGACGGTGCCGACGCCGCCGATAACGCCGTCTACTACCAGACCCTGTAGCCATGCCGGCGCGCCGGTCAGCAGGTTGCCCATCAGGTCTGCCAACCCACCCACCACGTAGACATCCAGCAAGTCCTGTAGCGGTGCGCCGATGGTGTAGGTCAGCCAGAAGGCCAACCCCAGGATGCCTGCCAGGATCCCAAGTCCCCAGAGGGGATGCGTAGCCCAGCGATCCAACCGCTCCGTCAGGCCTATCCGCCCGGCTCTGGGGCGGGTCACAGCCGCGCGGATCATACGCCCGATCCACTCGTACCGCCCGCTGGCCACGGCCACCAGCGCGTCGTCGTGGGCCCGCAGCACGTCGTGCACTGTTTCCCACTGCTCCCCAGGCAGACAGGTCTGCATCATTGCCGTGATCTCCCGATCACCCTCCAGCAACTTCAATGCCACCCAATTCTGCGGGTACGGCTCCGGTACACATCCGTCGATCAACTCCCCGATCTGCGTCAGCACCTCCTGATGATCGGCGCGAATCTCCGGGCGCTTGGGTGCATAAGTATAGTCCCCCCGCGTCACTTCGTCAATCGCTGCCACCAGCTCGCGCACGCCGACGTTCCTGGCTGCGATCATCGGCACGACCCTGACCCCCAGCGCCGCTTCGAGCACCTGCGGCTCGATACAGAATCCTTCCTGCTCTGCCACGTCCATCATATTCAACCCTACGATCACCGGTGCGGGCAGCGGGAGTAGCTCCGACACCAAGTAGAGGCTGCGCTCCAGGATCGCCGCATCCACCATCGCCACCACCACGTCCGGCCGTTCGCGGATGATGAACTCGCGGGCGATGACCTCCTCGGCAGAGTTGGCCGTCAGGCTGTAAGTGCCGGGCAGATCGACCAGCCGGTAGGTCGCCCCATTGTGGGTAAGTGTACCCTCTTTCCGTTCGACTGTCTTGCCGGGCCAGTTGCCCACGTGCTGGTTGAGGCCGGTGAGCAGGTTGAAGACGGTGGACTTGCCCACGTTGGGTTGGCCGGCCAGGGCCACTGTGTAAGTCTTCTCAGTCATGGTTTATCCTCCGTACGCGGACTTTGCCCGCCTCGCCCCGGCCCAGCGCGACCCGCGCGTCGCGCACAAGGGCGATCAGCGGGCCGTGGCCAAAGTTCTGCACCACCGTCACCTCCGCGCCCGGCGTGAACCCAAGGCTCGTCATGCGGCAAAGCAGTCCCCGGCCGCCATCCATCCCCACCACCACACCTCGCTCGCCCGGGTTCAAGGCGCTCAGAGGCTCCCCCCCATTCCCCTCGGTGGGCGACAGTGGGACATCCATACACGTCTTTTCATTCTCCATGGCAGCTCTGTCCTCCCATAGTATCCTGGCACTGAGCGCAATAGCCGCTCAAGCGCAGGTTTGCGTCCGTGATACACACCCCCTCCCTTTCACTTACGTCTTCCTCTATCTGCTTCATCGGAGGCGCGTCGAACTCGATCACTTTCCCACAGCCCAAACAGACGAAGTGGTAGTGCGGCTCGCCCCGCATCGCCTCGTAGTGGCTATGCTCTTCGCCTAGACTGTGCTCCTCCACCAGTCCCATCTCCTTGAGCACGGCCAGCGTGCGATAGACGGTCGCCAGGCTGATATCGGGGTCGCGGGCTTTGGCCCGGACAAAGAGTGTCTCGGCGTCCAGGTGGCTATCGCTTTCTTCGAGCACACCCAGAAGCAACCGGCGTTGAGAGGTCAAGCGCCGGCCGGTCGCGTGGAAAGTATCTCGTAGGTGCTCGCTGGATTGGATCATCTTTCCTGCCCTCTTATTGAGAATAATTCTCACTATCAATTATACACCTCTGGTGTCACTTGTCAAGCAATCCACGCTCCAGCGATGAAGGATAGGCGGACGGATAGATGGGTTTCAGGCGTGAGGGACAGGAGCTAGAGCCAAAAGCGTGTGTTCGTGGGTGAGCCGTGCGGGGCTACTCCAATCTGTGGGCGAGCTGGTCAGGAGTTGGAGAGAGGAGTAAGTTCAGTTGTCAGGGGCAAAACACCGGAATACAGAAGCCAAGGTGTTACGGAGGCGGGAAGCGGATCTGGACGCGGGTGCTCAACATGTGATCGATTTGTTGAGTGCTGAAGCGTGCATTGCGCCAGGCTTCCAACAGACGCCAGGCAAGGTTCTTGGCCGAACCCACCCTTGCGGGGAAAGCCCGGCGGAACAGGCTGCCGCGCTCAATGAGCTGGGCAAGCGTGTGGGCGAGTTGCAGCAGCAGGTAGAAGACTTTTCGCTCCTCCTCATGTCACCCAATGTACCTTTGGGTACATGACGCTGTTCCCTCGCCGTGCTATGCTACTTCTAGCAGCTTGAACGAAGGAGAGAGCGATGCATACGAATCGTGGAAGCAAGTTGGGTGGCATGTGTGCCATTCTGATCGGCACCATCAACGTGCTGCTCGTCATCTACGTCGTATTCACGCCCGCCGAGCAGCGCTATGGGACTGGCGAGTTCCTGCGGTATTACGCCGAGAGCCCGCTTCCCCTGTCGGTGGCGTGGGTGATGCTGACGGCGACCTCTGTCCTGGCCTTTGCCGTCGTGCCGGCAGTGGGCGACTACCTGCGTGTGGAGGGCGGGGAGTGGCTGCGCGCGGCGGGCATCTACGCCGTCGTCGGGTTCGCCGTGATGGCCGTGAGCTTCCTCACCCTGATCGGCAAGGCGCCCGATCTGGCGCAAGCCTACGTCAGCGGCGACGAGGCCACCAGGGCGGCAATGGCGGCCGTCGGCCTGCCCGAGCTCGACCCCAACGGCTGGCTGATGTTCGGCGGCGCCGGGGTCTGGACGCTCGTCGTCAGCGTCGTAGGGCTGCGCAGTGGCAAGCTCTCAAAAGCGCACGCTCTGCTCGGGATCCCGTGCGGCCTCTGCTACTGGGCGACGGTGTTCGCCGACGTCTTTACGTTGGAGGCGCTCAACCTGATCGCCGCCGGGGGTGGGGCGATTCTGGCCCCTGTGTGGCACGTCTGGATGGGTCTGCGGCTGCTCAAGGCGTCGCAATCGAGGGCCGGTTTTGATAGCAGGTTGTTAGCTGCCGGCTAGGAAACGTCGAGCGAGGTGTGATAACCTGATCGTGGAGCTTACTTTCTCCTGCAAACGTTGGATGGCCGCATCCATACAGAAAAGGCCGTGTCAATCAGCGTTCATCTGCGTCCGATGATTCACGAGAGGTGTTGACGATGAGAGTGACCTGGCGCAAAGTCTGGCGCGATCTCAAACTCAGCAAGGCCCGCACGGCGCTGGTGGTACTTTCTACGGCCGTGGGCGTCTTTGCGCTGGGGGTGGTCTTTGGGCTCCACGGCGTGCTGCGCGCGCACATCATGACCCCTTACCGCGCGGCGCTGCCCGCGCACGTCACCTTCTGGGGCGGGCCGTTCGGCCAAGAGACCATTGATGCCCTCGCGCGCGAGCCCGGCGTCGCCGAGGCGGAGGGGGAGCTGCACGCCGGCTTCGAGTGGAAGCTGGCCGGCCAAGACGAGTGGCGCGACGCGGACGTGATCGCGCGCGCCGACTTTGGTGCGCAGCGCATGAATCTGCTGCGACTGCGGGAGGGGTACTGGCCCGACGACCCGCTGGCGCGGCTCTCGGCACCCCACATCCTGGCCGTCGAGTGCCTCTCGGCGGACCAGTTGGACATCCCCCTCGGCACGACCGTCCTGGTCAAGATCGGGGAGCGCGAGCGGCTCGTGCCCGTCGAGGGGGTCGCGTGCGCGCCGGTCGTATTGCCCCCCGACTGGGGTGGGGACGCGCTGTTCTTCGCCACGCCAGAGACGGCGGCCTGGCTGTCTGGCTCTGGCGGTGGCGAGGACTTGAATCAGTTGAACCTCCTCCTGGATGCGTACAGCGAGGAGGCAGCCGTCGAGGCTGCTGGGCGGATCGAGGATCGGCTGGAGCGCATGGGATTCGTCGTTGGCGGGCACGAGATCTCGGACCCGGATAGGCACTGGGTGCAAGATATCGTCGATGCGACGATGATCGTGTTGGTGGTCATCGGCGTCCTTTCGCTGGGGGTGAGCGCGTTCCTGATCATCAACACGATGAGCGCCATCCTCGTGCAGCAGGTGTGGCAGATCGGCGTGATGAAGGCCGTCGGTGCCACCCTCGGCCGTGTGATGCAGGTCTATCTGACGACAGTGCTGATCTACGGCGGGCTGGCTCTGCTGCTGGCCGTGCCGCTGGGCGTGATCGGTGCCCACTGGATGGCGGTGTGGCTGCTGAGTATCTTTTCCAGCGTCGAGATCGACTCCTTCCAATTCGAGCCGGTCGCGGTAGGTGTCCAGATCGTCGTTGGCGTCGTCGTGCCACTCATGGCGGCGTTGGTGCCCGTGATCGGCGGCGTGCGTATCACCGTGCGGGAGGCCATCGGCTCCCACGGGATTGGAGCCGATTTTGGTCAGGGACCGCTTGACCGTCTGAGCGGGCGCGTGCGCCGCTTGCCGCGCCCGATAGCGCTCAGCCTGCGCAATACCTTCCGCCGCAAGGCGCGCATCCTCCTCACGCTGGCCGCGCTTACCTTCAGCGGACTGATGTTCGCGATGGTCTTGAGCACGGCCAGGTCGCTTGACGCGACCATCCTGACCTGCTTCTCGCCGGGCGAGGACGTCGCCATCACGTTGGAGCGCCCGATTCGCGCCTCGCGTGCGATCGGGATCGCCGAGGACGTGCCCGGCGTCGTCGAGGCCGAGGTTTGGCGGGAGCACAATGCCACGCTCCTGCTGCCGGGTGGTGAGGAAAAGTCGGTGGGGCTGATCGGGGTGCCATCCGATTCGGTGATTCTGAATCCCAACATCACCGCTGGCCGCAGCTTGCAGCCCGGCGATGCGAATGCCCTCGTCTTCACCGCGCGACTTGCGGCAAAGCAGGGTATCCAGGTGGGGGATCAAGTCACCCTGAGCATCGACGACGAGGAATCGCTGTGGGCGGTGGTCGGCCTGTACCTGGGCGTGGACGATAGATCGGACGACTTTTTCGTCCCGCTCGACGCCCTGGAGCGGGAAGTTGGCGACGCCGGCCGGGGCAGGTGGGTCAAGATCCTGGCGCAGCACGACGATCTTGCGTCACAGAAGCGCTTGGTCGAGGCGCTGGAGGAAGCCTACGCGGCGCAGCGCATCGAGATTGAGTACGCGTGGACGACCAGCGCGGCTTTGGAGGATAGCCGGGCGTCGTTCGGCCTCCTCACGTCGGTGCTGCTGGGGATGGTGGTCCTGACGGCCATCGTGGGGGGCATCGGCCTGATGAGCACGATGGCGATGAATGTGGTCGAGCGGCGGCGCGAGATCGGCGTGATGCGCGCCATCGGCGCTTCTTCTATCTCCATCGTGGGGATGTTCGTCGTGGAGGGGACGCTGGTGGGAGTGCTCAGTTGGCTGCTGGCCGCGCCGCTCAGCTACCCGGCTGCGCGCCTGTTCGGCGACGCGATCGGCCAGGCCCTGCTCGCGATGCCGCTCGATTTCGTCTACGCAGCCGATGGGATGTTGCTCTGGCTGCTGATCGTGAGCGTCCTCTCCGCCCTGGCCAGTTCTGGACCGGCGCTGCAGGCGACGCGCATCGGCGTCCGCGAGGCGCTGGCGTACGAGTAGGTCAGGTTGTCAATCTGAGCTGGAAATGACTCTTAGAAATGCCTCTGCCACGAGCTTTGCCCCGGCACTGTTGAGGTGAACGCCGTCCAGGGTCAGGTGCAGCCCTCGCTCGGCGGATTTTCTATCGACTTGCGCGTCACCCCGCAGCAGCAGCACGTCCAACCCGATATGGAGCGGTCCCTCCATTATGTAGTCAGAGATGTGCCTGTCGGTCAGCGCCTGGAAAAAGATCGGCCTCAGATCGAGATACTCCACACGCTCATACTCCGCCGCCAACTCCTCGATGGCTTTGGCAAAGTCCTCGACTCGATGGTTTTCCTTGCTGTTCACGTCTTCGCCCTTCAGCAGCGGCGCGACGGCGATCACCCGCCCGGCGTGGCGGCACAGCAGGTCGAGCGTCTTGCGATAGGCCGCCCGGAACTCGTCGAGGCTCCTGGGTCGGGACTGCCTGCGCAGCGCATTGATGATCCGCAGCGACCGTGAACCTTCTCCGCTGCTGTCGTTCACCCCGACCCATAGGAGGGCGATGTCGAACGAGCACGCCCTCGGCGTATCGTCAAGTCTCAACTGGGCGATTCTGCGGTACAGACTGATGACTGTATCGTTCCCCCTGCCCAGATTGACTAGCCGGTGTTCGGGGAGCCGCTCGCGCAGGATGGCAAAGTAGGAACTGCCCGGCATTCCGGCCGTCAGGCTATCTCCGACGAAGGCGATTTCCATGGGCGTGTTTTCGACGAGCCGTCTCGATCTGAGTGCAACAAGTGCAGTCCGATAGTGCCCTCGTCCACCACCTTCTTCTTGTGGATAACCAGTCCGTTCTCGACTATCAGCGGCGTCAAGCCCTCGTTAGCCATAAAATCTCGGTAGTTCCCGAAATGCCCCCAGCCTGCCAGGAATTCCATGCAGGTGATGATGGTCTTGGGAAGCCATCCCTCTGGAAAGCGAACCGGGCCGGGGTGGTAGTCGATGATCAAGAATCGCCCGTCCCTTTTCATCACGCGCTTCGCTTCACCCATGATCGGCGAGCGAAGCCAGGCTGGCACTTGGTGGAATAGGAACATTGCCACGATCAAGTCGAACGATTCGTCGGCAAAGGGCATCTGGGAAGCCTCTCCGAGGTGAAGGGCTGCGCGTCCGTTGAGCTTTGCCTGAGCAGCTTTCAGCATCGCGGGCGATACGTCTATGCCGAATACCCTACATCCAGCCTCGTGATACATGTGCAGATGCGTGCCTGTCCCACATCCAATGTCGAGGACAGACGTGCCTGCGTGAAGCGGGAACATCCTCAGGCCGATCGTTCGCAGCCCTCTGACGAGCGGTTCCACAAAAACGTCGTATCGTTCTGCGGATCTCACATGGCGATCTCTGACCATACCCCGCGATTATACGCCCTCATCTCGAAACGTCAAAGACGTGGAGCAGGTCATAGTGTATCCCTGGTCGTAGCCACCTGACAGTTTCAGCACAAGGCAACCGTCTTAGCCGGAGCAAGCACCCTGAGCGCGAACCGAAGGTTCGGCGTCGAAGGGCGCTCGCGGAGGCTTCTTCGACAAGGACTTCGGCTGAGCTCAGTCGAAGCCCTCAGGGTGCCTCCACTCGCTTGTTTCGCCAAAGTGTCAGTTGGCTAGTCCCTGGTTCGGAGGCAACTGCTCAGTAAGCCAGGGAATGCTCGCAGCTTCGCCCTGCTCAGGACGCTCCCTCCGAATCCCATGAGAGAAAGACACGCTATCGACCGGATGACTGAATTGCAGAGCTTGCTATTTTGCACAAGTGTGGTAAAATGCTTGCGTAGGACGAAGTAGGTTTTGGCTGTAAGCAATATCGAGGGCTGCCCAGACTTGCGGAGACTGGGCAGTCTTTTCTTGTTCTGCCCGTGCTTTGCTTCGCCCGAAATCAAAATCAAGGAGTAAGTAAAGTGACTGAAAGAGAAACTGGAACCGTCAAGTGGTTCAATGATGCCAAAGGATATGGCTTCATCTCCCGTGAGGCCGGCGAGGACGTGTTCGTCCATCACTCGGCCATCGAGGGTGAGGGATTCCGCTCGCTGCGCGAGGAACAACAAGTCGAGTTCTCCGTCGAGCAGGGGCCCAAGGGACTGCAGGCCGTCCGTGTCACGGCTCTCTAGCCGGCACAGGCGACCGTTAGCATTTAAGGAGAGAAAGCAATGGCGAAGAAACTATACGTCGGTAACCTGAGTTACTCGACAACCGAGGGCAATCTATCAGAGCTCTTTGGAGCGCTTGGGGAGGTTGTCTCGGTGAACCTCATCACAGACCGTATGACTGGCCGCTCCAAGGGCTTTGCGTTCGTCGAGATGGCGGAGTATGACGCAGCCCAAGAGGCGATCAACCAGCTCAACGGCAAAGAGTTGGATGGCCGGGCTCTCAAGGTAGCAGAGGCGCGCCCGCAGCAGGATAGGCGAGAGGGCGGCGGCTACGGGGGCGGCGGTCGACACCGTCGCGACTGGTAGAGCCAACCTGCCTGATAGATAGGTGAACTGCACGGCTTCTCCGCAAGCCGTGCAGTTTTGTGTGCCTGAGGCAATACACCCTCTCAATGTACCCTGCGGTGGATGACGCTAAGCTCCCTGTCGTGGTATCCTGCAAGCGTAATCATTCCACTCAAGGAGGCTTATCATGCTGCTGCAATGTCAAGTTGGCAGGAGGAACCACGGAGCAGGTTGGTTCGTAAGTGGGCGATTCCACATTGCGTCGGATGAGGTTCTGTATCATTTGGGGCGGTTCATGGTCAGGCTGTGCGCGCCGTTCTTGTTCAAGCTGGACGTCTCGTGCCAGACGCCGCTGCCCAAGGGACCCAAGATCATCGCTCCCAATCACCCCAGCACGACCGATCCGTTCTTGATCACAGGCCTGATACCCGAGCCGACGAGCATCCTCATCGACGATAGGCTCTTCAAGGTCCCGGTATTTGGCCGCTATCTCGAGCAGGTCAGCCACGTGCCGGTGGACCAGTACAAAGGGCGGGAAGCCTTCAAGGCAGCCAGGCAACTGCTGGAGGATGGACGGAACGTTGCCATCTTTCCCGAGGGATCGGTCAGCCCGCTGGAGGGCGGTTTTCATCAGCCGCGCACGGGGACGGCCCGGCTGGCGCTGCTCACCAGCGCACCCATCATCCCCATCGGTATCTACCTGGATCGCGAGCGCGTTTGCGTCGTCAAGTCCACGTATTCAGGAATAAGCGCGACCGGAAGGTGGTACCTGCGCGGGCCGTACGCGATGACGGTGGGTGAGCCGGTGTACCTAAATGGCGATGTTGAAGATCGTGAGCACGTGCGCGCGGCTTCGGGGCGGATCATGCAGCGTATCGCGTGGCTGGCCCATCAGAGCGCCCTGAGGATAGATGCGTCTCGATCAAGAGCCGGCTCGAACCGGGACGGGTTGGGCTTGTCAAGGTTGGTGCAGGCGAGCTGACCGGTTAGAGGGGGTAGAGCGGGAGCAGCGGTACGGCGGTGCCTTCCGAAAGAAGTCGCCGCCGTTTTGTCATGCACGGTCGCCGTCAATTCGAGGGAAAATTCGCAAGATTTGCAGCCCGCGCCGGGATGGATACAATAAGATGGCCTGTCTCTGTTGCTTTTGGGAGAGTATTTGCGCTTTGAGGAAAAGGGTGTAAACTACCATCGCTCGTAGCAGTAGGCCTGTTTTTCTGCTCACATGTGGCGGGAACTGGGCGGCCGTGAGCGATATGATTTTGCCGATGTGCTGCTCCGTTTAAGTAATAAGACAGCCGTACACCGTACACACGAGGGGGTGACTATGACACGCGAAACGATCAAGAGGCTGTTCGTTGTCACGACGGTGGCTCTGCTCCTGATGGCCGGCGCAGCCCTGCCGCTTTGTACCGTTCTGGCCCGGCAGCCGGATCCTTTGAAGGCACACGCCCCGGCTTTGCGAGCCGTGGCAGTGCAGACAGAGGTCACCGGTACGCCGACGGAGACCTCTACGCCTACATCGACGCTGACGAGTACGCCCACTCTGACCCCGCCGACGAGCACCCCGACGCCATCCGTTACGCTTACCGGTACGGTGGGCATCACGGAGCTGTTGCCTGTGGAACCGCTCACTGAGACTGTGACGCCTTCTCCTGAGCCCACTGACACCCCGACCCCCACTGCCACCCCCACGCCGACGCCGCAGCCTACCCCTACCCCTGCCCCGACCCCCACTGCCACCCCCACGCCGACGCCGACCGTTGCCCCAACGGCGACTATCACCCCCACTGTCGAGGGAGTGCCCAAGCTGATAGTACCCTTCGACGTCGAGAGGACGTTGAGCGAAAACTGGCCGCTAGCCGTGGCTGCGTGTGGGATAGGGCTTTTTGTGTTCCTGGGTCTCTTGCTGATCGTGTTGGGCCTGCGGCGCCGGAAGCCCCAACCGCTGCCTTCGCCGCCGCCCTCTCCCTCTCCCTCGACAGCCTCGAAAGAGTTGCCTTTGGGCCCGTATCTGGAAAGCGTTGATGCAGCCGGCGGTCTGCGCCGCTTTGACCTGAAGCCGGAGGGCACTATCATAGGGCGCGCATCAGAAAACGACTTGGCGATCACACAGGACTTGCCTGGATGGGAAACTGTCTCCCGCCAGCACGCCCGCGTCTACCAGCAGGCGGGACGATGGATCGTTGAGGATCTCGACTCGATGAACGGCGTTTGGGTGAATGGAAGGCGCACTGGCTGTCGCAACCTTCTTCAGGATGGGTGGAAATTGGGCGTCGGCGGGGTAGAATTCTCCTTCCATACCGGTCCGAGGGAGGCAGAGTGATGAAATGTCCAAAATGTGGCTACGAGAGTCAGGGAGGTGCGAGTTTCTGTCAGTTCTGTGGCGCTTCGTTGCCAGCGCAGACTGCGCCTGCGGCACAGGCTTCGTCTGAGCAGGACGTCTCCCGGCAGCCGACGAGACCCCTCTCCACTGCCGACGTGTCATCGAAGGAGGCCTTTTCCTCACGATCGGATACTCGCCCGCTGTCGAAGGAACCCGAGCCCTTTGCCCCCTTGCCGCAAGGGGCGTTTCTCCTGGGTGGGCGGTACATGATCTTGGAGGTGCGCAATTCCGACGAGCAGCCACACGTCTATCTGGCCGAGGATACGACGCCAGCGAGCGTCTGCCCCAACTGCCGGTCTGAGGTGTCCGATCCTGAGGAGCAGTTCTGCACTTTCTGTGGAGCCGATCTTGCCAGTTCAGAACCGCTGCGCCTGCGTTATTTGATAAAGGAGAGCGCCGACGAGCAAACCTTTGCTGTAGAGGCCCAGTTGCTTAGGATGCGTCTGGAGCATCCCGGCTTGCTCTTTCCGCGTGACGTATTTGCAGAAGCTCCCTATGGCTTCTCCCGCTACTACTTGGTCGAGCCCGAGTTCCTCCCCCCGCCGGCAACCTCCCTGGTTGTGCCACAGAAACTTGCCCAGGTGCTGGTGTGGGGTGTGTCTCTGGCGCGCGCGCTGAGCTACTTGCACCGCCATCAGCTCATGTTGCAGGGGGCCGGTGTAGAGCACATTGCTGTCGATGGAGCCAGCGCCTATTGGGTGCGTTTGGGAGTGGCCCGCGTGATCCCGCCCGATGCCCGTTCCCAGTCTGCGAGCTATTTCATTCAGGACGTGCGCGGACTCGCGTTGGCGCTTTATTACCTGGCGACAGGCGGGACGCAGTATGATCCGCAGGCCACGCTACCGGAGCAGGTGGCGGCCATCTTTGCCCAGACACTGGCGTCACCTCAGGGCTTGGCCGATGCGTCTCACTTTGGCGAGATGCTGGAGGCCGCTCTACAGGAAGTGCGCCGCCCGGCCAGCGTGAACCTCCTCGTTGGTCGCTGTACCGATGTGGGCCAGGAGCGCTCGCTGAACGAGGATAGTCTGTTGATCGTTGATATCGCCTCGGTGTATCGCTCCGAGAGCGCGCCGGTGGGCTTCTTCGCCGTTGCTGACGGGATGGGCGGCCACGAGGCCGGTGACGCGGCCAGCCACACGGCCATAAGCGCCCTCGCGCAGCAGGTGGTTGCCGATGTGTTGAGGCCAGCGTCCGCCGACGCGGCATTGCCCGATCCCGGCGCATGGCTCGCAGCGGCTACGGAGGCCGCCAACCAGGCTGTCTATGATCGACGCAGCGAAGCCGGGACCGACATGGGCACGACCCTGGTGGCGGCGCTTTTCATCGGCGATACTGCGACGATCTCGAACGTCGGCGACAGCCGGGCCTATTTGCTCACCCCGCATGGAATCACCCAGGTCACCACGGACCACTCGTTGGTCGCGCGGCTGGTTGCCACTGGGCAGATTACGCGGGAGGAGGCGGCGAACCATCCACAGAAAAATGTCATCTACCGCGTCATCGGCGATAGGCCCCGCGCGGAGGGCGACATCTACGAGCAGCAAGTGGCTCCCGGTGAGGCGTTGTTGCTGTGCTCCGATGGTCTCAGCGGTATGGTGCCCGATGCCCAGATATGGCACATCTGGAGAACGTCCACGTCGCCTCAGGAGGCCTGCGACCGGCTGGTGGAGGCGGCCAACGAGGCCGGAGGTGAAGACAACATCACTGCGGTGATCGTCCAGGTTGGTCAATGAGTTCTAGGGAGAGATTCAAAGAGGGGGCGGAAGGATGAAGAACAAGCTGTCTATCTTGGCTCTGGGCCTCGTGCTCTTGTTGTTGGCCGTGCAGGTGGGCGTGGCCCAGGAAGGTGTCCGTCCGCTGGTGATTGTCCAGGGCACGCCGGATACTGTCACAAGCCCTCCAGAGGTGAGCACGTACATCTCCGTGATCGATCCGAGTACGGGGGTGTCCATTGAGGGTCTTGCGCCCGGGGATTTCCAGATCGAGGAAGGCGGTGCAGACGTGGAGGCCAAGTTGGCCTCCTACGAAACCGTCGGCCTGGCCGTCGTGGTCGTGGTCGATCGGGGAGGGATCTCTGCCAGGGGTGATAGGAATAGCGTCCTCAACAGGGACGCTGCCCGCATCTCGGACGCCATTGCCCTGGCGGAAGATCTGATGAACAAGCTCGGTGTGGCCGGCGCGTCCAGCGACGACCTGATCGCCGTCGTTGGTATTGGAGCGGGAGGATCTCTGGACCCTTACGCGGATTTCTCGTACAACCCAGTGGATCTCAACAAGGCGAAGAACACGTTGGGGCCGATGAAGGAGCAGTCCGTGGAAGGGGGCACGCCGCTCTACGAGGGATTGGATGAGGCCCTCCGCTTGCTCACCGAACATCCCGATGCGATTGTTTCCGAGGTTCTTTCCCGCCGCCGCAAGATTGTCGTCGTTTTCTCGGATGGCATCGATCCGGGTTTCAGCGACTCGGCGCGGGAGGATGACATCATCCGCAAGGCTAATGACGCCGACATTTCCCTGTACACCGTCGGCATGGCGCACCGCGATGAGAAGAGCCTGAGTGGTGCAGGCAACCTGGAGAGGCTGGCCATTCAGACGAAAGGTCTCTACGTGCTACACAACGACGACGTTTCGCACCGGCAGGTGTCGGATATGTTTGGCCGTTTGATGACCCAGCGACAGCAGTACAAGGTGACCTACGAGACGCGCCGCCCCAAGGGGGAGTACTCCTTGCAGTTCACTGTGCGCACGGCGATAGCTGAGACGCGCGTCGCCGCGGTCTTGGAACCGCCACGGCTCTCTCTCACGTCCCCGCGCGACGGTGATGCGATCACGGTACCCATCACTTACGACGAGACCACATGTCTCTACGTATCCACCAAGCGGGGGGACTTTCGCTACGAGACAACCACGACTATCTCACTGAGCGTGGCGTTGACGTCGGTGGATGGCGCGCCGCGTGAGCCTGCGGAGGTGCGTTATTTTGCCAGCGGCGATCTCATCGGCACGAGCGCTTCGGCGCCGACTTATGACTTTGCCTGGGACGTGACCAACGTCGTGACGCCGACTGAACAGACGCAGGAGCGAGAGTTCACCCTGACGGCTCGGGCTGACGATCCTTACCTGGGGGAGCGGATAGAGTCCCAGGAGGTGACGATCGTGGTCACCTGGGAGCCCGAGGTGCAGACCGGGTGTGCAGCGTGGGAGGGGGCAGTGTATGGCTTCTGGTGGGTGGCCTGCATCGTGGCTGTGTTGGTGCTTGCGATAGTGGCTTTGTTCATCATGCTCCTTCGCACGCGGGGCAGGATGGGGCAGATGGCCCGCAAGGTGGCTACCAGCACAACCGGCGTGCTCAAGGGGATCACCAAGCGGTTGGGGGCCCTGCCGCAGCAATCGCCGGGAAAGCTCGTGGTCGTGCATGGCTCCAACGTGGGGCGCGAGTTTCGTCTTTCAACTCCCGTAGTCAAGGTGGGACGCGATCCTCAGTTCTGTGATATTGCCCTGCACGATGACTTTGTCTCTAACCCGCACTTCACCATTCAACTGGAGCATACTCACTTCTATATCACCGACGAGAACAGCACCAATGGCACCAAGCTCAATGGAGTGCCGATCCCGCCTCGGCAGCGCATGTTGCTCCAGCCAGATGCGATGATCGAGATCGGCAATACCCGCCTGCAGTTCAAGCGGCTGGGAGGCACGACGCGGCAATTGCGGGGAGAGGTTCCCGCAGCCCCGCCTGCCCACCGGCCTCCGCCCGCACATCCCCCCACGCAGCCGCAGCAGCTCCCCCATCCCAAGCCAGCAGTGCGCCCGCCTGTGCCACCCCAGCAACCCCCACCGCAGCCAGCACCGGTGCGCGGCGGGCCGACGGTGCAGTTGCCAGAGGAGCCGCCGGTGGAGCCGAGGCGTGGCGGCCCGACGGTGCAATTGCCAGAGGAGGAGCCGCTAGCAGAGCCGAAGCGTGGCGGGCCGACGGTGCAATTGCCGGAGGAGCAGCCGCTAGCGGAGCCGAAGCGTGGCGGGCCGACGGTGCAGTTGCCGGAGGAGGAGCCGCAGGCGGAGCCGAAGCGCGGCGGGCCGACGGTGCAGTTGCCAGAGGAGCCGCAGGTGGAGCCGAAGCGTGGCGGGCCGACGGTGAGGTTACTCGAGGAAGAGCCGCTAGCAGAGGTAGGGCGCGGCGGGCCGACGGTGAGGTTGCCGAGGGAGGAGTCGCAGGCAGAGGCGGGGCGTGGTGGGCCGACGGTGAGGTTGCCGAGGGAGGAGCCGCAGGTGGAGCCGCAGGTGGAGCCGAAGCGTGGCGGGCCGACGGTGAGGTTGCCGGAGGAAGAGCCGCAAGCAGAGGCAGGGCGTGGCGGGCCGACGGTGCAGTTGCCGAAGGAGGAGTCGCAGGCTGAACCCGTGCGCGGCGGGCCGACGGTGAGGTTGCCGAGGGAGGATCTGGAGCCGGGGCCGCAGCCGGATGGGACGACCGTAAAGCTGCCGGAAGAAGAATAGAGATTGTTTTGAGCTATGAGCGAGCTGAGCGAGGGACTCGACCGCATCAGGCCTGGTGACCGCGTAGGCCCCTATCGTATCGTGCGCGGGTTCAAGGGGCGCGGCGGCATGGCGCGCGTTTTTGAGGCTGAGGTGCGCGAAAAGTATCGCCAGGCAGGTCTGCCTCGCCGTCTGGCGCTCAAGGTCGCCAAGCCGGAGCACCAGGCCGCCCTGACGGCCGAGGCCGATTTCCTCAGCCGCTTTGATCATCCCAATGTGGTGCGCATTTTTCCGCTGCCCGGTTACCACCGCCCGGTTTACGCTGCCCGCGAGCAGTTTGCATTTGGCTGGGGATGGTACTATGCGATGGAACTCCTGGACGGTGGGTCCCTGGAGCGCCGCATAGCGCGCCGGACGACCGCCCCCGGCGTGGCTCGGCGGTCGTCTGAAGATGGCATCTGCCTGAGCCTGTTGGAATCGCTAGGTATTGCCCGCCAACTGGCTCGTGCCTTGGAGCACATTCACGAGCGGTCCGTCATCAACCTGGATGTCAAGCCCGGCAACGTTCTTTTTCGTCGCCGTCGGTTCCGGTACCTGCGGGAGAGCGTGCCCCAGGCGGTGCTGTGCGACTTTGGCATTTCGCGCGACCTGGATTACGCGCCTCGCACCGACTTGCTGGGTATGGTGACCCCCGAGTACATGTCGCCCGAACAGGCGATGGAGAAGGGCCGTCGTCGCAAGCCAGTGGATGCCCGCTCCGATGTCTTCTCTCTCGGGATCGTGCTTTACGAGATGCTTACCGGAAAGCTGCCTTTTGAGGACGTCGGCCTGGTGATCGACCCGGACTGCGTCCCCACGCCGCCCAGCCAGCTGCGCCCAGCGATCCCTCAGGCGCTGGAAGATGTCGTCATGCGAGCACTGGCCAAGGACCCAGTCGCTCGCTTTCAGTCGGCGTCGGAGATGCGATCTGCCCTCGAGCGATTGCCGACGCCGTTCGACTGGAAGGCTTTCGCCCGGCGCGACCTCGCCGCCGCTGCGACGGTCGCCGCCTTGATCGCCTGCCTCGGCATTGGGGGCCTGGGCGCCGTCGTCGTGAGGAATCTCGTCGTATCAACTCCGGCGCCTACTGCGGAGCTGCCAGTTGCTACCGCAACCTCCACACCCGCGCCCACTCCAACTGCTGTGCCAAAGACACCTACGCTTGTCGCCTCGCCGAGCGCCACCCCGATATCGACCTCCACGCCCGCGCCGACGAGCACTCCCACCAGGACGCCCTTGCCGCGCACGCCTACCCCAAAGGAGGATAGCTGATATGTCGCAAGTGTCGCGAGTTCAGCCCCGTCCGGGTGTGCAGCCTGCGCGCGCCTTGCCCTTCGACATTTGGGGCGCCACCGACAAAGGCCGCCAGCGGGAGGGGAACGAGGATTCTGTCTATCCTCACTCCGGTTTCGAGGCCTCTTCCTTTGTGCCAAGCCCGGCGCACTTGGCCCAGCAGGGACAACTGCTCGTCGTCGCCGACGGCGTGGGTGGATCGCAGGCCGGGGCTCAGGCGAGCCAGTGGGCTATCCGCGTGGCCGTGGAGAAGTACTATGAGCTGCACGGTCCCGATCGGGGGAACGATCTGGGGGCCGCCATCGAGTTCGCCAATGCCTCTCTATATCAGTACATGCAGAGCACCGGCACGCAGGAGGCCGGCTGCACGATGGCAGCCGCTGTGGTTCACAACAACCTGCTCTATGTGGCCAACGTCGGCGATAGCCGCGTCTACGTGATTCGAAGCAGGCAGGCCGTGCAGCAGACGCGCGATCACACTCTCACGCAGCAAAAGCTCGATAGCGGCGTGATCAGTCTTGAGGAGGCCAAGACCGATTCGGGTCGCAACGTGTTGACCCGCTCGCTGGGAGCAGGTGAGACGGTGCGGGTGGACGTCTTTGCACCACTGCAACTGGCAGAAGGCGACGTGGTGCTCCTCTGTTCCGACGGATTGACGGACATGCTCTCAGATGACGAGATCACCCGCCTGGTAGGGAACAATCCATCAAGGCGGGCAGCCCGGCGGCTGATCGAGGCCGCTAACAGGCAGGGCGGCTTTGACAATATCTCCGTTGTGCTGGCGCGGGTGGGCGCAAAGCCATCGGGCGGCGGCGGGCTGCTGAGTGGCCTGGACGATGCCGTTCGGAGGATGCCCGCGTGGCAAAAGGCCGTGGTTCTGGTCGGTGGGATGCTCCTCGTCGTGGCGTTCTGCGCGATGGTAGCGGTGGGCTGGTTGATGGCCGAGCAGGTGTGGACGCCGAAGACCACGGTTACCCCTCCTACCCCGACGCCTGTGACTACGACGACAGGGGTTCCACCCACGGCGACGGCGGAGCCCACTGCGTCGCCTTCTCCCGCGCCGACGCTGGTGGATACCGCCACGCCGCGGCCGACCGCCACGCCGACACCCACGCCCGTGCCTACACGGCTACCCGACCAGGATGGGGATGGCGTACCTGACTATCGAGACGATTGTCCCGACGAGCCCGGCCTGCCCGCCCTTGACGGCTGCCCCGACCGGGATGGCGATGGCGTTGCCGATCGTTACGACAGATGCCCGGATGCCCCCGGTGAGTTTGAGGGATGCCCGGACAGCGATGGCGATGGAATCCACGACGGAGATGATCGCTGCCCCAATGAGCCGGGAGTGCCGGAGCACGGCGGCTGCCCGGAGCCACCGGCGTCTACAAAGGCACCGAAGCCAACTGTGAAGCCGACCGCACCGCCGCCGTAACGGAGGTAAGGAGTTGTGAGATGGAGAGGCGAGTACAGGTCTTGAGATCGGGTTCGGTCGCTGCGGCTGTTGCGGTCGCCGCCCTGGGACTCGTGTTCCTGGCGGTGTCCCTTGCCGCGGTTCGTACCCAGGCCGCGCCGCTGGACGCCCAAGGCACCGGCGCCGATCCCCGCATTGAGGCCATCACCGTGACCTCCGATCTGCCCATCTCTGACACACATCCCGGCGGCGGCGTCACCAAGACGGTTTACTTCAACAACAGCGCGGGCGGCGTGATCAGCGTGACGTTCGAGATCAGCGGCACGCCTACCTTGTTCTTTTTTGCCGGCGCCGCCTTCGATGAGCTTGCAGGCTATGATACATCAACCTCTCCGCAGGCCTCTTTTGTCGTGACTTATACTGTCGTTTCTACCCATACGACGCAATCCAACGTCGCCTACACGGCAATAAATGATGTTCTCACTGAGACGTCGATTGCCATCAGCTACGTGCGGGATGTCGCCTCGCCGGCAGTCACGGTGACGGCGCCGGCGGACTCTTCCACGGTTCCCTTCAGTGTGACCTGGGAGGCCGTCGATCCAGGACCCGGATCGGGCGTGGTGTCCTACACTGTGGCTTATCGTGAGGATGAAGGAGCCTGGGAGACCTGGTATGCTTCCACGACGATAACGGAATCCACTTTCCTCAGCGCTACGGTGGATCACACCTACGTGTTCAGCGTCACCGCCTACGATCGGATCGGCAACTGGGGGGTGGGCACGGCCACCGTTCAGGGGGGAACGCGCTACGTCTACTTGCCGGTGGTGATGAAGAGTTGGGTTTGGTGGTACAGCATCGACGTCTACGAGCGCAACGATTCGCCGGACGAAGCCTATGGCCCCCTGGTTTCCGGTCAGGACTATGATGGATACATCTGGGATGCGACAGACCCTGACGATTATTACTGGATCACGCCTACGACGGCGAGCCAGGTGACCATCATGCTGACCAATATCCCGGCTGGCACCGATTATGACCTGTACGTGTACTATCACGATGGCGCACAGTATCAGCAGGTGGGGGCGTCTATCAGGACGGGGAATCAGAACGAGAGCGTGACGTTTACGCCACCAGTGCTCGGCACGAAATACTACATCCGCGTCTACCCTGCCAGTGGCTCCAGCAGCCAACAGCCATATCGTCTCAGGGCGACCTATGACTAGGAGAGGCATGCTCACCTGTTCTGCGTGTGGGGCCGAAAACCGCGATCAGGCCAAGTTCTGTCAGGCTTGCGGCTCGCCGCTGACACTGCCGATGGAAGCGGAGTTTGAGTTTGAAGAGCCTGCGGATGAGCTGGCGACCGTGATCCTGCCAACCGAGATCCAGGCGGGCAATCTGCCTCCCGGCACGCTCCTGCAGGAGCGATACGAGATCGTGGGGCTGGTGGCCCGCCGGACCGACCACGCTACGTATCGTGCCTACGACCGGCGGCGCTGTCCCGCGTGTGGTGCCGAGGTCCTGCCCGAAGGGCAGCCCTTCTGTCCCGGCTGCGGCGTGGAGCTGGCCCAATCGGCCACCTGCCTGCTACACGAGTGGCTGGTGGAGCCGGAGTCGGCAGAAGGGGAAACGTTCGAGCGCGGCGGGCGCACCTTCTCGGTCGCGGTGGAGGAGGCCCCCGCAGAGGAGTTGCTCTCCGCGCGGAGGGTGCGGCTGACCGTCGGCATTCAGTCTGCCAAAGGTCCCGATCTGGCCGTCAACCAGGATAGCCTGCTGGCGCTCACGCTGACGCCGATGTTCGAGGGTCGGCCTGCACCGGCGCTGGGTCTCTTTGCCGTGGCCGATGGGATCGGCGGGCGACAGGCCGGCGAGATCGCCAGTCGGATCGCGGTGCGGGTGCTGGCGCAGGGGCTGATCTCCGGCGTGTTGATGGCCGAGCTGGGCGGGGACGGGTGCCTGGACGAGACGCTCATCCAGATCGTTGGCGAGGCGGTGGAGGAGGCCGACGCGCAGGTGTACGCCGTCGCGCAGGGCTGTGGCAGCGACATGGGATCGACGCTCACGTTGGCTTTGCTGCGCGATGACTTGGTCATCGTCGCCAACGTCGGTGATAGCCGCACCTACCACTGGCACGACGGCGCGCTTCGTCAAATGACCACGGACCATTCGGTCGTCGAGCGGCTCGTGGCGATGGGTGAGATCGCGCCGGAGGAGGCTGTCGGCCACGCGCAGAAGGGCGTGCTCTACCGCAGCCTGGGGGATCGGCCCACGGTGGAGGTGGACGTCCTCAGCCTGCGGCTGGTTCCCGGCGACCGGCTGCTCCTGTGCTGCGATGGCGTGTGGGAGAGCCTGGGGGACGAGGGACTGGAGGAAGCGATGCTGCTGGAGGTCGATCCGCAGCGCATCTGCGAGCAAGTCGTCCGTCGGGCCTTGGAGGCCGGGGCTATGGACAACGTGAGCGCGGTCGTGGTTGGTATAGCGGAACTGTAGGCTGGTTTGTTCGGGCGGTCAACAGTGGTTAGATCGCAGCTTGACCGTCTGATGGACTTTTCGCAAGGCTGATTATTTGAAGGGAGGCAAGCAATGTTCTGTGGAGAGTGTGGAGTCGAGAATCGTGCCGGGGCGCGTTTCTGCAAGTCTTGTGGAGCGGTGCTGGAGCAACCACCCGTTCCCCCATCGCCGCCGCCTGCTGCCCCAATGCCGTCACCCACTGACCCGGCGCCGCCGCCGATGTATGTTCCTCAACCTCCGCCGCCTGTTCCTGAGGAGAAGCGTCCTGCGCGGGGGCGTGGAGTGATAGGTGGAATAGCCGTGTTTGGTGGCCTTATTCTGGTCATTCTGGGTGCGCTGGCGGCTGGAGGCGCCTTCTTCCTGCCCTGGTTTACCAGTGGCAGCACCTCGTATACCGGCCTCGATGCCGTCATGATGGCTTTTGCGGAGGGTGGGGACATGACGTACCTCGCCTGGGGCCTGGCGCCTGTTGGGGCGGTGGCTGTGCTGGGGTTGGGCTTTATCTGCTTCGTGATGAGCCTGTTCGGCAAAAAGCTGTCATCTGGCCTGGCGCGTGTCGTGTCGCTCTTGCTCTTGCTCCTCGTTCTGTCTGGACTGTGCGGCTGCGGCCCGCTCGGCATGGCTTTGTTCGCGCCGCTGTGGGATGGCGGGAGCGGCAATATCAACGATGTGGTGGCCGGGATGGACATGGGCTTCTGGGGCGCGCTGGCCGGACTGGGGGCGGCGGTCGTTGGGGCCGTCGTCGCTCTGATTGGGCGATCGCTTTCCCGGCGGCGCGCTGCCTCTTAGGAGTGTCTGGGCAGCTCTAGGGAGGCTTCTATGCCTGGAGAGGTGCAACTGACTGTTCAAACCAACAAGAGCTTTTTCCCTGCCAGCGGCGGCCAGCAGTTGACGTACGTGCTCATCGAGGCCATGCCCACCGGTGCGGTCGCGGGCGTCCAGATGCCGCTCAACTTTAGCCTGGTGCTGGATCACAGCGGGTCGATGAGCGGGGCCAAGCTGGACAGCCTCAGGGAGGCGGCCAAGCTGGCCGTCGATCAGATGGGGGCGCAGGATCTGATCTCTATCGTCATCTTTGACGACAAGGTCGAGGTCGTCGTGCCCAGCCAGCCGATCACCGATCCGGCAGATCTGAGGGCCAAGATCGATTCCATCCACGCCGGTGGCGGCACCGCCATATCGCGCGGCATGCAGGAGGGCCTGGAGGAGCTGCAAAAGGGATTGGGAGCCGATAGGGTCAGCCGCATGCTCCTCCTGACCGATGGGGAAACGTTCGGGGACGAGGACGTGTGTCGCCGGCTGGCGGAGAACGCCGGCGAGCAGAGTATCCCCATCGTCGCCCTGGGGCTGGGCGAGGAGTGGAACGAGCAACTCTTGGACGACATTGCCCAGGCCAGCGGCGGTACGTCGGACTTTATCCCGGCGGGCCACCCTGACGTGATCTTGGGGACGTTCCAGCGGCAGGTGCGCGCGGCCCAGGCCACCGTTGTGCAGAACGCGGAGATGGTGCTGCGCCTGGTGGGCGGCGTCATGCCGCGAGCCGTGTGGCGGGTGGCGCCGATGATCGCCAAGCTGGGCCACCGGGCCCTGTCAGATCGGGATGTTCAAGTCTCGCTGGGTGATATGGAGCGAGATCGAGGGCAGAGCGTGCTCGTCGAGATGCTCGTCCCGCCCCGACAGTCCGGCTCTTATCGTGTCGCCCAGGCCGAGGTGAGCTATGACGTGCCTGCCACCGGCCTGGTGGGGGAGAAGGCGAAGGCCGACGTGATTCTGAACTTTACCGACGATCCTGCACAGGCCGAGCAGTCCGATCCGCACGTGATGAGTATTATCGAGAAGGTGACAGCCCACAAGCTGCAGACGCGGGCGTTGAGCGAGGCGGAGGCAGGTAATGTTGTCGGGGCGACGCAGAAGCTGCGCGCTGCCGCCACGCGCCTGCTGGAGTTGGGCGAGGAGGATCTGGCCCAGACTGCGCTGGAGGAGGCCGAGCGGCTGGAGAAGGGCGAGGGGCTTTCGGCCGGTGGAACGAAGAAACTGCGCTACGAGACGCGCAAGTTGACGCAAAAGCTGGATGACTGAGACGGGTTAGGCTCAAACGCCAGACTTGGCGGTTTGGGGAACCGACGGTTAGCCGAGCCGCCTTACCATTTAGTTGAGGAGGAATGCGATGGCTGTATGTCCAAACTGCAATGCACAACAACCTGACGGGGCCGTGTTTTGCGACGAATGTGGGGCGAAATTGGGCGGCGCAGCGCCAGCTCCACCGCCGCCTGCTGCGGCTCCCGCGCCTCCGGCACCCACGGCCGTGGCGACCACGTGTTCGGTATGCGGTGTGTCGGTGTCGGCCGGCGAGGCGTTCTGCGGTAACTGCGGCGCGGCGCTGGGGCAGGCTGCTCCTGCAGCCCCGCCGCCTGCACCGGCGGCAGCTCCCGCGCCGCAGGCTGGTGGGCCGACGTGTCCGACCTGCGGCGCTCCACTGGAGCCGGGCAGCAACTTTTGCGATATGTGTGGCACGACGCTGGGTGCGGCACCACCGCCGCCGGCTCCACCCGCGTCTGGGCCAGTGCCGGCACCGGCAGCAGCGCCGGCTGTTCAGCAGCCACCTTACCCGGCTTTGGCTGCCGTGCCGGGCAGGTTGGTCGTGCAGGCTACCAACGTCGCGCTGCCTTTCCCGCCGGGCAAGACCGAGATTTTCGTCGGGAGGGAGGATCCCGTCAGTGGTGTCTTCCCCGAGGTTGACCTGACCGATCACGGAGGGGACGAAGGCGGCGTCTCTCGAAAGCACGCCCGCGTCTTTGTCCAGGGCAATCAGGTCTACATTGAGGACTTGAACAGCACCAACTACACTTACGTCAATCAGCAAAAGGTCTTACCAGGGCAACCGCATCCGCTCAACGACGGGGACGAGGTGCGATTCGGGCGGGTCAAGCTCACCTATTACTCGTCATAGTATGTGGGGCGCGGGCGCGACGCGCTGAGGGTGTCGTGCCTGCGGAACGCAGGGCGCGGGTCCGAGGGGGAGCGTTCCGCTTCGACGGATGCTGTGGCTTGCGTGTTGCCTTCTGTGGGGCGCAGCGTTGTCTGGTACCGAGATATGTATCGGTTGTGCGTGGAGAGACAGGTTGTATGATCGGAGGGGCGGAGGTGCATCTAATGGCGCGTGTTTGTCCTTTCTGCGGTGTGGAATTGAAGAGACCTGAGGCCTGTTTCTGCTCAAGCTGCGGGAAGCGGTTGCCTGACGACAAGTTTCCGGAAGGGGTTGCGGAAGAGATCGCCCAAGATTCTCAGCCGCTGGAACAACTCTCAGAGAGGGCTGGAGAGGTTCTTCAGGGACAGCAATCTGAGTCTCCCCAAGAGCGGCCACCGGCGGGGGCTTCTCACGGGCAGCCGTTCCTGGTCATCCGCGTGCCCGGCGAGTCGCCGTGGGAGGTCATCCTCGACCAAGAAGCCTTCACCATCGGACGTCACTCGGACAACGACGTCGTCCTGTCGCACCACTATGTCTCCGGCCATCATGGCCGGCTGGAGCGGCGCGACGGGGTGTGGCACTATATCGATCTGGGGTCCACCAACGGCACCTTCGTCAATGGCCAGCGCATGCAGAGCGCAGTCCTGCAAGATGGTGACATTCTCCGCATCGGCGATCTCCACGGCAACTCTGTCGGCATGACGTTCCGGGCCGCCGGCGCGGTGGGCGCGGCAGCCCCTGCCCCGAATATCATCGGCATAGGAGCCACCGAGCTGGGGATGAAGGCCTCACTCGTCATCGGGCGCAATCCCGAGGCCGACATCGCCCTGCAGGCGCCCATCGTCTCCTGGCAGCACGCTCGCCTCGATCTCACGGAGCAGGGCCACGTGCTCACTGATCTGGGATCCACCAATGGCACCTACGTCAACGGCCAACGGCTGGAGCGGCCATGCTTGCTTCGCGAGGGGGATGTGGTGCAGATCGGCCCTTTTACGCTGGTGTACGAAGCGACCGGCTTTCAGCAGTATGCCGCGACCGCCGGCGTGCGGCTGGATGGCATCGGGCTGACGCGGGAAATCGGCCACGGCAGGTGGAGGAAGCGCATCATCCAGGACGTCAGTCTCTCGGTCTATCCCCGCGAGTTCGTCGCGGTGGTGGGCGCCAGCGGCGCGGGCAAGAGCACGCTCTTGATGGCGCTCAACGGTTTTGCCCGCGCCAGCCAGGGGCAGGTATTGGTCAATGGGGACGATCTCTACACCCAGTTCGATCTCTATCGCACGCTGGTGGGTTTCGTTCCCCAGGATAACGTCATCCACAGGGAACTGACCGTCGCCAGCGTGTTGCGCTACGCGGCCCGGCTGCGGCTGCCTCCCGATACGTCCGCAGAGGAGATTGAGCGGCGCATCGACCGGGTGCTCGATCAGGTGGATCTGGAAGGCCAGAAGGATCAGGTCGTCAATAGCCTCAGCGGCGGGCAGCGCAAGCGGGTCAGTATCGCCGTCGAGTTGCTGGCCGAGCCGAACCTGTTCTTTCTCGACGAGGCGACCTCCGGGCTGGATCCGGGGTTGGAGAAGAAGATGATGCACACACTGCGCCGCTTGGCTGATGGCGGGCGGACGGTGCTCCTGGTGACCCACGCCACGGCCAACATTGTTCAATGCGACCACGTCTGCTTCCTCTCACAGGGACGGATGGTCTACTTCGGGCCGCCGGAGGAAGCACTCCACTACTTTGATGTAAAGAGCGGAGACTTTGCCGACATCTACGATCGGTTGGACGACGCGGATCCCAAGTCGGCGCGGGAAAAGGCCATCCTGGCCGAGCAGGCCTTCAAGCAGTCCGACCAGTATCGAAAGTACGTGACCGATCGGCAGGGTGAGCTTCCCGAAGTGACACAGCGGGCGGGGAAGGCAGAGGCAAAGCCCCATTCCAGGGTCAGCGGAGTGCGCCAGTTCTTCGTCCTGACCCGCCGCTACCTTGACTTGGTGTTGCGGGATAGGCTTTTGTTGACTGTCTTGATGGCCGTGATGCCCATCATCGGCGCGCTGGTGTTGCTGGTCTCGCAGCCCGATTGGATGATGAACAAGCCGTGGAGCGAGATCAGGGAGTTCCTGCTCGACAAGCTGGCGAGCGGCGGGTCCAGCATCGCCGTGCACAACATCGTCGCCGACACCCAGATACTTTTGTTCATCATGACGCTGGCCGCGGTGCTATTGGGCTTGTTCGCCGCCGTGTACGAGATCGTGAAAGAGTGGTCGATCTATCGGCGGGAGCGCATGGTCCCCGTGCGTATCCTGCCCTACATTGCCTCCAAGGTGGTGGTGTTGGGCTTTTTTGCCTTGCTCCAGTGCTTGCTGCTCATGCTGGTCATCGGCCTGAAGGTGAGATATCCCGCCGAGGGCGTCTTGCTGCCAGCGCCGGTGGAGATGTATATCACGCTGGTGTTGGCGACGCTAGCGGCGATCCTGATGGGCTTGCTCATCTCCGCCGTCGTGCCCAATATCAATTCTGTGATCTATATCGTCTTCCTGGTGTTGTTCTTCCAGATGATCTTTGCCGGCGTGCTCTTCGATCTGCCCGGCATCACCGACCATTTCTCAAACCTGACCCTCACCCGCTGGACGATGGAGGCATTGGGAGGTTCGGTGGACATACAGGCCCTGAGAGATGACACCGGGTTTGGCTTCCAGCCTGGGACGGTCGTGAAGGCTGTCCCGGTCGAGGTAGAGACCCAGCAGCTCGCCTCACCCTCGGGCACGGAAGGGGCCGGATGCGAAACCATCACGGTGACGCAGACGGTCACCAAGACGGTGTCGGTTGAGCCGGGGGCGATGGTGCTTCAGGATACGAGCCACGAGTTTCGTATCAATTACGAGCACGAGGCAGGTCACGTGATCAAGGCCTGGCTGCTGCTGATAGGGTTCGGGTTGGTGTTTGGCTTGGCCGTGGCGATCGTGCTAAAGAGGAAAGACGTGAGGTAACGGGCATGCGCACGTGTGAAAAGTGCGGTTTCGACCACAATAGAGACACGGCCCAGTTCTGTTCCGGTTGTGGTGAGCCGATGAGTGTTCACGCCTTGCTCTCAGAGGGCACCCTGTTGCACGAGCGGTACCGCGTCAGGCGGGTGCTCGGCAAGGGGGGCATGGGAGCCGTGTATTTGGTCGAGGACACCAAGCTGTATGGGAAGCTGTGGGCGGTGAAGGAGTTGCTGGAGCGGTTCCTCGATTCCGGGGATCGCGCCGAGGCGGTCGCCCAGTTCCAGCACGAGGCCAAGATCCTCGTCGGCCTGCGCCATCCCAATCTTCCTCAGATCGTGGATGCCTTCGAGGAGGGAGGGCGGCATTATCTGGTGATGGAGTACGTCGAGGGACAGACTTTGGAGGAGATGCTGGAGAACGCGCCTGAAGATGTGCTGCTGGAGAAGCAGGTGCTGGGCTGGGCATCACAGGCCTGTGACGTGCTGGAGTACCTGCACAGCCACGATCCCCCCGTCATCTTTCGCGACCTGAAGCCGGCGAATATCATGATCACGCCCGAGGGGCAGGTGAAGCTGATCGACTTTGGCGTCGCGCGGCTGTTCGATCCATCCAAGGGCACCGATACGCTAAAGATGGGCACGGTCGGCTACGCGCCGCCGGAGCAGTACGCCGGGCAAGGGCAGACGACGCCCCGTTCCGACGTGTTTGCCCTCGGCGCGACGCTCTACGAGTTGCTCACTGGCGATAACCCAGAGGCCCATCCCTTCGTCTTTCAACCGGTGCGGCAGGTAAACCGTCGGGTATCGACGCAGACTTCGCTCACCATCGACAAGGCGGTGCAATTGGACCCCGGCGCTCGTTTCGTCTCCGCCCGCGCGATGAGGGCGGCTTTGCAGGGGAGGCGGCAAGGAGGATTCCCGCGGGCGGCGCTGTTCGTCGGCGTGCCGCTCGCGCTGATCGTGCTGGGCGTGTTGGGGGCGGGGGGGTGGTGGTTCTTCCAAAACGATCCCTTGGGCGTGTTTGGATCGGCCCCTACGGCAGAGATCGCCGTCGCGCCGGCCACGCCTGCGCCGACGGATACGGCGATGCCGACCGCCACGCTTATCTCGACCTCCACGCCGTTGTCGACCGTCCCTACCGGCACCCCTGCACCGACGAACACGCCGATGCCCATGCCGACTGCAACCCCCACGCCCACATTGCTGCCGACCAGAACGCCGCTGCCGACGAGGACGCCCGATCTCACCCCTGTGCCGACTTCTCCGCCCACCATTGCTGCAACGGGCGCGATCTTTTACACCATTGAGGCCGGCTCGTCCCTCTATCTGGCTCGGACCAGCCCTACCAGCTCTCAGGGAGAGGTGATCGATCCGACGTCGGCCGAGTACTCGACGTGCACGGGTGCTGAGGCCAAGACACTCACGGGCCAGTCGTTCCCTCTGTACTATGGGTATCGCTGTAGCGTCATGTCCCCTCAGGAGTGCCGGTCGCCGGACGGGCAGTACAAGGTCGTCATCTGGGGCCCGGCAGGCAACTATCAAGTGACTGTTCAGCGGGTATCGGATGGCGAGATCGTGCAGGCGACCTATAACGGCCCGCTCAACAGCAACGAGGCGCTCACTTGGTCCGCCGATAGCCGCTATTTCTACTTTGTGATTGGGAACGAGCTGCATCGTGCCAGCCCGTACGAGGCCGGCTATCAGCCGGTGGTCGCCGATGTTAAGGGGTACTATCTGTCTCCCGACGGCACGATGGCGGTGTATCTGAAAGCGGTGGGAGCAGTGGGTGGATACGATGTCATGGTTGTCAACACTATAGGGCCGCGTGGCGAGCCGGTCAATGTGACCAATGCGCCAGAAACAGTGAAGAAGTGTGCGCGGTGGGGACGCTAGATGCGTATGGCACTCATGACTGGCCGAACTCTCCAAAACCGCTACCGCGTTGCCTCCCTGCTGGGAAAGGGAGGGATGGGGGCGGTCTACCGTGCCTGGGACACGCGACTGAATGTTCCGGTGGCGCTCAAGGAGATGGTGCCGCAACCAGGGCTGGACGCTCCGACGCTGGCACAACTGCGACTCCAGTTCAAGCGGGAGGCGAACGTCTTGGCCCGTATGAAACACCCCCACCTGGTGCGAGTCACCGACTTCTTTGAGGAGGGGGGCAACGCTTACCTGGTGATGGACCTTGTGGAGGGAGAGAGTCTGGGTGCCCGGATCGCGCGGGAGGGGGTGCTGCCCGAAGGCCAGGTGCTCACCTGGGCCGGCCAGTTGTTGGGCGCGTTAGCCTACTGCCACGAGCAGGGGGTGATCCACCGTGATGTCAAGCCGCAAAACGTGATCGTCACGCCAAAGGGCGAGGTGGTGCTGGTGGATTTTGGGCTGGTCAAGCTGTGGGATCCCAACGACCCCAGCACAAAGACCGCCATCCGGGCGATGGGCACGCCGGAGTATGCCCCGCCGGAGCAGTATGATTTGGGGGCAGGCCATACGGATCAGCGCAGCGACCTTTACAGCCTGGGGGCGACGTTGTACCATGCGCTGACCGGCCAGGCGCCGCCGACGGCGACCCAGCGCATCGTGAGTCCAAGGGTGTTGGCCTCGGTGCGGTCGCTCAACCCGTGGGTGAGCCCTCACGTTGAGGCGGCGTTGGCGCGTGCTATGGAATTGCAGCCGGATGCGCGCTTCCGCGACGCGCAGGAGATGGCGGCGGCGCTGCGTGGCAAGGTTTTCATCAGCCGACCTCAGCAGCCGACAAAGGTCATGGCGGAGGCAGTTTCTGCAACGTCCGGTGGCAGGGGAAAGAGGGCGGCCTGGACGTGGGTCGGGATCGCAGGTGGCCTGGCGGCCGGTGTGGCGCTCATAGCAGCGTGCGTGGCGGCTGTGGTGCTCGTTTTCTATTCAGAGTCCACAGGTACTGTCAGGAGCGTCCCCGTGGCTTCGCCGACGTCCCTTGATCGGGCTGTGACGGAGGATACTTCTGGTATGACCGATACACCTCTCCCTGCATTTCCTACTCTGGAGCCGACTACTCGCCCTGAACCGACGTCGACACCCCCGCCTACCCCTATCCCCCTTCCTACTTCCACTCCCCAGCCCACCCATACACCCACGCCTGCCTGTCCAACGGTGACTGGCCCCTTCGCTGCGATCTGGCAGGCGGAGCAAACCCGGTTGGGCTGTGCGGCCAACGAGGCCCATGTCTCTTGGATGGCTCAGGAGCATTTCGAGCGTGGACAGATGTTCTGGCGGAAGGATGATGACGTGATGATCGTGTTGTATAACACCGGGGCCTGGGAGCTGTACGTAGATAGCTGGCAGGAGAGCGATCCGCAGTATTCATGTCCTGAGAGCGCACCATCTGAGACTCCCCCTACGCCCCTGCGTGGGTTTGGCAAGATCTGGTGTACGTATGAGGCGGTGCGCAACGGGTTGGGTTGGGCCACCGATTACGAACGAGGCTTCGACGGCACAGTGCAGGATTTTGAGCGTGGCTCCATCCTCCGCACCGACGGCGGCGAGACCTATGTGCTCTACGGCGATGGCAACTGGGCGCGGCGATGATCTTGCCGGACGGCGGCATGGCCGGCCCTCTATCCTTATCTGTTGGTGCCGAGTCTGGGAGGCGCGTTGACGAGCCATTCCAGGCACTGTCACCTGTGTGGCCGCCGGCTTTGGGGGCGTGGGTGGGTTTACGCCTCCGATGATGCTTCGGACGGTCAGGCTATTGTCGTCTGCCGCCGTTGCCATCAGAGCGCGCCACGCTGCGATGGCTGTGGTGTGCCGGTGGGCGATAACCACGTAGCTTTGCCTGACGGCAGGCGCATCTGCCCGCGCTGCCACCGCACCGCGATCTATGATCAGGACCGTGCGCGCGAGTTCTTTGAGCGCGTTGCTCACGTCATCACCGATCAACTTGGACTGGGGCTCAACGTGGGCACCGATTTCACGCTGGTGGATCATCAGCACCTGCAGCGATTGGCGGCAGAGTTGCCTAGCGACTTGCCTGAGGAGGCGGGCGGGACGCCCGAAGCCAGGGTGGTGGGGCTTTTTGCTCGAAAGGGGCCCAAGCGGGTGATGTACCTGCTTTCCGGGCTGCCGCAGATCGTGCTCATTCAAGTCGCGGCCCACGAGTGGGCCCACGCCTGGGAGGGGGAGAATTGCCCGCTCCTGCGCGACCCGCTCGTGCGCGAGGGATTCGCCGAATGGGTGGCGTACAAGACGCTACAGGCAATGGGTGCGGTCAAAAAGATGGCACTGATGGAGCAGCAGGGTGGGGTGTACGGCGAAGGGCTGCGGAAGATGCTGGCACTGGAGCGGTGCGACGGTGTGATGGGAGTGTTGGATTTTTGTCGGCGAGCGGAATGATGTGAACGACGAGCGGCGAGGAATGAGATGGCGGAAGCGTTGCGTCTGAGTTGTGCGGTGAACACACCTTATCTGCCCGTTACCGACAATGCGCGCTTGGCCTACCTGCTGCTGGAGGTAAGCGGAGCGACGGACATTGCGCCGCTGCCCGTCAACCTGGCGCTGGTGGTTGACGTGAGCGAGTCGATGCACTTTCGTCTGGTCAGCGAGGCGCAGTTCGAGGACATGGCGCGGCAGGGGCTATTGCAGGAGGTGCTGGTAGATGGCGTGCCGGCCTGGCAGTCGGCGGGGATCCCCCGCGACGTGTTGATGCAGTTACCGCGCAAGATCGACCGCGTCAAGGATGCACTCCAAGCTGCCGTCGAACAACTTCGCTCTAGCGATCGCTTCGCCTTGATCGCCTTCGCGGGGCAGGCGGTCACGCTCATTCCCAATACCTCTGGCTCCGACAAGCGCAGGCTGCTGGATGCCGTGAACAGCCTGGACGAGCTGCAGCTAGGGGACGACACCTACATCGGGCGAGGGATGGCGCTGGGATTCGACGAGTTGCAGCGGGGCGCTTCGGACAGCTTGGCCGATCGTGCCGATCGCGTGCTGGTGCTGACCGATGGTTTCACGCAGGACGAGGCCGACTGCCGCGCTGGGGCTGCCCGCGCCCGCCGGTCCCACATCCCCGTCAGCACGATGGGGCTGGGCGGCGAGTTCAACGAGGAACTGATGATTCCCATCGCCGACCGGACCGGCGGCGAGGCCTACCTCTTGGAGAATCCCGACGATATCCCAATGGCTTTTGCGCGCGAGTTGCAGCGGGCGCAGGCCGTGCGCTACCGCAATCTGGAAGTGAAGCTGCGTCCCTCCCAAGGGATGGAGGTGCGGGCTGCCTACCGTATCCGCCCTGCTATCGCACCGCTGGAGGCGATCGACAGCGAGGGCAGCTACAGTTTCCCGCTGGGTGACTTGGTGGTGGGCGAGGAACCGGCGCTGCTATTGGAGCTGCTTGCACCGCCGCGAGCGGCGGGCGTCTACCGCCTGGCCCAAGCCCTGCTGGCCTGCGACGATCCGGCCGGCGGCCCGGCGGGCCTGAAAACGCGGGCCGATGTCGTCGTCGAGTACACATCCGATCCAGCCCGGGCGGCGCAGCAGAGCCCTCAGGTGATGAACGTCGTCGAGGCGTTGAGCGCCTACAAGCTGCAGCGTCGCGCCCAGGCTGACCTGGAGGCGGGAGACGTGGCCGGGGCGACGCGCAAGTTGCGGGCTGCTGCCACGCGATTGCTGGATATGGGGGAAGAGGCATTGGCCACCGAGGTGCAGCGGCAGGCCAAGGCATTGGAGCAGCACGGCCAGGCCGATGCTCAGCGGACGAAGAAGCTGCGCTACGAGACGCGCAAGCTGACGCAGAAGTTGTGAGGGGATAAATGCCGCTTGTCCAAGGGCAAGTGATAGGAGATTGCTATCGCATCGCCTCTCTGTTGGGGCAAGGAATGAGAGGCATTTCTGGCGCGCAGGGATGGCTAATGGTACAATAGGCGGGAGGCTGATCGTTGGGCGGGGCCCGTCGTGGGGAGGCCGGTTGTTCACGTGGATGATCCGTGATGAGCGCAGGAAGGAGTCGAATGAGCATCGAGGTGTGGTGCGGCGACAAGCCGCATCGTGAGGCAGAGCGGAAAGCACTGCTTGGACTTTACCAATCTCTTTGTTCTCGGCTGCCTAGCTGTTGCAGGAGGGCGAGGAGCGGTGAGCATCTGCCCCCAATGTAGCACCTCCAATCGGACGGGCGCACGTTTCTGTCGAAACTGCCGGGGCGTCTTGTCGTATGCCACCCAGCCGGTGTGCCGCCACTGTGGGGCGGTGTTGCGCCCGACGGCGCGCTTCTGTAAGAATTGTGGCAGCGCACTCTCTGGTGACACGACGTCGGGCGCCCGGCGCGCCTGTCCTTGGTGCGGGGCGCTGATGCGGCCCAGCGCCCGTTTCTGCGCCAACTGCCACATGCCCTTTGCCGCGCCGGTGGGGCCGACTGCTGGCGCGAGGTGTCTTCACTGCGGTACGCTGATGCGCCCAGGGGCGCGCTTCTGTCGAATCTGTAGCCACCCATTGGGGCATCAGCCGGTGCCCCTGCCGCCATCCTGCCCGCCGTCGATGCAGCCAGGCCGGTTTGGCACCGGCGAGCTGATTCCCCTGACTCGCCTGGCAGATGAACGCTACATTGTCCTGGAGAAGATCGCCCAGGGAGGCATGGGGGCCATCTATCGGGCCCAGGATCGGCGGCTCCACGACAGGATCGTCGCCGTGAAGGAAATGTCCGGGTCGGCCGTCGCTCCTGATGAGAGAAAGCGTATCTTGGATTGCTTCAAGCGCGAGGCAGAGCTGCTGGCCCGGCTGGAGCATCCCAATCTGGTGCGGGTGAGCGACCTTTTCCAGGAGGCAGATCGCCACTACATGGTGATGGAGTTCGTCGAGGGGCGGACGCTGGAAAAGATGCTAAAAGGCCGCATCAAGCCTTTCGCTGAGGATCGGGTGCTGGCCTGGGCCGCCCAATTGTGCGACGTGCTTTCCTACCTGCACGGCCAGGAGCCGCCGATCATTTATCGCGACGTGAAACCGGCCAATGTGATGGTGGTGGACGGCGGGGACACGGTAAAGCTGATCGACTTTGGCATCGCGCGTTTCTTCAAGCCGGGCAAGCGGCGGGACACCATCGAGCTGGGCACCGACGGCTATGCGCCGCCGGAACAGTACGGCAAGTCCCAGACCGATGAGCGGGCCGACGTCTATGCGCTGGGGGCAATGTTGCACCAACTGCTCACGCTGCGCGATCCGGCAGCGGTTCCTTTCCAGTTTCCCTCCGTGCGCAGTCTCAATCCTGGGGTCAGCCGCCGCGTCGATGCGGCTATCACGAAGGCGGTGGCTTCCAACAAGGCCAACCGCCATTCGTCCGCGGCGGAGATGCTGATCGCTCTGTTAGGGGATGAAGTGGAAGCTATACGGTCGCCGGCCAAGGGGGCCATATCACCTGCGTCGGGGAAGCCAGCGGCCACGCCGTCCTCGCTCGACTTTGGAGCCGTGGAGGTCAGCGGTGTGGCGCCCGCCGTGACCATGAGGGTCGATCTCCCGGCAGCGGAAAGAGCCACTCTCAGCACGGACGTCCCGTGGCTGCACGTCAGCCCTCGAGATCTTGGCAGGAGCGGGGATGTCACTGTGACGGTGTATCCCCGCCGTCTCGTTCTGGGAGAATGGTCCCCGAAAGGGTTGGGATGGCTCGTGTGGCCGGCCCGCTTTCTGGTGCCTGGGGCGCGGGACTTGTGCGGTCACGTCGAGATCGCATTGAAGGGCGGCACGGTGAGTGTTCCTGTTCATGTCGTTGCGATGCCTGCGAGGTGGCGCGTCGTCGCTGGCTGGGTAGGGACGATTGCGCTGACGTTGGGGATGTTTGCCGTCGCAGGCGGGATGTTATTGTTGACTCTGGGGGCGCTGGGCGTCGTGGTCGCTTGGTGAGTCGAGACCTTCAGAGGCGACTGGTGTCAGTCGGAACTGGATTTGCCCGCGCTCGGTGCGCGGCCTATTTGAGGATAATGCCATATTGATGGAGGAAGCCATGACGCTTTCAGTCGGAGAGTTGATAGACAATCGATATCGCATCGCCAAGCTGCTGGGACAGGGGGGGATGGGGGCGGTCTACCGGGCGTGGGATACGCGCCTGAATCGTCCCATTGCGTTGAAAGAGATGATTCCCCAGTTCGGCCTCGACGCCGGCATGTTGGCCGACTTGCGCGAGCAGTTCCAGCAGGAAGCGCAGGTGTTGGCCACGCTCACTCATCCCAATCTGGTGCGGGTCACCGACTACTTTTCTTGGGAGAGCAACGAGTACCTGGTGATGGATTTTGTGGAGGGAGAGAGCCTGGCGGACCGCATCGTGCAGGAAGGGGCGCAGCCAGAGTCGCGGGTGGTGGAATGGGCCGGGCAGTTGCTTGACGTGCTGGTCTATTGCCACAAGCGCGGCGTGATCCACCGGGACATCAAGCCGCAGAACATCATCATCACGCCGGAGGGCCAAGCGGTGCTGGTGGACTTTGGGTTGGTGAAGCTGTGGGATGTGAACGACCCGCACACGCGGACGGTGATGCGGGGAGCAGGGACGCCGGAGTATGCGCCGCCGGAACAGTACGACATGGGGTTGGGGCACACGGATCCCCGAAGTGATGTCTACAGCCTGGGGGCGACGCTGTATCACGCGCTGACGGGGGAGGTGCCGCCCACGGCCACGCAGCGGATGGCGAGTCCGGCCAGTTTCGTGCCGCTGCGTCAAGTCAACGTTGCCGTCAGTGCGAACACCGAGGCGGTGGTGCTGAAGGCGTTGGAGATGCCGATGGATCGTCGGTATCAGAGCGCGGAGGAGATGGCGCAGGCGTTGGGGTTTGCGCCCCGGGTCACGCGAATCAAGCCTTCCCGTGTCAAGGCTGGGGATAAGCGGGCTGCGGTCGTGGCCAAGCCGGCCATGGATAGGCGAGGAGGGAAGGGCATCTTGTGGGGGATGGGCGGCGCAGGCATTGCGATTGTCGCGGTGATATGCGTAGTCGTGGCGGCGACGGCGGTCGTGTTGGGGACGGGTGCTCTCAGCCCCAAGCCTACACCCACGCCTGCACCTACGGATACGCCGACGCCCACGCCTATACCCACCGATACGCCGACGCCTACAGACACACCAACACCCACAGAGACTCCCACACCTACTACTACTCCCACCCCTGAGTTTACTCCCACTCCCGATCCCATACCCCGCCGGCAGACCTACACCAGCGATGCGCTTGGGTTCTCGATAGACTATCCTGGGAGCTGGATATATCTTGACAAGCTGGGGGATGTCGAAATTGACGTCGCCTTCGTGAGCCAGGAGTTCGTTCCCAGCGAGGGTACAGAAGGTGCCATCCTGGCAGTGATTGTAGACTCAAGAGTCTCTGCGACCAGCTTGCGGGATTGGTGGGTCGAGATCGAGGCAGAGTATCCTGGCTCGTCGTTCGACGAACCCAAGCGTACCACCGTGGGCGGCGAGGATGCCTTGTATGCCACGGTTAGAGAGGCAACAGCGCGCGGGTCTCTCACAATCGTCGTTGCCAATAACTATGGATACCAGTTCCTTGCCCTCGGCCTGGGTGGTCTCTGGGCTGACTACGAAGACACATTCGTTGCTATGCTCGACAGTGTCGAGTTCTTCCCGCCCAAATAGTTCGATGACTGTGGGGGCGGATCGTGCCCGTGTTCTGCACGGCGCGCGCTGTCCCGGTGATTCGTCACCGACTACGGACGATGTGGCGTTGGCAAGCCAGCGCATCAAGGCTTGACGTATCGGAGTATAGAGTTATGACACTTTCAATCGGAGAGGTGGTAGAGAATCGATATCGCATCGCCAAGCTGCTGGGGCAGGGGGGGATGGGTGCGGTCTACCGGGCGTGGGATGTGCGTTTGAATCGTCCTGTCGCGCTCAAGGAGATGATCCCTCAGCTCGGCCTTGGTGCTGAGGCGCTGGGCGATCTGCGCGAGCAGTTCCGGCAGGAAGCCCAGGTGCTGGCTACGCTCGACCATCCGAACCTGGTGCGGGTCACCGACTACTTTTCTTGGGAGGGCAACGAGTATCTGGTGATGGATTTCGTGGAGGGAGAGAGCCTGGCGGACCGCATCGCGCGGGATGGCGCGCAGCCAGAGGGGCAGGTGCTGATGTGGGCCGGGCAGTTGCTGGACGCACTGGCCTACTGCCACGAGCACGGCGTGATCCACCGGGACATCAAGCCGCAAAATATCATCATCACGCCGGAGGGGCGGGTGGAGCTGGTGGACTTTGGGCTGGTGAAGTTGTGGGATGCGAGCGACCCGCACACGCGGACGGTGATGCGGGGAGCGGGGACGCCGGAGTATGCGCCGCCGGAACAGTATGATATGGGGTTGGGGCACACGGATCCCCGAAGCGACATCTACAGTCTGGGGGCGACGCTGTATCACACGCTGACGGGAGGGGTGCCTCCGACTGCCACGCAACGCATGGCCAGCCCGGCCAGCTTTGTGCCACCGCGCCGCATCAACGCCGCCGTCAGTGTGAACACGGAGACAGTCGTGCTCAAAGCGATGGCGATGGCGATGGACCAACGGTATCAGAACGCGCGGGATATGGCGCGTGCCCTGGGGGTCGTGCAGCGGACACTCGTGGTTGGGCCTGCCGAGGTTGCGCCGGTCGTTACGCCGGCGGTGGCTGTGGCAGGGGCAGCGCCTATCGCCAAGAAGCGAGGTGGTCTTCTGTGGGGGATGGGCGGCTTGAGCCTGGCGGCTGTGGGCGGCGTGTGTCTGGTGCTGGCGACGGTGGCTGTCCTGCTGGGAACCGGCGTCCTGGGGGGCAGCCCTGAGCCGACTGAGGCGCCGACGCGCCAGCCTACTGCCACGTCCCATCCCGCCGCTACGTCCCAGCCGCCTACCGACACGCCGCCGCCGACCGAGACAATGCTTCCATCTATCCCTACGTTCATTCCAACTACTGCGCCGCTCCCCACTCCTGAGGTTTTTCCCATCAGCTCGGTGTTGTTCTACGACGATTTCGGCAGCCCGGCTTCGGGCTGGGAGGTGGGCGAATCGAGCTCTGGCGTCGTGGGATATGAAGACGGCGCCTACATCGTGCGGGGTGAAGTCATCAACAAGGCAGTCGCGGGTGTGGCCAATCGCTCTTTCCGTGACGTCATCGTCGATGTAGACGCGACCCAGGTGCTGGCTCCGGCAGACAACGACAATGCCTACGGTGTGATGTGCCGGGTGCAGCCGGGTGAGGATGGGTATGGGTTCCTGATCAGTGGAGATGGATACTACTCTATCTGGGTCGTGGTGGATGGCGACTGGGAGGAGTTGGTGGAGTGGGAGGCTTCCGACGTGGTAGCACAGGGAAACGCCACCAATCACATCCGCGCCGTCTGCGATGGCAGCCGGTTGGCGCTGATGGTCAACGGGGAGTTGCTGGCCGAGGCGGAGGACACGACCTACGTGGAAGGCGACATCGCCGTGGTGGCGGCCACTTTCGCAGACGAGACGACGGAGATACATTTCGACAACCTGAGCGTGCACGATCCGGGCGCGGTGGTTCTGGAAGACGATTTCAGCGATCCGGCCTCCGGCTGGGCGCTGAAGACGTGGGATGGTGGGAGTGCAGGCTATGGCGATGGCGTCTACGTCTTGCGCGCCGAAGATAAGGCCTATTACTACTACGGCTGGGCCGGGCTATCCCTCGGCGATGTAGAGGTTGAGGTAGACGCGACGCAGGTGCTGGGGCCGGCCAACGATCGCAATTCCTACGGCGTGGGGTGTCGCGTCCAGTCCGGCGGCGAAGGCTATTTCCTGCGTATCAGAGGAAATGGCGAATACTCCATCTTCAGAGAGGGGGGAGGGGAGGGAGAGGACGCGTGGCTGAAGAACTGGACGGCATCCGCAGCCATCAATCGGGGGAATGCCACCAACCACCTTCGCGTCATTTGCAGTGGAGACTATCTCGCCCTGTTTGTCAACGGCGTGTTGCTGGCAGAAGCGCGGGACGATACCTACACGGAGGGAGACATCGCCCTGGCAGCGAGCACTTTCGAGGAAGAACCGACAGAGATTCACTTTGACAATCTGACGGCATACGCTCCGTAAACGCCGTCGATCGGGCATTGGGAGGTCATGTCGTGACGCTTTCCACCGGGCAGGTCGTCGAGAATCGCTACCGCATCGTCGAGCTGCTGGGACAGGGCGGGTTTGGCGCCGTCTATCGCGCCTGGGACATACGTCTCAGCCGCCCTTGCGCGCTGAAGGGGAACCTCGACTCTTCGCCTGAGGCGGAGCGGCAGTTTGGCACCGAGGCCGTGATTCTGGCCAACCTGAATCATCCCAACCTGCCCCGTGTCATCGATCACTTTACCGTGCCCGGACAGGGCCAGTACCTGGTGATGGACTTTGTGGAGGGCGAGGACCTGCAGCAGATGCTCGATCGGCGCGGCTTGCTGCCGGAGGCTGAGGTGTTGCCCTGGATCGTGCAGGTTTGCGACGCGCTGGCGTACCTTCATAGCCAGTCTCAGCCCGTCATCCATCGCGACGTCAAACCGGCCAATATCAAAATCACGCCGAATGGCGTCCCGATGTTGGTAGACTTTGGCATCGCCAAAGTCTACGATCCTGCACTCCGCACGACGCTGGGGGCGCGAGCCGTCACGCCGGGCTATTCGCCGCCGGAGCAGTATGGGCAGGGACGCACCGACGTCCGTTCCGACGTCTACGCGCTGGGGGCTACGCTTTACGCGCTTCTCACCGGCAGTGAGCCGGTCGATAGCGTCGAGCGCATCATCGGTTCGTCGGCCCTGGTCCCGCCCAGGGAGGCCAACCCGTGCATCTCGGAGGGGGTGGCGCGAGCGATCATGCGGGCGCTGACGACTGAGCCGGTGCGTCGCTTCCAGACGGCCGGCGAGTTCAAGATAGCTCTGGCGGCTGGGATTGGGCTTTCCCCGTCCCCGGCGATCGCGCCCATCCAGGTGGCCCGTGATGCTCCCGCTGCTGCCGTCGGCGTCGCGCGCCCCAGTGTATCTCCCCTGCCCGGCCTTCGCCAGGCGCCGGACACTCGGCGGGGCAAGAGAGTGGCCAGGATATTGGCCGTCGTCAGTCTGGTGCTGGGACTGCTCAGCTGGATGTTGTCTTGCGTTCTGCCTGTGTCGATGGTGGCGTTGAAGGTGGATGCGGTGATAGGGTCGGTGCCGTCCGGCGCGCTTGCGCTCTTTGGCCTGTGTGGGGGATACCTAAGCGTGCTGGTGGTCCTGATCATGGGGATATTGGTGTTGACCAAGTCCGCAAGGTGGCCGCCGGGGGCGACCGCGTCATGGCTGTGATCGGCGTGGTGTCGGTGGCGTTGTTGTCGCTCTTGACGGTCAGGCTGTTGCTGCTTTTCTTGCTTGCCGGGTAGCCGAGGCGGACGGGTGCGGGATCTATTGCGATGGTGACTTGCCAAAAGTGCGGTGCGCGGAATCGGTCGGGGGCCAAGTTCTGCTCGTCTTGTGGAGCCGATTTCTCCCCGACGCGCGATGTGTTGCCGCCTGAGCCTGACGGGAGTCAAGCACCCCGGCAAGCAGGCGATTCGCCCTCCGGCCTGATGCAGACGCTGAAACGTTTTGTGCTGGGCACGGACTCGTCGCCATCTCGGCCCGTGTCGGGGCAACAACCGCTGCACGGCACGACGCGGTTGCTCGTCGAGGATTCGTCGCCGCCGCAGCCTGCTGCCGCGCTTCAGACTCAGCCGATGGGGGAGGGCAGGGGGCCGATCGCTCTCATGCCTCTCCAACCGGGCAACGTGTTGACTCATCCCGACGACCCCAGGCGGCAGTACGGCGTCGTGAAGGTTGGGCAGTTGGAGCGTTCTATCTATTATGACGCGCTCGATCTGACGTGCGCAAACTGCCAGGCGACGCTCCGCCAAGTGCCAGCCCATGGCCTGTGTCGGAACTGCCAGGCCCCCTTGGACGTGGTTCTGATCCACGAGCGATTGGTGTCCTCAGATAGCCTTCACCCCGACAGCGAGGTGCATGAACTGATTCAGCTCAGCGCCGGCCACACCAGCATCCTGCCTCACCGGGACATCCTGCAATACCAAGCCCACATGTACACAGTCACTGAGCATCCTGGCCAGTGGGGGGTGCTGGTGCGTGGGCGGCGGCAGCGGACGCCCGACGAGGCGCTGGCCGGGACCGTTCAGGTAGCCCAGGCGCTGGATTATCTGCACGCTCATGGGTTTGCCCTCTCCGAGGTCGGCGACGTCAGTATCGAGAGCCTCATCGTGGTAGGCGGAGGGAAGGACGTCAGGCTGGCCGATCTGAGTCCCTGCGTGCCGCTGCCCACGAGCGATGGCCCGTCTGCACGGGCGCAGATCAATCGCGACGTCACGTTCGTGGGCAAGCTGCTTTTCTACCTGGCTACCGGCAGGCAGTTGTCGCGCTCGAATGTCGATCTCGCGCCGCCGTCGCTGCGCGCCTTTGTCGAACAGGCGGTGCAGAACCAGTATACGGACGTGCGGCAGATGCTGGCCGACTTTGCGCTCCTGCCGCTGGCCTCGGCTGCCGGGCGGTCACTCAAAGCCTCTCACGGTCAGGCGACTCATCCGGGCCGGAAGCATGCCCGCAACGAGGACGCGGTGGTCACCTTCACCTACGACAAGGAGCAGGATGGGCGCGCGGTGCCGGTCGGATTCTACCTGGTGGCCGACGGGATGGGAGGGCACGACGCTGGCGATCTCGCCAGCCGCACCGTCAATCAGGTCGTGACCGATCGGGTGATCCAGATCAAGGTGCTGCCCGATCTGCAGAAGGCGACGCGCAAGCTGACGACGGAGCACGTTCCTGCCGGGATCTTGAGCGAGGCGATTCAGAAAGCCAACGCGGCGATCCTGGAGCGCGGGAGAAAGGATCACAGCGACCTGGGTTCTACCGTGACGGCGGCGCTGGTCATTGGGGACGTGGCGACGGTCGCCAACGTCGGCGACAGCCGAACCTACTTGCTGCGTGATGGGCGGATAGAGCGGATCACGCAGGATCATTCGCTGGTGGCTCGGCTGGTGGCCGCGGGCGTGGTCAGGCCGGAGGAGGTGCACAGCCATCCGCAGCGCAACGTGATCTACCGTAGCCTGGGGCACGAACCGCATGTGGAGGTGGATACGTTCACGGTGCAACTCCGGGCCGGCGACCGGCTCATCCTCTGCTCCGATGGCCTGTGGGAGATGGTGCTGGACGGGGATATCCAGCGTATCGTCGAGGAGGCGCGCAGCCCACAGAAGGCGTGCGATGCGCTGATCGAGGCGGCCAATCGTGCTGGGGGAGAGGACAACGTCGCGGCGATCGTGGTGGAGCTAGAGTAGTGGCGCGGATAAACGTCAAACCTCCCACACTCAAGACCCGGCTGCTGGTAGGGCTGGGGGTCGTGCTGTCGATAGGGGCCATACTGGTCGTGGGGTGGGGGATCGGCTGGACAGGGCGGCGACTGCTTGGCTCCTATGGCGAGCCGACGCCCACGGCGACGGCGGGACCTACGACGCCGCTGTTGATGACGATCCCGCCTACCCATGCGCCAACTGACGTCGCGCCAGAACCGACCGACACGCCGATCACCACGTCTACGCAGTTGCCGACGTCTGAGCCCGCCACGACGCCAGCACTCCAGACGTACGTGGTCCAAGCTGGAGATGGAGGGCTGGCTGCGATTGCGGGAAAGATCTGCCCGAATCTGGTCGTCTATCAGGAGCGGGAAGCATTTGCCTACGAGATTCAGCGAGCGAATCCAGAAAAGATCGAGGACATCGCCATCGTCCAAGTGGGGATCGAACTGGTGATCCCGCCTTGCCCGCCGTGAGGTAGAGTGCTTGAGCGTGTGGCCATTCTTGGCAGGGAGTGGTGAGGTGGCTGCACTGCATTGTGCAAAGTGCGAGCACAGGGTATAGTATGCGCGGAGGATCACGATGAGGCAGCTAGAGCAAGGTGAGTTGTTGCAGGATCGATATCGCATCGTCAAGTTGCTGGGCGGTGGGGGAATGGGACGGGTCTATCTCGCTCACGACACGCGCCTGGCCGATAAGCCATGTGCGATCAAGGAACTCATCCCTGACCCTCACCTTTCTCCTGAGGAGAGAGAACAGGACGCCGCCCAGTTCCGCCGGGAGGCAGCTGTCCTGGCACACCTGAACCATGTCAATCTTCCCAACGTCTCCGATTACTTTGAGGAAAGAGGACATTTTTACCTGGTGATGGACTACGTTGAGGGGGAGACACTCGCCGTCCGGTTGGAACAATCACTGGGAGGGCTTTCTCAAGAGACTGTCGTGGAGTGGGCGGTGCAGTTGTGCGGCGTGCTGGAGTACCTCCATAGCCAGAATCCACCGGTTATCTTTCGCGACATGAAGCCGTCCAACGTGATGCTCACGCCGGAGGGCAAGGTCAAGCTGATCGATTTTGGCGTGGTTCGCCTCTTCGATCCTTCCAAGGGAACCGACACGCTCAAGATGGGCACCGCGGGCTATGCCCCGCCGGAACAGTATGCCGGGCAAGGCCAGACCACGCCGCGATCCGACATCTATGCGCTGGGGGCCACGCTGTACGAGCTGCTGACCGGCGACAATCCTACTGCTCATCCCTTTGTTTTCACCCCACCTCGGCGGGTGAAGCCCAGCATCTCGCAGACGCTCTCTGATGTGGTGATGCGGGCAGTCAGTCTCGATCCCGGCGATCGCTTCCCATCGGCCCGCGCGGTGAGGGATGCCTTGCAGAAGGTGACCCGGCCCCGCCGCTTCCGTTTGCCCAGTCTCGCTCAGCGTGAGCGCGGCACGGGCACAGCGGTCATGCCGTCGGCAGTCGCGATTCCTCGCCAACGCAGTCGCTTCGCCAATATCGCCCTCGGCGTCGGGCGATGGCTTTTGCGCCTGGCGGTTTCGTTGACCGTGGCCTTTGTCGTGATGACCATCGTGTTCCTTCTTGCCGGGTCGTTCGCGATCGCGATCGTTGCCGAGAACGCGGTCGCAACCGCCGATTGGCGGTTGGAGTCCGCTGGGCCGGGAGAATTCGTCGTCAGCGAGAAGGAGGCGAACGAGGATCTGTACGCGCTGCTCAGGCCCTACGCGCTGGACATCGCCGAAAGCGCCCATCTTGACCTTCGCCCGCCGGATATGGCGGTGTTTTCCGTGGAGGTCGCTTCGCAGCCTGTTTCACTGCAGGCCCGTTTGAAAGCGGAGGACGGTAAGCCTGTCATAGTCCTGGAGAAGCTGAACGGCGTGCGGCTGTACGTTGTCGGCGGCATCATCTCTGGAGGCGTGAACCGTGGTATCGACAAGGCTTGGGAGGATGCACCTGTACGGCTTACTTCGATTGTCGTTCGAGAGAGGCAGGTGACGACCGACTGGGAGTGGAGAGATGACTGATTGGAGCGGACGCACAATCGGTGGCTACGAGATCGCCGACGAGATCGGGCGGGGGGGGATGGCGGTCGTGTGCCGCGCCTACCAGCCCCAACTGGAGCGCTGGGTCGCGATCAAGATCATGCACACAGAAGCCGGCAGCGAAGAGTTCCTGGATCGTTTCCGGCGTGAGGCCAAGGCCATCGCGGCCCTGCGCCACCCTAACATCCTCACGATCTACGACTATGGCGAGGAGCGGGGGATCGCCTACATCGTCATGGAGTACGTGCCCGGGGGGTCACTCAAGATGCACTTGACCGAGGAGCCGATGGAGTGGCCGGATGCGGCGACGCTGGTCATACCGGTGGGGCGAGCCCTGGCGCATGCCCACTCGCGGGGCATCATTCACCGTGACGTGAAGCCGGCCAATATCCTCCTCGCGCGCCCCGACTGGCCCCTGCTGGCCGACTTTGGCTTGGTCAAGCTCCTCGACCCTCAGCGTGCCATCACCCGCCCTGGCGCCAGCATCGGTACCCCGACCTATTTCTCGCCTGAGCAGGCCGCCGGTGAAGAAGTGGATCATCGGAGCGACGTCTATGGCCTGGCGCTTGTGCTGTACCAGTTGCTGACGGGCCGTCTTCCCTTCGATGCCACGTCTCCTATCGATGCGATGCTGAGCCGCTTGCACGATGACCCCATTCCAGCCCGTCGCCTCAACCCGCGTATCCCGCGTGCACTGGAAAGCGTGATCATGCGTGCGCTGGCGCGCGATCCCAGGGATCGATACGCTGACATGGAGGCAATGATAGATGCATTGTCACGATTGCCGGGGGCCACAGGGCGGGCGATCATGGCTCCCGCGCAGCCCAGCGCCGAGGTTGCTGCCACCACAACCCGTCTTAAGGATGCGGTCGCGGACATCGGTCCCCGGCTGGTCGTGACCGGCACCGGAGCAGTGGTGCCCATCCCCAGGATGGAAGAAGTGTTGATCGGGCGGGCTGACCCGCACGCTACGCTTGCTCCGGATATCGACCTGGGGCTGCACGGCGGCGGGCTGGCAGGCGTCTCGCGCAATCACGCCCGCCTGCTTCGCCGCCCCGAAGGGTGGCTGCTGGAGGATCTTAATAGCACCAATGGCACCTTCGTGGACCAAACGCGGCTGACGCCCGGCCAGCCGGTCCGCGTGCGCGATGGCGATGCGGTCCGCTGTGGCCAGTTGCATCTGGTGTTCCACGAGGAGTGAAGGGATGCGCCCGGTTGCCCTCTGGGTGGTCGGGGCGGTGCGGACTGTGTTGATGGGAGTGTACTTGATAGTTTGAGTATGATGATGGTAGGGGGTGACGAGTGCCGTTTTTTGGACCACCCAACATCGACAAACTGAAGAAGAAACAAGACTTGGTGGGGTTGATCAGAGCGTTGGAGTATGCCAGTGATTCCGACGTGCGCCGGCGTGCTGCTTCTGCGCTGGGAGAGATCGGCGACGCGCTGGCGGTGGAGCCGCTCATCGCTGCCCTCCGTGATGAGTGGGAAGTGTGTCACGCTGCTGCAACCGCGCTGGGAGAGATCGGCAACGCGCGGGCGGTGGAACCCCTGATCGCCACGCTCAGAAGCGGGAACGATGAGGTGTGCATCACCGCTGCCTGGGCGCTGGGCAAGATCGGCGACGTGCGGGCAGTGGAGCCGCTCATCGCTGCCCTTGGGCACGAGAACAATGGGGTGTGTATCACTGCTGCCTGGGCGCTGGGCAGGATCGGCGACGCGCTGGCGGTGGAGCCGCTCATTAACGTGTTCGAGGGCGAGGATGGAGACTCGTCCATGACCGCTGCCGAGGCACTGGGAAGGAAAGGTATGCGCGAGACCGCCATCTGGGCGCTGGGTGAAATCGGTGATACTCGGGTGGTGGATCTGCTCATCGCTGCGCTCAGGGACGAAGATAGGGGCATGCGTGTGGCTGCCGCCGAGGCGTTGAGCAAGATCGGCGATCCGCGGGCGATGGACCCACTCATTGCCGTGTCGGGCGGCGAAGGCGAGGATGTGCGCGTGGCTGCCGCCAAGGCGGTGGGCGAGGTCGGCGGCGAGCAAGCGGTGGAAAAGCTCATCGCCCGACTCGGGCGCAAGGACTCGAGCATGCGTGTGGGCGCGGCTTCAGTGCTGGGAGAGATCGGTGACGCGCGGGCAGTGGGGCCGCTCATCGCTGCGCTTGGCGACAGAGACGAGAACGTGTGCAGGATCGCCGCATGGGCGCTGGGCAGGATCGGCGACGCGCGGGCCGTGAAGCCGCTCGTCGCCGCGCTCGGTGGCGAGAGGGATGTGCGCCGTGCTGCTGTCAAGGCGCTGGGGGAGATCGGCGGTGCACCGGCTGTGGAGCCACTCATCGCCGCACTTGCGGACGAGGATGGAGATGTGCGCATGAGCGCTGCGTGGGGGCTGGGCAAGATCGGGAACGAACGAGCAGTGGACCCCCTCGTCCGGCTTGCGCTCGATATCCGAAACGAGGATAGGTTGGTGCGCAAGACTGCTATCTCGGCCCTAGGTGAGATTGGCAGCCAGCACGCGGTGGTACCCCTTGAGATTGTGCGCTCCGCGTACGAGCACTCGAATGTCGAGAAGGAGTTGGAGATGCTCGATTACATCGACTTTATCGTGCTGCGTTTTCTCCTGCAATGAGCCAGGGAGCGAGAAATCGTGGTGTCTTGGTCGCGACTTGATATCGTCCACTCTGATCGCTGTCCTGCTTATGGGAGGCGTCGATGAAGTGTGCGAGGTGTGGTTTTGACAATCGTTCTGGTGCTCGGTTCTGCAAGCAGTGCGGAGAGGCTTTACGAGCGCAGGCGACCATGCCGGTGATGCCCAGGTCTTCAGAGATCATCTGTCCTGCCTGTGGTGCCACCAATCCGAAATCCGGCGCCCGTTTCTGCCTGCGCTGCGGCAAGCCGCTGCCGGAGGCTGCACCTGACCAATCGGCTACCCAGCCTTCGATGCCGCCTCTTCCGCCTGCTCATGCGGCCACTCGACCTTCAATGCCGCCTTTCGCGACCACGCCTGACCATCCGGCCACTCAGCCTGCGATGCCGACGTCTATACCTCCATCCTCGTCCGCCGTCACGGCACCCTCGCCCAAGTTGCCGCCTGTTCCGTTGCCGGCCAAATCCAAACAGGGGTTGCCAAGGTGGATAGTGTGGGCGGTGGTGGGATTCTGCGCCCTGGCCTGTGTCGCTGCTCTCGTGATCGTTGCTGTGTTCGCCATCCCGCGGATTGTCGGTGGCGAGGTGGAACCTATGTCCACCGAGGGTGCAACTGAGATTCTCACGGAGACGCCCAGCGAGGCCCCGACAGAGACCGTGACCATGGCTGCGACCGTGGCTCCACTCGAGACCGCAACTGGGGTTTCAAAGACGCTGCCGGAGATGCTCCCGCAGGTTGCCGTCGCTGTGAGCCTATCCGCCTTTGAGTTGCGGAAGGGCGATCTGCTCACGGTGACCGCTGCCGTCACCAACACAGGAGAGGTGCCTCTCAGCGATGTGCGCTGCCAATTGGTGGGGGAGTGGGAGGGATGCTTGGAAGCAGTGTCCCTGCCCGTGGCGTCGATCCCTGGCCCGCTGGAGCCTGGGGTGAGCGAGGTGGCTATCTTCACGTTGAGGGCCTTGGACGCCGGAGCAGCCTCGTTGCAGGTTGCTGTCACGGTGGAGGCTCAGGGTGTAGAACGCTCTGTTCTTGAGGGTGTTGTTTCTGAGCGTGTTTCGGTCACTGTTTCGGAATAGGATTGAGTGCGGTTTGCTGTGTGAACTAACCAGATCGTAGTTGGAGGATTGTCATGGTCAATCGTAAGATTATGCTGGTTCTGGTTGTGCTGGGAGTGGTGTTGGTGGTGGCCGCTGGCGTCGTCTACGTCGTGTTTGTGCTGCAGAACAGCAAACCCAAGCCGCCGGAGATCACGCTGCCCCCCTCGCTGGGGGATTGGGCGGAGGACTACCCCCACTTGGCGGATATCCTCAACGACCCTGAGCTGGGCTCGGCGTACAAGGAATTCCTGGTGGTCTACGAGGAGGAGGGAGAGGAAGCAGCGCTGGAGTTGGCGCGGGAACGTGGTATCCTGATCGCGGAGGGGGGGGTGGAGTACATCTATCTCATCCTCATCCTCGACACGGAGGACAATGCTGCGCTGAAGACACAGTTGGAGGAGCTGGGGGCGAGGGTGTTCAGCGCGCACGGGGACCGGATGAGTGTGGGCGTGCCTGTGGAGATGGTGAGGCAGCAATTGGCGACGGGGGAGGCTGGGACTGTTTTTGAGGAGTTGACAGAGATCGAGCATGTGGTCGCGGTGCGGTTGCCGGAGCTGATGATACCGGACGGGAGCGCCATCGATGGTGAGGGGATCAGTGTCATCGACGCAGATGCGTGGCACGATGCCGGGATCACGGGCGAGGGCCTGCGTGTCGGTATCCTCGACCTGGGCTTTGACAACTATGAGAGGTTGCTGGGGGAAGAGCTGCCAGATAAGGTCACCTACATGAAGTTTGGCATTCGCCGAGACGGGGGAGAGGTTGTGCACGGCACCGCCTGTGCCGAGATCGTACATGAAATCGCCCCGGAGGCCACGCTTGTTTTGGCTGAGTACGGCGGTGACGATGCCTCTTTCGGCGAGGCGGTGGATTGGCTGGTTGAGCAGGACGTGGACATCATCTCGCACTCGGCAAACGGTTTGCTCGGTCCCCGCGATGGCAGCGGATGGGATGCGCAATTCGTAGACGAGGTGGTGATGGAGCACGGGATCCTGTGGGTCAATTCTGCTGGCAACGAGGCCCTTGCTCACTATCGGGGTGTCTTCAAGGATGAGGACGGCGACAATTTTCACGACTTTGCGCCGGGTGACAAGATGATGCCGATCTACAGCTATACCGGTGATTTCGTTGCCGTGATGTTACAGTGGGAGGATGATTGGGAGCGGCCTACGCAGGACTACCAGTTGCACATCTACGACGAGGAGGGCAACCTTCTGGGGTCCTCTCTGGAGACACAATCGGGCGCATTCGGGCAGGAGCCGTACGAAGTGATGTCGGGCAATCCTGGCGGGGAGGTCATCTATGCGGTCGTTGAGGCGTATGACATCGACGAGCCTGTGGCTTTGGATATCTTTGTGATAGATGGAGAAGTGGGCATTCCGACGGCACAACACAGTATTGGCACGCCGGCCGACGCACGGTACTCACTAAGCGTCGGTGCGGTCAATTGGAGCAACGACAGCCTAGCGGAATACAGCTCGCAGGGACCGACGGATGATGAGCGACTCAAACCAGAGATCTCTGCGCCAACCGGGGTATCGGGGGCCAGCTACGGGAGGGAGGAGTTTCACGGCACTTCGGCTGCCTGTCCTCACGTCGCCGGGGCCTCTGCTCTGATCTGGCAGGCCCATCCCGAGTTCTCATGCCAGCAGACCGTGGAATTCTTGGAGTTCAGCGCAGTAGACCTGGGGCCTGTCGGCCCGGATACCGGCTTTGGCTATGGGCGGTTGCAGTTGCCGGAAGTGTCGGCAGCATCCCTTGAGCCGCCGACCGGCACGCCAGTGGTAACTGCTGGTCCCGCCTCGACCCCCGGCCTTGCTGCGACCTTCACGCCGGTGCCCACGCAGGTCGAGTACACGATCCCGACACAGGCGGTACCTTCGGGGAGAGGGACGGGAGCGGGTACGTTGGCGCTGGCTGGTGTGTTGGGACTGGTTGTCGTCGGCCTTGGTTGCGGCGGGGTGGCGCTGTTGCTCGTCGGCCTGGTAGGCTTATTCGTCATCGGGCGGCGTGGGCGGCGGGATCGACCGATCCCGCCGCCGATCCCTTCACCTGGGCCGCCCGCACCCCCACAGCCCTTGCAACCCCAGATTGTGCGCTGCCAGCACTGCGGCGCTGCACTGCGCCCTGGTGCGCGCTTTTGCCGTGCGTGTGGTAACCCTGTCGCGTCAGCGCCTCAGCCGCGCCATTGTCGGCACTGTGGTGCTGCTCTGCGGGAGGGGGGACGTTTCTGCCCGAGATGTGGACAGCCGGTAGAGTGACTCGCCCTTTCCCGGACTAGCTGGAAGGAGTTGTCGCAATGAATCGCAGATTGATGATCGCCTTGCTCGCGCTGGGAGTGGTGTTGGTGGTGGCTGCTGGCGTCGTCTACGTCGTGTTTGCGTTGCAGAACAGCAAACCCAAGCCGCCGGAGATCACGCTGCCCCCCTCATTGGAGGATTGGGCGGAGGATTACCCCCATCTGGCGGACATCCTCAACGACCCTGAGCTGGGCTCGGCGTACAAGGAATTCCTGGTGGTCTACGAGGAGGAGGGAGAGGAAGCAGCGCTGGAGTTGGCGCGGGAACGTGGCATCCTGATCGCAGAGGAGGGTGTGGAGTACATCTATCTCATCCTCATCCTCGACACGGATGACAATGCTGCGCTGAGGACACAGTTGGAGGAGCTGGGGGCGAGGGTGTTCAGCGCACACGAGGACCGGATGAGTGTGGGGGTGCCTGTGGAGATGGTGAGGCAGCAATTGGCGACGGGGGAGGCTGGGGCTGTTTTTGGGGAGTTGACGGAGATCGAGCACGTGGTCGCGGTGCGGTTGCCGGAGCCGATGATACCCGATGGGAGTGCCATAGATGGTGAGGGGATTGGCGTCATCGACGCTGATGCGTGGCACGATGCCGGGATCACGGGCAAGGGACTGAGGGTTGCCATCCTGGACGGGGGGTTCTGGGGTTACGAGGACCTGCTGGGAGAGGAGTTGCCAGATGACGTGACTTTTGTGCGGTTTGGCCCGGATCGCACTGCTGAAATGCCGGATGCAGGTAAGGTGCATGGCACCGCCTGTGCCGAGATCGTGCACGAGATCGCCCCGGAAGCCGAACTTTTCTTGGTCCAATTTGGCGATGAAACCTCGTGGGCCAATGCGTTGGACTATGTGGCCGAGCAGGATGTGGACGTCGTCTCCCACTCGTATGGCTGGGCAGTTGGTCCCCGTGACGGCACTTCGTGGTTTGCCGAGCAGGTGGACGATCTGGTGGCTACGCACGGAGTCCTGTGGGTCAACGCTGCGGGAAATGATGCTTTTTCACACTATCGCGCCGTGTTCACCGATTCAGATAGCGACGGCCTCCACGACTTTGCATCGGGCGTGAGTACGATGGCTATCTACAACCAAGGCTATGTACGCGTCTTCCTTCAGTGGGATGACGACTGGGAGCGGCCAACTCAGGACTACCAACTCCACGTAGTCGATAGGGACGGGAATGTATTGGCCTCTTCTACGAATATCCAGTCTGGCGAGCTTGGCCAGGAGCCAGTCGAGTGGCTCATGGGATCGACAGATGGAGAGATTGTTTACGTCGCGGTCGAGGCCAGTCGCATTGATGCACCCGTGACTTTTGACATCTTTGCACCCAAGTTGCAGGTGGAATACCCGGTTCCGGAGCGCAGTATCACTATACCGGCCGATGGTCGGGGTTCGTTGGCCGTCGGGGCGGTCAACTGGGATGACGACAGTCTGGCGAACTATAGCTCCTTGGGGCCGACGGAGGACGAGCGCCTCAAGCCCGAGATATCCGCCCCGACCAAGGTCCAGGGAGCTTCCTATGGAGCCTTGGGTGCAAGGTTTACTGGCACCTCGGCTGCCTGTCCGCACGTTGCAGGGGCTGCCGCGCTGGTCTGGCAAGCCAACCCTGGTTTCACGCGCTTGGAGGTCGTGGGGTTCATGCTGGACAATGCCGTGGATCTGGGACCTGATGGGCCAGACACCGGCTATGGCCTTGGACGGCTAGAGCTGCCAGAGCCGGCGATCGGACCGACGCCTGAGCCAACGGTTGCACCGCTACCGACCAATACCCCATTACCCACCACCGGTCCTACCGCGACTCCTGGGCTGACCTCGACGGCTCTTCCCATCGATACTCCCAGTCCGGTTGCGACCAACACGTCGGAGCCTGAGCCGACGGAGATAGCCTACGTTCAGCCGACATCGGCCCCACCCCCGCCTCCAGGCACGGCATCGGGGACGGGGACGCTGGTGGTCGGCGCAGCGGTGTTTGTTGTAGCTGGCCTGGGTTGCGGTGGGGTGGTGCTGCTACTCGTCGGCGGGGTCGGCTTGATCGTGTTGGGTCGGCGCGGTCGGCGGGCGCAGCCGATCCCGCAGCCAGTTCCTTCGCCCGGGCCACACGTGCCTCCGCTACCGCCATCACCCCCGCAGTCTCAAGCCGTGCGCTGCCAGCACTGTGGCGCTGTGGTACGCCCTGGCGCGCGCTTTTGCCCCAGTTGCGGTCAAGCTGCTGCACCGACGCAGCAGTGTCCCCATTGCGGTGCTGCCCTGCGAGCAGGAGGGCGCTTTTGTCCAGGGTGCGGGCGGCCGGCGTGGTAGGCTATCAGCAAGAGTGTGTCTGTTCAAAATTTGGGAACGTGTTCTGTATTCCCCACTGGGGCTGCAAAAAGACATACTTTTGGTGCAACTCGCCCCACTTCGATGCTATGTATGGCGCTATTTAGGGCTGACGCCCCACCAACAACCTATTTCCCCATTTATTGAACAGTCACGCAAGAGTTAAGTCCTTGCGAAATGGCTCGTTTGTGCTACAATGCGTCGCGCCTGCATTGGCGGCGCCCCCATCGTCTAGCTTGGCCTAGGACACGGGCCTTTCAAGCCCGCGACAGGAGTTCGAATCTCCTTGGGGGCACAGTGTGAAAACTCAGGCCCTGGCGGTCAGCCGGGGCCTGTTGTGTAGGAGGTAGATGAAGCCGCTGTGTGAAGATGCTCTTGAGATCGTCGTCGGCCGACTGCTGAAACAGCGCGGGATGACTCTGGCCGTGGCCGAGTCGTGTACCGGCGGGCTCGTTAGCCATCGCATCACCGATGTTCCTGGCAGTTCCGTTTACTACCAGGGTTCGGTCACCGCCTATTCGAATGAAATCAAAGAGCGTGTGTTGTGCGTGCAGCCCGGCACGCTGGAGCAGCACGGCGCGGTGAGCGCGCAGACCGTGCGGGAGATGGCGAGAGGCGTGCGTGATCTTTTCCGCGCTGATGTTGGCCTTGCTGTGACCGGTATCGCCGGGCCGGATGGTGGCACGCCGGAGAAGCCTGTGGGCTTGGTTTACGTTGCCCTGGCTGCGGCAGATGGTGAGCGGGTAGAGCGATTTGTCTGGAACGGCGACCGATGGGACAATAAAGCTCGTTCCGCGGAAGCCGTACTCCATCTGTTGCTCCGCTATCTGGAGCATCGGCTGTGATGGTTGCTTATCGCTTCACATAGCAATGGGGCGATTTGTCCAGAGAGCAGGAGGCTGGTTGTGGTTGCCACTATGCTGCACAAGGAGCAAAGTCAAATGGGGGTGCGCCCCTTCGATCCCTTCCATGACATTGAGGCGGTAGCCGATTTGATCGCTGTCGCCTTTGGCGACAAGCTGGACCCTTCCGGTCAGGCCGCATTGGTGGATATGCGCCGTGCTGCCCGCTGGGGGCGGCTGATCTGGTTCCTCGATTCGCCTGGATGGGGTGGGGTGGGTTCGACGCCGGGGTTCGTCTGGGTTGAGGAAAGGGTTGTGGTGGGCAACGTTTCGCTGCGGCGTGCAGCGGGATGGGGTGGTTTTCTGATCGGCAACGTGGCCGTTCACCCTGACTGGCAAGGTCGGGGTATCGGTCGCGCTCTGATGGAAGCAGCACTGGAGGAGGTCTCTGCGCAGGATGGACACTGGGCAGGGCTGGAGGTGCAGGCCGACAATGAGGTAGCGCGCCGTCTCTACGAGTGTCTGGAGTTCGAGGAGATTGGCCGTGTTATGCATATGCTGCGACCGGCAGGCCTGTTCTGGTCTGGGGATTCAGCCTGGACCGCGAAGCAATCCTCGCGTTTCACTTTTCGGCGGGGGTGTGGACGTGATGGTGAGGCGCTGTTTGAACTGGCGCGCGCTGTTGTGTCCGAACCCCAGCGTGCTTTGCTGGAAATGCGACCCAAGGATTATCGGTTAGGTTGGCAACGTATGCTTGATCTGTGGCTCGAAGGGCGGGGCGAGGCTTGGTGGGTGATCGAAGAGGAAGGGGAAACCTGCGGGGCGGTGCGGGTGTTGCGCGAGCGTGGTCACCGCCCGGATCGGTTGGAGGTACTTGTGCCGCCGAGATATGAGGGTCGATTTGAAGACATCCTGGTGCATCGGGCACTAGCCAGGCTGCGCAGGGTTTCCAGGCGTATGATCGAGGTTTTCCTGCCGCGTCCTGCAGAGCCACTGATCGCGGCATTGGAGTCCGCTGGCTTTCAGAGGTTGCGTGTGCTCGTGCAGATGCGACGGAGCGCGGGGCAGCGTGTGTCGGCGAGGAGCTGAGGAGGTATGCTCCTTGTGGGCACTGCGGGGTGTGGCTCCGGGCCAAGGGTGCGCGAATGGCAGAACCCGCAGAGCAGAGATTCCTCATGGAAGCGTTTTTTTGACAAACCCATTTTTCGTGCTATAATCAGCGTTCGCTTATTTCACCTAGCGACGAAAGCTTGCATAAACGCCCATGAGGGGGAGGAAACAGGCCGGTGACCTATTGGGGAAGCAAATCCTATGCCCGCATTACCAGTACGGAGAAGCTGCCACGTCTGATAGAGGTTCAGCTCAAGTCCTTCCGCTGGCTTCAGGAGGAAGGGCTGACTCAGCTTTTCGATGAAATCTCTCCCATCGAAAGCTTCAACGGCAACTTGAAACTGTACTTCCCAGGTTCTAGAGCTCAAGAGGCTCACTTTGATCTGGGGTACAGCTTCGGGGAGCCCAAGTATTCGGAGGAAGAGTGCCTGGAGCGTGATATCACGTATGCGGCTCCGATGTACGTCCAGGTCGTGCTTGATAACCGGGAGACAGGTGAAATCGTCGAGTCAGAAATATTCCTCGGCGATTTTCCCTTGATGACCGATAACGGCACCTTCATCATTAACGGCACCGAGCGAGTCGTTGTTAGTCAGTTGATTCGCTCTCCTGGCGTCTATTTCGACGTTGAGGAGGATAGAGTGACGGGGCGGCGGCTCAGCGCAGCCAAGCTCATTCCAGATCGGGGGGCTTGGCTGGAGTTCGAGACCCGCAAATCAGATTACATCAACGTCAAGTTTAACCGCAAGCGTACCCTACCTGTTACGATCTTGTTGCGAGCCTTGGCGGCAGTAGATGATCGAACAGGCAGCAATGTCTTGGGAGAGGGAACTGACGAAGAGTTGCTGGCGCTGTTCCAAGATGCTGACACGAACCCCAACCACCAGTATATCCCTACGACGATCAGGCAGGAACCGAACTGGGAGCCTAGAAGCGGGCGCACGCTGGCTGAGGAGGCATTGGTAGAGTTCTACCGTCGCATGCGTCCTGGCGATCCTCCCACGCTGGAGAATGCGCGAGAATACTTGGAGCAGCAATTATTCGATCCACGGCGGTATGACCTGCAGCGGGTGGGCCGCTATAAGCTGAACCAGCGGCTTGACCAAGACTCAGATCTGGAGCATCGCACTGTCACTAAACGAGATCTGGTTGCTCTTGTGGAGCGGATGATCCGTATCAATAATGGCATCGAAGATGCCGACGATATCGACCACTTGGGTAATCGCCGTGTCAAGACGGTAGGTGAGTTGGTTCAGAACAAGCTGCGGATCGGGTTGCGCCGCATGGAACGGGTTGTAGTGGAGCGTATGTCTATTCGGGAATCCGATTCCTTGACGCCGATCAATCTGATAAACATTCGCCCGGTCGTCGCTGCCATCCGTGAGTTCTTTGGTTCGAGTCAGCTCTCTCAGTTCATGGAGCAAACCAACCCGCTGACGGAACTGACCCACAAGCGTACACTCTCGGCATTGGGGCCGGGTGGCCTGCGGCGCGAGCGTGCGGGCTTTGATGTGCGTGACGTGCACTACAGCCACTATGGGCGCATTTGCCCTATCGAGACGCCTGAAGGTCCCAACATCGGCTTGATTGGCCGCCTGGCGACTCACGCCCGCGTCAATTCTCTTGGCTTCATCGAAACGCCCTATCGCAGGGTTATTCGCACGATGGAGCCTACCGTTGATGCCCTGGTCGGCCAGACGTTGAGAGAGGATATCGTGGATCCCAAGAGTGGTAAGGTTGTTGCTGAAGTTGGAGTGGAGGTGACCTCCAAGCTGGCCAAGAAAATTGCCGCTCTGGAGCTGCCGGAAGGAGTGCCAGTCAAGCCGTTTGTCAGCGACGAAATCGTGTATCTCTCTGCCGACAAGGAAGATCGGTACACGATTGCCCAGGCGACAGCGCTGCTGGACGAGAAAAGGCACTTTATCAACCCACGCATCTCGGCGCGCCACGCCGAGAGATTCCTGTTCACAACCCCGGAGAGGATCGATTACATTGATGTTGCTCCCTGCCAGATCGTGGGGATTTCTGCTTCGCTGATCCCGTTCTTGGAACATGACGATGCCAACCGGGCATTGATGGGGTCCAACATGCAGCGCCAGACAGTGCCACTTGTCCAGCCTGAAGCCCCCATCGTGGGCACTGGGATGGAATGGCGGGCCGCTATGGATTCCGGGCAGGTTGTGTTGGCAGAAGATGATGGGGAGGTCGCCTCTGTCTTGGGTGATCAGGCTGTAGTTCGTGGCTCTAGTGGGTTGCGCACATACTCGCTCCGCAAGTATCAGCGCTCAAATCAAAGCACCTGCATCGATCAACGCCCGGTTGTCTACAAAGGGCAACGGGTGCAGAAAGGGCAGGTGCTTGCGGATAGTTCCTCGACGGAGAACGGCGAACTGGCACTTGGGCAGAACGTGGTCTGCGCCTTTATGTCGTGGGAAGGTGGAAATTTCGAGGACGCGATCCTCATCAGCGAGCGGTTGGTGCGCGATGACAGGTTCACATCCATTCACATTGAGAAACACGAGGTTGAAGCTCGCGACACCAGGCTTGGGCCGGAGGAGATCACGCGTGACATTCCCAACGTGGGCGACGATGCGTTGAAGGATCTGGATGAAGAGGGTATCATCCGCGTCGGGGCTGAAGTCGGTCCGCTCGATATCCTGGTGGGCAAGATCACGCCGAAGGGTGAGAAGGAACTGAGCCCGGAGGAAAAGCTGCTGCGTGCCATCTTTGGTGAGAAAGCACGTGAGGTCAAGGACTCCAGTCTGCGTCTGCCCCACGGTGAGCGTGGGAAGATTGTAGACGTCAGGGTTTTCGATCGTGAGGAGCACCGGGATCTGAAAGCGGGCGTGGAGAAGATGGTTCGCGTGGGCGTGGCTCAGTTGCGCAAGATCACTGAAGGTGACAAGATGGCAGGTCGCCACGGCAACAAAGGTGTAATCTCCAAGGTGATGCCTGTCGAGGATATGCCATTCCTGCCTGATGGTACGCCTGTTGACTTGATTCTGAATCCTTTGGGTGTGCCAGGGCGGATGAACATCGGCCAGATTCTGGAGACCCATTTGGGCTGGGCTGCAGGCCGGCTGGGCTTCCGTGCTGTCACGCCGGTTTTCGACGGCGCGAAGGAGTATCAGGTTGAGGCTGAGTTGGCACGAGCCTGGCTCATCGACCGTGCCTGGGATGAGATCACTGAGCGTGCTTGGGCTTGGTTGAAGGCGCAGGACTATCCGCTGGATACATTGTGGGACGATCAGGAGGCATGCCGGCTCTATATCGTGGCCTGGCTATCGGAGCGGGGTTATGATGCGGGCAGGTTGGCAGTGGAGCACGTTTATGCTCGACGCGCGGTACTGCGTGAATGGCTGAGAGAGAGAGGGCACGAGCCGGACAGCCTGCTCTCCTTCGAGGATGACACGCGCACGTTAGCCGAGCGCGCTGTGGTTGATCAAGAGGCCAGGATAGCTTGCTTGCGCACTTGGTTGGAGGACTTGGGGCGGGAAGTGTCGGGTCTAGATGACGAGGCTTTGGAGGTGCTGGCTATGCAGGTGAACGCAGAAACCTCCCAACCATTGCCCATCCTGGGTAAGATGCCGCTGTACGATGGAAAAACCGGTGAACCGTTTGACCAGCCAGTGACTGTGGGTGTAATCTATATGATGAAGTTGGCTCACTTGGTCGAGGACAAAGTGCATGCGCGCTCCACCGGGCCCTACAGTCTTGTGACGCAACAGCCACTCGGCGGCAAGGCGCAGTTCGGTGGGCAGCGTTTCGGTGAGATGGAGGTGTGGGCGCTGGAAGCGTATGGTGCTGCTCATGCATTGCAGGAAATGCTGACTATCAAATCGGACGATGTCCAGGGTCGCGTCAAGACTTATGAGGCGATTGTCAAGGGTGAGCCTGTTCAGGAACCGGGTGTGCCGGCTTCTTTCAAGGTGTTGGTAAAGGAACTGCAGAGCCTGGGCTTGGCCGTTGAGGCGGTTACTCAAGATGGGGAGGTCTTGCACTTTGGGCGGGATGAGGAGAAGACGAAGCCACCTCGATTGGGTATGGGGCTGTTGAGCCTGGGGAAGCGGGACCACTAGGGCGATCATTGTCGCTGGAAGAGTCTGAGGGCGATTTGACTTCTGGCGATTTCGTGGTAGAATCTGCGTTCGCTACGGGTGACAGCCATAGCCCCTGCCACCCCTTGACAAACTGTCTGCGTCGTTGAGGAGGCCATCGGTATGGGTGGATGGCCTTCTTTACTGAGTTCTTGCTTTGATGGAGAAGCCAGGTGAGGTCAGGAACTCGGTCGAACAAGGAGGTAGATGTGCCTACCATCAACCAGTTGGTTCGTAAGGGAAGAAAGCCCAAGCCGCGCAAGACCAAGGCACCGGCGTTGCAGTATCGATACAATTCCTTGAAGCAGCGGCGCTCTGTGGCTCCTAAAGGAGCGCCGCAGAAGCGGGGTGTGTGTACGCAGGTGCGTACGATGACGCCCAAGAAGCCTAACTCGGCCTTGCGTAAGATTGCTCGTGTGCGATTGACTAATCAGATCGAGGTGACAGCTTATATCCCTGGTGAAGGACATGGGTTACAGGAGCACTCGGTCGTGTTGGTGCGTGGAGGGCGTGTCCCGGATCTACCCGGTGTGCGTTACCATATCGTGCGAGGGACCATTGACGCGACGGGTGTAGAGGGGCGCGCGCAGCAGCGTTCCAAGTATGGAACCAAGCGGCCCAAAAGCTGATTGATTCAGGTGAGGATAAGGTAGGTTATACTATGCCCAGACGATATCGTCCGCCAAGGCGCAAAGCCAATCCTGACGCTCGATATAACAGCGTGCTGGTGGCTCAGTTTATCAACAAGATTATGCGTCAGGGCAAAAAGAGCTTGGCGACGCGGATTATCTACGACGCGCTGGATACTGTCGAGGAGCGGATGAAGCGGCAGCCGCTGGAGGTGCTGGAGGAGGCGGTTAAGAATGTCTCGCCAGTGTTGGAGGTCAAGCCTCGTCGTGTGGGGGGTTCAACGTACCAGATTCCGGTGGAGGTGCCGCCGCATCGCCAGGTCAGTCTGGCAATACGTTGGTTGCTGGCCGCTGCCCACGGTCGCTCTGGCAAGTCCATGGCGGAGAAGTTGGCCACCGAGCTCATGGACGCGGCGACTGGAACCGGCGCAGCAGTCAAAAAGAGAGAAGACACGTACAAAATGGCCGAGGCCAACCGTGCCTTTGCCCACTACCGGTGGTGAGGATTTCGGATTGACGGGTTTAAGATTTGCAGATTGCTCGACTCGTTGGTGAATCCGAAGGTCTGGATCGACAAATCTTAAATCGCGTGATGGTTACTCAGAACCCGCTGGCAAGTATTCGTAATATTGGCATCATCGCTCACATTGATGCGGGTAAGACGACCACAACTGAACGCATCCTGTTTTACACTGGCCGCATCCACCGCATGGGTAATGTGGATGCGGGAACGACGGTGACAGACTGGATGGCGCAGGAGCGGGAGCGGGGTATCACAATCACTGCAGCGGCAGTGACCTGCTTCTGGGATCGGAACAGGAAACGTTATCAGATTAACATTGTGGATACACCTGGACACATCGATTTTACTGCCGAAGTGCAACGCAGTCTACGTGTCCTTGACGGTGGTGTAGTGGTCTTCGATGCGGTGGCCGGAGTGGAGCCGCAATCGGAGACGGTGTGGCGACAGGCACGGGGATTCGGTGTGCCGTTGATTGCCTTCATTAACAAGATGGATAAGCTAGGGGCTGATTTTGCCCACGCGGTCGGGACGATCAGCGAGCGCCTGGACAGTAATCCGGTTGTCATTCAGTGGCCCATAGGCAGCGAAGCAAGTTATCAGGGCTTGGTGGACTTGCTGGAGATGCAGGCTATCGTCTGGACGGATGAACTGGGTGCATCGCCTGAGTTTGTTGAGATGCCACCCGATCTGGAAGAGACGCTGCTTGAGGCGCGGGAGCGGGCGCTGGAGCAGATCGTTGAGACTGATGACGAGTTGATGGATCTCTACTTGGAAGGTCAGGAAATCTCGACCGTTCAGGTGCGTGAGGCACTGCGACGAGCGACTTTGGCTGGGCAGTTGAATCCGGTCTTGTGCGGTTCGTCGCTGCGTAACAAGGGAGTTCAGCCCTTGCTTGACGCGGTGGTGGATTATTTGCCATCGCCGCTGGATATTCCGCCGGTGGAAGGGGTCAACCCATACACGAAGAAGTCGGAGACTCGTTCGGCTGATCCCGCTGAGCCACTGGCGGCCCTGGTCTTTAAAATCGCGAGTGATCCCTACGTTGGGCGACTGGCCTATTTCCGGGTCTATTCTGGAAAGGTGAAGGTGGGCTCGCAGGTAAGCAATGCCACCAAGGGTCGGAAGGAGCGTATTGGCAAGTTGCTGCGCATGTTTGCTGATCGTCGGGAAGAGATCGCAGAGCTAGGCGCAGGGGATATCGGAGCAACGGTGGCTTTGAAGGAAACCTTCACTGGTGACACGTTATGTGCGCCCAGTGGGCCTATCGTTCTCGAATCGATTGCTTTCCCGGAGCCGGTCATCTCAGTGGCGATCGAGCCGAGGACGGCGGATGATCAGGATCGGTTGGCTGAGGGCTTGCAACGGTTGGCTGAGGAGGATCCCACCTTCATTGTGAGGATTGACGAGAGCACCGGGCAGACACTCATCTCTGGGATGGGAGAGTTGCATCTGGAGATCTTGACAGATCGGTTGATGCGGGAGTTTGGGGTGAGTGGCCGAGTGAGCCGTCCGAGGGTTAGCTACCGCGAGACGGTCACGCAGCAGGCTGAGGGGGAGGGCACATTCGATCGACAGGCCGGTGGCCGCGCTCACTTTGCGCATGTTTGCTTGGAGGTGGGGCCGTTGCCGGCAGGAGAAGGATTTTCCTTTGAAGACGGCACGCGGAGGCGGTTCTTGCCTGCGGAGTTCTCCACCGCGGTCGAAGAGGGTTGCCTTGAGGCGATGGAGAGCGGCGTGCTGGCCGGCTACCGGTTGGTGGACGTGAAGGTTCGGCTGTTCGACGCGGAGATCAACGAGGATACGTCGTCGGTGTTGGCCTTCAAGGCGGCTGGCGCGGTGGCCTTCGGCCAGGCGGTGGAAAAGGCCGAGCCGGTTCTCTTGGAGCCGGTGATGGACCTTGAAACAGTCGTGCCGGAGACATACACTGGCGAGGTGATGGGGGATCTGAACGCCCGGGGGGCCGAGATCAGGGAAATGGCATCTCGGGCAGGCGGGGTGCAGGCGATACGCGCCTTTGTCCCGCTGGCGAAGATGTTTGGGTACGCAACGGATTTGCGAAGCTTGACCCAGGGGCGGGGCACTTTTACGATGGAGTTTCATCATTATTCGAAGGTAGATCAGCAGCGAATGAATGCCATCGTGTATGGCACAGGTTGGTGACAGTTGATACAACAGCATTGCTATATCGTTCCGAAAGGAGTGAAAGGAAATGGCAAAAGAGAAATTTGAACGTACAAAGCCTCATGTCAACGTGGGTACAATCGGGCACATTGACCACGGCAAGACGACGCTCACCGCGGCTATCACGAAGACTCTGGCGCTCAAGGGGTGGGCGCAAGCGGTGTCGTATGACGAGGTGGCGAAGGCTGATGCCAAGATGTTCCGCCGCGATGCGACAAAGATCTTGACTGTGGCTATCTCGCATCAGGAGTACGAGACGGAGAACCGGCATTACGCTCACATTGACTGCCCTGGTCACCGGGACTATATCAAGAACATGATCACCGGTGCGGCGCAGATGGATGGGGCGATCCTGGTCGTCTCGGCGGCGGATGGCCCGATGCCACAGACGCGCGAGCATGTGCTTCTTGCCAAGCAGGTGAACGTGCCGGCCATTGTGGTCTTCCTGAACAAGGTGGACCTGATGGACGATCCGGAGCTGCTGGAACTAGTCGAGCTGGAGTTACGCGAGTTGCTCGACGGCTATCAGTTCCCCGGCGACGAGACGCCGATCATTCGTGGTAGTGCGTTGAACGTGTTGACCAGCGAGAGCACCGATCCGGACGCGCCTGAGTACCAGTGTATCTGGGAGTTGATGCGTGCGGTCGATGAGTACATCCCCACACCGGAACGCGAAGAGGACAAGCCGTTCCTTATGCCGATCGAGGACGTGTTCTCGATCAAAGGGCGTGGTACGGTCGTTACCGGCCGTGTGACACGCGGCGCGATGAAGCCGATGACCGAGGTCGAGATCGTGGGCCTCATGGAGCAGCCGACCAAGACCGTGGTGACCTCCATGGAGATGTTCCACAAGGTGCTCGATCAAGTCGTGGCGGGCGACAACGCCGGGTTACTCTTGCGCGGCGTGGACCGAGAGGGGGTTGAACGCGGTCAGGTGGTCGCGCTTCCCGGCACCATCAAGCCTCACAAGCACTTTATGAGCCAGGTGTACGTGTTGACGAGGGATGAAGGTGGTCGGCACAGCGCTTTCTTCACTGGCTATCGCCCGCAATTCTACATCCGCACGATGGACGTGACTGGCGAGATCACCTTGCCGGAAGGCTACGAGATGGTGATGCCGGGTGACAGCGTTAATCTGGAGGTGAAGCTGATCCAGCCGGTTGCCATCGAGGAAGGGTTCCGTTTCGCCATCCGCGAAGGTGGTTTGACCGTGGGTGCGGGCGCTATCACAGAGATTCTGGACTAGGTAGTTACGGTATGGCTAAGCAGAAGATCCGTATCAGACTCAAGGCGTATGATCATCGTGTGCTCGATGAGTCGGCCAAGCGCATCGTCGAGACAGCAGAGCGTACGGGTGCGACGGTGGTAGGGCCTGTGCCTCTACCGACCCAGATCGAACGTTTCACCGTCCGTCGTTCCACTTTCATCGACAAGGATTCGCACGAGCATTTCGAGATTCGCACGCACAAGCGGCTGATTGATGTGGTCGAGCCCGACAACAAGACGATCGATTCTCTAATGCGGCTGAATCTGCCAGCCGGTGTAGACATCGAAATCAAGTTGTAAGCGACGGGGTTAAGACTAGGGAGGAGAGAGAGTAGGGTTTTGCTCTCCTCCAAAATTGTGCCCCGATGTAGGGATGTGGTTAGGGGAACAGACCCTCTGGGTGATGTTGTGACCCTAGGAACGCGCTGTCAGGAGTGCGCTAATCCCCACGGAGGTGTTGGTGTGAAGGCTATCTTGGGCAAGAAAGTTGGGATGACACAGGTGTTCACTGAGGACGGCGAGGCCGTTTCTGTGACTGTTATTGAGGCCGGTCCTTGCTATGTGACTCAGGTGAAGACTCCCGAGTGTGATGGGTATAGCGCTGTCCAGTTGGGGTTTGAGGAGGTGAAGTCGCAGCGATTGAGCGGCGGCGAGCGTGGTCATCTAGAGCGCAATAGACTGCCTGCACTGCGTCACTTGCGAGAACTTCGCCTGGGGGAGATAGATGTCGAGGAGGGACAGCGTATTCAGGTCGATGTTTTCGAGGTGGGTGACTGGGTGGATGTGGTCGGCACCTCGAAGGGGCGTGGGTTTGCCGGTGTGGTCAAGCGACATGGCTTCCGAGGCGGCCCCAAGACGCACGGTCAGTCGGATCGGCAACGCTCACCGGGTTCCATCGGCGCTTGTGCCACCCCCGGCCGAGTGTGGAAGGGTTTGAAGATGGCCGGCCGGATGGGCAGCGCGTGTGTCACATCCCAGAACCAGCGTGTGGAGTTGGTGGACCCGGAACGGAATCTGCTGGCAGTGCGTGGTGGCGTGCCAGGTGCCATCGGTGGGTTGGTAGTGATCAAGCAGGCTCGCAAGTCGAAAGAGTTGCAGAGGCTGCGGGGCGAGTGAGGAAAGCCATGGTCGTTCCGATGTACAACACCAAGGGAAAAAAGGTCGGGGAGGTTGAGTTGCGCCCCGATATCTTTGAAGTCTCCGTCAACGTGCCGCTGATGCATCAGGCGCTTGTACGCCAGTTGGCGAATGCCCGCCTGGGGACACGCAAGACCAAGTCGCGTGGTGAGATCAATCGCTCCAAGGCCAAGTGGTATCGGCAGAAGGGGACCGGGCGGGCGCGTCACGGCAGCCGCAATGCCAACGTGTTCGTCGGAGGTGGGATCGCACACGGGCCAACGGTGCACAAGTACACCAAGCAGATGCCGCGAAAGATGCGACGTGCTGCGCTGCGCTCGGCACTCTCAGTCAAGGTGGCCGAGAAACAGGTCGTCGTCGTTGATGGGCTGGAGATGAAGGAGCCCAAGACGAAGGATATGGTCAAGGCGCTGGAGCGCTTGGGGTTGGATCGAAAGGTGCTGATTCTGCTGCCGGATCGGAACGAAGCGGTGGAGAAGTCGGTGCGTAACCTGCCGCAGGTCAAGACGCTACAAGCTAGCTATCTCAATATCCGCGATCTGTTGGGATATGACCATGTGTTGATGCCGGTAAGGGCGTTGGAAGTGATAGAGAGTATTCTGGGGTAAGCGTGATGGATCCCTACGATGTGATTATCAAACCGATCGATACAGAGAAGACACGCTATCAAGCCTCGGAGTTGAGACAGTACACGTTCGAGGTGGATGGACGCGCAAACAAGATCGATATCAAGCGGGCAGTCGAAGAGATCTTTGGAGCGGAAGTGGTGTCGGTCAACGTGACCAATATGCCAAGCAAGGCTTTCAAGCGGTATGGACGAGGCCGCCGGGTCGTGCGCTCTTCGCCATGGAAGAAGGCTGTGGTTACTGTGGCTGAGGGGCAGAAGCTGGAAGTTTTTGAAGGGGTGTAGAGTATGCCGCTGAAGACGTATAAGCCCACTTCGCCTAGCCGACGGGGGATGACGGGCTCGACCTTCGAGGAGATTACGCGTACCAAGCCAGAACGTGGCCTGTTGCGTCCGTTGAGCAAGCAGTCCGGGCGTAACGTGCATGGGCGTATCACGGTTCGACACCGTGGTGGTGGGCACAAGCGCCAGTATCGCGTGATCGATTTCAAGCGCGATAAAGTAGGTATCCCGGCGAAAGTTAAGAGCATCGAGTACGATCCTAACCGCTCGGCCCGTATTGCATTGCTGGTTTATGCTGACGGTGAGAGGCGATACATCATCGCGCCGTTAGGGCTACAGGTGGGTGATGCGGTGATGAGCGGTGAGGGTGCCGAGATCCGCGTGGGGAACGCATTGCCGTTGGAGAGCATTCCGCCGGGTACCTTGGTGCACAACGTCGAGTTATCCCCGGGCAAGGGGGGGCAGATAGTGCGCTCGGCAGGTACGTCGGCGCAGCTGCTGGCCAAGGAGGGCAAGTACGTGACGTTGCGCCTGCCCAGCGGTGAGATGCGCATAGTGCACAGGAAGTGTATGGCGACCGTGGGGCAGGTGGGCAATGTGGATTACGGCAACATCAAGTTAGGCAAGGCGGGTCGAAAGCGCTGGCTGGGGTATCGCCCGGCAGTGCGTGGTTCGGCGATGTCACCGCGCGATCATCCTCACGGTGGTGGTGAAGGGCGCACGCCCATCGGTATGCCAAGCCCCAAGTCGCCCTGGGGTAAGAAGACGCTGGGAAAGAAGACGCGACGCAACAAGATGACTGACAAGTACATCGTGCGTCGGCGTGGCAAGCGGCGTCGGTGAGAATTGGTTTAATTGGAGATTTGCGATGTCACGATCACCGTTAAAACGACCGATACCGTACGTGGATCCAAAACTGCTGAAAAAGATCGAGCGGTTGAACCAGTTGGGGGAGAAGAAACTGATCCGTACTTGGTCGCGGGCTTCGACTATCTTCCCTCATATGATCGGGCACACCATTGCCGTTCACGATGGGCGTCGGCATGTGCCGATCTACATCACGGAGGAGATGGTGGGGCACAAGCTGGGTGAGTTTGCGCCCACCCGTACTTACCGTGGGCACATTGTCAAGGAGAGGAAAGGCCGCGTGCGGCAGGAGTGAGGAGGAGACAGGCAGTATGACAGAGGTGTTAGCCCGAGTGAAGCACGTGCCGATGCCGGCGAGCAAGGTCCGGCGGATGATCAACCAGGTGCGTGGCATGGACGCTGGCGAGGCGTTGGAGATGTTGCGGCTCCTGCCCCACGCAGCGGCACGCCCTGTGGAGAAGTTGATTCGCTCTGCTGTGGCAAACGCGGAGCAGAACTTTGAGATACCGCGTGATGATCTATTTATTGCCAAGATAGTGGCGGATGAAGGGCCGGGTGTGCTGCCTGGCAAAGGATGGCGGCGGCGTTTTGGCGGTCGCGGACGCTCGCGGCCGATTCGCAAACGTTCCTCTCATATCACGGTCGTATTGGAAGAGAGGGAATCGGAAGAGTAACGGATGCAAGGAGGCTTGGCTTGGGACGCAAGGTTCACCCCTATGGCTTCAGACTTGGCGTGATTCGGGATTGGAAGGCGCGTTGGTATGCAGAGGGCGAGACTTATGCCGACCTACTGCACGAGGACCTGCAAATCCGGCGGTATATTCGGGAAGAGCATAGGAACGCTGGCATTTCTAGAATTGATGTCGAGCGCTCGCTGAATCAGCTGTCGGTGACGATCTGGACGGCCAGGCCGGGTATCGTCATCGGGCGCAAAGGGGCTGCGGTCAAGGTGTTGCGCGGTGATTTGGAGGAGTTGACAGGCAAGACAGTCTCGGTGGATGTGCAGGAGGTGGCGCAGCCTGAGTTGGACGCCAAGCTGGTGGCGGAAAACATCATCTCTCAGTTGGAGCGGCGGATCTCTCACAGCCGTGCGATGCAGCGTGCGGTGCAGACGGCAATGCGTGCTGGTGCCCAGGGAGCCAAGGTTGTGTGCAAGGGTCGTTTGCACGGGGCCGAGATGGCGCGTGTGCAGACGGTGCACGAGGGTCGGGTGCCACGGCAGACACTGCGAGCCGACATCGATTATGCCCAGGAAGAGGCGCACACGACGTATGGGCGGATTGGGGTGAAGGTGTGGATCTATAAGGGCGAGGTGTTGCCCGAGGCCAAGGTGGAGGAGAAACCCTTTGTGGTCTAGGCGTGTGTGCGGGTGTTTGGATTCGGAGTTGGAGAGGAATTGAGGCGATGTTGCAGCCAAAGCGGGCAAAGTATCGTAAGCAATTTCGTGGCCGGATGAGGGGCAAGGCCACGCGCGGGACGGAAGTTACGTTTGGAGATTACGGTTTGCAGGCGCTAGAGCCGGCGTGGGTCACGGCGCGGCAGATTGAGGCGGCACGTCGCGCCATCGTGCGTTATGTGCGGCGGCGGGGAAAGTATTGGATTCGTATCTTCCCCGACAAGCCGGTGACGGCCAAGCCTGCCGAAACGCGCATGGGCAAGGGCAAAGGAGCCGTGGATCACTACGTCGCCGTGGTCAAGCCCGGTCGGGTCATGATCGAGCTGGGTGGTGTATCCGAAGATTTGGCGCGTGAGGCGATGCGTCTGGCTGCTCACAAGCTGCCCATCAGATGCCAGTTCGTCAAACGCGAAGGCATCTTTGCAGAGGAATAGGATCAGATGCAAGCAAGTGAGATTCGCACTTGGACTACAGACGAGTTGGAGGAGCGACTGAAGGAGACCCATCGGGAGTTCTTTGCCCTGCGTCGTGACAGGGTTTCGGGTCGTCTGGAAGATCTCAATCGGATAAAGGCTTTGAAGCATGATGTTGCTCGAATGAAAACGATCCTTCGCGAGCGCGAGTTGAGCGCCGAGTTGATCGAAGGAGGCGAGACACAGTGAAGGAACGGCGTAAGCAACTGATCGGTCGCGTGGTGAGCGACAAGATGGACAAGACGGTGGTGGTACAGGTTGAGCGCGTGGGGCGCCACCCTCGGTATGGCAAGGTGATGGTCTGGCAGAAAAAGTACAAGGCCCACGACGAGGAGCGCACGTGTCAGGTCGGTGATCTGGTGCGCATCGTGGAATCGCGCCCTCTGAGCCGCGAGAAGCGGTGGCGGGTGGAGGAGATCCTAAGGCACCGTGAGGCCGTCGAGACTGTGTCGGAGGTCGCGCAATGATTCAACAGGAGAGTCGCCTGAAGGTGGCCGATAACACCGGTGCGCGGGAGGCGCTCGTCATTCGCGTGATAGGTGGCTCGAGGCGGCGCTATGGATACGTGGGTGACATCGTCGTAGTAACCGTGAAACAGGCGACTCCGACAGCCCAGGTGAAGAAGGGGGAGATGTCGCGGGCCGTGGTCGTCCGCACGGCGAAGGAGTACCGCCGTTCTGATGGCTCGAGCATCCGCTTTGACGATAACGCGGTCGTGCTTCTGGATGGACAGAGTATGAATCCCAAGGGTACGCGCATTTTCGGACCGGTGGCCCGAGAGCTGCGGGAAAAAGGGTTTATGAAGATCGTCTCGCTGGCTCCTGAGGTACTATAGGGTTGGCGAGTGAGGAGTGAGCAGGTGGCTAATCGGATCAAAAAGGGCGATACGGTAGAAGTCATCTCAGGGAATGACGAAGGGCTGCAGGGAACGGTGCAGCGTGTGTTGCCCAGGAAGGACCGGGTCGTGGTCTCCGGGGTCAACATTGTCAGGAAGCATCAGCGCCCTGTCCGCGCCGGGCGTGGTGAAGTTCAGGCTGGCATTATTGAGTTTGAGGCTCCGATCCACATTTCTAACGTCATGCTGATTTGCTCCCAGTGTGGAAAGCGTACGCGTGTTGGCTTCACCCGGCAGGAGGATGGACACAAGGTGCGGGTGTGCAAGGCGTGCGGCGAGCTCATTAGCTAGGTTGTAGGAGTAGGAAGGCGAACCGATGCAACGTCTGCAAAAGATTTATCGTGATGAGACGCGGCCTGCATTGATGCGGGAGTTTGGGTATCACAATGTCATGGAGGTGCCGGGTCTTCGGAAGATCGTGGTCAATGTGGGAGTGGGCGAGGCGCTGGATAACGCCAAGGCGCTGGATCACGTGGTGCAGGATCTGGCGACGATCACCGGTCAGCAGCCCGTGATCACGCGGGCACGCAAGTCCATTGCCAGCTTCAAGTTGCGGGAAGGGCGCGCTATCGGTGTCAAGGTGACACTGCGTGGGGAACGTATGTGGGCGTTCTTTGACCGGTTGTGCAACACAGCTCTACCGCGCCAGCGCGACTTTCGGGGTGTCCCCGACACGCTCGATGGCCACGGGAGTTTTACCCTGGGTTTGCGGGAGCAACTGATGTTCCCCGAGATAAGCTATGACTCGATTGACAAGGTGCGGGGCATGGAGATCACGTTGGTTACCACCGCCCCCACGGATGAGGAAGGACGGCGGCTGCTGGAGTTGTTGGGGATGCCGTTCCGTCGTCGGCACCAATAGTCTAATGGAGAACATGTATGGCGAGTAAGTGTCACCAAAAGCGGGAGGAACAGCGCAAGTACAAGACGCGGGTGCGGAACCGTTGTAAGGTGTGTGGACGGCCGCGGGGCTACATGCGACGTTTTCAACTGTGCCGCATCTGTTTCCGGGAGTTGGCCTTGAAGGGCGAGATCCCGGGTGTGGTAAAGTCGAGTTGGTGAGAATAGCTGAGCGAGGTCTTATTCATATGACGACGTCCGATCCAATAGCCGACATGTTGGCGCGCATCCGTAATGCTCAGATGGTACAGCATGCAGATGTGCGCATCCCTTCCTCCAAGATCAAGGTGGCAATTGCCAAGATCTTGAAAGACGAGGGATTCATTCAGGATTTCAAGGTGACGAAGGATCGTCCTCAGCCGCAGTTGGTGATCAAGATCAAGTACGCCGGCGAGTGGAAAGATCGCCACCCGGTCATCACGGGGTTGAGGCGTATCAGCAAACCCGGTCGTCGCGTCTATACTCGTGCGTCGGATGTTCCGTGGGTGCGAAGCGGCATGGGAGTCGTGATTCTCTCGACGCCCAAAGGGGTGTTGACCGGCCAGCAGGCTCGACGCCTGGGTGTGGGCGGTGAAGTGCTGTGCCAGGTGTGGTAGGAGCTCGTGCAAGCTTGTTGAACGTTGAGGGAGGCGTGTAATGTCACGGATAGGGCTTATGCCCATCCCTCTATCTGATGAGGTGAAGGTTGACATCAGGGGCAATCAGGTAACAGTGACGGGGCCGAAAGGGACGCTGTCCCGTGACTTTCACTCAGATATGGAGATCGTGATAGAGGACAATCAATTGCGCGTAAATCGCCCGACCGATCAGCGGCATCATAGGGCGCTGCACGGCCTGACGAGGGCGTTGCTGAACAACATGGTGGTCGGCGTGACCGAGGGCTTTCAGAAGCAGTTGGAAGTGCAGGGCGTTGGGTATCGCGTCGATCTTCAGGGCGACAAGAGCCTGATGCTGCAGTTGGGTTTCTCTCATAGCGTGCGTGTTGCCCCGCCTGAGGGGATCGCGTTTGATGTGAATGCCCGCACAAAGGTGATCACGGTGAGCGGAATCGACAAGGAGGTAGTGGGGCAGGTGGCGGCGGAGATTCGTGCGTGGCGACCGCCGGAGCCTTACAAGGGGAAGGGTGTGCGTTACGTTGGCGAGCACGTTCGTCAAAAGGCCGGCAAGGCAGGCAAGATTGCGTAGGTTTAGCCGTTTGCAGTCTGCAGGTGGCAGGAAGCGGGCTGTCTGCTAACGGCTGGTAGCTAACTGCTAGGTGAGGTTGGGGTTATGCCAGAGATTGATCGTCGAGTAGCGCGTCTGCGCCGGCATAGGCGGGTGCGAAAGCACGTGGTGGGTACGCTGGAGCGGCCGCGGTTGGACGTGTTTCGCAGCTTGCAGCACATTTACGCTCAGGTGATCGATGACAGCCGAGGGCACACGCTGGTGTCCGCTTCGACTGTTGACCCAGAGGTGAGAAACCAGCTCAAGGGGTTGGGCAAGACTCAGCAGGCGCAGGTGGTGGGCAAGGTTCTGGCAGAGCGCGCGTTGGGTCAGGGTATCAAGCAGGTCGTCTTCGACCGGGGTGGATACAAGTATCACGGTCGTGTGAAGGCGTTGGCTGAGGCAGCCCGTGAGGGCGGGCTCGTATTCTAACGGAGGCAGCATGGCCATGGGGGACGTACGGGACCGCGAGGTTTTCGAAAAACGAGAGGAGTTGGACGAGCGGGTGATCGACATCGCTCGTGTCGCCAAGGTTGTCAAGGGTGGCCGTCGCTTCAACTTTCGCGTGACGGCGGTGGTGGGTGATAATAAAGGCCAGGTTGGCATCGGCGTCGGCAAGGCGCGGGGTGTGCCCGACGCGATTCGCAAGGCGACGGAGCGAGCACGGCGGGACATGCATCCCGTTTCGCTGCTACAGACCACGATCCCGCACGAGGTGACCGGGCGATGTGGCGGTGCACAGGTGTTGCTCAAGCCGGCGGCGCCGGGCGCCGGCGTGATCGCGGGCGGTGGTGTCCGGGCTGTTCTGGAGGCGGCGGGCATACGCGACGTGCTCACGAAATCGCAGGGAAGCACTAACATGCTGAACGTGGTGCGGGCGACGATGGACGGTCTCGAACGCCTGCGTCGCGTCGATGATATCGCTCGTGAGCGGGGCGTGCCTGCGGTCAAGGTTATGCCGTTCTGGAGGCGAGGCCGATGAGCGCTGCGAAGAAGGCTTCAGGGAAGAAGGAAAGGGTCTTGCGCGTTACGTTGGCCAGGAGCCCGATCGGGTATTCGTACAAGCAGAAGCGGACGGTGCAGGCGCTGGGCTTGCGGCGGATGCACCAGACAGTGGAGCAAAAGGATACGCACGTCATCCGGGGAATGATCGAGAAGGTCAAGCATCTGGTGATGGTCGAGGAAGTCGAGTAGGGGGAGAGCGGTGAAGCTACACGATTTGAAGCCCTCTGAGGGAGCAGTGAAGACGCGTAAGCGTGTGGGACGCGGCATCGCCGCTGGCCAGGGCAAGACGGCCGGGCGTGGAACGAAGGGGCAGAATGCGCGCAGCGGTGGTGGCGTGCGGCCCTATTTCGAGGGTGGGCAGTTGCCCCTCGTACGCAAGATACCCTTCGCGCGGGGTGTGGGCTTCCGCGACCCGTGGCGCGTTCAGTTCACGCCGGTGAACTTGGAGCGGCTCTCGGGTTTCAGGAAGGGGACCAAGGTCACGCCGGATAAGTTGGCCGAGGCTGGCATCATCGATAGCGCGGACGAGAAGGTCGTGATTCTGGGGCGCGGTGAACTGAAAAAGGCATTGAAGGTGAAGGCGCACCGGTTCTCGGCCAGCGCCAGAGAAAAGATCGAAGCCGCCGCCGGCTCGGTGGAAGAACTGACGTGGCAGCGAGGCGGTTATCGGACGCGGTAGTGTAGGCCGGTGAAGGGTTGGGAGTAAGACAATGATTCAAGCCGTGCGGAACGCTGTGACCTTGCCCGATTTGCGGCGTAAGCTTTTCTATACGCTGTTGCTCCTGATCATCTACCGGCTGGTGGCGCATGTGCCGGTACCGGGTGCGCAGCCAGAGGTGCTGCAGGCGTATCTGCGGCAAGGGACGGGTGCCGGTCAGTTCTTTAGCGTGCTTAACATGCTCTCCGGTGGGGCCGTGGAGCGGTTATCGGTGCTGGCCACCGGCATCCAGTCGTACATCACGGCGCAGCTCATCGTCCAGTTGTTGCAGCCTATCATCCCGGCGTTGGAGCGGCTGGGTGAGGAGGGTGAGGCGGGCCAGCGCAAGCTCAGCCAGATCACGCATTACGTCACTATCCCGCTCTCGATGATACAGAGTTATGGGTGGATCGCGGGCTTGAACGTTTCTCTCACCCAGCAGGGGAACCCCACAGTCTTGCCGAACTTTGGTTTTGGCTCGCCAGCAAACATTCTGCCTACCGTCGCGGTGCTGCTGACGATGGCTGCCGGCACGATGTTCGCCATCTGGCTGGGAGAGCTGATCTCAGAGCAGGGGATCGGCAATGGGATTTCGCTAATCATCTTCAGTGGTGTTGCGACCGACCTTCCGAGCAGTATCAGGCGGGTGTGGGTCCTGTCAGTGTACGGTTCAGATGGCATTGCCGGTACCTCCGACGATGGTGCCATCTGGATGGGGGTGTTGCTGCTGGCGGTTTTCCTCTTGCTGATGGCTATCACGATGTTCGTGATCGTCGTGGTGCAGGAGGGGCAGCGGCGCATCCCGGTGCAGTACGGCAAGCGGGTGCGAGGGTTCAAGACGTATTCTATGCAATCGTCTCACATCCCGTTGCGCGTCAATACGGCGGGGATGATCCCGCTGATCTTTGCCCAGGCATTTCTTACTTTCCCGGCGATTATCGCGAATTTCTTCACGACGAGCGCCAACGCCAACGTGGCCAAGTTTGCCAATGGGGTGATAGGGTTCTTCGGCCCCGGGCAGAGCCCGTGGTACATACCGCTTTACTTCCTTACGGTTGTTGGGTTCACATATTTCTATACGGACGTCATGATGCAGCAGCAGGACTTGCCCGGCGCGCTGAAGCGGCAGGGGGGCTTTATCCCGGGCATTCGGCCCGGCAGACCGACGGCAGATTTCGTCACTTCTGTTTACCGGCGGATCACGCTGGTGGGGGCGTTGTTTCTGGGAGGTGTGGCGGCACTGCCGCTCGTTACGAGTTTGATAATGGACGCGGTTCTTGGTATAAATACGGGAGGGACGGGACTCTTGCTCATCACGGCGTCTGGTCTGATCATCGTGGTCGGTACGGTCATCGACACGATGCGCCAACTCGAGGCGCAACTCCTGATGCGGCACTACGAGGGGTTCATGAAGTAGCGATGGGGTGTTTCGTCGTGCTGCTGGGGCCGCCAGGCGCTGGCAAGGGGACGCAGGCCAAGTTGCTGGCGCAGGCGCTGGGTGTTCCTCACGTCTCGAGTGGGGACCTGTTCCGTGATCATCTGGGCCGCAAGACGGACCTGGGGTTGCTGGCGAAAGAGTATATGGATCGGGGCAATCTCGTGCCCGACGATGTCACGGTGGCCATGGTGATCGAGCGGATCGGCCGGCCTGATTGTCAGGATGGCGTTGTCCTGGATGGCTTTCCGCGAACGTTGAGCCAGGCCAAGGCACTGGATGACCAGTTGGGCGAGCAGGGGCAGTGGGTATCCGTCGTGCCGCTGGTTCAGGTGCGGGATGAGGAGATTGTCAGGCGTCTCTCCGCCCGTCGAGTCTGTCGGAGCTGTGGGACGGTTTACAATCTGGTTTTCAACCCGCCTCCAACAGAGGACGCGTGTGAGTGCGGTGGCGAACTGTACCAGCGAGACGACGATAACCCGGAGACGGTGCGCAATCGGTTGTACACGTACTACAAGGAGACATCACCGCTGATCGGTTACTACTTTGCCAAGGGCTTGCTGGTCGAGGTGAGCGGCGAGCAGGCGATTGAGGATGTGCAGGCCGACCTGTGGGCTGCCGTGAAAGCAGCCGAGGATTGAGTTGATCTTTCTGAAATCGGCGAAAGAGATTAACAAGATGCGCCGGGCCGGCAGGGTGGTGGCCGAGGTGCTGGATGAGATGCGGAAGCGAGTCGCGCCGGGCGTGACGACGGCGCAACTGGACGAGTGGGCAGAGGCGGTGATTCGCAAGCACGGGGCTACCCCGTCGTTCAAGGGCTATTCGCCTGATGGTCTACGCCCTCCTTTTCCGGCCACCATCTGCGCCTCGGTGAACGAAGAGCTGGTGCACGGCATTCCCGGATTGCGCGTGTTGGATGAAGGGGACATTATCAGTGTAGACGTCGGCGCCATCTTGGATGGCTATCACGGCGATGCGGCGGTCACGCTGCCGGTAGGTAAGATCGATCCTGACGTGCAGCGGCTTCTAGAGGTGACTGAGGCTGCACTCTATGAAGGCATTGGTGCGGCCAGAGAAGGGAATCGTTCCGGCGACATCTCGGCGGCCATCCAGTCCTTTGTGGAGGGACGCGGGTATAACGTCGTGCGGGAGTATACCAGCCACGGCATCGGGCGCAAGATGCACGAGGAACCTCAGGTACCCAACTATGGGTATCCAGGGCGGGGGGTGCAGTTGCGCAAGGGGTTGACTATCGCGCTGGAGCCGATGGTGCTGGCTGGCGAGCGGTTCGTCCGGGAGTTGGACGATCGCTGGACGGTGGTTTCGTGTGATGGGAAGTTAACGGCTCATTTTGAGCATACTGTCGCTGTGACCGACGGCGAGGCAGAGATTCTGACGCGAATCTAGATGCGGGTCTTGTGAGGTGTGGCTAAATGAGAGTATCGCCTTCAGTGAAGCGTCGTTGTCCGAAGTGCAAGATCGTTCGGCGGCGTGGTGTAGTGCGCGTGATCTGTGAGAACCCGAAGCACAAGCAACGACAGGGATAGATAGGGGAGTAGAAACATGGCGCGTATTGCGGGAGTGGACCTACCGCGGAGTAAGCGAGTAGAGATCGGCCTGACGTACATTTACGGCATTGGGCGCGCGAGGAGCAACGATATTCTGGAGAAGGCTAGCGTGAATCCAGATACGCGGGTCAAGGACCTGACGGAGTCGGAAGTTGCTGCGCTGCGCGAGGTCATCGATGGTGAATACCAGGTCGAGGGTGATCTGCGCCGTGAGGTGCAGCAGAACATCAGGCGATTGATAGACATAGGATGCTATCGAGGCTTGCGGCATCGCCGAAATCTCCCCGTGCGCGGCCAGCGCACGCGGACGAACGCGCGTACCAAGCGCGGCCCCAAGAAAACTGTGCCGGGTCGTGGGCGGCGGCGTGGGATGAAGAAGAAGTAGTAGAGGAGGAGGAATGGCTCGTAGGGAAGAGGGTCGTCGTGCTGGCAAGCGACGGGTTAAGAAGAGTTTTGCGCGTGGGCGAGTTCATATCCATGCGACCTTCAACAATACCATTGTGACCGTAACGGATCCCCAGGGGAATGTCATCAACTGGGCCAGCGGCGGTACGGTCGGGTTCAAGGGGTCGCGCAAGAGCACACCTTTTGCGGCTGGCCAGGCTGCCCGGCAGGCGGCCAAGGGTGCTGCGGATAACGGGATGGCCGAAGTGGATGTTTTCGTCAAGGGCCCCGGCCCTGGGCGCGAAGCGGCGATCCGTTCTATTCAGGGCGTGGGTCTCAAGGTTCGATCCATTACCGATGTGACCCCGATTCCACACAATGGCTGTCGTCCCCCCAAGAGACGGCGCGTGTAATCGGTGGATGCGGCGTCAGTTGAGGGATTGAGAGTAGGAGAAGAGTATGGCTAGATATACTGGCCCAGTTTGTAAGTTGTGCCGGCGTGAGGGGGAGAAGCTATTTCTGAAGGGCACGCGTTGTTCCTCGCCCAAGTGCCCGTTTGAGCGGGGTCGTGATTACCCGCCTGGTGAGCATGGGCGGACAGCACGATTCCGCCGTCGTCGTCCGTCTGACTACTCGCGGCAATTGCGCGAGAAGCAGAAGGCGCGGCGTATGTATGGCATGATGGAGCGCCAGTTCCGGCGCTACTTCCGCCAGGCAGAGCGCCGGTCGGGCCTTACCGGCGAGAACTTGCTCGTGCTGTTGGAAAGCCGGCTGGATAATGTGATCTACCGGCTGGGGTTTGCTGACTCGCGAGCGCAGGCACGTCAGTTGGTGCAGCACGGTCATTTCGTCGTCAACGGCCACCGCACAACTGTACCGTCCTACATCGTCCGTCCCCGGGATACGATCGAAGTGCGGGAGGGGAGCCGCGAGTGCGAGTACTTTAAGGAACGTGCGGAGATGTTGGATGAGGGGGCTGTGCCACACTGGCTTAACTTGGATGTGAAGCGTGTGACGGCTCGCATGGTGCAGCCGCCTGTTCGGGAGGACATCGAGACGACGTTGAACGAGCAGTTGATCGTGGAGTACTATTCACGCTAGTGGAATACCTCAAAGAGTCTTTCGACGCAGAAAGGGTAGCCAGAAAAGAGGAGGCGAGGATTGTCAGTTCCAGTCTTGCCAAAAGTTGAGACGGACGCGATTTCTCAGACCTATGGCCGCTTCGTGGTCGGGCCATTGGAAAGTGGGTATGGCGTCACGCTGGGCAATGCGCTCCGCCGAGTGTTGCTCTCCTCGCTGCCCGGTGCCGCGGTAACATCGGTTCGCATCTCCGATGTCGCCCATGAGTACACGACGATTCCTGGCGTGCGGGAAGACGTGATGCAGTTCGTTCTGCAGGCCAAGCAGTTGCGCCTAAGAATGGACAGCCAGGAGCCCATGCATATGTCTCTACAGGTACGGGGTGCAGGCACTGTGACGGCCGGCGACATACAGGCCCCACCGGAGATCGAGATTCTGAACCCCGATCTTTACCTGTTTACAGTGGATGCGGCTAAAGCGCGTCTCGATCTCGAGTTCGCCGTCGAGCAGGGTCGGGGCTACTTGCGGGCCGATGAGCGTGGCCGGATGCCCATTGGCGAACTGCCGGTGGATGCCATCTTCGGCCCTGTGCGTCGCGTCGCTTTCAAGACGGAGCGAGCGCGGGTGGGACAGTTGACCAACTACGATAGTTTGACGATCGAGGTCTGGACCGATGGGCGGGTGGCGCCGTTGGATGCACTCAAAGAGGCAGCGCGCATCCTGGTGGTTCACCTGCGACTGATCGCCGGCCTTGCTCTCGAGGAGGAAGAAGAGGAAAAGGTTGAGGAGGAAACTGGCCTGCCCCGCGAGATGTACGAGGTGCCTATCGAGCAGCTTGACTTGAGCGTGCGTGTGTTCAATGCTCTCAGGCGTACCGGCATCACGAGTGTGGGTGAGGTGCTGGAGATGCTGGCGTTGGGGAGCGATACATTGCTGACGATCCGTAATTTCGGACAGAAATCGTTGGACGAGCTGCAAGAGCGCCTCCAGGAACGGGGGTTCTTGGACGTGGTTGTGGGCGAGAGTGGAGGTGAGTAGATGCGACACCGTGTCGCGGGCAAGAAACTGAACCGCTCCAGCGGTAACCGTAATGCTTTGCGCCGGAACTTGGTGACGGCGTTGCTCCATCACGGGCGAATTGAGACGACGGAGGCCAAGGCCAAGGCGATTCGCGGGCAGGCGGAGAAGCTGATCACGTTGGCGAAACGGGGCCTGTCGGCTTCGGAAGATGATCCCAGCCGGGGTGTCCATGCCCGCCGCCTGGCAGCAGGTCGATTGAATCGATGGGCGACCGATCTGGATGGCACGCCGGTGGACGTATTGGCAAAGCTGTTTGACGAGATTGCGCCGCGCTACATGGATAGACCCGGCGGCTACACCCGCATCTACAAGTTAGGGTCGCGCAAGGGGGACGCCGCGCCGATGGTCCTACTGGAACTGGTTGAGGAGTAGCGAGCAGGCGGCGCGACGATGCGGGTGCGAGCAGTCGTCGCTTACGACGGGACGGACTACGGTGGGTTCCAGCGCCAGAACAACGCTTTGACTGTCCAGGAGGTCTTGGAGGCGGTGCTGGCGCAGATAACCCAGGAGGCGGTTCCCATCCTGGCAGCGGGTCGCACCGATGCCGGCGTCCATGCGTTGGGGCAGGTCATCGCTTTCGACACGGCCTGGCGGCATGGGTTGGATGACCTGCAGCGGGCGCTGAACGCGGTTCTGCCAGCCGACATCGCTGTCCTGGAGGTCGAGGAAGCGTCGCGGGGTTTCCACCCACGCTACGACGCTCGCAGTCGACGGTATCGATACACTCTTTACAACGCGCTGGTGCGCCTGCCGCTGGGACGGCGGTATAGCTTGCACGTAGCTGCGCCGCTGGACGTGGAAGCGATGCAGCGGGCAGCCAGGTTTCTGATAGGGGAACACGACTTTGCCACCTTCGGACAGGCGTTCAAGGGACGCAGCGCAGTGCGGCGGGTGCTGGTGGCAGAGTGGGGAGGAGAGTCTACCCATTTGCGCTTTGACATTGAAGCGAATGCCTTTCTCTATCGCATGGTGCGCAGCATCGTCGGCACACTACTTCAGGTAGGGCGAGGCGACATGGACGTGGAGACGTTTGCGGCGGTGTTGGCAGCGCGTGATCGCAGCCAAGCCGGACCGACGGTCCCTCCACACGGGTTGTGTCTGATCGAGGTAAAGTACTGAAGGATCCGGGATGTTGGTTTACAGTCATTGGCCTGCTCAGAGATGAAAGGAGGCTTGCCTATGTCGTGCCCAAGTTGCGGTCAGGAGAACCGTGAAGGTGCTCAGTTCTGTGCTGGCTGTGGTGCTGATCTTGAAGCAGCACCGCCCGCTGAGGCTTCGGCTAAGCCCGATCTGGTCGAAACGCTGAAGAAGTACAAGTTCGCCATCGCCGGCGGTGCGGGCGGTGTACTTCTGCTGTGTCTGCTCGCCGTCTGTGTTGTCGTGGTTGCCGTGTTCGTCTTGCCGGGACTGACCGGTGACAGCGAGATGTTGGTTGCTTTTCCGGATCGGGGCGGTGAGGTGGATCTGTGTCTGCTGAAGCTGGGGCAGGACAAGGACGAGTGGACTCTCTTGGCGGAGGACGCTCAGAGCGTCTCTATGTCTATCCTGTTCATAAAGGGCGAAACGCATCAGGACGGAATAGGAGGAAGTTACGGTGGTTTTCTGCCGGATTCAGATCGTTTGTTCTTGTGGTACCGCCTGGACGACGATACTGTGATCCAGCAGATGCGCGTCAGGGATAAGGAGCCGATCGATGTCTTGGAGTCCAGTGCGGATTATCTAGCGGCTGGTTACTTTATCGATTCCGCTCTCTTCGCTGTGCGCGAAAGGAAGGACGATCAGACACGATGCTACGTTGCCAGGCTCGGCCAGGAAGCGGAGCGGTTGGTCAAAGCAGACGATTGTTTCTTCTCCCTCGATGGCTGGGTGCTCGTGTACGAGGACGAGGACGGAGATGGCGAGACAACACTGGCCGTCATAGACGTCGCCCGACAGGAGGAAGAGGTTCTGCTTGACAGGGTCGAGGGCATCGAGTCGGTCAAGCTTTCGCCTGATGGCTCTCACGTTGCCTATGTCCAGGGAGACAGCGGCGAGTACCAGTTGTTCCTGATAGAGCGGCGCAGCGGCGAGGAGACTGAGGTTACCGACGAGGTCGCCGGTATCTATGACTTTGGTTTCGTCCCTCACAGTGATACGTTGTACTACATCGTCAAGGAGAACGAGGATGATGACGAGGTGCAGCTTTACACATTGTTGGAGAGCGGCCGATCGATTGCAGAAGGGACAGGGATCCATGTGAGCTTCTCCTCGGACGGTCGGTATATGTTCTATGTGGTCATGGACGATGATGGCGAAGAGACGCTGTACGCGCGACCCGTGGGGGGCGGCGACGAGGTCGAGGTGGCGCAGGGCGATGACATTGCCTTTGAGGCTGTCCGCACAAGCCCCACCAGGCTGCTCGCCGTAGTCTTGGAAGACGACGAGGTGAATCTTCTCAGCGCCGATCTCAGCGGCAACGATGTCGTCGAGTTGTGGTCCGACGATGGCGTCGAACTCAGCGACGGCATGTACGTCATCGATAAGTCGACGCTGTACCTCAGGATAGAGGACAAGAAAGATGGCAAGGACGCCCTTTTCGTCACACCGGTGGACAAGGACACGGGATTCTACCTGCTGGAGGACTGGGCGTCTATTCGATTGATGACTCTCTTGTCCAACGATCGCGCGTTGGCCTTTTCGGCGGTGGAGGACAGTGGAGATGATCCGGTGTTGCACAGCGTCGAGGTCAAAGATGGCGCTGAGCCGGTCGAGTTGGACAACGATGCCGAGGGATTTGTGAACGCCGTATTCACGTCCGATGGGCGGTACGTGATTTACACCGCCATCACGGGCACCGATATGAATGATAGGGAAGTCCGTCAGGTGCGGGCAGATGGCAAGGACAAGTATGAGGTTCTTTATGAAGAAGCGGTTATCATCGACGTGCGTTGGGACGACCTTAACCCCTTCTGGTATTTCACGAGGTGATGGCAACTACTCAGCCCTCGTCATTGCGAGGGCGCGAAGCGCCCGAAGCAATCTCCGAGCAGCGGAATGAGATTGCGCGGACGCTTTACGTCCGTCCGCCGCCTTCGGTGGCTCGCAATGACAACGCTGGGCATTGGTTTGCCAAAGCTAGGCTGCCAGCCTGAGTAGTGACAGGTGGTGTTTGATCTAGCATCGAGTGTTTCAACATGTAGCTTGGGGAGTATTGGATCGTGAAAAAAACGTATGTGACAAAGCAAGGGGAGTTCCAGCGGCAGTGGTACGTGGTGGATGCTGCCGGACAGACCCTGGGCCGGTTGGCGGCTCAAGTGGCGAGCTTCTTGCGTGGCAAGCACAAACCGGCCTACTCGCCTGCAGTGGATACCGGGGACTTTGTGATCGTGGTCAACGCCGAGAAAATCCACGTGACCGGGCGTAAGCTGGATCAGAAAAAGTACTATCGCTACTCGGGCTACCCGGGCGGTCTCAAGGAGATTGCGCTACGCGATCAGTTGGCCAAGCACCCGACGCGCGTGATCGAGCACGCAGTGCGGGGTATGTTGCCCAAGAACCGTTTGGGACGACGGATGTTCAAGCATTTGAAGGTCTACGCGGGCCCTGAGCATCCCCACGAGGCGCAACAGCCTCAGCGGTTGGAATTGTAGTGGCAGGACAGGAGAGAAATCACATGGAATATTACGAGGCAGTAGGACGGCGCAAGCTGGCGACGGCGCGGGTGCGGCTGTTCCCTGGCGGTGAGGGGTCCATCGTTGTCAACGACAAGACGTTGGAGGAGTACTTTGTCAGGGACGTGGATGTGCTCACCCTCATGGGACCGCTGAATGCCACGGCGACGGAGCATCGCTTTAACGTCAGCGTCCAGGTGAGGGGTGGGGGGGTGGCCGGGCAGGCGGGGGCAGTTCGGTTGGGCATCGCGCGTGCGCTGCTGAAGATGAACCCGGAACTGCGACCCATCCTGCGCAAGGGAGGCTTTCTCAGCCGAGACCCTCGGGTGAAGGAGCGGAAGAAGCCTGGCCTCAAGCGGGCCCGCAAGGCTCCTCAGTACACGAAGCGCTAGAAAACCGGACGGGAATGTGGGGCAAGGCAGTGTTTTGTCTTGCCCTTTTTTGTTTGTGGCCGTTGTCTGCGGAGGAGTGACATGGGCACCATCACTATCATTGGTCTGGGACCGGGCGATCCGCGCCACCTGACGCGAGAGGCGTGGGAGGCGTTGGAGGCTGCCGACGAGGTCTGGTTGCGCACGGCGCGCCATCCGACTGTGGATGGGCTGCCGTCCCATCTGACGCTGCATTCCTTCGACGCTCTCTACGATCGAGCGGAGGATTTTTCGCAGGTCTACGGGGCCATCGCCGACGAGGTGCTGCGGTTGGGCGAGCGTCCGGAGGGTGTGGTCTACGCCGTGCCGGGCCATCCGCTGGTGGGGGAAGCGGCGGTGACGCAGGTGCTGGCGCGGGCAGAGGAGATCGGCCTGGCGGTGCGCGTCTTTGAAGGGCTGAGTTTCGTCGAGCCTACGCTGACGGCGCTGCGGATAGACGCGCTGGCGGGGTTGCAGGTCTGTGACGCGATAGAGGCGGCATCGCTCTACCACCCGCCGCTCAATCCAGACCTGCCCGCACTGTTGGGCCAGCTTTTCAGCCGGGCTTTGGCCGCCGACGTCAAGCTCACGTTGATGAACCAATATCCCGACGATCACGAAGTAGCGCTGGTGTACGCTGCTGGAACAGTGGAACAACGCGTTGTCCGCCTGCCGCTTTGCGAACTCGACCGGCAGGACGGTAACCGCTGGGATCGCTCGAATCACCTGACCACCCTGTACGTGCCGCCGCTGCCTGGCGTCACCAGCTTTGAGGGGTTGCAGGATACGATGGCTCACCTCCGCGCGCCCGACGGCTGCCCCTGGGATCGCGAGCAGACCCACGAGAGCTTGCGTGTGACATTGTTGGAGGAGGCTTACGAGGTGGCGGCGGCCATCGATACGGGCGACGTGCGAGCGCTACAGGAAGAATTGGGCGACCTGCTGCTGCAGGTCCTGATCCACGCCCAGATCGCCACCGAGGAGGGGGAATTCCAGATGGCGGCGGTCATCGCCGGGATCGATGCCAAGCTCAAGCACCGCCACCCGCACGTGTGGGGCGACCGGCAGGTGAGTGGCTCCGGCGAGGTGGTGCGGCGCTGGGAGCAGCTCAAGCGGCAGGAGAAAGGGGAGGAGCGCTCGGTGCTCGATGGCGTCCCGGTTGCGCTGCCGGCGCTCCAGCAGGCCGATACTTACGGCCGGCGCGCGGCCCGGGTGGGGTTCGATTGGTCCGATCCGGTGGGTGTGGCGGATAAGGTGCGCGAAGAGATGGCCGAGGTCGAGGCAGCAACCACACCGGAGGCCAGGGAGGCAGAGGTGGGCGACCTGCTGTTCGCCGTCGTCAACTGGGCGCGCTGGCTGGACGTGGACCCGGAGACGGCGCTCAGGCAGGCGAACGGGCGCTTTGCGCGTCGCTTTCGGGCCATGGAGCACGCGGCGCGCGGGCGCGGGCTGGACATGGCGGCGATGTCAATCGAGGCGCTGGAGGCGCTGTGGCAGGAGGCCAAGTCGGGGGACAATCAAAGGAGGAGCCCCACTCACTGAGTGGGGCTGAACTGGCTAGGGGAAGCGATTCTCGCTGACCTACTTTGGGCAACTCGTCGGCATTTGTCACCTAGTAATCTGATTGCCGACGATCCAGTATGGGCCCGGGCAGTTGTCCGGTAACGGCTGTACCTTGGCCTCGGTTAGCCGAGGGACTTCGCCGCCGGCAACCTGCAGCCTGTCTCCCACCTGTGCGACGAGTTGACCACTGCCATCGACGATCTGGATTACATCGTTGTCGGTGCGCAGTGAGAAATCTCGCGGCCATATGAGTAGGAGACTATTACCGTCGCTGTCGTTCACGCGCAGGCAACCATCTGCAAGTACCAATTCACCAACCAATAAGGCGTCCATGGAATCGGGTTTGGCATCCCTTTGTTGCGGAAAGAAAGCAGCAGGTGATGGAGTAGTGACAGAGTTATCGCTGCAGGCAGTTATTGTCATGAGGAGGGCTATGGCAATCCAAATGGACACCTGTGCTTGCGCTTTCATTTGACCTCCTTTGGGCAGCTCGTCGGTATGTGTCACCTGGTAATCTGATTGCCGACGACCCAGTATGGCCCCGGGCAGTTGTCCGGCAACGGCTGTACCTTGGCCTCGGTTATCCGGGGGACTTCGCCGCCGGCAATCTGCAGCCTGTCTCCCACCTGTGCGACGAGTTGGCCACTGCCATCGACGATCTGGATTACATCGTTGTCGGTACGCAGTGAGAAATCTCGCGGCCATATGAGTAGGAGACTATTGCCGCCGCTGTCGTTCACGCGCAGGCAGTCATCTACAACGACCAGTTCACCAGTCAACAAAGCCTCCATAAAGACATTTGGGACCTCCTTTTGCCGTGGAAAGAAGGGAACAGTCGGCGTAGTGGTCTGGTTGCCGTGGCAGGCAGTTATGGTCATGAGGAGGGCTATGGCAGTCCAAATGGAGACTTGTGCTTGCGCTTTCATTTGACCTCCTGTCAGCCTCACGCATAGCTGGGCAACGTGTAGATAGGCATGCATTTTCCCCCTGTAATTTCTCTCAACAGAGGTGTCTGTAGCTACAGTGCAATGACGAATATACCTCTCTGTAGCTGCACATGTCGCTTGTTGCCAAGATGGACCTTTAGAGTATCTCACCTACGGCGATGTCATCACACTGACACCAAGCCCACCCACATAGTTGACTGCCATATAAATAGCATCATTGAGGTCAGAACCGGGCTCGCCACTCAGCGTCCCATAGGCAGTGTTTACCAGGAACCAAGGACCACCGCTATCTCCGCCAGAACAAAGATCGTTGTAGCCAGCCGTGTTATCAACCCGAATAAATGTCGCACCGCAACTCGGGACATAGGATGGACAGTAGTTCTTATCGCTGATGTAACCACATGTATAACCGGAGGTCCTGCCGTACTTACAGACATATCCACCAATTACCTGATTGTTTCGATGCTGTGTCGAGGTGATGTCACGCGTGGAGCCACTGCTGGAAACCCGTATTTTGTTCTGCACGGTGAACCCTGGCGCCCTGTGCCACTGGATATCGTAGGAACCTGCGTACAATTGGCTCATGAACGTCAAACTTATCCCACTATAACTCTGACTATCTTGGCAGTGGGCGGCTGTTGTGATGCCGGTGAAGCCATCTGGCTGTCTAACTGCAAAACCGCTTGTGCATTCAGTCAATGGGAGCCCGCCGTAAATGTTGGCGTCAGGTTTTCCCATTTCTTTGACCGTGATCACTCGAACGTTACTGGGCAATCGTATTTTCTCACTTTGCAGAGCGGCATCGAACCGGGCCCGGTCAGCCACGTACAGCTCGACGCAGTTCTCAAATACGTTGATCCCCGACTCCACAAGTATACCTGTACCTTTGACAGAGGATATGGCTTTGAGTTGAGCATCTTGGAGGTCTGCTAGGGATGCTCCTGCAGTACGTACCTCTGTAATGTCGGCCAGTTCCTGAGGAATGTATAGCTCGATCGTTTCCTTTGCATCGTGGGTGAACTGCACGACGAGCCGGAACTCCGGGGTGTGCTCGAGCCAGAGCCCGGCGAAGGTTTTCGTCTCTCTCATGCTCAGTTCAGCTTCCAAGTCACCTGCGATGTCCTGAATTTGGAATCGTCGGATAGCTTCGTCAACGCTAACCCCCATGTTTGATGCATATATCTGTGCGTCCCACAACAATGGATCCTGGTCATCCAACGGAATCTGGGACGCTGCTTCCGCGTTCTGTGTAACCGTCCTCTCAGGTGCTGCTTGCGCTTCCTGCAGGCCTACCCCTGATGAAAGGGGCAGGGCAATAACAAGTACTGCCACTATGAGGTGGATGCCACGCAGCGCAATATGCGTCGTCGCCCGGCGTGATCGATGGCAAGCATGTTTGCCTTGCATCAGGGTCAATCCTACCTGTGGTGTTATGTGCACGTTACGCATTTCCACCCTCCGATTGCTGATACTCGCCGGATTCTCCGGCGGCGCATGGAGTGTACCATACTTTGGCCTTCCGGTGGTCACAAACCGGTCTCAAATCGGTCCCAAATTTGTGACCGCTGGGCTGGGGTCGCCATGTGAGGATGGCTGGCGTGCTGCACCTGTGGAAACGAGGATAGGGGGATAGATCGGCGGGCCTGGCTACTTGAGGCGGAAGGTATAGCCTACCCCACTGACCGTCTGGATGTGCCGGGGCTGGCCTGGATCGGGTTCGATCTTGCGGCGCAGGCGATAGACCAGGTTCTTGAGCAAGGCGACGTCGCCGGTTCCCGTGTAGCCCCACACGCAGTCGATGATGGTGTCAGTTTCGAGCACCTGGCCGCAGTGGCAGATCAAGAGGTGAAGCAGGCGAAACTCCAGGTTGGTCAGATCGACGACGGCTCCGGTAGCGGTCGTCACCCGTCGTCGCGCTGGGTCCAATCGAAGCCCACCTGCTTGGAGGACATTCAGCGCGTCGGTTGATATGGTCCACGACCGACGCAGCCAAGCCGTCACCTTGGCCAGGAGGAGGGCAGGACTGACGGGCTTGAGAATACACTCATCCGCCCCCGCCCTGTATGCCTCAAGTATGGGAGTCTCGCCGCTTTCGGGTATTAGGAGCAGAACCGGATTGATGGTCTCGGCGGATAGCCGCCGGCACAGCTCGATTTCGTCTGGTTGAGCGGTATGAGCGTCGATAATCGTGATGTCGAATACGCTGTTCGCCCATTCATCCAGGGCGTCCTCGGTGGATCGAGCCAGGGTGATGTTTATTCCCCTTTGGCTCAGCTCGTGCACCCAGGCCTGTCCCGTGTCAGGATCATCGCTTACAAGCAGCACTTTGTTTTTGATCGGTGGGATCTGTCTGGGCATTGTGTGTCCTTTCGCCGGTCTCTCCTCACCGCGCTGTCACCGCAGGCCCTCGCCAGGCCTGCGGTGACCGGTGTTCGTGCCAGTCGGGGCGCGGGGATTTGAACCCCGGACCTCGCGGTCCCGATCCGCGCGCGCTGCCAAACTGCGCTACGCCCCGAATGCGTGCCATCTTCGACGGCGACGCTATTATACCCCGATCAGAATGTTTGGCAAGCTAGCCACCTGACAGTTTCGAAATAGAGCGGCGCTTTTGGCCGTAGCGAGCACCCTGAGCGCGAACCGAAGGTTCGGCGTCGAAGGGTGCTCGAGGGGGCTCCTTCGACAAGGACTTCGGCTGAGCTCAGTCGAAGCCCTCAGGATGCCTCCGCTCGCTTGTTTTGCCAAAGTGTCAGGTAGCTAGTTTGGCAAGCGAATTTGACGCAGTCGCACTTTCATGGTAATATATAAGCCCTCATTTATACAACTATTGTTTATATAATTGTTCTTTATGCATTGGAGACAGCTATGGCTGAACAGCGGGGCGAGTTAACCTTACAGGAACTGAAGGAAATCGCGCGCTATTTCCATGCCCTCAAGGACGTCCTGCGCCTGCGCATCCTCATCACGCTGGCCGAAAGCGGAGAGATGACGGTGACCGAGTTGGCGCGGGCTCTGCGGGTCAGCCAGCCGCTGGTTTCCTTCCATCTGAACCCGCTGCGTGTGCTTGGCCTGGTCCAGGTGCGGCGGGTCGGGCGGGAAGTGTATTGCTCTGTGGATCTGGGAGAGATTCAGCGCCGCCAGGACGAGTTCACAGCGATACTGGCGGGCGATGAATCCTGAACATTTCTGGCTGGGAGGTTTACAGTAATGGCAAAACGAAGAAAGGTGAGGGTGGCGATCGTCGGCGTGGGCAACTGCGCGTCGGCGCTGGTCCAGGGCGTGCACTTTTACAGGGATGCACCGGAGGACGTCTTTGTCCCCGGCCTGATGCACGTCAGTCTGGGGGGCTATCACGTGCGCGATATCGAATTCTCTGCTGCGTTCGAAATCGATAAGAACAAGGTTGGCCTCGATCTGGCGAAGGCGATCTGGCAACCGCCCAACAATACCATCAAGTTCACGGACGTTCCCAAGCTCGGCATCAAGGTCGAGCGGGGGATGACGCACGATGGATTGGGCAAGTATCTCTCGCAGGTGATCGAGAAAGCACCCGGCCCCACGGCCGACATCGTGCGCATCCTCAAGGACACCAAGACCGACGTGGTGGTGAGCTTTTTGCCGGTGGGCAGCGAGATGGCGACCAAGTGGTACGTGGAGCAGGTGCTCGATGCGGGTTGCGGCTTTGTCAACTGTGTTCCCGTCTTCATCGCGCGAGAAGAGTACTGGCAGAAGCGGTTCCAGGAGCGAGGGCTGCCCGTCATCGGCGATGACATCAAGAGCCAGGTGGGTGCCACCATCACCCACCGGGTGCTGACTTGGCTGTTTCGCGAGCGGGGGGTGCGGCTCGACCGCACGTACCAGCTCAACTTTGGCGGCAACATGGACTTTTACAACATGCTGGAGCGGGAGCGATTGGAATCGAAAAAGATCTCCAAGACCAACGCGGTGACCAGCCAGTTGGATTACGCACTACCTCCGGACGACGTGCACGTGGGGCCTTCGGATTACGTACCGTGGCTGACGGACCGCAAGTTCTGCTACATCCAGATGGAGGGCACAACGTTCGGCGAGGTGCCGCTGAAGGCGGAGATCAAGCTGGAGGTGTGGGATAGCCCCAATTCGGCGGGAGTGGTCATCGACGCGGTGCGCTGCTGTAAGCTGGCGCTGGACCGGGGGTTGAGCGGGGCGATCGTGGAGCCGTCGTCGTACTTTATGAAGTCGCCGCCGGTGCAGTTCACCGATGAAGAATCGCGGCGCAGGGTGGAGACGTTTATCAGCGAGACGACTGTGAGTGATGAATAGCACCCAGCAGGCCGAGATCAAGAAGCAGGTCACGCGAGAGCGGAGATCTGGCGACAGGGGGAGGTGGGATACCTTCACCGACTGGGCGCGCGCTCAGGGAAGTGTGATTCTGAGTCCCCTGGCCCGCTTTGTCGCGCGGCTGGGTATCCATCCCAACTCCATCACCATCGTCGGGCTGCTGCTGCAGGCGGGCGTGGGGGTCGTGTTTGGGTTGGGCCATCTCACGCTCGGGGGGTGGCTGCTGCTGGCCGTCTCGCCCTTCGATGCGCTGGATGGCCTGCTGGCGCGAACCATCGGGAAGCAGAGCCGCTTCGGGGCGTTCCTCGATTCGACCGTCGATCGGCTCGCCGACACCTCGGTGCTGCTGGGTCTCACGGCACACTACGTCCGGGAAAGGGCGTACCTTCCCATCGCCTTGCTTCTCGTCTCGCTGGTGGCATCGATGATGATCAGCTACATCCGCGCGCGGGCTGAGGCATTGGGCTTTTCCTGCAAGCGCGGGCTGTTGACCCGCGTGGAACGCATCCTCGTCATTGGCGTGCTTTCTGCCTTTGGACTGCACGACGCGATGTTGTGGGTGCTGGCAGTGCTCGCTGTTTTCACGGTGATCCAGCGGATCGTGTTCGTCTATAGCGCTTCCCGGCGCGAAGAAGGGTAGTCGATTTCGGAGTGACGAGAGCCTGCAAGTGGAACATGAGACAGCCGGGCGGCTTGCCGCTCGGCTGTTTGTTGTTCGATTGTCAGGAGTGCCCAACGTTGGTATAATCGATACGTAGACAGGGCGGGCATTCGGAGATGTTTCACGACGACGATGATCGAACTGAATGACCTAACCAAGCAGTTTGAAGACTTTACTGCTGTTGACCAGGCGACACTCTCGGTGTCGTCGGGCGAGATTCTCGCACTCCTGGGCCCTAACGGAGCGGGCAAGACCACGACGGTGCGCATGCTGGCGGCGATCTTGCGTCCGACGGCGGGGGACGCGCGCGTGGCCGGTTACAGCGTGGCCGAGCAGCCTCAGGAGGTGCGGAAGCGGGTGGGGGTGTTGACCGAGCAGCCGGGCCTCTATCTGCGCATGCGGGGCGGGCCGTATCTGGACTTTTTCGGGCGGCTGTTGGGGCTGGAGGCCGCAGAGCGCGAGCGCCGGGGCAAAGAGCTGTTGGCGCGTTTCGGGATGGCCGAGGCGTGGGAGCAGCGCCTGGGCACGTACTCGAAGGGCATGCGCCAGAAGATGGCGCTGGTGCGCGCGATGCTGCACGACCCGCCGGTCCTGCTGCTCGATGAGCCTACTTCGGCGATGGACCCCCGCAGCGCCAAACTGGTTCGCGACGCCGTCGTTGGCCTGCGCGACCGCCGGCGGGCCATCGTGCTCTGCACACACAACCTGCCGGAGGCGGAGGCCATCGCCGACCGCATTGCCATCATCCGGCGTGGGCGGATCATCGCCCTGGGGACGCCGCAGGAGTTGAAGCAGCGTCTGCTGGGGGCGCCTCTGATGGAGCTGCGCCTGGCACACTCTTCCAACGGTATCGTAAAGCTCGTTTCCGGCTTGGTCGAGGTCGTGTCGCACGGGGACGATTGGGTGCGTTATCACACCACCAGTCCTCGGGAGACGAATCCCCAATTGCTTCGCGCGCTGGCAGCACAGGGAGTAGAGATCGTGACGTTGAGCGAGGTGCCGCGCAGTCTGGAAGACGTATACTTGCGCGTCGTCGAGGAGGCAGCGTGACGGCGATATCCGAGCGCAAGCGCGCGGCGAGCGAATCCTTTCGGCTGGTGTCCGCGCTGGTAGAGCGCGAGATCTGGGACACGCTGCGGGACTGGCGCATGGTCGTCCCCATCGTGATCCTGACGCTCTTCTTCCCGGCGCTGATGAGCTGGGTGGCCAACTATGCGTTGCGAGGGGTCGCCCAGTACGGCGCCGAGATCGTCGGCGAGCGGATGATCCCGTTCCTGCTGATGGTGGTGGGGTTCTTTCCCATTTCTTTCTCGTTGGTCATCGCGCTGGAGACCTTTGTGGGCGAGAAGGAGCGCAGGAGCCTCGAGCCGCTCCTGGCCACCCCCCTGACAGATGCGCAACTCTACCTGGGCAAGACGCTGGCCGCGATGATTCCCTCGCTGCTGGCGGCCTATCTGGGTATCACGGTCTACCTGGCCGGCCTGTACTTGATCGAGGGCTGGACGCCGCCATTGATCCTGCTGGTGCTGGTCATCGTGCTGACGACGGCAAAGGGCGTGGTGATGGTGAGCGGCGCGGTGGTGGTCTCCAGCCAGACGACGAGCGTGCGGGCGGCCAACCTGTTGGCCAGCTTTATCATCATCCCCATGGCCCTCCTGGTGCAGGGCGAGGCCCTCATCATGTTCTGGGCCAACTATGACGTGCTGTGGTGGATCGTCCTGTTCCTGCTGGTGGTGGACGTCGTCTTGGTGAGGATGGGCATCCACACCTTCAACCGCGAGGAGCTGCTGGGGCGCGAGATCGACGATCTGAACCTGCCCTATTTGTGGCGCGTGTTTCTCGGACGGCTGCGCTGGGAGCCCTGGTTCTTTGGGCGGGACGTGAGCAGGCTGCCGGGCTGGTTGCGCTGGTTGGGGGTGTTGGGCGGGCTCTACCTGCGCGACATCCCGGCGATCTTGCGCCGCTCGCGGCTGGCAGTGGCGGTGGCTGTGATCGCACTGCTGCTCTCAGCCTACGTCGGCTACGCCTTCGCTGCCCAGTATCCCCTTCCCCCCGATCTGCTGCAGCGGCAGGTCTCCTCGGAGTCGTTTGTCCGGTCGCAGAACGTGGGCCTGTTTTCCTTCACGGCCTGGGGCGTCTTTGCCCACAATGTGAGGGTGTTGGCGGCAGCGGTGATCTTGGCCGTGTTTTCCTTTGGCACGCTGGCGATCGCGCTGATGATGCTTCCATTGGCCGTCATTTCCTTCTTGATCGTCCAGGCCGCCCCCGTGTATGACCCGGTGGCCTTTTTCGCGGCTGCGGTGTTGCCGCATGGGGTGCTGGAGATACCGGCTGTCGTCCTTTCGACGGCGCTGTCTGTGCGGCTGGGGGCGGCTTTTATGGCGCGACCGCAGGGTTTGACGGTGAGCGAGGGATGGCTGTGGGCCCTGGCCGACTTGGTCAAGGTGTTCTTTGCACTCGTTCTGCCGCTGCTGGCGCTGGCGGCCGTCGTCGAGGTGTACGTGACGCCGCTGATCGTGGTGCGGGTCTTGGGAGGATAGATACCTGTGGCTAGGGTCCTGACCTTGGGAACGGCTGCGGCGGTGCCGGATGAGACGCACGCCAGCACCCATCTGGCCGTCGAAGGCGAGCATGGGTTTTTCCTGGTCGATTGCGGGGCCAGCCCGATCCTGCGCATGCGGCGTGCGGGCCTACAGATCGAAAGGCTGCGCGGGCTGATCATCACGCACTTTCACCCGGACCACGTGGCGGGCGTGCCTCTCTTGCTGATGAATACCTGGCTGTTGGGGCGCGCCGATCCGCTGCCGGTGTATGGCCTGCCGGACGTGATCGAGCGATACAACGCGATGATGAACCTCTTCCGGCGGGACGAGTGGCCCGGGTTTTTCACGACGCCCTGCCATACGATCCCCGAGGAGGTCGGAGCCTTGGTGTTCGAGGACGAGGATTTTCGGGTCACCGGCGCGCCAGTGGAGCACGTGGTGCCGACCATGGGCGTGCGGATCGAGAGCAAGCACGGGGGTGGGGTGATGGCCTATTCCAGTGACACTGCCCCCTGTGATGCCGTGGTGGCGCTGGCGCGCGATGCCGACATCCTGATCCACGAGGCGGCGGAGGCGACGCCGGGCCACTCCGGCGCGGCCCAGGCCGGGGAGATCGCCCGCCGGGCCGGTGCGCGCCGGCTGGTGCTGGTGCACTATCGGCCTGCACCCCACAAGTACGTGCGCTGGATCGAGGAGGCGACCGAAGCCTTCGGCGGGCCGGTGGAGCTGGGGCAGGATTTGAGGGAGTACGCGTTCTGAAGCCAACCGGGCCGGATGGTGCGACTGCTCGACGCCCGCGCTCGGTGAGCGCCTGGCTTGCCGTGTCCCAGGACCTGGTGTACACCAGGCCAAGTTTGTGGTCAGGAGGATAACGATATGAGCGCTCAGCCCCCGGATCGTTTGCAGCCGCCGGCCAGTCTATGGAAAGCTGTTGTTCTCCAGGAGGTGGCGTGTGGCTAGAGATGAGTCAACCGAGAAGGCTGCAGAGCCTATTGAGTTGTACACCCCTTACATTGTCACCGACGAACCGGTGGAAGAAACGCGGGGCGAGCGGGCATACTTCCAGTTCGAAGAATATGCCAAGACCTTTGCTCGCATCATCGCCGCCAAACGCACCCGCACCCCGCTCACCATCGGCGTCCACGGCGACTGGGGCACCGGCAAGACCACGCTGATGAAGGCCATCGAGGAGCAACTGCGCGACACCCAGGTGTTGGCCGGGCGGCGGCGAAAAGGGGCCGCACTTCCCCCCTTTCTCAACCCGGGCGAGGACGTGGGCCCCTACCGCCCCTGCCGCACTGTCTGGTTCAACGCCTGGAAGTACAGTTCCCAGGAAACGCTCTTCGTCGCCCTCATCGAAGCCATCCTCAGCCAGATGCGGCGCGACGGCTTCATCCACGAACTGCACGCCGAACTGGCCCGCCCTGACCGGCCCAAGATGAAGGTCGCCGAGGCCGTCATCGGCACCCTCTCGCAGGTCTTTACCCTCGGCCAGATCGAGATTGACCTGACCAAGTTCCAGACCGAGTCCCGCTTCAAGACGCACATGGCCTTCCTCGACGAGTTCCAGGAGGTCTTTGACCGGCTGCTGCGCTGGTACGTCGTCCGGGACTGGAAGGACGCGCGGGAGGTGGACGACCAGAAGGGAGTGCTGGTCGTCTTCGTGGATGACCTCGACCGCTGCCTGCCCGACAAGACCGTCCAGGTGCTCGAAACGATCAAGCTGATGATGGGCAAGCCGGGCACGATCTTTGTCCTGGGCGCTTCCCGCCGCGTGGTGCAGGCCGCCGTCCAGGCCTACTACCAGGTGCAAAAGTTCGAGGACATCAGTTCGCAGGACTATCTGGACAAGATCGTGCAACTGCGCTTCGACCTGCCCCCCGTGCGCCCGGAGCGCATGGGGGAGTTCATCGGCCAGTTCCGCCAGTGGGACGAGGGCGACCCTCTGCTGGCCAACCTCTCGCTGGTCACCGAGGGCGTGACGACCAACCCCCGCCGCATCAAGACCTTCATCAATTACCTGGAGCTGCACTGGGGGCTGCTGGTCAACTCCGAGCAGGTCACGCCCGCAGAGCGGGAGCAGTTCGTGATCTGGATGGTGCTGGCCGATGTAGAGCCGAAGCTGGTGACCCACTTGCGCGATCTGCGCAGCGACGAGGAGCGCGCGGCGTGCCTGAACCGGCTCATTGGCCAGGGCGACATCGAGAAGGGCGGCCTGCGGGCGGCGGCCGCAGACGAACTGCTGCGCACGCTAGTGGAGAACGTACGCTTGCAGCGCGTGCTGGAAGACCTGCGTGGGCGGGCGTTTGCCTTCGACGCCGATACGCTGGGCCGCTTCATCCACCTCAGCACTCCGCCGCGCGTGCAGGCCCCGCCGGAAGAGGAGCCGGAAGAGGAGGCAGTGGCGGCTGAGGAGGCTGCCCCCGCGCCCCGGGAAACCCGCCGTCGTCGTCTGGAGGATAAGAAAGCCCGGCTACGCGCCGAGGGCATGCTGCCCGAGGATCCCCAGGCCCTGGCGGCCCTCGTCGCTGACCCCAAGGCCTCGCTGGCCTACCGCGTCGCCGCCAGTGAGGAACTGGCCCGCCTGGGCGACCCCCGCCCCGGCGTGGGTATCTCCCCTCCCCTGCAAGGGGAGGGGCTGGGGGAGGGGTCCCTCCCCGCCCTGCAGTGGTGCCTGGTGGGCCCCGGCGCCTTCATGATGGGCAGCCGCAAGGAGGACGATCCCGAGGCCGACGATGGCGAGATGCCCCAGCACGTCTACGATGTGCGCGGTCCGTACTGGATCGCCCGCTACCCGGTGACCAACGCCCAGTTCCGGGCCTTCGTGGACGACCCCCAAGGCTACCGGGGAGACGGTTGGTGGACGCGGGCGGGGCTCAAGTGGCGTGCAGATCGCACAGGCCCGGAGATGGCGGGCGGCGTCTACGACCTGCCCAACTATCCGGCGGTGACGCTCACGTGGTACGAGGCCGTGGCTTGGTGCCGCTGGCTCACCGCCAGGATGCAGGCGGCGGGGTGCATGCCGGAGGGTTGGGCGGCGCGGTTGCCGAGCGAGGCCGAGTGGGAGAAGGCCGCCCGCGGCGGCCTGGAGATCCCCGACGCACCCCTCATCGCACCATCCCTCCCCCCCGATGGGGGGGAGCTGGAGGGGGGGAGGATATCCAATCCCAACCCCGCCCGCCGCTACCCGTGGGGCAACGAGGCCGATCCGAATCGAGCCAACTACGACGACAGCGGCATCGGTGCCACCTGTGCCGTGGGGATTTTCCCCGGCGGCGCGTCTCCCTATGGCTGCCTCGACCTGAGCGGCAACGTCTGGGAGTGGTGCGCCACCAGGTGGGTGGATAGTTACGGGGATTACGATGAGAAAGAGGACAACCGTTTGGAGGTGGATGCGGCCCGGGTGTTGCGCGGGGGCGCGTTCGGCAGTGATGTCGGGTACGTGCGCTGCGCCTTCCGCTACGGGGGCTACCCGGACCTCCGCTACTACCACGTCGGGTTTCGGGTGGTGGCGTCCCCCGTCGACTCTGATCTCTGATCCCTCTGGACTCTGGGACTCTGGATCGCGGGTCTCGTGCAGTAAGCACCTGTTCAAGATTGACTTCGCACTATTCAGCGCAAGCAAAAGTCACCCTGAGTCTGACTTCGGCGAGCGCAGTCGAGCCGTCGAAGGGCGGCTTTTGCGGTCCTTGTGCTAGAAAACCGCTCGAAATCATCCTGAGCCTGTCGAAGGATGATTTCTCACTGACTGGGTAAACTACGAAGTTGTTATTGAACGACTTAAGGCCGCCAGGCCATTTTGCCTATTTTCGTTTCTTGTGATACACTTGCGCCCGGTGTGTGCTCTCTTGGAAGCTTTCATCTCAGACACCGGCTTCGTGATGGATGGCAGGAGTGGGACGTGACATCTCGCTCTTGACAGAAAGCCCCGGGTGTGACACAATGAACCGGATGATCTGCGTGTTATTCCCATGGGTGAATGACAGGGGGTAGGCCTGTGAAGCTGCAAGAAATCGGCCAGCAACTCTCGTTGGAAGTGCGAGCGGCGGCAGAAAACCTGGATCGGGAGGTTACGGGCGGCTATGCTTCCGATCTGTTGAGCTGCGTGATGGCCAAGGCGCAGGCAGGCAACGTGTGGGTGACGTTGCAGGGCCATCCCAACATCGTCGCCGTGGCCAGCCTGCTCGACTTGGCAGGCATCATCGTGGCCGAGGGGATGAGCATCGACGCGGCCACGCTGACGAAGGCAGAGGAAGAGGGAATCCCTATCCTGACGTCATCGCTCACGACGTACACCGTCGTGGGCGAGTTGTCCAAACTGGGTGTGCCGGGGGTCGATGCCTCTTGAGGGCAAAGCCCCCAAGAGGTCGGCAATTTCTCGCTGCGCTCGAAATTGCGCCGGTATTGGGGTTGAGGTGTGGAAGGCCGGTGTGAGCTCAGAAGCGTCTCCTCTCCCGACTTGAAGGACTGGTCTGACTGTATGCGCGAGCTGAGCCTTCACATCCTGGATGCCCTGCAGAACTCGCTGGAGGCGGGAGCAACGCTGGTCGAGCTGACTATCGTGGAGGACCTGGCGGCGGATTCGCTGACGATCATCATTGGAGACAATGGTCGGGGGATGAGCGAGGATCAACTGGCTCGTATCTTTGATCCCTTCTTCACCACACGCAGTACGCGCCACGTTGGTCTGGGCATTCCCCTTTTTCGTGCGGCGACGCAGCGCTGCAACGGCGACCTGACCATCACGTCACAGTTGGGCGAAGGTACGACGCTTTGTGCCACATTTCAGCACAGCCACATCGACCGCGCTCCCGTGGGTGACATTGCCGGAACGCTGTTGTCCTTTATCCTATCCGGCTCCTGCGATTTGCACTACGTCCATCGGGTGAATGGACGCGCGTTTGAATTCCGCACAGACGGTATCCGGACCGAACTGGGTGACATCCCGCTGACGCACCCGAAGGTGCGCAAGTGGCTACAAGGTTTCATCGCCGAAGGGGAACAGACGTTACAGGAAACAAACTGATTTGATTCAGCGCACACAACAAGCTCGATAGGGAGGCAATCGCAATGGCGGAAGTAAAGCTCGACTTGGCCAGTGAAATGCTTGACCGCTCGTTCCTCGAGGCCGTTGACCCACTCAAGAAGCTGAGGACGTGCATTCAGTGTGGCACGTGTTCTGCCACGTGTCCCACGGCTTTTGCGATGGATTATTCGCCGCGCCAGGTGTGGCGCATGGTGAACCTGGGGCTGCGGGACGAGGTGCTGAACAGCCGCACCTACTGGCTCTGCACGACCTGCAAGTCGTGCCAGGTGCGCTGCCCACGGGGTATCGACATCATGGAGAGCATGATCGCCCTGAAGGAGTACTCGGTCGAGAAAGCCGTAAACGTCCCTGAGGGTATGCTCCAGTTCGGGGACGGCGTTGTCTCCAACTATAACATCTCGCGCGATGAAAACGCGAATCGCCAGATCTGGAGCCAGAACCTCGAGCACAAGCTGCGGGGCGTCGAGCCTCGTCGCAGGAAGGCCGAGGTTCTTTATTTCATCGGTTGCGTCAGCTCTTTCTACCCCCGCGTCTACTCCATTCCGCAGTCCTTGGTGCAGGTGCTGGATAGGGCTGACGTAGAGTTCACCACGCTGGGCAAGGACGAGTGGTGCTGCGGTTACCCGCTGCACATCGCCGGGATGGGCGACCGCATGGCCAAGCTGGCCAAGCACAACGTCAAGCAGGCGCGGAAGGTGGGGGCCAAGAAGGTTATCTTCACCTGCCCCTCCTGCTATTATGCCTGGGCGCATCTCTATCCTGAGTACGCGGACGTTTCCGGCATCCAACTCCAGCACGTCAGCGAGTTCTTGGTCGAGCTTCTCGCCGGTGGCGGGCTGGCCCTGGGGCCGGTGGAGGAGGTGGTCACCTACCACGATCCGTGCGACCTGGGGCGCAAGAGCGGGATCTACGACGCGCCGCGCGAGGTGCTGGGCCTGATTCCGGGCCTGGACTTTCGTGAGATGGCGGCCAACCGCGAGAACGCCATGTGCTGCGGCGGCGGCGGCGACGTCGAAATATCCGACCGTACCGTCACGGCCGGCGTTGCCGGGAACCGGGTGGCCCAGGCGCAGGCGACTGGCGCAAAGTACGTTCTGTCCTCCTGCCAGCAGTGCAAGCGCACGTTGGATGAGGGCGCGCGCCAGAGCAAGATCCGCGTGCGAGCGATGGACATCGTCGAGCTGGTGTGGAAATCCATGAGCGAGGCTGAAGCGACTTAGCCGTGACATTTGAAGCGTGATATCATGCGCTTCTTTCTGGCCGATCTGCACATTCATACGGTACTTTCCGCCTGCGCCGAGGTGGAGATGCTCCCGGAGCTGATCGTGGAACGAGCGCGGGAGCTGGGTCTGGACATCATCGCCGTCACCGACCACAACTCGGCGGAGAACACGGCGGCGGTGGTCAATGCGGCCCAGGGGACGGCGATCACCGTGCTGCCGGGGATGGAGGTGCAGACGCGGGAGGAGGTGCATCTAATCTGCCTGTTCGACACTCTGGAGCAGGTTGGGCGCTGGCAAGAAGAGGTCTATGACCATTTGCCTCCTCTAAGGAACGATGAGGACGCGTTCGGGATGCAAGTGGTGCTGGCCGCAGGTGGAGAGATCGCGGGGCGCAACGAGCGACTGCTCTTGACCGCAACGTTGTTTTCGGTGGAGGAAGTTGTTCAAAGGGTTCACGACTTGAACGGTTTGTGTATCCCCGCCCACGTCGACCGGCCTGCCTACAGCATCATCGCCAACCTGGGTTTCATTCCGCCCGACCTGGGGGTTGCGGGGGTGGAGATTTCGTCCCTCGTCGGGCCGAAGGAGGCACGCGAGCGCTTCCCGGAGTTGGAGCGATACAGCTTGATAGCCAACGGCGATGCGCACCGTCTGCACGAGATGGTCAAGCGCATGACGTTCAAGATGGCGGAGCCAACGGTCGCCGAGATCGCCCTGGCGCTTGCTGGCGAAGGAGACCGAGGCGTCTGGGTGGATGGAATTCAGTCGGTGAGGGCCTCTCCCCTCTCTCCTCGTAGGGGAGGGGGCGGGGGTGGGGTTTGAGGCTGTGGATTGAAGTCGCACACCAGAGTGTGCGCGCGCACCAGAGTCTACCCAGATCGGGTAAGGATGTGTGCGCGAGTGTGACAAGTACCTTTCAAACCGAAGAGTTGTTCTTTGCCGTCCTCGCCAGTGTTCCCCAGGGCGGTGTGGCAGGCCGGGAGCAAGCGACGCGGGTGTCGGATGAAGTGACTGCTGCGTTGAGACAGGGAACGCTGCCCGATGCGGCGGTAGACACCGCCCTTGTCGCGCTGCCTCAGACTGCGCAGGTATCGCTCGCCATCCTGCAGGTGGAGAAAGGGCGCCAGGCGTACGCGTGCAAAGCGCACGCGTGCGAGGCGCACGTGGTGGAGTGCGACGCGCCTCCGCTGTTCCTGGTGCAGGACGGTCAGCCGGTCTTGCTGCCCGTTGTGGAGGAGATTGTTCTCGGCCATTTGGTTCGGCAGTGCAAGTTCTCCCTTCGGGATGGCGACCACCTGGCGATGGTCAGCGAGGGCTTTTTGCAGCCACGGGGCTGGCGCTGGGGCTGGCCCGACATCGCCGTCGCCGTGCGGCGCTGGACGGATGTGGGCTGCGACGCCGACGAGTTGCTGGGGGCGCTGCTGCGCACCTACCAGCGGTTGAATCCCGAGCCGCCGCCGCCGCTTCGCTTAGAAGATGTGACCGTCGTCGCCATGCACGTCCGCCCGATGCGCACCGCCACCGTGTGGACGGGGCCGCCGGTGGACGCGGCGCAGGATGAGGCGGTGCTGCGGATGCTGATGGCCGAGCAGGGGGAGCGCATCATCTGCGGCGGCACGACGGCGCAGATCGCCGCCCGGCTGCTAGACGCCAAGCTAGAGACGGAGCCTCGGCCTGCTAGCGGATGGGAAGAGGTGCCGCCCACGTTTCGCCTGGAGGGAATTGATCTGGTTACAGAGGGATTGATCACGTTGCGCAAGGCCAAGGAGCGGATTGGCAGATTGGCAGATTGGCAGATTACAGATTCGAGAGAGAATGGGGCCACGCGCCTGGCTCGCGCGCTGCTGGCAGCGGACAAATTGCATTTCATCGTCGGCCTGGCGGTCAACCCGCAGCAGGTGGATGATTCCGGTGTCCCTTTGCGTAAGGGTGCTGTCGAGGACTTGATGCGCGAGTTGGAGGCGCGGGGGAAGTTAGTGTCGGTGGAGTATGTGTGAATAGAAGGGGAGATATGACTCGCAGTAAGATCAAGTTGCCAAGGCGTGAGATAGCCGATTTTTGTCGCCGTTGGAAGATTACCCGATTTGCGTTGTTCGGTTCTGCTCTCAGAGACGACTTCCAGCCCAAGAGCGACGTAGATGTGCTGGTGGATTTTGCCGAAGACGCGCGCTGGACGTTGTTCGATCTGGTCAGTATGCACGAGGAGCTGGAAGCGATTTTCGGTAGAGAGGTTGACTTGGTGAGCAGGCGTGGAATCGAGCACAGCCGCAATCCTATCCGCCGCCAGGCGATCCTTTCCTCGGCGGAGGTCGTGTATGCCGCGTGACCGCGAGTACCTTTTGGATATTCTGGAATCGGCGCGATTGGCTTGCGACTACTTGCAGAACAAGACCGAGCAAGAGTTCCTCAACGATGTTCAGTGCCAGGATTCGGTGATCCGGCGGCTCGAGGTGATTGGAGAAGCAGCGAGACGTGTCTCCGAAGAGGGCCGCGCGGCGCTGCCGGAGTTGCCGTGGAAGGCGATGATTGGCATGCGCAACGTGATGATCCACGGCTATGACGATGTGGATCTTACGATGGTGTGGAACACGGTGAAAGACGATTTGCCTGCGCTGATTGAGGCGCTTGAGTGCGTTTTGTAAGGCGCGCGGCTGGCGCGGGCGCTGCTGGCGGCGGACAGGGTGCGCTTTATCGTCGGCCTGGCGGCGAATCCGCAGCAAGTGGATGATTCCGGCGGCCCCCTGCGCCGGTCGGTGGTGGAGGATTTGGTGAGTGAGCTGCGAGCACGGGGGAAGATGGCGTCGGTAGAGTATTTCTAGGAGGTAATAGCAATGACCATCAAGTACAAAGTCGGGCGCGCAAATTTGGGTGGCGAGGAAAAGGCCTTTCCCAAGGTCGTTCCGGGAAAGACGGTGACGGACGAGCAGTTCCGGAAGCAGGTGGCCCGGCGCGCCGCCCGGGGGATGGCCGACGTGATGGCCGTGCTCACGGCGCAGCGCGAGGTGCTATTGGAGCAACTGCTGGACGAGCAGTCGGTGCACGTGCCCGGCATCGGCTACTTCACGCTTTCCGTCAAGGGCGAGTTGGACGAAAGCGAGCGGCTGGTGACAGAATCGGCCAGGCTCAAGGTGAATTACCGCGCGGAGCGCGACCTGATGGGCGACGTCAATGCGGACAAGCGCTTCGAGTTCGTGGGGGAGTAGGTTCTCAGTCCTGGAGCAGACCAGACCTTGGAAGTCTTTAGGGTCCGATACTGGGGAACGGGTAGTTCGATACTGAGGAACTAAGAGTTCCATACTGGGGAACGGTGAGTTCCATACTGGGGAACGACCAGTTCCATACCGGGGAAGCGCCGCCGCAGCCGGTCCCCGGCCCGCCTACGGGTTGGTGAGGGGGTATGTATGAGGTTGTGGAAGCACTCTTCTAGGGATATGCGTGATATGCGCAGTACTGCGCATACCGCGCTGGTGATGAGCAGTAAACGCAATATTGCACATACTTAAGAGCTAGGCAGTTTTTCTCGGAGGGAAATCATGAAACTCCATTTTCAGTCGTCACCAAACATAACCGTCGCAACGAATACCTTTATCAATGTTCCCGTGGTTTTGAAGTATGAAGACACGCCGCTTATAGAGGTCATTAAAGAACATGGCATTGGTTTCACGACACAAATACCAATTTATCACTCAGACGGAACATATCTGGCGAAGGTTAAAGGCAACCGAGTTTACCCTACCGAAGCAGGAAGAAAAGCGAACATTGAGATAAGAGACACGCCGGGCAAGTTCATCTGCAGTCTTGAAAACAAGGTGATGTTCGAACTATCCCACGGTGTTGGCGAGGCGTTCAAAGCGGTCGCAGAACTATATGCGCCAGATGGGTACTTTGTTAAATGTTCGGATGCTCCTAAACCGGAGTTATTCGATTTAACGGGTAACGCAATCAAAGTCGGTGGAGTTACGATGATCGGAAACGTCTTCCAAAATCTGTCCGTCGGTATTTGGTTACGTAAGGATGGTTCCTGTGCGATAGGAGTAAGATAGTTAGCAAGTAGGTTGGTTGAGGTGGGCCGAAGGCCGGGAGCGAAGCCCAACGCCTACCCCAATTACTCGCTGATTCGTAGATTCGTATATTCGCTCATTCGCCTATTCGTTCAAGGAGGTGCGCCTATGGAAGAACCCAAAGTTGGTGTCTATATCTGCAACTGCGGCGTGAACATCTCTGCCACGGTCAGAGTGCCGGAGGTGGTCGAGTTCGCCAAAAAGTTGCCAAATGTCGTCGTCTCCCGCGAGCACAAGTATATGTGTTCCGAGCCGGGTCAGGGCATGATCCAGGACGATATCCGCGACCTGGGGTTGACGCGGGTTGTGGTAGCGTCCTGTTCGCCGCGCATGCACGAATCCACGTTCCAGACCGCTGTGGCCGAGGCCGGCCTCAACCCCTACTACTTTGCCATGGCCAACATCCGCGAGCACGTCTCCTGGATAGTGCACGATACCGCTCAGGCCACGGACAAGGCCAAGCGGCTGATCAGCTCGACCGTGGCGCGGGTGGCTTATCAGGATGCGCTGGAGCCGCGCCAGGAGCCGGTCACCCCGGCGGTGCTCATCGTCGGGGCGGGGATCGCTGGCATCCAGTCGGCGCTGACCATCGCCGACGCGGGCTACCCGGTCTACCTCGTCGAGCGGGAGCCCTCCATCGGCGGGCACATGGCCCAGCTCGACAAAACCTTTCCCACCCTAGACTGTAGTACCTGAATTCTCGGCCCCAAGATGATGGATGCCGGTCGGCATCCCAACATTACGCTCCTGAGCTACAGCGAGGTCGAGGACGTTTCGGGGTACGTGGGTAATTTCAAGGTCAAGGTGCGTAAGAAGGCGCGCTACGTGGACGAGGAGAAATGCACCGGCTGCGGCGTCTGCTGGACCGAGTGTCTGACGCGCCGCGTCCCGCGCCTGAAGCTGATCAAGATGGGCGAGATGAGCGTCGGGGAGAGGAGGCCTGGGGAACGATGAGGCGGATAGAAGACATCTGTGAGATTTCGGTGAGCGAGATTCTTGATCGCTATCCGGCGGACAGGACTTCCAGCCTGGCTGTGCTGGAGGATATTCAGGCAGAGTACAAGTATCTGCCCCGCGAAGCTTTGGAAGAGGTAGCTGAGCGGCTAAATATGCATCTGGGCGAGGTCTACCAAATTGCCACTTTCTTCAAGGCCTTCAGTCTGGAGCCGAAGGGAGATCGGGTGATCAAGGTGTGTTTGGGCACTGCCTGCCACGTGGCTGGCGGTGCACGTATCCTCGATCAACTGGAGAGAGACCTGGGTATCAAGGCTGGGGGAACAACGCCCGATGGCAAATACTCCCTCGAGGCAGTGCGCTGTGTGGGCGCGTGTGCTTTGAGCCCCCTGGTCTTGGTGGATGAAGAACCCCATAGTAAGATGACTCCGGACAAGGCCAGCGACTTGGTTGCGAAGATGATCGGTGCGAAGGAAGAGGGAGAGGCCACTGGTCTGCCAGCAACTGACTTGTCTTCGCGGGCATCGGTGGATCTTTCCAGGGTTCCGCCCACAGGATAGATGTAAGGAGAGAGTTCAATGCCAAAACTCAAGAGTCTCGAGGATCTGCAAAGCCTACGGGAGCAACTGCAAGGGGATATCAAGGCCCGCGCCGAGACGGCTACGACCATCATTGTGGGTATGGGCACCTGCGGTATCTCTGCTGGAGCACGTGAAGTGATGCACGCCATCCTGGCCGAGCTTGATGCACGTGACATTGATGCTCACGTGACCACCGTCGGCTGCATCGGCATGTGCTCCAAGGAGCCTCTGGTCGATATCCAGCAGGGCGACGAACCCCGCATCACTTACGGCAATATCACCCCGGCGATGGTGCCGCGCATTATCGAGGAGCACCTGATCCAGGGCCACGTGGTGGACGAGTGGGTCGTCGGACGGGTGACAGGATAGGGAGGAAGGACGCGATGAGTACATCGAAGGCTGAACAATACCGTGTTGATGTGTTGGTCTGCACCTGTCCTGCATGTACAAAGGCCGGCGCCCCGGAAATGGAGCAAGCCTTGAAGTCCGAGGTGGGACGGCGTAACTTGGCGGATGAAGTGCGCGTGGTCGAGACGGGTAGCCGTGGTTTCTGTTCGATGGGGCCCATCGTTATCATTCAACCAGAGGGTATCCTGTACTGCCAGGTGGGTGCTGCGGATGTACCAGAAGTGGTGGAGGAGACGCTGGTCAAGGGCCGCGTCGTCGAGCGGCTGACGTACAAGGAGCCAGAGACACACAAGGCCGTGCCCTACTACGACCAGATTCCTTTCTACGGCAAGCAGATGCGCGTCGTGTTGCGCAACTGCGGGCTGATCAATCCGATGTCTATCGAGGAGTACGTCGCCGTCGGCGGCTACCAGGCCCTGGCCAAGGCGCTCACCGTAATGACCCCCGAGGAGGTCATCGCAGAGGTCAAAAAGTCAGGGCTGCGAGGCCGTGGTGGGGCTGGCTTTCCTACTGGCCGCAAGTGGGGGTTTGCCCGTAGCGCTCCCGGCGATGTCAAGTACATCGTCGCCAACGGCGATGAGGGCGACCCTGGTGCGTTTATGGATCGCAGCTTGATGGAGGGTGACCCCCACGCCATCCTGGAGGGCATGACCATCGGCGCCTACGCCATCGGCGCGCATGAAGGCCACATCTACGTGCGCGATGAATACCCTCTGGCGCTGCGAAATCTGAACGCCGCGATAGAGCAGGCGCGGGAGTATGGGCTGCTGGGCCAGGATATTCTGGGGTCGGGGTTCGACTTTGAAATCAAAATTACGCGCGGCGCCGGGGCCTTCGTCTGCGGTGAGGAGACGGCACTGATGGCTTCCATCGAGGGTCGGGCCGGTAACCCCCGGCCACGACCGCCTTTCCCGGCCCAAAGTGGCCTCTGGGGCAAGCCGACCAACATAAACAACGCCAAGACCTGGGCCAATATCCCGCTCATCATCGACCGGGGCGCGGATTGGTTCAGCCAGATCGGCACGGAGACGAGCAAGGGAACGATGATCTTTTCGCTCGTTGGCAAGGTCAACAACACCGGGTTGGTCGAGGTGCCTATGGGCATCACGTTGCGGGAGCTGATCTTTGACATCGGCGGGGGTATCCAGGACGGCAAGCAGTTCAAGGCCGTGCAGACGGGCGGGCCATCGGGTGGCTGTATTCCGGCGGACCTGTTGGATCTGCCGGTAGATTACGAGCATCTGAAGGATGCGGGATCGATCATGGGCTCCGGCGGTATGATCGTCATGGATGAGGGCACTTGTATGGTGGACGTCGCTCGCTACTTCCTCGACTTTCTCAAGGAAGAATCCTGCGGCAAGTGCACGCCCTGTCGTGAGGGGATCAGGCAGATGCTGGCGATTCTGACCCGTATCACCGAGGGAGAGGGTGAAATGGCCGACCTGGCGCAGCTAGAGACATTAGCTCACGTGGTGCAAGATGCCTCGCTGTGCGGTCTGGGTCAGACGGCGCCCAATCCCGTCCTTAGCACATTGCGCTACTTCCGCGACGAGTACGTGGCCCACATTGAGGACAAGAAATGTCCGGCCGGCGTCTGCCGGGCGCTGATCGAGTACACGATCTTGGAGGACGCTTGCACTGGGTGCGGCCTCTGCCGCCGCAAGTGCCCGCAGGAGGCGATCAGCGGCGAGAAGAAAAAGCTCCACGTCATCGACCAAGAAAAGTGCATCAAGTGTGGCGTCTGCTTCGACGTCTGCAAGTTCGACGCGGTCGCTGTGAGGTAGGAGGAGACCTATGGTTACTTTCACCATTGACAGACAAGAGGTTCAAGGCGAAGAGGGGCAGACCATCCTAGAGGTTGCCCAAGCAGCCGGGGTAGAGATCCCTACGCTTTGCTACCACAAACTCCTTTCACCCTACGGCGCTTGTCGCCTGTGCGTGGTGGAAGTCGTCGCCGGCGGCAGGCCGGGGCTCCAGACCTCCTGCACGTATCCGATCGAGGAAGGACTGGAGGTCCTGACCCGCTCCCCTGCCGTCGTCGAGGCGCGTCGGGTGGTCCTGGGACTGATGCTCTCGCGCACGCCCAACGTCGAAGCGATCCAGGATCTGGCGCGGGAGTATGGGATTACCGAGCCTCCCTTTCCCACCGATACCCCTGAGGAGCGGTGCATCCTTTGCGGCCAGTGCGTGCGCACGTGCGATGAGCTGGTTCAAGCTCACGTACTGAACTTTTCCGAGCGGGGTATCGAGCGACGGGTAGGACCGCCTTTCCTGGAAAAGACCCGTCTGTGCATCGGCTGTGGCGCGTGCGCGATCATGTGCCCTACCGGCGCCATTGAGACGGTGCTGGAGCAGGACGCGGTTTACAGGGAGAAGCCGCTGGGGCCGACGAGCGCCATCTGGGTGCCGTCGCTGCAGGCGGTGCCGCGCGTGCCCGTGATCGACACCGACGCCTGCATCCGCTTCCGGCAGAACGACCGCAGCGAGGGCGAGATCGCCGACGCCTGCGGGGCTTGCCAGACGTTGTGCGAGGCCGGCGCGGTCGATTTCACCCAGCAGGACGAGATCATCGAGCTGGACGTGGGGGCCATCATCGTCGCTACAGGTTTCGAGATGTGGGATCCGGCCAAGCTGTCACAGTATTCCTATGGCAAGTCGCCCAACATCGTCACCGGGCTGGAGTTCGAGCGGCTGTCGAATGCCGGCGGCATCACTGGCGGCGACATCCTGCTGGATAACGGCAAGAAGCCAGAGCGGGTGGCCGTCATCCACTGCGTGGGCTCCCGCGATCACAACGCCCATGAGTACTGCTCCCGTATCTGCTGTATGTACTCGCTCAAGCAGGCGCACCTGGTGAAGGACAAGACCGGGGCGGACGTGTACGAGTTCTACATGGATATGCGGGCCTTTGGCAAGGGGTACGAAGAGTTCTACGAGCGCATTCAGGAAGAGGGCGTGATGATGGTGCGCGGGCGCGGCGCGGAGGTCGAGGTGCTGCCCGACGGCAAGCTGCGCGTCAAGGGGGAGGACGCCAACCTGGGCCGCGTGGTGCAGGTGGACGTGGACATGGTGGTGCTCTCCACCGCTATCGAGGCTCCGCACGACGTTGAGCAGGTGGGGGCGATGTTCGGCCTGGGCCGCTCGCCCGATGGCTGGTTCGCCGAATCGCACCCTAAGCTGCGCCCGGTGGAGACCAACACGGACGGTGTCTTTCTGGCCGGGTGCGCGCAGGGCCCCAAGGACGTGCCCGATACGGTGGCCCACGCCGGCGCGGCGGCCTCGATGGCCCTGGCGCTGCTGGATAAAGGCGAGGTCACCATATCGCCGGCCACCGCCGTGGTGAACGAGGAGCTGTGCTCGGCCTGCAAGACCTGCATCTCGCTGTGTCCCTACACGGCCATCAGCTTCCTGGAGGATAAGAACGTGGCCAACATCAACGAGGCGCTGTGCAAGGGCTGCGGCACTTGCGTGGCGGCCTGCCCGGCCGGTGCCATCACCGGACGCCACTTCACCACCGAGCAGATCATGGCTCAGATCGAAGGGTTGTTCCGCTTGCCTGTGGAGACCAGAGTCGAGGAGGTGGAAGCATGAGCGGAAATGGCAAGGATTTCGAACCGAGGATCGTCGGCTTCCTGTGCAACTGGTGCACCTACGCCGCCGCCGACACGGCCGGCGTGAGCCGCATGGCCCAGCCACCCAACGTGGACGTCATCCGCGTGATGTGCACGGGGCGCGTGGACCCGGTCTTTATCCTCAAGGCCTTCGCCGAGGGGGCGGACGGGGTGATCGTCTCCGGCTGCCACCCGCCCAACGACTGCCACTATCAAGAGGGCAATTTCAAGACCTTCCGGCGCATGCCGCTGTTAGAAGCGCTGCTGCAGCAGTACGGCATCGAGAAGGAACGCTTCCACTGGGGCTGGATCTCAGGTGCGGAGGCGCCCCAATGGGCGCAACTGGTACGCGAGTTCACCGAGCAGGTGCGCGAGCTGGGGCCGCTCGATTGGAAGCGGCAGGTCGAGAGCAAGGAGTGAGCCGATGGCAGATAACGGAAAACTGAAGCTGGGGCTTTACTGGGCCGCCTCCTGTGGCGGATGCGAGATCGCCATCGTGGAGCTGCGGGAAAAGATCCTCGACCTGGACGCGGCGGCGGACATCCTGTTCTGGCCGTGCGCGATGGACTTCAAGTACAAGGACGTCGAGGCCATGCCCGATGAGCACATGGACGTGTGCCTGTTCAACGGTGCCATCCGCACGAGCGAGAACGAGGAGATCGCCCATCTCCTGCGCGAGAAGTCAAAGGTATTGGTTGCCTTCGGGTCGTGCGCCCACGAGGGCTGCATCCCGGGGCTGGCCAATCTCTTCGACCGCAAGTCCATCTTCGAGCACGCTTACCTGGAGGTGCCCACGGTGGATAATCCAGAGGGCATCCTACCGCAGACGTCTTTCCAGGTGCCCGAGGGGGAGATAACGATTCCCAAGTTTTACAACACAGTCAAGACGCTTGGGCAGGTGGAGGATGTGGATTACTACGTCCCCGGCTGCCCGCCGCAGGCCCCCCAGATATGGGCGGTGATCGAGGCGATCCTGAGCGGCAACCTGCCGCCCAAGGGTAGCGTGGTGGGAGCCAGCCCGAACAAGACGGTGTGCGACGAGTGCAAGCACGATCGCGTGGAGAAGCGCATCAAAAAATTCTACCGCCCGCACGAGATCATCCCCGATCACGATGCCTGCCTCTTTGACCAGGGCATCATCTGCTCGGGGCCGGCGACGCGGGCCGGCTGCGGCGCGCTGTGTACTCAGGTGGATATGCCCTGCCGGGGCTGCTACGGCCCGGCGCCGGGCGTGGTCGATCAGGGCGCGGCGCTGCTTTCGGCGGTAGCGTCTGTGGTGGACGCCGACACCGAGGAGGAGGCGGCGCGCATCGTGGGCGAGGTCGTCGACCCGGTGGGGACGTTCTACCGCTTTGGCCTGCCGGCGTCGCTGCTGCACCGGAGAAAGTTGGGAGGCTAGTAGATGAGAAAAATCAGCATTGATCCAATAACGAGACTTGAAGGTCACGGCAAGATCGACATCTTTCTGGACGACGACGGGAACGTCGCCAACGCCTATCTTGTCATCCCTGAGCTGCGCGGGTTCGAAAAGTTCTGCGAGGGGCGGCCCGTGGAGGAGCTGCCGCGCATCACGTCGCGCATCTGCGGCGTCTGTCCGGAGGCGCACCACATGGCGTCGGCCAAGGCGTGCGACGCGGTCTACCACGTCGAGGTGCCCCCGACGGGCAAGAAGCTGCGCGAACTGCTCTATTCCGCGTTCTACAATGCCGACCACGCTGTCCACTTCTACATCCTCGCCGCGCCCGACTTCGTCTTGGGGCCGGACGCGCCGCCCGCCGAGCGCAACATCCTGGGCCTGATCCACAAGATCGGCGTGGAGCTGGGCAGCAAGGTCGTCCGCTGGCACGCCCTGGGAATGGACATCGTCGGCATGCTGGGCGGCAAGACCATCCATCCGGTCGGTGCGTTGCCCGGCGGCGTGAGCAAGGCGATCAACGAGGAGGAGCGGCAGGAGATCGAGTCCATCGGCCGTGAGCTGGTCGAGTTCGGCCAATTTGGTCTCAAGCTGTTCCACGATGTGGTGCTTGGGAATCAAGGGTACGTGGACATGATTCTGAGCGAGGCTTTCACCACGCCGATGTACTATATGGGCCTGGTGGACGAGAACAACCACGTCAACTTCTACGACGGCAAGGTGCGTGTCGTGGACCCAGAGGGCAACGAGTTCATCAAGTACAGCCCAGAGGAGTACGTGGACGTGGTCGCTGAGCACGTCGAGCCGTGGACGTATCTCAAGTTCCCCTATCTCAAGGCAGTGGGCTGGAAGGGGTTCGTCACCGGGATGGACAGCGGCATCTACCAGGCGACGCCGCTCAGCCGCCTCAACACCGCCGATGGCATGGCGACGTCGCTGGCGCAGGAGGCCTACGAGGAGATGTACGAGACACTGGGTGGCAAGGCGGACGCACAGCGTCCGATAGTACACAACACGCTGGCCATCCACTGGGCGCGGCTGGTCGAGCTGCTCTACGCTGCCGAGCGCATCGTCGAGCTGGCGACCGATCCCGAGATCACCAACCCGAACGTGCGCACCATCCCCACCGAGACGCCGACCGAGGGTGTGGGCATCGTCGAGGCGCCGCGCGGCACGCTGACGCACCACTACATCACCGACGAGAAGGGCATCGTGCAAAAGGTCAACCTCATCGTCGGCACGACTAATAACTATGCGCCTATCTCGATCTCGGTCAGAAAGGCGGCCAAGGCGGTGATAAAGAACGGCGAGGTCAGCGAGGGAATCTTGAACCGGGTCGAGATGGCGTTCCGGGCCTACGACCCGTGCATGGCGTGTGCCACGCACACGCTGCCGGGGCAGATGCCGCTGGAGGTGCGCATCCGCGACGCCAAGGGAGGGGTGGTGCGGGTGCTGCGGCAGAATATGGAGTAGTTGGTTTGTTGGTTTGCTGATTGGTTAGATGGGGCAAGGCTGGAGGGGTTCATCGGTCTCCGGCCTTGCTTTCTTTTGCAAATCTGCAAAGTGTGTTTGCAGGCGCTCACCTGTGTGATATAATCGTCTAGCGAGGTGAAAGGCATGAGATCGAGAGCGCGAATCCTGTTGGCGGTCGTAGGATTGCTGATGGCGCTGGGTTGTAGCATGGCACCGACTCCCGTTGGACCGACGATTACGCCTTTTGTGCCGGGGGGCACGGCTGCACCCACCGATGTCTCCACTGTGCCCCCATCTGCTCCGGCTCCAACCTTGGCGCCGGTGGCCACGGATGTGCCTGTCGTCCCGACTGCTGCTTGCGCGGGTGACCTGGCTGCGGTCGTCGAGGCAGGGCTTCCGGCAGGGGCCTACAACGATGTCGGCGTATTGCCGCTGGTCGTTCCGCCCGGCTGGCAGCCGCTGTGGGCCGCGTTCAGCGTCGGTATGCGTCCCTTCGATCCCATCCGCAGCCACTTTCTCGCCATCTATACCTGTGATGCGGGGACCTGGCGCGAGTTGGCGCGGATCGACCTCGACGACGTCAGTCCGCCCGACATGGACCCGGCCACACCCGATTTTATCGCTGAAGGCAGCGTGACGCAGGTGAGCATCGATCCGTCCCGTATCTGGCTGGCGATAGATGGTGGCGTCGGCGCGCACGGCGGCACGTTTCAATTGCTCAGCTTCGATGCTGGCATGGCGCTGCGCGGACATGTCTCCGGCATCGGGGCCAGTCCCGGCGTGGGCAGCGTGTCTGACGTGAACGGCGATGGCGTGAATGACGTCGTGCTGGATCAATCGGATGCTTACGTCTTTTGCTACGCCTGCGGCGTGCGCAAGATTCACTTCCGGGTGTTCTATTGGGATGACCCCAACCAGCGCATCCTGGAGGCGCGCATCGACTATTTCTACATGGGCCAGCCGCAGCCGATGCGCGACGTGGTCAACCCGGCCGTCGCGATGGCCAACGCCGGGCTATGGAAGGACGCGCTGGTCAAGATCACCGAGGCGCGCGATCTGGCGCCCAGCTACCCCGAGTGCAACATTCACGCGCTGAACTGGAACTATGCGCTGATCAAGCTGCACGCCGACGCGATGGCGGCGGACGCGGCTACTGGCATCTACCCGCTGCTCAGCCGAGTTTTTTACGGCGACTATGCGGCGGCGGTGGACTTGATGCGCCCTTACGGCCCTGCCCAGGTCTTTGACCCGGCGGGACCCTTGATCGCGGGCACGGTGGCTGAGGGGTACGTGGATGTCTTGAGCGATCAGGTCGTCCAGAGCGCGGACGCGGCGCTGGCGGTCAAGCCGGATCTGGCGGAGGCGTACTTGATGCGCGGCTGGGCCAGGTACCTGGTCGATCCAGCCAGCCCGCAGGCCCGCGCCGATGTGCATCAGGCGGCGGCGCTGCGGCCGGGCGATGCGTTCTTTGCCCAGTGTGCGGCGCACCTGCCATGAGCCCTAGAGCGAAGGGGGCGCGCCGTGGCCGGTCGGGCGGACGGGCCAGTGCGTGTAGTGGTGACGCTGCCACCGGGATGGCCAGGATCCCCGAGTACAAGGTCTGCGCGGTGAAGGAGCCGGCGTAAGGTGGCGGGGCGGTTGACGGTTCCTCTGCCGACTTGGCACGACGTGGCGTTCAAGAGGATATCGTGTGAGCGAGTCATTTGAACCCAGGATAGCCGTCTTTCTCTGCAACTGGTCCCTGTACGCCGGAGCCGATAAAGCTACTGCCTGCCTTTCATCGCTGCCCAACATCTTGCCCATCCGCGTGATGTGCAGCGGGCAGGTGTCGCCGGAGATGATTCTACGGGCTTTTCGCGCCGGGGTTGACGGAGTGCTGGTGCTGGGTTGCCGGAGCGGCGATTGCCACTACATTAGCAGTGGCCGTCGAGCCGTCAGGCGCGTGCCGCTGGTGCGCAACTTGTTTGACTATGTGAGCATCAATCCCGACCGACTGCGATTGGACTGGGTGCCGTCGGTGGAGGCGCCCAAGTTCGCCAAGGTGACGCAGGAGTTCGTCGAGGCGGTGCGGGCACTTGGGCCGATTAGCGACGAGGTGGGAGCGTAATCCAGGAACTATGTATGATACGCCAAGGGGCTGGAGGAAGTCTCTGGCCCCGTTTTTGTTTGCGAGTGGGTGAATCACCAAATGAGCGAATGGACGAATGATGCGAGTTCTGCTAAAATTGCCAGGAGTATGGAGTAGGAAGTAGGGAGTAGGGATAGGCCTTCTTCCTACGCCATACTCCTTACTTCTGAGGTAAAGGGAGCGTTAGTCTTGAAAACGTTAGTGCTTGGCATGGGCAACACCATCCTGTGCGACGACGGGGTGGGTATCTACGTCGTGCAGGAGGCGGTGAAGCAATATCAACGGAACGACGTGACCTTTGCCGAGGCAAGTGTCGGCGGGATGCGGTTGCTGGACGTCATCGTCGGCTACGACCGCATCATCATGGTGGACGCGATCAAGACTGCCGACGGAAACCCGGGCGATATTCACCGCCTGCACCCCGGCGACTTGCCGACGCTGCACTCAGGCTCGACGCACGATCTCTCCCTGACCGGGGCGCTGGCCCTTGGGCGTGGCATGGGGATGAAGCTGCCCGACGATGAGAATTTCGTCATCATCGCTATCGAGGCAGAGGAGGTGTGGACGTTCGGCGAGGCGTGCACGCCGACGGTGGCGGAGGCCATCCCGCGCGCGGTGGAGGCGGTGTTGGCCGAACTCGCAGAAAAGTAACCGCGCTTCGTCACGTCGAGGCGCGGTTTGCTCTATTGCCTGCTGGCGGTGACTGAGAGTATACTCTCGATGCAGGCCCTACTCTTCAGATTGGCTTTCCTAGGGTGTCTTTGGCCCTTTTCCTTCTCCTTGTTCGCCCCCATGCGGTCCGGGCGTGGCGGGCGGCATGGGCCCATGTGATGGGGTAGCGTCTGGTTTCTCCAGTTGGTCCTGTTCCCTATCCTGCTTCTTGTCCTGTTCTCTGTCTTGTTCCTTATCCGGGCTCTCCCCCTGGCTCCCATCCTGTTCTCTGTCCTGGTCCTTTTCCTGTTCCCTATCTCGTTGTTGGGTGGGGTCTTCCGCTGGACTGGTAGCGTGTGGCCTGTCGGGAGTGGCCTCTGGCGTGCCCATGGGAGGAGTTGGCGTGGAGGAGGGTGAGTGGCCGCCCATCATCGTTTGTGTGTTCTCGTGTACTTGCAGGCACATGCGGTGCGCCTGGGTCAATCTCATCTGGGCATCTTCGGGCGCTGTCGCCTGCAATTGCTCCATGAATTGCGCCTGCGTCTGGGTGCGTTGGGCGACCTGTTCGAGCAGGCCGGGGATCTCTTCAGGAGGAGCCATAGAGGCCTGTTGCAGCGCGTGCTGGAACAGATTCTGCATGCGGGTGACCACGGATTCGGGTATCGGCTGTCCGTTCTGGATCATGGCTTGCAGCTCTTGCGCCCGTTCCGCAGCGAACTGCAGGGATAGTCCCACTTCTGTCGCCGGGTCTGGCGCCAGTGAAAGACGCAGGTCCTCGACGGCCAGCTTGGCCGGATAGAGCGCATCGCCCGGCAAGCTGTCCCGGGCGGCCCAGGCGATCCCTGCGCCGGTGGAGACCAGGATGATCACGGCAGCCAGTAGGGCGGCAGCGAATCTCAGAAGGAAGGGGTGTCTTATCGTTCTTGCCTTGCCCGGACGGATTGGAACTGCTGCAACTCGTTTTCTGTACCGGGCTGCTTCGGCCAGGAGCCGCGCGCGGCCGCCTGCCAGTCCACTCGGCGGCGGTTCGAGGGAAGCGCCATAGTAGCGGCGTGCCAGGGTGGCTGTATCGAGCAGCGGGCGCAGTTGATCGGCCTGTTGTGGGTAGCTGCGTAGGATGACTTCATTGTCTTCTGAGCGGGCTTCCAGACATTCTTCCAAAAGATGTTCTAGATGCATAGTCATAGTTGCTCCTTTTCCAAAATGCGGCGCAGCGTGGCCAAGGCGCGATGCTGTTGCACCTCTACCGCGCCTACGTTCTTGCCCATGATCTCGGCCACCTCTCGCGCGGTGAGTTGCTCGCCAAAGCGCAGGGCCAACACCTGCTGCTGATCTGGCGTGAGGCGTCTGATGGCGAGGTGAAGACGCCGGTAAGATGATTGTTTGATGAGGGCTGAGTCTGGCTCGTCCAATTGCTCCGCCAGATTCTCAGGTATCGAGGTCGGAGGAGCTGAGGGCTGCTTGCGGTAGTAATCGATGACTCGGTTGTGTGCGATGCGGTAGAGCCAACCGCGAAACGATGTGTGCCAGACTTGATCCGACTGGATTGCTTGCAACATGCGCACGAAGACATCTCCTGTCAGGTCCTCGGCCGCCTGGGCGTCGTGGACGCGACGGTAAAGGTAACTGTAGATGAGTGGCGCGTACTGGTCGTACAGTTCGCCTATCGCCTTCTCGTCGTATGCTCGCGCTCTCTCTAGTAGGGCTTGTTGATTGTCCACTCGATGTGCTCTCGCCTACGACTATATATGACGAAAAAAGTCGTCCAACCTTATGGTCCGTAAGTCTCGATTTGAGGGCTGGTCTGAGTATATCATAACCTGCGGTGTGCAAAACTCCTGGGGGATGCTATAATTCCGGCGGGGGCAAGTTGTGTCGATTCTTTCTGCTTGTCACATTCACATCAGGGGCGTCGTGCAAGGCGTGGGGTTCCGTCCCTTTGTCTACAACTTGGCCGCTGAGCTGGGCTTTGCCGGCTGGGTGCTCAACAGCTCCTCCGGAGTGGAGATCGAGGCCGTAGGCTCTGACGACTTGCTGGACGAGTTCGTCGAGCGGCTGATGTCGGAGGCGCCACCTCTGGCCCGCATCGAGTGCATCTCTGCGACGACTGTCCCGATTTCCGACATCGAGATCCCCGAGCCTGGCCGGTTCGTCATTCGCCACTCTGAGTCCCAACCCGGCGAATTCCTGCCCATCTCTCCCGACGTGGCCATCTGCGACGACTGCCTGCGGGAGCTTTTCGACCCGATCGACCGGCGCTACCGCTATCCTTTCATCAACTGCACCAACTGTGGCCCGCGCTTCACCATCATCCGGGATATTCCCTACGACCGGCCCAAGACGACGATGGCGCCGTTCGTAATGTGCGCCGCTTGCCAGGCGGAGTACGATGATCCGACGGACCGCCGTTTCCATGCGCAGCCGAATGCGTGTCCTGTCTGCGGCCCGCGCGTTTGGCTCCAACTCCCTGGCCGCCAATCTCCAATCTCAACCGGCGAAGACGCGATTCGTGCGGTGCGTGAACTGCTGGCCGAAGGCAAAACCGTGGCAGTCAAGGGGTTGGGCGGTTTCCATCTCGCCTGCGATGCGACGAACGACGCAGCGGTGGCGCTACTGCGCGAGCGCAAGGGGCGGGTAGATAAACCCTTTGCCATCATGTCGTTCGATTGGGAAATGGTGGAGAGTTACTGTGAGGTGAATGATGACGAGCGGACTTTGCTCACCTCCTGCGAGCGGCCCATTGTCCTGCTACGCAGGCGGCCCAGCAGTCCTATTTCTTCTCTCGTTGCTCCCGGGAATAACTACCTCGGCGTCATGCTCCCTTACACCCCTCTTCACTACCTGCTCCTTGAACCCTCCACTCTCAGTTGTTCATTGGACATTGTTCATTGTTCATCCCCTTTGGCCCTGGTGATGACCTCCGGAAACTACTCCGAGGAACCCGTCGCCATCGACAACGATGAGGCGCTGGAGCGGCTGCGTAACTTGGCGGATGCCTTCTTGCTCCACGACCGCGACATTCACGCCCGCTGCGACGACAGTGTCACGCGCATCTTTGCTGGGGTGGAGTTGCCCATTCGCCGCTCGCGGGGCTACGCGCCTTATCCCGTGCATCTGCCGCTCGATGTGAAGCAGGTGCTGGGGGTGGGGGCGGAGCTGAAGAACACCTTCTGCCTCACCCGAGACCGATACGCCTTCCTCAGTCAGCACATCGGCGATATGGAGAACTATGAGACGCTCCAGTTCTTCGAGCAGATGGTCGAACAGCTAAAGCGCACATTCCGCATTGAGCCAGAGATCATTGCGTATGACCTGCATCCGGGGTATTTGTCGAGCAAGTATGCAAGAGATAATCCTACATCCTGCATCCTGCATCCTGTCCAGCACCACCACGCCCACATCGCCTCCGTAATGGCGGAGGCTGGTCTCATCGGTGAGCGACCTGTCATCGGCGTGGCCTTCGACGGCACTGGCTATGGCACCGACCGAGCCATTTGGGGTGGGGAGTTTCTTGTGGCTGATTACGCTTCCTTCCGTCGCGCAGCGCATCTCAAGTACGTGCCTCTGCCCGGCGGAGATGCCGCCATTCGCCGCCCCTACCGCACGGCGCTGGCTCACCTATGGGCGGCGGATATGGCTTGGGATGAGGAGTTACGGCCTGTGGCTGCAGCCTCCGCCGAGGAGCAGTCTGTGCTGGTTCAGCAGTTGGATCGAAGTGTGGGCGCGGTGCCTACATCGAGCGTGGGCCGTCTCTTCGATGCTGTTTCTGCCCTGGCAGGTGTGTGTCAGGAGATCAACTACGAGGCCCAGGCAGCCATCGAGCTGGAGATGCTGGTGGAGGGTGACGTGCAGGAGGCGTACCCTTTCGGCCTGAACGGCGAGGAGATCGATCCCGCGCCGTGCATTCGTGCCGTCGTTGCCGATGTGCGAGCAGGCGTGCGCGCTGGCGTGATCTCTGCCCGGTTCCACAACGGCCTCGCGCAGATGGTGCGCGACGTCTGCCTGCACTTGCGGGAGGAAACTGGGCTGCAGGAGGTGGCCCTCTCCGGTGGGGTCTTTCAGAACGTGACGCTCCTGGCGAGGATGCTGCCGCTGCTTGAGCAGGTCGGTTTCACCGTCTACACGCATCGGCTGGTGCCGCCCAACGACGCCTGCATCTCGCTGGGGCAGGCAGTGGTGGCGAGCGCCAGGGCTTGACACGCTCTCTCCTTCACCCTATAATGCCGAGCACTATTTCGTGGAGTGACAATGGGCAATACAATTACATTCAAGCCTCTCGCATTGCCGGTCGTTTTCATCCTTCTCGTCTCGGTGGTCGCTGGCTGCTGCCCTGGTTCGTCTGAGAACGTCGAGCCGACGGAACGCTTGCGCTATGACGTGGAGACCTATGGGATGCTGGAGGACGTCAATCCCCGTGGTCAAATCGTCGTGCTTTGGTATTCGTTCGGGCAGAGTCGAGAGGATTTGCTCCTGACTCTGGTGGACGAGTTCAATGCCACCAACGAGTGGGGGATCACCGTGATCGGGGAGTATGCGGGTCCGTCCGACGCGCTCTATGCCGACGTTCTTTCGCGCACCGAGTCGGGTGTGCTGCCCCAGATAGTGATTGCCGAGCGGTATCAGCTCGCGGCCTACGCGATGCAGGACGCCCTGGTCGCGCTCGACCCCTATGTGGAGAGTCGGGCGTGGGGGTATGACGAGGGGGCGCTGGAAGACTTTTTCCCGGTCGCGCTGGCTGCTGGGCAATTGCCCCAGCTTGATGGTATGTACGGCTGGCCACTCTACGTGAGCGCGGAGGCCTTGTACTACAACGAGGATTGGCTGGTCGAGCTGGGATATACCGAGCCGCCGACGAGTTGGGAGGCGTTTCGTGAGATGGCGTGCGCGGCTTCCGATCCCGGCGCGGGCACGTATGGCTACGAGTTTTCCGCGGACGCCCTGACCTTTGCGGATGTGCTCTTGAATCGGGGCGGGCAGATGCTCGACGAGGATACCGAGTCCTACGCCTTCGACAGTGTTGAAGGGCTGAAGACGTTGACCTTCACTCAGGGGCTGATCGGCGGAGACTGCGCCATCCTGAAAACGGAGCGGTTCGGCGACCGGGCCGACTTTGGCAATGGCACGGTGCTTTTCACCATCGGCAGCACGTCCGAGCTTGCCCGATACCGTCAGGCCGTAACCGAGGGAGCAGGCTTCGACTGGTCCATTGCCCTCCCGCCGTCCGACTTGTACACACCCAAGGTGCTTTTCGAGGGTCCGGCCTTTGCGACTTTTCGGGCGACGCCGGAGAAGCAATTGGCGGCGTGGTTGTTCCTCCGCTGGTTTGCCGAGCCGCAGCAGCAGGCCCGCTGGGCTCAGGCGTTCAGTACCTTCCCCATCAGGGCATCCGCCGTCGAGATGATGGGGGATTACCTGGCGGAGAATCCGCAGTATGAGAAAGCGCTCGGCCTCTTGCAGCTCAAAGCTGCTATCGAGCCGGGAGTGATCGGCTACGGCGAGTGCCGCAACGCGATCGAGAAGATGTTGCTGGCTGTCGCTCGCCGTGGTGAGCCGGGGGCCTGGCTGGCCAACACCGCGGATGCGTGCAACGTTTCCCTTGAGGAGGCCTCAGAGCATGGGCGCTGAAGCATCTGCCATGAATCCAAACAGGTTCTAGAGGAACTCGTCTAGCTTGTGTTTCACCGCGTAGGCTGCTGCCTCCGAGCGGTTGCTCAGGTTCAGCTTGCCCAGAATGCTGCTGACATAGTTGCGTACCGTTCCCTCTCCCAGGAACAACGCCTCGGCGATCTCGCGGTTCGTTTTTCCTTCGGCGATCTGAGCCAGAACGCGCGTCTCTTGATCGGTCAGGCCGGCGAAGGCCTCCTCCTGTTCCTTGCGCGCTGCATGGCGCACGCGGTCAAAGACGCGCTGCGTGACCGCCGGGTCCAGCAAGGCTTCCCCTCTGCCCACTGCCTCTAGCGCCCGGATGAGGTCGTCGCTGCCGATCTGTTTGAGCACATAGCCACACGCGCCGGCAGAGATGGCGTCGAACAGCATCTCGTCCTCGGCGTATGAGGTGAGCATGATCACCTTGGTACCGGGCGACTGCACGCTGATCTCCCGGCAGGCCTCGATGCCGCTTCTGCCCGGCAGCCGGATGTCCATCACCACGATGTCTGGCTTGAGGTGCAGCGTCTTCTGCACGGCTTCCTTGGCCGTGGCGGCCTCGTCCACGACGGTGAAATCCGGGTGCCGTTCCAGGAGCGCGCGCAGGCCGAGCCGCACAACCTCGTGATCGTCCACGACGATGATTCTAAGGGCCATAGTCTTCCTCAATAGGGCACAGTGAGAACCAGGGTCACACCTCTGTCGGGGGCGGAATCCATATCGAGCGTGCCTTCGAGCAAGCGCGTGCGCTCGCGGATGTTGCGCAGTCCCTGTCCCTTGTCGTTGATCGGCAGGGCGATGAGCCCAACACCGTTGTCTGAGATGCGGATCTGGAGCGCATTCGCGCCGTAATTCAGAGACACTTCGACTCGTTTGGCCTGGGCGTGCCGGGCAGCATTGGCCAGCGCCTCGCGCACGATCTGGAAGATGTGCTGGCGGCGCTCGGCCCCCAGCACCTGAGGGTCTTGTCCGCTTGCGTCAAAGTCGATTTCCAGCAGTGTGTTGACGCGAAAATCCTTGAGCATCTTCCTCAGGCCTGTCTCGAGGTTGTCCTCTGGCAGCTCGCCGCGCAGATCAAAGATATAGCGACGGATGTCCTGGATCGTTCGATTCAAGCTGGCTATCGCGCGTGTCAACTGACTCTGCGCCGCTTCCGGCTCGTCAGGGATACTGTGTTGGGTTCCTTCCAGCATCAGCCCGGCGGCGTAGATCGACTGGATGATGCCATCGTGCAACTCTCGCCCGATGCGTTCCCGCTCGCTGGCCAGGGCCTGTCTCCGTTCCACGCTCTCGAGCCAGAGCTGGATCTCGCTCAGGAAAATCCCCAGCGCGCGCACGATCCCATAGGTGATGACGATGCCGCACAAGCCCTGCAGGAGTGCGACCGGGATGCCCGTGATCTGCACCAGCATCTTCTGATTGATCCAGTTTGCGGGAAAAAACGGTGCCTCCGGCCCGATCAATCCTCCAAAGATGGCGAAGGCTCCCAAGGCGGCCCGAGCAGCGCGTATCGGGGGTTTGATTCGCGCCAGCCGTTCGGGTCCTAGCGTGTGGTATGCTTGGCGGCGCAATCCCCACGCCGCGATCAGTCCGCCAGGCAGCGCCATCCCGGAGCGTGCCGCGATCTCGCTGCACAGGAGAACCTGATCCTTTGGAACGCCGGCCAGGAGAGGGCCGGCTAGGCCGAGCAACCATACAACAAAGACGACGCCGGCTGGCGCCCAGCGTTTCCATTGCTGCCTTTCAGACGGCGCCAGCGTCTGCAAGGCGAACGCCAGCAGGAAGGCGTATCCGGCGCCCAGCAGAAGCAGCCGCAGCCAGGTGATCGCAGGGGTTAGGGGACCCGAGGGCGCAAACCACAGGGGGCTCCAGGCCACCAGGGCCTCACAGAAGCCAAAAGCCGCCAGCAGCGAAAGGCCACGGGCGACTTCCAATCGTGCGCTGCGGCGGGCCAAGAAAAAGATCGAAAAGCCCAGCGCGAAAAACGATTGTCCATGAAAGAGCGCCAATATAAACTCGTGAGTGACAAGGGCCTCACGCAGCCAGTTCATCCTATTCTCTATCCTTGTGCAACCGCCGGAACTCGTCCTCCAGGATGCTCATCATGACGAAATCAGAGTATGTGTGGTCGTAATAGTACCCATCCCGCTGTACGCCTTCTCGTCGGAAGCCGATCTTTTCATAGAACCGGAGGGCGCGCTCGTTGAATCCCACGACGCCGACGGCCACCCGATGAGAGTTCAGATACCCAAACGCATAATCGAGCAGGAGCAGGATAGCCTCGGTTCCATACCCCTTGCCCCATACGTCCTTTTCGCCGATGATGATGCTCAGGTCCGTAGTTCTCCAGGGGGGAAACATCCGCAATAGGCCCGCTTCGCCGATGGGGCGATCCCCCTCCTTCAGGGTGACGATAAACCAGACCCTCGTTTTGTCCTGGCGCGCCTTTTCGAGGAAAGCGCCCACGTCGGCCTCGCTCGTTGGCGAGACTTCTCCGGTGATGTGCCGGAGTTCAGGATCGTTGGCCCATTTGTAAATTAGCTGTGAGTCTTTGGCTTCCACAGGCCGCAGGTAGATGCGATCTCCAATCAGGAATTTGACAGGTTCGCCCGATGTCTTCATGGCTTTACGCTATCCTTGCGGTGTTGCGTCCAGTTCTTCTTCCTGCCCCAGCAACCCGACCTCTTCCAGCAGTTGCAGCGTCTCGTGCGCTTCCTCCTCGTCCAGTTGGCTGATGGCAAAGCCGGCGTGAACGATGACGTAATCCCCCACCTGCACGTCCGGCAGGTAGGCCAGCGAGACGTCGCGTGCGATCCCGCCAAAATCCACACGGCTCATGCGCATCATGTCTGTGCTCTTGATCTCGACGACCCTACCTGGAACTGCCAGACACATTTCCCTTTACCTCACTTTTTACCCAGTCCAGCCAGGCGTCCAGCCCTTCGCCGGTCTTGCAGGAGAGGGGAAAGAAGGCCAGGCCGGGGTTCAGCGGCTCCACGCCCTTGTGGAAGTAATCCACGTCAAAGTCAAAGGCTTCCAAAACGTCGATCTTGTTCAGCACCAGCGCATCCACACCCCGATACATCACCGGGTACTTGTAGGGCTTGTCGTCCCCCTCGGGGACGCTGGCGATAAGCACGCTGCGGTGAGTTCCCAGGTCGAAGGTGGCCGGGCAGATCAGGTTACCCACGTTCTCGACGATGAGCAGGTCCAGCTCGCCCAGCGGGAGCTTGGGCAGTGCGCTCTGGAGCATCGCTGCGTCCAGATGGCATGCGCCGCCGGTGTTGATCTGCACGGCGGGTACGCCCAGCGCGGCGATCCGGTCGGCGTCGATGGTAGTGGCAATGTCGCCATCGACTGCGCCGATGCGGAGTTCGTCCTTCAACGCCTCCACGGTGCGGGTGATGAGGCTGGTCTTGCCCGCGCCAGGGGAGGCCATCACGTTGAGGGCGAAGACGCCCGCCTCGTCCAACCGGGCGCGGACATCTGCCGCCAGCCGATCGTTGGCGCTCATGATCTCTTCGACAATGGATAACTGTACGGCCATCTACTCTTCGACCTCTATGCTTTCCAACCGGAAATCATCACCCCCGGCGGCCACGACCCGGCTCTCGTTGCACTCAGGGCACGTGTAGCTCCGGCCATCCATCGGAAAGACGTGCTCGCAGTTCAGGCAGCGCAGGCTGGCCGGGACGTGCTGAAAGTGCAGTTCCGAGCCTTCGGCGATGGTGTCCTTGGCGATCATGTCCCAGTAGAACTGCACTGACTCACCGACGACGCCGCTCAGCTCGCCGATGACGAGGTTCAACTGGGTGATGCGCTTGGCGCCGGCCTGCTCCGCGTGGCGCAGGGCGATTCTCAGGATGCTCTCGGTGATCGATAGCTCGTGCATGATAAAAGCTACTTGGGAAGGTTCTCAAAATCCGCAAACTGATAGCTGTGGGATTCATCCGGTGACAGCCTCGTCGTCGTCCCATCGGCCAGCCGGTAGGCGTATACCTGGTAGGTTCCTGCTCGATTGGAGTCGTAGACGAGCAGGCTCTCGTCCTTGTTCCACGCAGGATATTCTTCGATGCTGCTTGGGCTGTCTTCTGTGATCTGCACCTGGTTGTGAATTTTCAGAGCCTCGACGTCGAACTCGGCGTAACAGATCACCGAATCGCTGTAGGTGGGGATGTTGTAGTCGTTGTCGAGCATGTAGGCGACCTTTGTTTCGCTCGGCGAGACGCTGAGCTTGTGCCACAATAGCGGGGTGGGGCGTTCGATCTCTTGATAGTCTCCTCGCTCGCCAGGGCGGGGTGTCAGCAGATATGATTTTTCTGCGGTGGCGCTGCTGCCGCGGTCGACAAAGATGCGCCCGTCGCGCAGCCCGCTGTTCGCCCACTCATAGTAGGCATAGTCGGGGTCCGAGATCAGTTGCTCCTCTCCGGCAGAGTCGCTTGGGGATGTCCAATAAACCCGGTTGTTGTAGCCGCCACGCGTCGTAGAAAAACGGTTGAAAATGATGCGCTGCGATCCATCCCGGGTCCAGGTGGGATTGAAATCGGGGTAATCTCCCGACGTCAATTCCCGAAACCCCGTTCCGTCGGCGTTGATCACGCAGGTCTTGGAGCGCCAATCTTTGAAATCCGAACCGTAGGCATAGACCCGGAAGAAGGTGAGCATGGTGCCGTCGGGCGACCAGGAAGGCTTGAAATCGCTGAGGCTGGAAGTCAGCTTTTTGACTGGGCCGGTGGGTGAATTAATGGTGATGTTCAGGTTTTCAGAAGAGGCCCATCGTTCTTGGTCCGGCGTCTCTGGGCTGGCGCTGGGCCGCCCGCAGGCTGCCAGCAGGGGGCCGCCGGCCATTACTGCCAATCCAGCAGCGGTTAGACGGAGGAAATCCCGCCGGGTGAGTAATCTTGCCTGCGCTTGAAGTCTTTCGAGTTTGTCCATTTTCACCTTTTCCTAGGGCAGCTCTTCCGCGCCAAACCGGTGGCGGATGCTGTTCCATGTGTAGATGGTTGGCTTGACAAACGGCCGCTTGACATCGTCCAACTTGGCCCCCCGGATCTCGATCTCGTCTAGGTTTTGCGGCCCCATACCGGCCTTGTTGCCCCATACGAGCGTCGGAATCTCAGAGGCCTCAAAGCCCATGGCGCTGGCGGCGACGAGGTCCGTCGCCAGAGGGTTGGTCCCGGCAATGATCACGTCCATTTTTACCACGTGGCCATCTGTGGGGCCGTTGCCTTCCATGGCCATCGAGCCGTCTATCACTACCAGGCCTAGTTTATTCGCCTTGACCATGTCCAGGGTCTCGAACGCGATGCCTGGTGACCCGGCGTCGGCGGCAGAGTCGTGCACACACGATCTGACCGAGCAATAGGCCGTTCCCGGATAAAGGCCAATCAGGTTTTTCATTCCCAGCGTCACGGTTGCCAGTGTGTGTGTCTTCATCATCGGTACAGAGCAGAGCATGTCAATGTCGCCGAGCGTATGGTGCAGCGTGATTGTGTCAAAAGCCAGGCCGTCGGGAACCTCGACGTCTATCATCTCGCCAGAGTGCAGGTTGACGAGTTGGACTTTGAGGGATTCGGCCAGTGCGGTGTAGCCCAATCGGTCGAACACGAACTGTTGCATCCCGTCCAATAACTCGCGATCGGTCGTCCGGTATACTTCGCCCCCGAGAATGTTGAATCCCACAACGCATGCTGAACCTTCACCGATGAGCACTTTTTTCCCGGCAGCCTTCATAAGTCGCGCCAACGCCTCGATGACCTCGGGCTTGGTGGTGTAGCCCCGACCCTCGGACACCAAGTTAGGCTTGAGCATGATCTTTTCCTTGGCTTTTGCGACAGTTTCCATGCCTCCAAGGAGATCTATGGCTTCTTCAACTGCAGCGTCGATCTTGTCGTCCTTGATCTTGACGATGCTCACGACAGGCTTGTCTCCTGTTGAGCTGACTTCTGTTGGGGCCAGCGGCCCTTCTTTGCGTGGCGCGCAGCATCCCGCGACGCCGCCTAGCGCAGCGCACCCTATCGCTACACCGCTCTTTACCAGGAAATCTCGACGCGTTATTCGTCCAGACGTCGGTTACTCCTTTCTGATGTATGGAGCTAGCCCCCAGTTGCTGCACCTATTGCCGCCAGGGCAGCGACAAACAAGCACACCCCTGCTATCCCCAGGATCAAGCCGGCGATGGCCGTCGCCCGTGAGCGGTTCGTGCCAAACAGCCCGGCGAAGCCCAGGATCGTTCCCAAGAAGCCCAGGAATGCGCTGCTGGCCGCGCAGATGAGCAGCGGCGTGCCTACGAAAGGGTTCAGCGCCCACTGTTGCGCGACGCCCACCACCGCACATAGACTGATCCCGAACACCGATGCGAGGGACAGGATGCTCAGGATTAGGCTGGCCTTGCCCAGTGTGTTCGGTTGTTGTGGAAGTGGCATGTCTATCATCGTTTCACCTCGCTGCAGGCTTTCAGCTACGGCATTATACCTGAATTGCTCTTGGCATGCAAGATAAAATAGATTGATAGCTGGTAAATTGGCGGGCTGCTCAGCAGATTCGTGGCAGCAACTCGCCCAACGGCATATCGACCACGCGCCGGCCGCCGATGGATGTGCGGGCCAGCACCATCGCCGGGTGCTCCCCGGTGACGACGCCGATGCGCGCCGCCTCCTGCCCCAGCGGATGGCCCCGCAGCGCGGCCATGGCTGCCTCCGCCTCCTCCGGCGGGACAAAGGCGACCAGCTTGCCCTCGTTGGCCACCGTCAGCGGGTCGAAGCCCAGCATCTCGCACGCCGCCGCGACCGCCGGGCGCACGGGCACCGCCGCTTCCTCGATCTCGATACCTACCTGCGACGTCTCGGCCAGCTCGTTCAGCGCTGCCGCCAGGCCGCCGCGGGTGGCGTCGCGCAGGCAGTGGGTGTAGGGGGCGGCCGCCAGTAGCGCCTCAACCAGCCCGTTCAGCGGCGCGCTGTCGGAGACGAGTTGGGTCTCGAAGGCCAGCCCCTCGCGCTGACTGAGCACGGCGATGCCGTGGTCGCCCACGGTGCCGCTGAGGAGCACGATGTCACCTGGCTGTGCCTTATCCGGGCCGACTTCCACGCCCTCCATCACCACGCCCACGCCGGTGGTGTTGATATAGACGCCATCGCCGTGGCCGCGCTCGACCACCTTTGTATCGCCCGCCACGACCTGCACGCCGGCCTCGCGGGCCGCCTCTGCCATTGAGCGCACCACGCGCTCCAGCACGTCCATCTCCAGTCCTTCCTCCAGGATGAAGCCGGCGGTGAGCCACAGTGGCCGCGCGCCGCTCATCGCCACGTCGTTCACGGTGCCGTGCACGGCCAGCGAGCCGATGTCGCCGCCGGGGAAAAAGAGAGGGCGGACGACGAAGGAGTCGGTGGAAATTGCAAATCGCGAATTGCAAATCTCAAATGGCAGAACGGCAGAGTCGGCCATCTGGCGCAGAAACTCGTTGTCGAGGGGTGGGGCGAAGGTGTCGCGGATCAGGTCGGCCATCATGCGGCCGCCGGCGCCGTGAGCTAGACGAATGATTCTTTCCTTCATATGCTACTCCGTTGCGCACTATCTCCGTTGCATCGCAGGTCGCTTCTACCGGGCAGACGGTCACGCAGAGACCACAGTCTTAGCAGGCGTCCATGTTTGTATCGAAGACATCTGCTTGCGACTGTTTCGCGTTCGTCGAATATGCACTTGCGAATTTGCCACTTGCAGACCTGCTACTTGCCGCCGTACTGATAGTATGCTGCACAGGCTCCCTCGGCGCTGACCATGCAGGGGCCGACGGGGCTCTGCGGCGTGCAGGCCTTGCCGAAGAGGGCGCACTCGGTGGGGAGCAGCACTCCGCGCAGCACCTCCCCGCAGCGGCATCCGGGCGGCTCGCGGGCGGGCGCGACCTCCATAGGAAACGTACGCGCCGCGTCGAAATGGGCGTACTCCTCGCGGATACGCAGGCCGCTGGCGGGCACGCTGCCCAAGCCGCGCCATTCGGCGTCGGCAATTTCGAACACTTTCTCCATCACCCGCTGTGCGGCGACGTTGCCCTCCGGGCGCACGCTCCGCGCGTAGACGTTGGCCACGCCGGGTCGCCCATCCTCGACCATTTCCACCAGCGCCAGCACGGCGCGCAGGATGTCCAGCGGCTCGAAGCCAGAGATGGCGACCGGGATATCGTAATCGTCGGGCAGGAAGCGCCAGGCATCCGCGCCGATGACGGTGGTGACGTGGCCGGGGCCGATGATGCCGTCGAGGGCCACCTCGCCTGCATCGAGAATGGCGCGGGTGGCGGGTGGGGTCAGCTTGTGGGTGCTAAAGACGGTAAAGTTGGTCAGCCCCTCAGCCTCTGCCGCCAGCACCGCCGAGGCAACCATCGGCGCGGTGGTCTCGAACCCCACGCCGAGAAAGATCACTGCTTGGGCGGGGTTTCCGCGCGCGATGTGCAGCGCGTCCAGCGGCGAATAGACCACGCGCACGTCGGCGCCCTCGGCCCTGGCCTGGGCGAGGGTTGCCCCCCCCTTAATCCTCCCCGCAGGGACAGGGGGGGCGGACCCCGGCACGTGGATCATGTCGCCGAAGGTGGTCAGGATTGCGTCTTCCACCTGCGCCAATGCGATGGCGCGGTCGAGGTCGCCCGCCGAGGTGACGCAGACCGGGCAGCCCGGCCCGGAGCGCAAGCTCACGGTGGGTGGCAGCAGTGACGGGATGCCAAAGCGGAGGATGGCGTGGGTATGCCCGCCGCAGAACTCCATCAGCCGCGCCGAGCGGGTGGAGCGGGCGCGGATGACCTGGGCCAGGGCGCGGGCCGTGTCTGAGTCACGGAATTGGCTGACGAGCTGTGTGACGCTCATTGCGGTGAAAGTCTACCGCAAAACCTCGAAAACGCAACCAATGCAATCGGGCCGGGGTTGTCACCCGGCCCGAGCTGTCTTAGATGGACTATTGCTGTGGCCTAGCGTACCACGACGCTGCCGATGGCCAAGTTGACGGTCAGGTCAACCTTGTTATCGGCGCCGGCGTAGCCGGGCGAGGTACACACGCCTTCATCGCAGCCGTAGCTGTCCGGTATCTGGCGGGCGACCAGCCCTGTGTCGAAGCTGATGCGCGCGGCCATCCCCTCAGGGATGACAACGACGATCTCGCCGATGGCGCCCTCGACCTCGGCGTCAAAGTCTCCTCTATCGGGAAAGATCACCTCGATCCTGCCCATGGCCATGTCCACGTTCAGGCTGCTGATATCCAGCCCTGTCAGATCGATGTCGGCTTGCCCCATGGCGAGATCGACGTCGAGCTCAATGGGCACGTTGGGGGTGAGCCTTAGCTCCCACGCCCAGTCGTCGGCGAATGGCCCGATAGTCGTCTCCCCGCTCTCCAGCGTAAAGTTGGCCGTCTTGCCCGCGACGCTGAGCTCGGGTTTTGCCCTTCCGCCGCTGATCGTGCCCTCGGCCAGGTTTTTCGAGTCCGAGAGCGGTTCGACGCGCAGGTCGCCCACGGCGGGAGCGATGACGACCTTGGCCTGAGTTGCTTCGTTCAGGGGATAGCCGATCTTCTCACCGGCCAACTCCGGTCGAATGCCGGATATGGACAGCCACACCGCGCCTGCCAGGACGGCCAGCGTCAGTATCAACGCTGCCAGCGAGCCCCAACGGGAGCGACGGCCAAGGAAGATGTCCAGCCCGGCGGCGATGAGAAGGATCGGCCAGAATCGGAAGATTAGCTCCCAGACACTTATCTCCCAGACGCCCAGGTTGTTCAATAGGAAGGCGACTCCCAGGCCGATCAGGATCAGCGGGCCGCCGAGGCCCACTGGGCGATACCTTCTTCTTCTCTCATTCTCTGCCATTTTCACCTCTCTCCTCTCACTGCTTTTCGAGGAGTATAGCACCGGGAGCTTCCCATGTCAAAAGGCTGTTTCGCCGGACTGCATCTCTATTCGAACTTGAACCGCCACGCGGCCAGCGCGAAGAGCACGATCCCGTAGGCTGTCATGATGCCTGCCGGAAGCAGCGCCGATTCCAGCCCCAGCCCACGGACGAGAATGTTCTGAATCCCGTCCATCGCCCAGGCGGTGGGCAGGAGGTGACCGGCAGTCTGGAACGCCTTGCCGGTGACCTCCAGCGGCATCCACGCACCGCCCATGCCAGAGAGGATGAACATGGGGATCATGGAGAAGATGATGGCCTGCTCTTCCGTCTTGGCCAGAGTGCCGATCAGCAAGCCGAGGCTGGCCGTCCACAGCGACATCGTCACCGCCAGCAGCAGCGTGGCGACGGGCTCGCGCAGATAGTCCAGTCCAAGCGCCAGTTGTCCGAAGCCGACCAGCAGGGCGAGCTGGAGAAAGATCATCACAAACATGGTCAGGTAATGCCCCACCACGATCTCCACCCGCGAGATGGCCGTCGTCAGCAGCCGTTGCAGACTGCGCGACTTGCGTTCCAGCACTACGATCTGGGCCGCGCCGATGATGCCCGCGATGGAGAACTGCACCATCATCCCCGGCGAGGCCTGGGCGTAGGCGTTCGCCACCACCGGCCCTTCTTCGTCCTCCGCTTCGGCGGCGATCCCCGACTGCGTCGCGGCAACCGTCAACGGCGGCTCGTGCCACGCAGCGATGGCCTTGCCCAGCGCATCGGCCAGGAAAGCATCGTCCGGGGACCCGCCTGTGGCCTCGAATGCCTCGGCGCTGAGCTGTGCGGCCTTGACCGCCCCCCGCAGGCGGGTGACAGCGGTCTGAACACCGCTCTGCGCCGTCGAGCCGGCGGCGGTGGCGCTATCGACGATGATCGTCAGGGCGACGTCCTTACCCGCAAGCACCTGCTCGCTGTAGCCGGCGGGGACGATCACAGCGGCTGCCAGGTCCTCGTCGCCAACCTTTTTCTCCACGCGCTCGACGGACTCGTCCGACACGACCGGGCGGATGGCGTCCGACGCGTCCAGCAGGTCGATCAAGTAAACGCTGAGAACGCTGCCGCCGTCCCGGTCGATGAGGCCGACCGGCAGGCGCGGGTCCTCTTCGCCCCCCGTGCCGCCAAAGATCAGGCCGAAGAAGAGCGTGAACCCGATGGGCATGATCACCAGAAACACCACCGTCATCCAACTGCGGACAAGTTGTTTCAAGTCCTTGACTGCCAAATCGATGATGCGCATTGATGTCCTCCTACGCGAACCGCTTTCTGAATCTAAGCACGCCGACAGTGAAGAAGCCGATGGTCAAGGCGATCATCACGGCGAAGGGCAGGAGCACGTCGCCCACGTTGCCGCCATCCATCACCAACCGCCAGGTGTGCATCGCCCATCCCTGCGGCACGAAGAGGGGCAGGGTTTCTGCAAACCCGCCCGCCGCGCCCGGCACGTTGGCCGTGAACACACTGCTGATGCCCACCATGCCCAGCACCGTCATCACGCCGCCAATGACGACGCCCGCCTGCCTGGTGTCCTTGAGCCACGACATGATAAAAATGCCAAAGCTGGCCGCCAGGACGACCAGGCCCACTATCGCCAGTGACAGAGAGCCGGGCGCGCCCCAATCCGTCCTAAAGATCAGGGACGAGAAGGCCATCAACACTGCTACCTGGACGACGACCAGGGCAAACACGGCGATGAGCTTGCCACCCAGGATCGCGGACATCGGAGTGGGCGTGGTAAACAGCCGGGGCAACGTTCCCCCTTCTTTTTCCTGCAAGATACCCATGGCCGATGCTGCGCCGGTGTAGAAGGCGTAAAACACCATCATGCCCGTCATGACCCCGCCGACCAGCGCCAGGGCGCTGTTGACATCTTCGTCCTTGCCGCCCGCGGGGGACTGGATGGCGAGTAGGGAGTTGAACCTTTCGTTCTCACCCAACGCGCGAGCCCAATCGCCATAATCGGCATAGACCCTCCAGCGACTGTCTGCGTCCAACTCAATGCCCTGCTCGTCCAGTTGATCGTTGACAACCCTTACCGCGATGCCAGCGCCGGCAAAGCCATCGACGATTTGACTGATGATACCTCTGACGATGCTGGGGCCGAGTGTCAGGGTGGGGTCCTGATACACCTCGATTTCTGCCTGCCCTTCTAGGTCAAACGCGGCAACGGTGAACCCGGCCGGGATGATGACGGCTACGTCCGCTTCCTGGTTATCCACGGCGGTCCGGGCGCCAGCGGCGCTTTCCGCATGTGTTACCTTGAAGATCGATTCGTTCTCCTCCAATATCTGGCCGATCATTTGCCCCACGGAGGAGCCGCCGTACTCCGCCACCGGTTCGTCGAGGTTCACGACCGAGACGTCCACCTGGGGGATATCGAAGCCGCCCTCGCTGGCCAAGCCGCCGAAGGCAAAGTAGAATATCACGCTCATCAGCACCGGCACGCCGATTCCGAAGCCCAGGAAGAAATAGTTGCGCAGGGAGCGAAGGAGGTCTTTGAATGCGATATCTAGAGTCTTCATAGGTATCTCCCGTTAGTCCCTCAGCGCGCGGCCCGTCAGGTGCAGGAATACCGCTTCGAGGTTTGGCTCCTGGATGTCCACTGAAGTGATGCGCGCGCCTGCCTGGGAGGCCGCCTCGAACAGTCGAGGCAGCACGAGGTTGCTGTCGTCCACCAGCAGTTCGATGGTGCCATCCCTTCGGCCTTGCCCCTCGACTTGCTCGGGGGGCACCTCAGGGCGGGCCTCAGCGGTGACTTGCTGTACGCCCTCGGTCGCCTTCCACTGCTCCATCACCTTGGTCGACTCGGCGGTGATGGTCAGTGTGATCCGATCCATCTCGCCGACGATCTCCACCAGCTCCTCGTGCGTTCCATAGGCGATGATCTTGCCGTGATCCATGATGGCGATGTGGTCGGAGAGCTCCTGCGCTTCCTCCATGTAGTGGGTGGTGTAGAGCACGGTAGCGCCCTGACGGTTGAGTTCCTTGACGCTATCCAGGATGTTGCGCCGGCTCTGGGGGTCGATGCCCACCGTCGGCTCGTCCATAATAAAGACCGGCGGCTTGTGCAAGAGCGCGATGCCGATGTTCAGCCGCCGCTTCATCCCGCCGGAGAACTTGCCGACGCGCCCCTTCTGCCGTTCGGCCAGGCCGGTGATCTCTAGCACCTCGTCCACGCGCTGCTTGAGCGCGCCGCCGCGCAGGCCGTACATCTTGCCCCAGAAGGTGAGGTTTTCGCGCGCGGAGAGGTCTTCGTACAGGGCGATCTCTTGCGGAACCACGCCGATGGCGGCCTTGACGGCCATCGGGTCGCTCTTGACCGAGTGGCCTAACACCCGCGCGTCGCCCTGGGTCGGCTGCAGCAGGCAGGAGATCATCGAGATGGTCGTCGTCTTGCCCGCGCCGTTAGGTCCCAGCAGGCTGAATATCTCGCCTGCCTGCACGTCGAAACTGACGCCCTGTACGGCATAGACCTCGCCATAGTTCTTGTGCAGGTCCTGAACCTGAATCGCTTTGTCGTTGCTCATCGTTTATCCTCAATCACTATCCAATGCTGTAATTGCCAGGGCGGCCAGGCCAATGCCCAGAAGCAATGCCTGTGTCTCAACTGGTGCCGCACCCAGAACGTTGGTCACGACGGCAGCGACGGCCATCGCTACTGCTATGCCCTTGAATACCAATGTGATGATCTGTCCAACTGTTTTGCTGCCCATTTTTCTTGTGCTCCTTTCATTTGTGTGCTAATCCCCTTTTTCGTTTGAGAACTCGCGCCGGCTAAAGCCCTGCCTGCTTCACGATCGCTTCCAGCGCGTCCACGTGTTTTGAGAAGGCCTCGTGGCCTTCCGAGGTGGCCCAGACCCACGTCTTGGGCCGCCGGCCTTCGAAGGTTTTCTCTATCTGTACGTATCCCGCATCTTCGAGTTTCTGAAGATGCACGCTGAGGTTGCCGTCGGTCAGCTCCAGCAGATCGCGCAGGAAGACAAAGTCGGCCTTCTCGCCTGCGTCCAGGCTGACCAGCGCGGCCATGATGCGCAGCCGGGTGGGTTGGTGGATCAGCGGATTCAACTCGCTCATGGCTCACTTCCCTGAACGTACCATCCACGATCCGCTTCCGATCAGTAGCCCTCCTCCGAGAAATCCCATCGCCAGAGGAAAGTACTCTGGCACCAGCAAAAACGCCCCTACTGCGAACACAGCGATCAGGATACCGACGGCGGCGATGAGCCAGTGAAACAGGATGCCCATCAGCACATAGCCCAGGCCAACGGTCAGGAGGGCCAGCAACCCAATCCTGACGCCATCGTTCACGTTGAACAACCAGACGATCAGTGCGTCAAAAGCTACCAGCGCAAGCCAGTAGAAGAACAGAGGGCCCCACAGCGCCGATCTCACGTTGCCACGCTGTCTCCAGCGCAATGCCGTCCAGATCATGATGCCGATCATGCTGATGTTGAGCACCATCCACATCCAGCCGAGGTAGGCTTCGGGCAGGAACTGGCCCGCCGTGAATCCGATCAGCCAGGTCACACCGGCGATCACCATGAACCACCCGCCGTATCCGGCTGACCCTTTGCGGGTGCGGTCCATAATCTGCCGGATGGTTTTCAGATCGTCTCGCGCTTGTCTCTCGTCCATTGCTGATACTCCTATAAAGAACTTTGTATCGTAAAGTATTTTACGACAAAAACAACTTGTTGTCAAGGAATTCGTTGGGAGGAACTCGAAGTTACGACCCGGTGCCCGAGTAGCTGTTTACGCCCTTGTGCCAGACGAGGTAGGCCAGCGCGAAGAACCCGATGCCCACCAGGGGAGAAAGATAGACGAGGAGCGATACCTCCTCGGGCCGCAGGAAGAGCTGGGCGGGGTAGAAGGCGATGAACCCTATCGGGATCAGATAGGTGAAAACGAACCGGGAAAAGCCCTCAAAGACGGACATCGGATATTGGGCGAAATCCCGAATCTTGAGGGCCAGGGCCATCACGGGGTACGAGTTGGTGGTCCAGAAGCAGGTGTAGGCGGCAATGGTCAGAATGGATATAGTGACCAGAGACGAGCTGAACAGCATAATGAGTAGGAGCAACACCCGTAGCGGCGTCCACACAAGCTCGAGCTGGATGGATGCATAGACCAGCGCCGCTGCGCCCAAGAACACCTGCACGATTCCTTTGAGATCGACTATCTCGGACATGTAGTAGAACATCATGTTGATGGGCCGGAAGTAGTACTTGATGAACGAGCCGTCCTGAACTTCGTAGCGCAGCCACCAGACGTGATCGAAAAAGATCTGCAAGGGCGTGACGGCCAGCATGAAGAAGCCGTAGATAAAGACGATCTCGTCAAAGCTCCAGCCAGCCAGGTTGGGGATCGAGTTGAACAGGACGCGGAACGTGAGAACGGTGGCGATGCTGACGAACACCATGCCGATGGAGCTGATGATAAAGTCGGCTCGGTACTGCATCCTGGCCTTGACGTACTGCGACACGATCAGGAAGTAGAGCTTTGTATAGCGTCTGAGTGTGCGCACACCTTATCCCCCGCTCACGGTCAGGACTCTGAGGGCCCTGCTGAAGAAGAGCCGGCTGATGGCAAACAGGGTGACAACCCAGAACACCTGTGTCCCCAGCAGCCGCAAACAGTCCGCAAAGGTCAGGTCTGCCGAGGTGATCAGCATCAGCGGCACGTGGTAGATGGCCTGGAAAGGGAGGAGTTCCAGCACGCGTTGGATAGCTTCGGGGAAGAACTGCAACGGCACCAGGGCACCCGAAAGCAGTGTGGTGACGATCTCTTTGGTCATACTAGACTTGTGGTGCAATTATGAAACTGATCATACACGAAGCATGGCTTCCAATAGATTCCCTCAGCCGTACTCGCCTCGTTTCTAGGCAACCGCGTAGGTCTTCAGCGGTATGGCCTGGATCTG
>Ga0315545_1000011_pt1 | contig 181603 bp, 164 predicted proteins | sample SalMarSW160210MG_FD_203096 | JGI IMG/M metagenome (GOLD analysis project Ga0315545, IMG submission 203096) | Salt marsh sediment microbial communities from the Plum Island Ecosystem LTER, Massachusetts, United States - Salt Marsh Sediment SW1602-10 ... | reverse complement strand
CAGCACAATGACAGAAATCCACCTGATAGACAATTTTGAAGACCAGCGAAATCCCAGTATCAGTGGTTCCATTGTGGTCTGGGAGGACTGGCGCAATAGCAATGCGGATATATATATGAAGGATTTGGATACGGATATTGTTACACAGATAACATTTGATGCTGCAAATGACAAGAATCCTGATGTCGATGGCGATTTAATTGCATTTGATTCTGACCGTACAAGCATAGGTGACGTTTTCTTCTATCGGATCAGCAATGGAGAAACAGTTGCTGTAACTTCGGATAGCGGCTATGAACGTAATCCTTCTGTGTCTGGAGACCATTTGGCTTATGAGAGCTATGCGAGCGGCGACTCTGATGTCTGGCTTTACAGCATCTCTTTAGATGAAAGTAGGCGGGTCACAATCGATACAAATGACCAGTACCTGCAGGACATCTCGGGCAATCGCTTGGTGTACACTGACAACCGTAACGACAATCTGGATATCTACCTTTTTGAGTTCGTATTCGATGAGGTGCCGGATGAGCCGAGTCGGTACGAGATTCGATGGAGTACAATAGACGGCGGCGGCGGTACGAGCAGCGACGGCCGATATATAGTTAGCGGCACGATAGGACAGCCGGATGCAGGTGTGATGAGCGGTGGTAACTATGAGCTGTTAGGCGGTTTTTGGCCGGGCGAGCCGTTATGCACAGTTGATTTCTACCATTTTGCAAGATTCGCAGAGCTTTGGCTCGAGACCGGACCTGGGCTGGCCGGCGACCTGTATGAGGATGAAACGATCGACGAACTTGATTTGAAGCTGTTTGTCGATGAATGGCTTTATTATTGTCCGTATGACTGGCCGTTGAGGTAAGAGAGGACAAAAGATAGATACTCGATGCTCGAACGAAAAAACAGCCGCATTCGCTAAAGCTACGGCGGATAAGCTCCGACACTAATAAGAATTAGAGGCGAATTTGACTAACCGCAGGTTTCAGAGACTGCACGGAAGAGTACAGCCGTGAATGTTACCTTGACGCAGGCTACAGTTTCAAATAGTTTGTAGCTAAACCGCAGATGAGAGAATAAACTACAAGCAGGAACATATAAAACAGTCAATACACATTGGGCAAGCTATAAGAGAAAAAAAGGAGACTCGGATATGGGGCTTTTAAAGAAAAGCATCGGATTCGTTATAGGATTCGCAGTTGTGTACGGTGCGATACATCTGATAGGCGGGGACGATGAACTGAAAGAATTCGAATCTTACCATTCAGATGAAGGACGTTTTTCAGCGCTATTTCCGGGAAAGCCGACAAAAATTATGCAGTCAATGGATACACCTGCAGGAAAAGTTGAATTAGTAATGTACCAGGGCGGGGCCGAGGAGACAGGCTTTATTGTCGGATATTGCGATTATCCACAAGAAGTAATAGATAAACCCAATCTCCAAAAGATACTTGATGGAGCGAGAGACGGCGCTATTAGAAATATCCAGGGCGAGCTGATAGAAGAAACGAAGCTGGAATTTCACGGCTATATAGGAAGGGAAATAAAAATCAAGGCACCTCAGGATTTGATTATCAAAGCAAGGATGATTTTAATCGATAACCGGCTTTACCAGGTAATGGTAGTAAGCCCATCGGCTGATATTATCGAGGAGAAGGGGGCGGAGTTTCTCGAGTCTTTTAGTGTTGACGGCACAGGATAAGTTTGACGGGGTCCGGCGTTCTCATACGATTACTATCTGCTTCGCCTGAAGGTATTCAAGATATTCAGCGGATAAATTTGGTTTGACGAAACGGGAGGGTTTTAGTTATGATAAAATTTGAAACTTCAAGGTTTGTTGGAAAATGTTTATGAATAAGAGTATAGTGATAGCAAAAGATAAAATCCGGGAGTTTTGCGAGCGTCACTATATTCGCCGATTAGCCATTTTTGGTTCAGCGCTTCGTGATGACTTTGGGCCGGGCAGCGATGTGGATGTGCTGGTTGACTTTATCACGGGCCATATCCCCGGCTTTTTCAAGCTGTTCGAAATGGAAGAAGAGCTATCCTGCTTATTAGATGGGCACCAGGTGGATATGCGTACGCCGGAAGATTTGAGCAGATATTTCCGTGACAAGGTGGTCGCCTCAGCGGAGGTGCAATATGTTCGAGGATGACAATGTTCGAATTCGACACATTCTTGACGCCGGGCGTGAAGCAGTTGCTTACACGAAGGGGCGTAGTCGTACAGACCTCGACAGCGACCGCAAGCTGAACCTTTCTTTAGTTCGACTGCTTGAGATAATCGGAGAAGCGGCGAGTGGCATTTCGCAGGAATTTCGCGATTCCCATCCAGATTTGCCGTGGAGGAGTATGGTTGGGATGCGGGACCGACTCATTCACGGATATTTTGATGTCAATCTCGATGTGGTTTGGGAAACAATCACACAGGACCTACCATCTCTTATTGCACACATGGAAAAGATTGTAGCGGATTAATACCAGTTTAACGGTTTTTCGTTGAGTTACGAGCGACACGACGCGAGCAACGAATCGGCCGGGGCTTTGGTTTTATGACCACATTTAAGGTTCACCAAACATCAATCGACCAATACCAGGCCGTAGTAGTTGGGGCATTGGCGGGTAGTTCGGACGACCTCGATGGGAAAACCGAACTTTTTAACGGTAGAGAAAACATCGATACCGCAGGCCTCCATCGAAGTACGTGCACGGTCGGAATGACGGCACTGCTTTTCCTCCACGGGACAGCGTCTGCAAAAATAACAAGGCCCGGCGCCAAGGCCGAAGGCCTTAAAATAGCCACAAAGGAAAATCTCCCGCTCCAGCACGGCAACTATCGCTTTTACATCGGCATCCGGCTCGCAATGGAGCAATACCGCACACCGATAAGAATCGAGAACATCACGCATCTGCTACGGTGTCGGCGTAAACGGCGGACAAACCAGGCACAGGCCGAAACCGTCGCATCCGAACTGACACTTCAGCCGAACCCACGCAGCAGTTACAACTTCCGACGGGGAAATTATACAAGCGTCTATAACGCCGGATTTGCTTTTTGTAAGCTCGAGAAACTCTCTGTTAGATAACTTCTTCTGCTTTGTCGAGGCTTTTGTCTTATGCTTCACTTCTTATCCGTTTTATTTCGATTCTCACTGCTGGCGGTAATACGTCATCGCTTCGGGAATTAACTCTTTTATGTTTTGTATCCTCGTCGAATCAGCGGGATGGGTACTGAGGAGCTCCGGCGGGGCAATGCCAGATTTCAAAGCGGACATTCTCTGCCAGAAACCGAGTGCCTCATTCGGATTGTAGCCAGCCATTGCCATAAAAATCAAGCCGAGATGGTCGGCTTCACTTTCGTGAGCTCTGCTATATGGCAGCAGAATCCCATACTTTGTACCAACGCCGTAGGAGCGCATAAAGAGGTTCTTTGTCTGCTCGGGCCTGCTGGCGAGGGCCTTGGACAGGGCCATTCCTCCCATTTCCACGAGAAGACCCTGTGTCATTCTTTCGGCGCCGTGCCTTGCGAAGGCGTGCGCAATTTCGTGGCCCATAACAGTGGCGAGTCCGGCTTCGTTTTGTGTAACGGGGAGTATGCCGGTATAGATTACTACCTTGCCGCCGGACATGCACCAAGCGTTGACGGCCGGGTCTTCGATAAGATTAAATTCCCATTCGTAGCCGTCAAGACGGTCGTGTAATCCGTTTTCAGCGCAGTATTGTTCGACGGCTCTTTGAATCCTGCCGCCGACGTTCTTGACCATTTGCGTCTGCCGGGTATCGGTGCTTAGTTTGTTCTGTGAGAGAAATTCGCCGTAAGACTGGAAGCTCATAGTATTCATAAGCACATCGGGGACGAGATTGAACTGCTTTCTGCCGGTGATTTCAACCTGTGAGCAGGAAGCAGTCAGCAGCAGAAGTAAGCATAAGAGGGCAGTTGATGAGGTGAGTACCCGTTTCATTATCTCTCCTTTCTATTTTTTATCAATTTCGTTTTTTATTTGATTGAGCAAGTTAATAGCATCTATCGGTGTTAAGTTATTCACGTCCGTAGATGACAGTTTGTTCAGAACGCTCTTGTGCTTTTGCACAAAGAGTATGTCCTGCGGAGGTTTTTTTGTTTTGTGTTTGGCCAGATGCGAGCCGGCGGCTTCTTTTGCGAAGGTGCTTTCCAGCTCTTCAAGGATTTCCTTCGACCGTTCGAGAATGGATTTCGGGACGCCGGCCAATTTAGCAACGTGGATACCGTAAGATTTGTCGGTTCCGCCGGGCAGGATTTTATGCAAAAATACAACTTCATCAGCCCATTCACGGACGGCAACATTGCAGTTCTTGACATTGGTAAACAATTCAGCCAGCTCGGTCAACTCGTGGTAGTGGGTGGCAAAAAGCGTTCTGCACTTTATTTTGCCTGCAATATGCTCGGTAACGGCCCAGGCAAGGGCAAGGCCGTCGTAGGTGCTGGTGCCGCGGCCTACCTCGTCGAGGATAACAAGAGATTTTTCTGTAGCGTTGTTGATAATGTTTGCGGTTTCGGTCATTTCGACCATAAATGTAGATTGGCCTCGGATAAGCTCGTCGGAAGCACCGACGCGTGTGAAGATTCTGTCGACTAATCCGAGCAGGGCGTCCTTGGCGGGAATAAAAGAACCAGCCTGCGCCATAATGACCAGCAGGGCAGTTTGCCTTATGTATGTGCTTTTGCCGGACATATTCGGGCCTGTGATGATTAAAAAGTCGCCGGTATTTCCACCAAGGGCAATATCATTCGGCACGAACTCGGCACCGAGCATTTCGGCAAGAACAGGGTGTTTTCCTTCGCTTATAGTCAACTCACGGTTGCTGGTTATTTTCGGCCGAATGTAATTTCGACGCCTGGCTGTATAGGCAAGGGCTGATAGACAATCGCACTGAGCTATTGTGTCGGCAAGGTTTTGCATTCTGCTTATGTACTGAGCGGCATTGTCGCGGATTTGCTCGAAGAGCTTAAGCTCCAGCTCCAGTGCCTTTTCGTCGGCGCTCAGGGCCTGGGTTTCGTATTCTTTAAGCTCATCGGTAATGTAGCGTTCCGCATTTTTGATTGTCTGCTTCCGGACATAGTCGTGGGGGACTTTGTCCGCAGCCGAGTGTGTGACCTCGATATAATAGCCGAAGACCTTATTGTAGCCGACTTTCAGATTGGCGATGCCGGTCCGCTGAGATTGCTGCTTTTGATAGTCTCTCAGCCAGCTCTGTCCGTCTTTCGAGATTGAGCGCAGGCGGTCAAGCTCCTGGTCGAATCCTTTTTTTATCACGCCGCCGTCACGAAGGTGCGAAGGGCAGTTCGGCTCAACGGCTGATTCGAGAAAATCCGCTAATTCGTCCATACTGTCGCATTTTTGGGCTAACTGCAAAGCAAGGTCGGCGGTGAATTGTTCCAGAAACTGCCGCAGTAATGGAACCAGTCTTAACGTGGCCTCAAGGGCGACGAAATCCCGCGGCGTTGCGCGGTTAGTGCTGATGCGAGCGGCGATTCGCTCGGTATCGGCGATGTCGGCAAGCAGCTTGCGAATGTCGGCTAATTTGGTGTCGGAATCCGTCATCTCCTCAACGGTGTCCTGGCGAAGCTCGATTGCGCCGAAGTCGCAGAGCGGCATACACAGCCAGCTTCGGAACATTCTGCCGCCCATCGGCGTGAGTGTCTCATCGAGGCAGTACAGCAGCGAGCCTGCTTTGCTTTCGGTGCGAATGGTTCGCAGGATTTCGAGGCTTGCAAGAGAAGTCTGGTCGATTTGCAGGAAACTTCTGCGATTGATTTTTTTCAGGTTCTGGATGTGGCTGAGGGCGGTCTTTTGCGTTTCGTTCAGATATTCGATGACGGCACCGGCTGGAGGAATCAGAGAGCTGTCACTATCTCTGATGCCGAAACCTTCGAGGGTGGCAGTGCCGAAGTGTTTTAAGAGCCGTTTGCCCGCCTGATAGGGGTCGAAATACCAGGCAGGACGCTCGGTTACTATGGCACCGGTCAAACGAGAGATATCTGCGGCCAGTTTCCTTGTCTCGGCTTCAAACAGCTCGCCCCGGCGGTCGGGCAGCAGACACTCAGCGGGGCAGAGCCGTAACAGCTCATCGAGCAAACTTTTTTCAGGTATATCCTGAGCAAAAAAATGGCCAGTGGAAATATCGACCCAGCTAATTGCAACATTTGAATTCGTTCCGAGATTGACCGCACAGAGGAAATTATCCTCCCGTGCGTCCAAAAGGGTATCGTCGGTGAGCGTGCCGGGTGTTACAATTCGCACGATGTCACGTTTGACAACGCCTTTTGCGAGTTTGGGGTCTTCGACCTGCTCGCAGACGGCGACTTTGTAGCCGGCCTGCAGCATTTTTTTCAGATACCCTTCCACGGCGTGGTATGGGACACCGGCCAGCGGGATGGGATTGTCTGCCTTGCTCCTGCTGGTCAGGACCAGGCCGCAGACACGCGAGCAGACTTTGGCGTCGTCATAAAAGGTCTCGTAGAAATCGCCCATTCGAAAAAAGAGGATGCAGTCCGGGTATTTCTGCTTGAAGCGGACAAACTGCTTCATCGCGGGGGTCAGTTTTTCAGATTCTGCGGCCATAGAGGCAGATTATACACTAAGCGGGGCGTTTAACAACTCTGTTATGACGGAAACCGCGAGTTGTTCAGAATCGGCTTTCTCCAGCTGTTTTAAGAGGTTTTCCTGCCGGGCAGTGAAACAAACGGCGGTTTTTAAATCGAAGCCGGTAACGCCGCAGACTATCTGGATTTTTTCGAGAAGATTTTCGATTCCATCGCCGAATTTTGCACTTATTTTAACTGTGTTTGACAGGCTTTCGGGCAATTTGCCTATATCGAACTTTTCAGGTAAATCAGATTTGTTTAAGGCCGTGATAATTTTTTTTCCGGCGATTTTTTCAAGGACTGGTTCATCGAGCTGGTTGTCGGTCTGGCTGCTATCCAAAACGAGTAGAACCAGACTTGCCTTTTCCAACATTTCAATACTTTTTTGCTGAGATGCTTTTTCAATAGTACCATCGAGAGTTTCAGCAAGCCCTGCGGTGTCAATTAACTCTACGGAAAGAGGGCCGATTCGGCACCGGGCGCTGACCCAGTCGCGGGTTGTGCCTGCGATGTCGGTTACAATTGCTTTTTGTCTGCCGACGAGAAAATTTAGAAGTGTGCTTTTGCCGGTGTTCGGCGGGCCCAACAATACCACCGTGCAGCCGAAGATAATAAGCTTTGCGATTTGAGTGTCTTTGAGAATTTGCTCGGTATCAGCTTTGATTTTCTCAAGCGGAGTTTTATTATCCAACCATTGCTTTATTGTTTTGGTCAGGCCCGAATCGAGCTGATTAACAATTATTTTGGCTGCCTGAACGGTTTCGGCCTGCAGGAGGGTCAGCTTAGCTTCGAGTGCGATTGAGCTGGAGGGTTTTTCGGCAGAGAAAATTTCGGCCAGGAGCTCATCTGCGGTCAGCAGCACGGCACTATTTTTTTGCAGCAGCTGCATTATATCCGCAACGATGAGGGGATTGCCGTGGCAGTTTATGGCTAATTGGCCGGGCGCTTCGCAGCCAATAATAACCTGGTCGATGGTCTCGGAGCCGTCGCTGATTATACCAAGCAGAATTTTGCCAGGCTCAAAGATTGCCGGAGTTTTCCCTGCGGGGCTGAATATCTTTTTTATTATGGTTTCGGCTGAATCGCCGAAGACCTGGACGACAGCTATTGCGGCGGCGGCTTTGCCTGTTGTTACTGCAGCGAATGCGCTCATAAGTCAGGCGATTTTACTCCTTTTCTTTTGTATATTTACGGTATGCGAGAACGATGCCTTTTACAACGAGGTTCGGGACGTAGGAATCGATGAACTCACAATCGTCCTTTATGGTTTTGGCGGCGGAGCCGGTAATTATTGTGTGCGGCCATTTCCCAACTTTCTCAGCGTAACGCCTGATTACTTCCTGCAGCGTCGCGACAGCAGAGTAATACAATCCGCAATTTACGGCCTCAGTTGTATTTTTGCCGAAAGGCGCATTTGGCCGGGCGACTTTTATTTTCGGCAGTTGGGCGGTATTTCCTTTTAAGGCCTGTGCGCTGATTTCAAGGCCCGGGAAGATAACGCCACCGAGGAAAATACCTTTTTCATCAACAAGGTCGATTGTTACGGCAGTGCCGAAGTCGGCGACAGCTACTGCATCCTCGACCACATCGTAAGCCGCTGCGGCTGAGACAACCCTGTCGGTGCCGACCTTATCCGGCTCATCCACCCAAAGGGTCATCGGCAAGGGAATATCTTTACCTATGAGAAGTATTTTTTCGCCGAGAGTATCTTTGACTATTTGCCCGATGAGTTTTGTCCAGGCGGGCTTTACACTGCTGACAATGATTACGCCGTCGCGTTTTTTTTCTCTGGAGCTTTCGACGGTTGGGACTTTTTTCCAGGCCGAGGTGAGAGTGCTTGTAAGCTCTTTGTGTGATCGGCCTGGAATGGATTTAATAAACTGCTCCTCGTCTTTGAGGTAAAATCCGATTGTGATATTCGTATTGCCGATGTCTATTGCGATTATATTCATAACTCGTCGCTCGTGCTTCGCAGCCGGTGTCTCGATTCACCAGCTATTATATCTGTTGACCTGTGGCTGTCTTCTTTTTTATCTCTTTAATCTTTTCCAATACCAATTGGTGCAGTTCTTTCTAAATGTTATCAATTAGCCAGTAATCACCATGTTTTTCCAAGGTCGCGTCAAATTCAAAACTATCGCCGGGTTTGAACGTACGTCCCTCTATTGTAAATTCCTCTTTAAAATAAAATTCCCATCCAATTTTTGCTTCATCCTCAATCAATGTTTTGCCAAGGATTCGCACCGGTTTGTCAATATCGATAGATTCCCACATCTTCCTCATTAAAAACACTGGAGATGAGGATTTGGCATTCAGGATTTCTTTGACTTTCTCATAGTCTGCACCGCCAGACAGCATACAGGCTAAAGCGTCTTGTACGTTGCCTGTCGCTACCGCTTTGGTCCAGCTTCTTACCGTTGCTTCCGGACTGCTTCGATCGACCAAACTGGCTTCGGGAGTTTCAATTACGCTCACCGAGGGGGGTTCAGTTTGTGTTTCTATCGGTTCTGGCTTGGCCTCCCGCTTTTTCGTTATTTCTTGTGGATACTGCAGATGCCAGTCAATGCCCTCGACGCCCATCCAAAATTGCTGCCGAGGCATATACCTGAAAGGTAAAACACCTTTCAAACCTCGGCCGTCTGCCAGGCTCACCTTGTAAGAGACTGTGGGCAGACCATCCCGGCCTTTAGAAACTTCACCAAGTTCAACAGAATTGATAGGATTGTCTTTGAACGTTTTACAAACCCATCGTACCCAACTGTCAAAATGGTGGTGCACTTGGTAGTCGATGCCTTCGGGCAGAAAATGCGGCCAATCACTGCCATCATAATGGCGCTCATAATCAGCGTTTCGAATAGCATCAAACAATTGTTTTGCGGCAGTTTTAATTACCTCAGGGTGTTCAAACGCAAACTTATGCTTCGCTTCTCGGATTTCGTCTTCCCAATTATCTCCGTATTTCCAAGCATCGATGGAGCCTAACTGATTCCTCCATTTCCTGGGCCTTCCCCAACTACCTCCGCTTCCACTCATCCAGTTAATGAAGTTCTTGGCATTTGATTGTTTTATTCCGTAAGTTTCGGCCCAGCCTTTTGCGAACATCAGATTGTGACGGCGCTCAAGCTCTTTGACAAACTCATCTGTATAGAAACCGGCTATCAAAGGCGAAAAGATTTCAGTCTCCAGCGGCCCCAAATACAGGTATGCGTTAAACCCATCCCGGTAGCTACACCATACAGGTCTGTCTGGAAGAGCATCAAACGGCTGCTTTCCAAAAGGTCCTTTTTCGAGGGTAAATGCTATTGGATTATTGTCGATTGCCTCAAACGCTGAATCGAAGAGGCCCAGGCATAATCGGCCGTCCACCCTGCCCATATTCGTCATTACGCAACGATGTTGAAAGACTGCGAATACATTATTTGCCCCCAACACTTCGCGCAAATACCATCCTGACGTCTTCAGAGGATGTCCCCCATAGAATTTCAAATTGAGCCCCGTATGCCCCACTCCCACAATGAACAGCCGGTTGCGTTTCTCATTCGGATGCTCCTGAATATCACGTACAATGTTATCCGCCATATATTTGTCCCGGTCGACATCGTATTGCCGCCAGTCATCACGGCTTTTTATTTTTTCCCATGGCCTTTGCGTATCGACCAGCACAATCTTCAATTGCTTTTCCGGCTCTAAATTCTGGTTTGCTTTCCAGACAGTAACGAAGAAATCCAGCATCGGCTGGTCGGGCCAGCCCATCCACAACATATTCCGCAGCATCTTGATTACCAGCATCGTGTCGCATTTTTCCCCTGCCATAAATTTATCAATCAACGCCTGGTTGTTGGATGGCAGTTCCATATATATCGTTCCCACATTTTTGGCAAAGTCTGGGTCTGCAACCAACGATGAATTGAAAGCCCAATACCGAGGGCGGTGGTGGGTCTCTCCTATGATGACAACTTTATATTCCCTCAAAACCTCAAGTACAAATTCCTTTGGGTCTTTGCCATTTATCTTGAGGAATTCCACATACGGCCTTAAATGCTCCCTAGGGTCCTCAAATTTTTGCCTTGCAGGTTTTTTGACACGGTATCCACACATAATGTCAAATTTGCGTCGTGCTTTCTCCATGCTGCTAAACACGTCGTTACCAGCGTTTAGCCAATAGCCACCTTCGAGCTCAAAGGAGCGACAATCAATAACTGTCTTCCAATCATATGGCAGCTTGGCAAGAACATATGCAAATTTTCCATCAAATACTCGCACCTCAAGGATATTTGCGTTCAGCTGCTCGTAAACAGCCGTCTTCGAGAGCTTGTGCTTACCTTTTTTAACCGGCATTCGCTGGGCCGGATTTTTCACGCTTACTCGCTGCCAAAACTCCAGGTCGCCGCTTGCAATAAGCCGGTTTATGGTCACATATGCCGCCTCCGGGCTGGAAAAATCTTCCCTGTCAGGGAAATCACAAACTTTCTTGTTAACTTCGTAGACACGTAACAAACTACTTTCATGTTCTGACTCTGAAGCTGCAGGTGTGTTTCCAGCGATACCGAGAAACAAAATCAAAGGCATAAGAAAATAGTTTTTTAGTGAGTTCATTTTAATTACTTTCTTTTCCGACTGCTGTTTATTCGCTTGCTTTTGTTTCCTTAACCTTTTGCCACAAAGTTTCTGTTAATTCTTTTACTCCGGCACCGGTAACGGCTGAGACGAGATATATTTTTTTTCTTATCTTTTTTTTAAGCTCTTTTACTATCCTGCCGTCCGGGTCGAGGTCTATCTTATTGGCGACGATAAGCTCCTGTTTTTCAGCCAAGGTCTTGCTGTACAGCTTCAGCTCTTTGCGAATGGCCTTATAATTCTCTGCCGGTGCGGAGCCGTCCGTCGGCATTATATCAAGGATGTGGACAATAATTCGAGTTCTTTCAATATGTTTTAAGAATTCAATGCCCAAACCAGCTCCTTCGTGAGAACCTTCAATCAGGCCTGGGATGTCAGCTAAAACAAGTCGGCGAATATCGCTTAGCTCGACGATACCAAGCACCGGCTCAAGCGTAGTGAATGGATAATCAGCGATTTTCGGTCTTGCGGCTGAACAGCGGGAAATCAAAGTACTTTTGCCGGCGTTCGGCATGCCGACCAGACCAACATCGGCGATGAGCTTTAATTCGAGCTGAATATTTCTTTGCTGTCCTTCTTTGCCGGGTTCTGCGTATCCCGGGGTTTGATTCGTGGACGTGGCGAAGGCCTTATTACCTTTTCCACCTCTTCCGCCGCGACAGATGCACACCGACATTGCGACCTTGTTGAGGTCTTTCAGCAGCAGGTCCAGGTCAATATCGTAAATGAGTGTGCCCGGCGGTACAGGTATCAGCAGGTCCTGTCCATTTGCTCCGTGCCTGTTGTTTCCTGAGCCGGGCCGGCCGTTCTGAGCACGCCAGTGATGTTTGCCGGCGAAGTCTATCAAGGTATCGAGGTTTTCCACCGCCTGGAAATAGACGCTTCCGCCTCTTCCACCGTCGCCGCCGTCAGGGCCGCCTTTAGGAACGTATTTTTCCCTTCGGAAACTGACACAGCCATTTCCGCCGTCGCCGGCCTTTACCTGGATTTTTGCCTTGTCGATAAACATAATGTTCGTATTGCGTATTGTGTATATCGTATTGCGTCTTTTATATAAAAAAAAGGATGATGTGCAACCATCCTTTTATTTGTCTAAATGCTTTTTCCGATTGTCAGACGACGTGGACTTTTCGGCCCTGGAAGCGCACTCGCCCTTCCGCCGTAGCGAATAGTGTGTAGTCCCTGCCCATATCCACGTTTAAGCCCGGGAAAAATTTCGTGCCGCACTGCCGAACGAGGATTGAGCCGGCCTTTACAACCTCACCGCCGAACAGCTTTACACCTCTATACTGGGCGTTGCTGTCTCTGCCGTTTCTTGAAGAGCCTTGTCCTTTTTTATGCGCCATAGGTTACTACCTTTATTTAACGAAACTTAACTTGCTGAATCGCTTATTCTAACTACCTTATTCGGCGTTGTCCAGAAGAAATTTAAGGTTTTTTTGGCGCAAGTCCTACTATTTTACTACTATTCAGCCTGCAGTATGGCTTTGGTTTCGCCCAATGAGAGCAGGCCTTCGGTGGCCAGTTTTATTTTGCCTTCGGGGTCGATAAAAAAGCTGCAGGGGATAGCCATTATCTGGTTGTAAGGGGCCGGCATACTATCCATATCAACGGAAAAAACTGTATAGTTAATTTTGCTTTGTTCCACAAAGTCTTTGACTTTTTCGGTCGTTTCCGGCGGGAATGCGGTTATATAGGATATGGCCAGCATTACCAGCTTGTCCTCACCGATGAGGTTTCGTAAGGCAATCAGATGTGGAACCTCTACTTTGCAGGGGCCACACCAGGTTGCCCAGAAGGTAATTAAAACGGCCTTGCCCCTGTAATCGCTTAATTTGTGCTGTTTGCCATTGATATCGGTCAGGGTGAAGTCCGGCGCCTTTTGGCCGAACCAAGAGGTGTAAGCCGGCCGCCAGGTCCTTGCCGCCCTAATGATATCGTTTAAACTCGATTTGTAATCAGCGATGAGTTCTGTATCATCTGTTTTTGCCAATTCAGCGGTGTTTTCAGCGAGTGGTTCGGACAGCGGATGCTCTTGATGGAAATGTTCTGCCTGAAACTGTGGGGTGGGTGTAAAGAATGCCACCCTCCAAATTACTACTGCAACGAGCATAATTACAGAGACAGAAAGTGCCAGAATGATAATAATCCGTTCATTTTTATCAAGCATTTGTGCTTCTCCCGCAATTGCCGGCAAACAAGTCCTCTTAGAATCTTAGATTACTATACTTTAATTGTACTGTTGCATAAAGACTAAATTGACAAATTTTCGGTCTTTGAAGGCAAGCGGAAATCGTTTGACAAAACGAATTTAAAGATTAGCATAAGTCCTTTTTAGTGCAGCGGCTGTATTTACCTGATTTAAATTTATTTGTTTTTCTTCTGCCAAGCAATATTTTGGGTTTTTTGATACTTTTCGTAAAGAACAACAATGACTAATTTGTTAGAAAACTTTTTGGCCCAGGTCGAAAGTCTCAATGTTATTTTACTGATAGGTATTGCGGTTTTTTTCGGTACGGTCGGGGCAAAGATATTTCAGAGAATTCACGTTCCACAGATAGTAGGCTACGTTACTATCGGAATAATTCTGGGGCCGATATTAAAGATTATTTCTCCACAAACGGTTCAAACCCTCGAGCTGTTTAATTTGTTAGCATTGGGAATTATTGGTTTTTTAATCGGCGGCGAGCTTAAACGTGACATCTTCCTGAAATTCGGCAAACAGGTTTTCACAATTTTGCTGTTCGAGGGAGGCGTAGCTTTTTTGTTGGTAGTAGTTATTAGTTTTCTTGCCCTTAATTACTTCTACGACTGGCAAACGGCATTGGCGGCCGGGGTGATATTCGGAGCTATCTGTTCGGCAACAGACCCCGCTTCAACGGTGAATGTATTGTGGGAGTATAAAACTCGTGGGCCGCTTACGATGATGCTGACAGCCATTGTCGCCCTGGACGACGTGCTTGCACTGGTGTTATACATTACCGGTGTGAGCTTAGCAAGTTTTCTTACCGGCCATAGAGAAGTCGGTGTCCTGCCGATGATTTTTCATTCATTTTATGAAGTGATAGGTTCTTTGGGACTTGGTGCGGCGGCAGGGCTGATATTAAGATGGATTGTAGGGTGGATTGGCGACGATGAAAAAACCCTAATTTTTACACTTAGCACTATAGTGTTGACTATCGGTTTAGCGATAAGCTGGAAGTTAGATGTGATTCTGTCGTCTATGGCGTGTGGAGCCGCTTTGATAAACTTTTTGCCCAGACGAAGCCTCAAAAGTTTCGAACTTGTTCGCAAATTTTCCCCCCCTATTTACGTTTTGTTTTTCGTTTTAATAGGCGCCAGACTGAGGATTAGTTTGGCCGGTCAAATATGGTTATTAGCCGCTGTTTATATTATTGGAACCACCGTTGGGAAAACAGCGGGGTCGTTCTGGGGTTCTGTTTACTCTAAAGCTGTCCCCACAATCAGAAAATATCTGGGATTTTGTTTGTATCAGCAGGGCACTATCGCCATTGCGTTATTAATTATGGCAAGCAGCCGATTTGAAGGCCAAATTAGAGACACGATGGTGTCGGTTATAATAATAGGGGTCCTGATACTACAGCTTATAGGCCCTTTATTTGTAAAGCTCGGCGTTAAGAAGGCCAGAGAGGTAGGCCTTAATGTTACAGAAGATGACCTGATTGAAATTCATAAAGTCGCCGATGTTATGGATACAAAGGTGCCGATTATTTCAGCGGGAACATCTTTAAGTGAAGTTATCAGAATGGTGAGCAATACTGATGAGTTATACTATCCGGTTGTCGATAGTCATAACAAGCTTATCGGGACTGTGACACTGGATGGTATCAGAAGGACTTTTGCAACACAGGAACTAAACGATTGGCTGGTGGCGATGGATATTATGGAACCTGTTATTATCAAGGTGACGCCAGAGACAGCGTTGTCAGAGGCGTTTGAGAAATCAAGGCGGCTCGATATAGAACATATCCCTGTTACAACTTCGAGCGAAGATGACGGATTTGCCGGTGTTTTGAACTGCCGTGCGGTTCACAGGCAGCTTTCCGCAGAGGTATTGTCACGGCAGCAAAAAGCCGATAATATAGCAAGCGGCTAAGTGTAATTGGTTTGAAATTTTGAAGTTAGGGCTACTATGATTTATCCGCTTGCTAATACGGGAATCGAGCCTTTTGGCTATTTGAATTTGGCCTTGCTGTTCGGGCTGGTTATTTTGGGTGGTGCTTTCGGCGCACGTCTTTTTCAGAAGCTCCATATTCCGCAGGTAGTTGGCTGTATTATAGTCGGGATAATTCTGGGTGATGTTCTTAAAGTGATAACCCCTGAAAAAATTGACAAACTTAGACCCTTTACAATGTTTGCATTGGGTATCATAGGATTCATGATCGGCAGCGAGCTTCGGGGCGATGTCTTTAAAAAGTACGGGAAACAATTTTTTACCATTCTCTTCTCCCAAGGCATAGGGGCTTTTTTACTGGTAGCAGTTAGTATTCCGATAGTAATGTGGTTCGTTACAGGTAATCTGCCTGCTTCGATTGCGATGGGGCTTATACTCGGCGCTATTGCCTCGGCCACTGCACCTGCGGCGACGGCAAATGTGTTATGGGAATATAAAACAAGAGGACCTTTAACAGCAACTGTGCTGGCCATTGTGGCTCTCGATGATGCTCTGGCGCTTCTACTTTATCGGGGAGCTGCAACAGCAGCGAAGGCACTTATGGGCACAGGCCATGGCTCTGTTTTGAGCACTACTCTTATATTGCTGGGCGAAATTATCGGGGCAATAGGGCTGGGGGGTTTGGCCGGAGTATTACTATACTTTTTATTAAAGTTTGTAAAAGCCGAGGATAAAATCCTAGAATTTGCTCTGGCGTCACTTTTACTCGTTGTCGGCGTTTCAATGATACCGGGAATTGACCCGATTTTGCCTGCTATGGTGCTGGGTATAACAATTGCTAATTTGATGCCGCGCCAAAGTCACGGTATGTTCAGACTTGTCGAGAAATTTTCTCCACCTATTTACATTTCTTTTTTTGTACTGGCCGGGGCACATATGGAGTTTGGCAGATTAAGCTTCTGGATGGTTATTATGATAGCAGTATATACGCTCTTTAGAGCGGCAGGCAAGATGACTGGTTCATGGTTCGGCGCCAGATTTTCATCCGCTCCGTCTACGGTTCGTAGATACCTTGGTCTTTGTCTGCTACCTCAGGCTGGTGTGGCCATTGGCCTTGCTATACTGGCCAGCCGGCAATTTACTTCGGACCTTGGTCATACTATTATTATGGTAGTTATGACCGCAACATTTTTGATGGAGATACTTGGGCCTATGTTAGTCAAGGTAGGTGTTGAAAAAGCCGGAGAAGTAGGAATGAATGTTACTGAAGAAGACCTGATAAAGATGTATAAAGTTGCCGACGTTATGGATACCGAGCCGGCACGTATTGTGCAGGATTTGCCATTGCAGCAAATCCTTGAAGTATTCAGCTCAACTGAAAGTGTATATTATCCCGTTATCGACGGCCAATCCAGACTCACAGGGATAATTACAATCCCCGATGTCAAGGAGATGTTCGCTAACAGAAATGTTGCCGGATGGCTGCTGGCCTGTGATGTCGCTGAGCCGGTACATGACAAGACAACACCAGATAGGCCGCTTGAAGAAGCTATAGAGCAGATGAAACTCTATAATTTGGAAAATATGCCGGTCGTGACCGGCAGCGGCAATGATACCCTCGTCGGTGTTCTGGACTACCGGAAAGCGATTCGCAAAATAAGTGCTGAAGTTCTGCACAGACGTCAAATGGCGGACGAAATGGTTCTGGCAGCCGATTAGCGGATAGCAGTTGACAATTTGCAATTGACAATTTATGGTGGAACATTGAAGCGGTTTTTCTTTTCGAAGAAAAAAAGACTTGTCAGTAATAACCAAATTGAAGCTGTATTGGCTCGCAATGTGCGGGTTGCCAATGGATTACTCGTGTTATATGTAGCAGAAAATGATTGTGGTTACCCCCGGTTGGGCGTTTCTGTCGGCAAATCCTGCGGCGGTGCCGTCCAGCGTAACCGATTAAAACGGCTGCTGAGAGAGGTCTTTCGACAAAATCAAGACAATATACCGCCCAGTTTTGATTATTTGTTAATGATTTCCCCACAATTGTCGAAAAAACTAAATAAACCGATAAACTCAAAAGAGGTTATGAGACAAGTGGAATTTGAGCAGATAAAAGCTTCTTTTCTCGCTCTGGCAGCGGCCGCAGTCGGGAAAGTTGGATAATCTGTCGTTTTCGCCGGAGCAGAGGTATTAAAAGTGTAAAATTTTGTATGAGGATAAGCTTTGAGTCAGAAAAGCAAATTAACATCAGTCGGGGCCGCTGCAAAAAAAGCTGGCATTTCCAGACAATCTCTGCAATATTACCTGATGGTCGGTTTGCTTGAGCCTTCAGAGATTACGCCGACCGGCAGACGGCTGTTTGATGAAAAAACAATAGAGCGAATTAAACTGATAAGAAAACTCAACGACAGCGGCTATCCTCTGCGTGCCATAAGAGAATTGTTTCTGGAAGGCCGAACCGATTTGAAAGGGAGCAAAAAGTGAGTGATTTTGAAACCGCACAGAAAAAACGCAATGTTATCGTAGGCGTTTTTGTGGTAGCAGCTATTTGCGCGATTATATGGCTTATATTCATGTTCAACGATTTTCCCACAGCTATCAGCAAACTCCGTTCGTTTCAAGTGTTCGTTCAGTTCCCAACGGCGCCGGGAGTGCTGAAGGACACTCCCGTTAACTTTTGCGGCTACCCAATCGGCAGCGTAACAAAAGTTATGCCTCCGCAGATACGTAAGGATTTGAATACCGGCTTAGAATATCATCAAACGATGGTTATTCTTAGTATTAATAAAAAATATATCAATATACCCTCCAACGTTGAAGTGAAATTGATGACACGCGGGTTGGGTAGTAGTTATATCGAACTTTCAATTGACCCTAGCCTGCCTCTTACACAACTTGACCCAAACCGGCCGGAAACAAAATTCCTTGTCGACAAAATGCTGCTGCAGGGCTCGACAGGCATGACCAGTGAGTTTTTCCCGGAAGAGAGCCAGAAAAAACTGGAACAAATGGTTAACAGCCTTAGCGATTTTATAAATAACGCCAATGAAATTTTTGGTGACACGGCAAATAAAGAAAATATTAAAACAACCCTGGCTAATCTTTCCCGCCTGTCAGAAAAAGCTATACATACGCTGGACGAACTTCAAAAATTCCTTGCTGCTGGTGTTAATACAAGCGAGGAAGTAAGTAAAACAGCGGCGGAATTGCGGCTGATTTTAGAAAAGATAAACAACGGCCAGGGCACTGCTGCCGAATTCATAAATGATGCGCGGTTGTACGAAAATCTACTTGAAAATACCCAGGAGATGGATGTCCTGCTACAGGAGTTTAAAAAGCTTGTAGCTGAATATCGTAAAAATGGAATTAAGGTTAAGCTGAAGTAATAATATTTTTACTATTCAGTTCCAGTATTCTCTAAATAGTCCTGTTACTCCTGCACTTAAACTAACACCAAAGTACCAAGGTTTTCAGTCTTGTTGCTATAAATGATTAAAAGGTTCGAAAAAGAAACTCGAATATTTCTTTCGAGGTTTGCTTAATTATAATAGAATTATCTAAATAATCTGCATAGGCGATTCCAAAAGGATTGAAGTTGTCAAATGTACGCCACAAGACCTTCGACGTCCCTGCATAACAAACTGGGCGTTGAAATTACCCGCCCAAATTGTACAGCAATTCGCAGAGCATTCGGACATCTCAACAACTAGAAAATACTATACAGCTGTACAATCTGATGAAATGGTTCTTGTAAACAAGTTTTGAACAGCATTTTCGTCTGGCGACTGACACCAAAATTACACTTTTTGTTGTTTTCACCGATTTATTATACCAAAACGATTGACAGTATACGTAGCAAGTTCTTATTCTATCATCACCTAAGAAATTATGGCGCCCGTAGCTCAGTAGGATAGAGCGTCGGTTTCCTAAACCGAAGGTCACAGGTTCGAATCCTGTCGGGCGTATTATCGAAATCCTTCAAGACAGTAAATGGCAACAGCAGCCAAAATACGCCTATGTTTGTCGAAAATAAGAAACTTACAACAGAGAAAGTTACTGAACACTTAGTATCAAACAGACCTGCCAAAGTGCCAAAGGTGGATACCGTTATTCCTGCATATAAAAGAACTGCACACAACTGAAAAGATTCCTGTAATTGATAAAGTTCTTGTTGTCGGAAAAAGCGTCAAAAAAATCGCAAAGTAAAACTGGAACTTTACAACCGGGGTCGGTTCTTGTATATATGGAGCAGGTGGTGCATTTTTGTTCCGTCAGGTAGGATACTTTTATTTCATTGTTGACGTCTTGGTGAACACTGGTTCAGAATGAATGTACAGTGTTGTTGGCCAAGCGGTGGCGACAAGAAGACATGTAGATGGAGGACAAAAATGAAAATTAGAATTCTAAACACCTTGGTCATAATTCTTTGTATGGCAACGGCTGTACTCAGGGCGCCTACTGATACAAACAATGCCGGCGCCCTGCCCATAACAGATGTCAATAACTTGCTGAGCAAGCTCGACAAAGGCTTTATCAGGGACGGAAAGCTCGACCTCGATGCGGTTATCGACTACATCGAGGATATGTATCGCTCCAGGAGCAGTATATCACAGATGACCTTGATTGTCACCAAGCCCAGACAAACCAGGGAGATGTCAATGAAGGTCTGGACTAGTGGTAAGGAAAAAGCCCTGATAGTCATCGAGTCACCGGCAAGAGAAAAAGGGACAGCCACGCTGAAGGTCGAAAAGAACCTGTGGAACTATCTGCCGAGAATCAAACGCACCATACGGATTCCCCCTTCGATGATGTTGACCTCGTGGATGGGCAGCGACTTCACAAATGATGACCTCGTGCGCGAAGCCTCCTATACCGTGGATTATACATACAAACTTATAGGTTGGTCGAACAATCCCGAAGGATGGCTCATCAACTTCGAGGCCAAACCCGACGTCGTCGGGCTGTGGAAACGGTGGGAATTGTTCGTATCACAGAACGGCAGGATTCCACTTGTTGCCAGATACTACGACAGGAAAGACAGATTATCGCGGACAATGCGATGGAGCGACGTGCGCGAGTTTGACGGCAGGCAGCTGCCCGCCAGGATGGAAATTATCCCCGAAGACAAACAGGGCCATAAAACCGAGCTGGTCTACGAGAAAATCAGTTTTGACGTTGATGTACCTGAAAGCACGTTCAGCCTCTCGAGCCTGGAACAGAAAAGGTAAAACAAACCGATGCAGGCAGCTACCATACAAATAGCCTGGCGAAACCTCGGACGCAACACTCGGCGGACCGCATTAGCGATGCTTGCAATTGCAGTCGGACAGTTCGCACTGTTGGCGGCTGACAGCCTGATGCGGGGCTACGCCGACAACATCCGCCTGGCCATAACAGGCCCGATGATAGGCCACGTTCAGGCACACGCCGCCGGATGGAGACAGCAGCGCGCAATTGACCTTGTCATTGAAGACGCAGAAAATATTATCTCAAAGATACAAGCCGACCCGGATGTAATGAGCGCGGCCGCGAGGATATATGCGCCGGTCTTGTTCGCACCCGAACAGGATGCGTTCATCGCGATGGTAGTCGGCCTGCAGACTGATATTGAATCGCAGCCGTGGGGACTTCTTTCAGGAATGACCGAGCCTCTGCGAAAGGGAAATGTCCTGATTGGATATCAGCTTGCACGGAAAACCGGTGCTAAAATCGGCCAGCAGATAGCTGTCGTCGGCGAGGCGGTTGACGGCTCTTTAGCCAATGATTTGTATACTATTCAGGACATCATCAAATGCCCTGTTGATATCGTCAATCAGTCCGGCGTCGTTATGTCACTTAATGACGCCCAGCGGCTTCTATGTATGCCCGACGCCGCGCACGAGATAGTGGTGCGGGCGAAGCAATCCGGCCAGGTAAAGCAACTGGCCGATAAGCTTCAAAAAATGAAAGGATTGACCGGGGCCGAGGTGCTCCCCTGGCAGCAGCTGGTCCCGGCTTTGGTGGCCATTCTGAATACGTCAGATTGGGTCGGCTATTTTGTCGTAGTTATTGTGTGTATCGCCGCATTGGCGGGGATAGCAAACACGCTCGTGATGTCAACATTCGAGCGAATGCACGAATTTGGAATGCTGCTCGCACTCGGCTCGCATCCGGGACGAATAGTCAGAATGATTGTATACGAGGCCGTCCTCACCGCTCTGCTTGGTATCGCCTCAGGAACGCTCCTTGGTTATCTGTTCGTCTGGGCGGCATCCGGCACGGGGATTGATATGGCCAGTTGGGGAGGAAGCGGTGGTGAAGTCGCGGACATGGCCTACAAAGGACTGAACCTGCCGCTGCATATCTACCCGCGATTAGAGCTATCCGACACACTGCTGGGCCTGGTTGCGATAATGGCAACTTCCCTTGTAGGCTCTGTTTGGCCGGCCTGGCTCGCAGGAAGACTCGAACCTATGGAGGCTATGCGCGCGTGATGCTTTCCGTATCCGGTAAATATGCAATGCGAAGTCTGCTGCGTCACGGGCGACGGACGCTTCTGTCGGTTGTCGGAATCGGAGTCGGTTGCGGCCTCTGTCTCTTTATGATTGCCTTTGTTCGCGGCGAAAGCAAAATGATGCTCAGAGCCGCCGCCGAGAGTGGTGCAGGCCATTTTCGGGTTGTGCCATCCGGATGGAATCAGACGCAGGAAAATGATTTAAGGCTTGCTGATTGGAAGCAGGTTCGCAAACTCGTTGCATCTATGGATGAAGTCGAAGTCGTCACACCTCACGCACGAAAGGAAGCTCTTCTGGGTTTCGGAACGCGCGTCGCCGGCGTAGAAATGGTAGGCGTCGACCCGAATACAGAACAGGCCTATAACCGCCTGGTAAGAAATGTCGTCGAGGGACATTTTCTTGACGGCAGCAAGGGAACAACCGTCATTGGTAAAACGATTGCCACTCGGCTCAGAGTTGATGTTGATGACCAGTTAATGGTCACCGCTGCCGGCGCAGGCGGCGAAATAGTCGGTGCAATGCTCAGAATTGTCGGCATCGTTGATACCGGAAGCAGTGATTTAGACGCGACCATCTGCCAGGTAAACCTGCGAGAAGTCGAGCAGATAACTCATTTACCCGGTGCGGGGGACCTTACTATACTTGTGAAAAACGCAAAGAAGTTGAAGTTAATAGTCAACTCACTTGGTGAGAAACTTGGTTCCGATTACTCGGTTATAACGTGGGAGCAGCTAATGCCGGAGTTGGCCTCAGGCGTCAAGGTGGATGAAACCTGGACAAGGCTGACGGTCAGCATCATTATGATTGTGGTGTTCCTGGGCATCGCCAGTGCACAGCTTACTGCGGTATTGGAAAGACGCAGGGAATTTGCAGTATTAAGCGCGGTCGGAATGAAGGGCTCGCGTCTCGTGCGGATAATGGTTTATGAAGGACTGGTCCTCGGCCTTGCCGGAGCGGTAGTTGGTTTGGCGTTAGCAGTGCCGAGCGCCTACTGGATTGCAACAAAGGGAATCGACTTCACCAAAATGTATGGTACCGAAGATATGTCCGTTTCGAATATATTGATTGACCCAGTGTTCCTGGGCGATTTTGGGTGGTGGCTTGTGCCGTTGGCTTTTGCCCTCGCATTGACAGCCACGATACTTAGTTCTCTGTACCCTGCGTGGTATGCTGCAGGGACCGATCCTGCTGCAGCACTTAGAGTTGAGCACTGATTGGAGATTTGAATAATGGTGACAAATGCATTAGTCAGCGCGAAAGAAGTCGTTAAGACATATCAGACTGCCAAGATAGAAGTCAAGGCGCTTCGCGGCCTGACACTTGATATCAACAAGACAGATTTTATGGCCATAGTTGGACCGAGCGGAAGCGGCAAAACAACATTTCTCAACCTCGTCGGCGCGCTTGACACCGTAACAGATGGCAGTTTGACCGTGCTCGGCCGGAGCATCTCCGCTATGAGCAAGAGACATCGCGCGGATTTGCGCCTGCACAGGCTCGGTTTTGTCTTTCAGGCCTACAACCTCGTGCCCGTATTAACTGCGCAGGAAAACGTGGAATTCGTACTTGAGCTGCAGGGCGTCGGCGACAACCGCTTCAACAAGGCAAGAGAAGTCCTCGACAAGCTTGGTCTCGCCGAGTTTGCGAACCGTCGGCCTAACGAGCTGTCAGGCGGCCAGCAGCAGCGTGTCGCCGTCGCACGTGCCGTGGCATCTAATCCGAAGCTCGTATTGGCCGACGAGCCAACTGCGAACCTCGACGGCGAAAACGCCGAAGTGCTCCTGCAAATGATGCAGGACCTAAATGAGAACCAGGATATCACATTTGTCTTTTCAACGCATGACCCACGCGTGGTCGCACATGCCAGGCGCGTGGTAACAATGGTAGATGGAAAAATCTCAAAAGATGAAACAAAGGACTGACAAATCACTCACCATAAGAAAGTGAAATGATGCACCATCGATACAGAGTTACAGGATTCGCAGTACTCTTGCTTCTCCTGACCTTTGCGCGCGTTTTTGCCATAGACCTGTGGTCAAATGCCGATGGTGACAAAACCGTCGGCCTGGACATAGCAGGCAAATGGGGCTCGCTTCTCTCACACAATCCCGACGACCCCGTCTTGTTTGCCGAACGCGACAGCATCACCGAGTTTTTTCGTTTGCGCTTCGGGCTTAATGGCCGCTGCGAAGATTGGCTCAACTGGGAATTTGCATACGAGCAGAGGGCACGGTGGCTCTCTGAGGGGGCCGGTACAGGCGCAGGTATCCTGCCTTCCGAGGCGGATGCACCTTACCGAATCCGGCAGCTCGATTGGCAGGTAATTAACCACGGCGAAAGATTCATTTGGCGCCACGAGATAGATAGGGCATTCGTATCGTTCCATCGGCAATGGGGCAACGTTACACTCGGCAGGCAGGCTGTAGGATTAGGCAGAGGCAGGCTCTTTAGTGCCGTGGACATCTTCTCTCCATTCTCTCCACTGGAGGTCGACCGCGAATGGAGACAGGGCATTGATGCCGCCAGGGTCGAATATAAGCTTTCGGATACCAGTTCAGCCGAAGTAATTGCCGCTCTCGGCCGGACCTGGGACAAGTCCGCCCTTATTGCAAGGGCGCGTGGTTACTTCGGCAATATCGACGCCGAGTTCATATTCGGCAAGCGCGCCGAAGACCTGATGGTCGCCGGCGTCGTATCAGCCGCCATAATGGAAGCCGAGATGCACTGCGAACTCGCTTTCTACAACACCCCTGAAGCCCAGCCCGACGGAGGAATATTCAACAACGACCACGAGGTAATCAAGGCCGTATTCGGAGGTTCCTATGTCTTCGATGTAGGCAACGGCCTGACGTTCCTTGCTGAGTATCATTATTCCGGCTTCGGCCTCAAAGATATTGACCAGGCAACAGACAGGCTTGCCGAGTCGGCTTTTGCAGAAAGAGTCATTCGTGGTGACACACAAACATTAGGCAGAGAAGCCTTCGCCTATCAGTTGAGTTATCCGTTCAATATCTCGCTTAATGGTGCTTTTCTCGTCCTTCACAGCCCGCAGGACGGCTCAGCAGTTCTCTCTCCTTCACTTGTTTGGGACCTCTCGAAAAGCACATCACTGCTCGGCAGCATCTTCATCCCGTACGGCGACCAGCCCGACGACGGCAGGGTTAAAAGCGAGTATGGCGGCACCCCGCTAAGCTTCTTCCTGCAGTTACGAATGTATTATTAAGCCCTTGACGTACCGCAATAACACCAGCTAATCTCGCAGGATTCGCCTTCGCAATTGCCACTGCCATGCCGCGGAAGTCTATAGTAATGGTCAGGAACAATTATTTACTGAAGTGGAAAGAATTTTTCCAATAAAATCGGAACAACTCTTGACAAATAGGAGTAATTACTATTTAGTATTATATATGATTAAGGTAAACAGGGCCGGCAGAGTTCAGCAATGTAATTAACGCAGAACAAAAGCGGCAGCTTGTATATGAGAGGTTATTGTATGCCGAGCAAAAGTGACCGTAAAAATAGCGGACCGAAGGAAAAGATAGATGCCTTCCATATCAACTGTCGCAAGGTAGGACTTAGGATTACGCCACAGCGGACGGCAATTTATAAGACGCTGCTTGAATCGAGTGAACACCCTTCAGTAGAGATGGTTTTTCGCAAAGTAAGAGAGGTTTTCCCCTGTATATCACTGGATACGGTGAACAGGACGTTGCTGACTTTAAGCGAGATGGATGCTGCATCTGTTGTTGAGGGTTCTGGTAATGCCAAGAGGTTTGATGGAAACCTGGACAGTCATCAGCATTTTAAGTGTATAAAGTGCGAAAGAATTATTGACTTTTATCACAAGCCATTTGACAATATATCCGTTCCTAAAAGCCTCGGTAGAAAGCTGATTATATTGAGAAAAACGGTATATTTTGAAGGCATCTGTGATTTATGTGCCAAAAAAAGCAAAGGTTATCAAGGTCTTGGCTTTTCGAGCCTGAGGAAAAACAGCTTAGGTGTTCGATCGAGACATTAAAGGATATATAAAAAACCATCAAATTATATAAAGGAGGTTAAAATGCCTGAATTCGGAAGTCCATTTTCCGGCCTGGCAAAAGAGCGGAAAGTTACACATCAAGAGTTGATTCGCGCAATAAGATTTATGATTGCCGCAGAATACGAAGCCATCCAATTATACATGCAGCTTGCTGAATCGACAGATAACAAACTTGCACAAGAGGTGCTTAAGGATATAGCTGATGAAGAGCGCGTCCACGCAGGGGAGTTCTTAAGACTTTTGAAAGAGCTTGCACCTGATGAAGAAAAATTTTACGCTGAGGGATACAAAGAAGTAGAAGAAGAAATAGAGAAATTGAATAAATAAAATAATTTAACTACAGTTTTTGAAAAGAATAGAGAAAGTTTAAATGTTATTTACATAAATGGAGGTTGTCTATGGAGCTTAAAGGAAGTCAGACCGAAAAGAATCTATTGACTGCGTTCGCAGGTGAGTCTCAGGCGAGAAACCGTTATACGTATTTTGCCAGCCAGGCCAGGAAGGAAGGTTATATGCAGATATCGGCCATCTTCGAAGAGACAGCCAACCAGGAAAAAGAACACGCTAAGCGAGAGTTCAAGTTTTTGAAAGGTGGCGAAGCGGAAATCAACGCAGCATTTCCCGCTGGTGTTATCGGCAGTACGCTCGAAAATTTAAAAGCCGCGGCAGCCGGTGAACATTACGAAAATACAGAAATGTATCCGGACTTCGCTAAAATCGCCGACAAAGAAGGGTTCGGCGAAATCGCAGAGGTATTCAGGAATATCGCAATTGCTGAGAAACGCCACGAGGATAGATACGTTGCACTGGCGAAGAATATAATCGAGGGGCGTGTCTTCAAACGAGACAAGCCTGTAAGATGGGTCTGCAGAAACTGCGGCTATGTCCATGAAGGCACAGAACCTCCCGACGTTTGTCCTTCCTGTGCACATCCGCAGACGCATTTTGAACTGGAAGCGGTCAACTATTAATTTACATCAGTTTTTTAGTAAAGATAATAGATGCTATTTCGAATGGATGCAAGATTCTCGATAGCTGCGTGCAGTTTGCATACTATCGTAGTCACAATGCTGCTTACGAGTTGCAAGGAGAATGTTATGGAAGAGCAAAAACGGATAGTAACAATGAAAGGCAATCCGCTGACTTTAATGGGTAACGAAGTAAAAGTCGGCCAGCCGGCACTGGAGTTCGAGTTAATTGCCAACGATATGTCCTCTGTCAAGCTATCGTCTTTTAAGGGCAAGGTGTGTATCATCTGCTCGGTGCCGTCACTTGACACATCGGTTTGCGATACGGAGACCCGCAGGTTCAACGAAGAGGCAGGCAAGCTCGGCAGCGACGTTGTGGTGCTGACGATTAGTATGGACCTGCCATTTGCACAGAAACGATGGTGCGGTGCCTCTGGTGTAAAAAATGTTCAAACTCTCTCAGACTATCGTGAGGCATCGTTCGGCAAGGCGTATGGAGTATTGATTAAGGAGTTGCGACTGCTGGCAAGGGCGGTGTTTGTCGTGGACAAAGACGGCATCATCAGGTATATACAAATAGTAAATGAACTGACCAATGAGCCGGATTATGGGGCGGCGCTGGAGGCGGTAAAAGGATTAGAGAAATGATTCAGCTAAGACGAAACATCTATGCAGTCGGGGCAATCGACTGGGACAGAAGATTATTTGACGAGCTGATACCTTTGCCGGATGGAACGAGCTACAACGCCTACTTGATAAAGGGCAGCGAAAAAACAGCACTTCTGGATACCGTTGACCCAACGAAAACCAGTGTACTAATGGATAATCTGGTAAAAACCGGGATTGCTAAAATAGATTACCTTGTTGCCCATCATGCCGAGCAGGACCACTCCGGAGGCATACCTGATATATTGATGCTTTATCCCGATGCGAAGGTGGTAACAAATCCCAAGTGCAAGAGTATGCTCATTGATTTACTGCAAATCAGTGAAGACAAATTTATCACTGTGGGCGACGGCCAAACCATTTCTCTGGGTGACAAGACCCTGCAGTTTATTTATATCCCATGGGTGCACTGGCCGGAGACAATGGGTACTTACCTGAAGGAAGACAAGATATTTTTCCCCTGTGATTTTTTCGGATCACATCTTGCGACCAGCAGTTTATTCGTCGAAGACAAAGCCCTCGTATATGAAGCCGCCAAACGCTATTATGCCGAGATAATGATGCCTTTCAGAACAGCTATAAAAAACAACCTCGAAAAGATAAAGGACCTTGAAATAGATATGGTCGCTCCAAGTCATGGCCCTGTTTATGATAAGCCGCAGTTTATTATCGACGCTTATAAAGACTGGGTCAGCGACGATGTTAAAAACGAAGTGGTGCTGCCGTATATATCAATGCACGACAGCACAAGAAAAATGGTCGAGCATTTTGTGGACGCCCTGACTGAAAAAGGAATCACAGTTAGACAATTCGACCTTACTGTAACTGATATTGGCAAGCTGGCAATGGCGATTGTCGATGCAGCCACAATTGTGCTTGGCTCTCCAACGGTCCTGACGGCAGCGCACCCCAAAGTCGCATACGTTGCAATTTTGGCAAACGCGCTTAAGCCGAAGACAAAGTTTGCTTCAATTATCGGTTCCTACGGCTGGGGCGGCAAGATGGTCGAACAACTTACGGGGCTGATTCCAAATCTCAAGGTAGAAATTATTGAACCGGTGATAGCAAAGGGTTATCCTAAAGATGATGATTTTGTAGCACTTGAAAACCTTGCTGATAAAATACTGACAAAACACAAAGAACTCGGAATCGTTTAACCTCAATTTATATTAAGGGGAAATATTATGGCAAAAAAACTTGAAATTTATAAATGTTCGGTATGCGGCAACATCGTAGAGGTCCTTCACGGTGGAGCGGGCGAACTGGTCTGCTGCGGCCAGCCGATGGAAAACCTTACTGCGAAGACCGCCGACGAGGGTAAAGAAAAGCATGTGCCCGTAATCGAGAAAATTGACGGCGGCTATAAGGTGAAGATTGGAAGTGTCCCTCATCCTATGGAAGAGAAACACCATATCGAGTGGATTGAACTGCTTGCAGACGGCAAAGCATACAGGCAGTTCCTTGAGGCTGGAATGGCACCTGAGGCTGTGTTTAATGTTAAGGCTGATTCCGTCAGCGCACGTGAACACTGCAATGTTCACGGCTTGTGGAAAGGATAAGAAATGATAAGCAAAAAAATGGAAGAGGCCTTAAACGAACAGGTGAACGCGGAGATGTATTCGGCATATTTGTACCTGTCTATGGAATCGTTCTTCAAATCGCTGAATTTGAGCGGTTTCGCTAACTGGATGAGAGTACAAACGCAGGAAGAGATAATGCACGCTATGAAGATTTATGACTTCATAAATGAACGTGGCGGCAGGGTAACATTGAAGGCCATAGAGGGACCGCCGACAAAATGGGAATCACCGCTGGTTGTTTTCGAGGCGGTTTACGCACACGAACAGAAAGTTACGGGTCTAATTAACGAACTGGTGAATCTGGCTATAGAAGAGAAAGACCATGCGACGAATGCATTTTTGCAATGGTTTGTTAATGAGCAGGTCGAAGAAGAATCATCTGCCGATGAAAAGGTGCAAAAACTGAAAATGATGGAAAATGCGCCAGGCGGAATGTTTATGCTCGACCGTGAATTAGGACAGCGGGTCTTTACACCGCCAGCAACAGCAGGAGAATAAAAATGGGTATTACATTTAATGCAGATGAAATCTTCAAAATGGCAGAAGATATCGAAAGAGATGGTGCTAAGTTTTACCGCAAAGCGGCAACAAATACTAAAGATGAAAAAACAAAGCAAATGCTGCTCAATTTGGCTGATATGGAAGACAAGCATCTAAAAACCTTTGAGGCAATGAGAAAAGAACTCAGTGCCAGAGAAAAGGAGCAGATGGTTTTTGACCCTAATAATGAAGCGGCAATGTACCTGCAAACAATGGCTGAAGGACATGGTTGGGAAGGTAAAAAAAGTCTGACGGAAACCCTGACCGGCAATGAGAAAATTGAAGACATCCTTAAGATAGCCATCAATGCTGAAAATAATTCGGTTATCTTTTATTCCGGCCTAAAGGAGTTAGTCCCGCCCAAAGCGGGAAAAGACAAAGTCGAGGCCATCATAAAAGAAGAGCTTGGTCACATTGCTGTCTTGAATCAGCAGCTCGCGCTTTTGAAGTAAGTTGAAAAATGTTACTCGGCTGGATTGCAGGCAGTCAAGCCGCCTGAGGAGAAGCAAGTGTTGGATTTAGAGTCGCTTTTCAAGCTAAATTACGGTATGTGTATAGTCAGCTCGAAAAAAGGAGACAAATTCAACGGCTGCATTGTAAATACCGTCTTTCAGATAACACCCGAACCGCCAATGGTCGCTGCCAGCATAAACAGACAGTGTTTAACCCACGAGTATATTACCGACAGCAAAGTGTTTACCGTCTCTATTCTCTCGCAAGAAGCGCCGATTCCTTTTATCGGCGGCTTTGGATTCAGGTCCGGCAGAGATGCAAATAAATTCGAACGGGTAAGTTACAAAATAGGTCAGACCGGCGTGCCGATAATTTTGGATAATACCGCAGCTTTTCTCGAAGCTGAAGTTACCGAAAGCATTGACGTTATGACCCATACGTTATTTGTTGCAAAAATTGTGACCTGCGAAACGCTCGATGAAAACGCAGAACCAATGACATACAATTATTATCGCGATATAAAACACGGCAGGACACCCAAAACCGCTGCAACATACGTTAAAGTAAAACCAAAAGTGAAGCTAAAAGAAGGAGGAAAAAATATGAAGAAGTACAAATGTCTTGTATGCGGATATGTGTACGACCCGGCTGTAGGCGACCCTGATAATGGCGTGAAAGCCGGTACTGCTTTTGAAGATTTGCCGAAAGACTGGGTCTGTCCGGAGTGTGGTGCCGGAAAAGACGAGTTTGAACCTCTTGAAGATTAAGTCATCTGCTGCTGAAAACACAGGTTCCGCACCGGATTCTTCAACATGTAAGAGGCAGTTACTATGGAAAAAATTCAGCCATCTTTAAGCCCACAGGATATCGTCTGTGTCGAAGCAACAGCTCCGTCGAATGCTATGGTCGTCTTTGGTGCTTCCGGCGACCTGACTCACAGAAAACTGCTTGTAAGTATCTTCCTAATTTTTACACAGGATTTGCTTGATGAAAGGTTTTACCTGTTAGGCTGTGGGCGGAAAAAACTCACGGATGAAGAATTTCGAAAAATTGCACAGCAGGCAATACGGGGAAATGCCAGCAATGTATCAGCCAAAGATTTGAATACCTTTTCAGAAAAGCTCTACTATGTGGATGGCGATTACGATGATGCTACGTTTTATGAGAGTATCAAAGCTAAACTCACCCAGTTGGATAAGAAACACAAGATTGACGGCTGTCATATCTTTTACCTCGCTGTTCCGCCGTTTCTCTACAGCCCTATAGTGGAAAACCTGGGCCGCTCGGCCTTATCCTGTATTGATGGGTCTGATTCGAAGCAGCGGATTAGGTTAGTTGTTGAAAAGCCTTTCGGAAGGGATTTGCAAAGTGCAGCCGAGCTGAACGATAAAATTAGCCGTTGCTTTGATGAGTCACAGATATATCGAATAGACCATTATCTGGGCAAAGAAACTGTTCAGAACATTTTGATGTTTCGTTTTGCAAATGCCATTTTTGAACCTGTATGGAACCGTAATTATATCGATCATATTCAGATTACTATGGCTGAGTCGATGGGAATTGAGCATCGCGGCGGCTATTATGATAAGGCCGGTGCGCTTCGGGATATATTTCAAAATCATATGCTTCAAATACTTGCTTTGGTAGCAATGGAACCGCCAGCATCATTCGAAGCAGATGCTATACGCGATGAAAAAGTTAAACTCTTACGATCTATTCGTCCCTTTGACTTGAATCAGTTGGATAGTTTGATTGTTCGCGGCCAGTATGGCCATGGGACCATAGACGGAAAGCAAGCTGTTGGATATCGAGATGAACCGGGCGTAGAGCCGCAGTCTAAAACTGAAACTCTCGTTGCTGCAAAGTTATTTATGGATAACTGGCGGTGGAAAGGAGTTCCTTTTTATCTGCGGACCGGTAAAAGGCTCGCTCATAAAGATACTGAAATTGCTATCACTTTCAAACAGGTACCTCATTCGATGTTTATTTCAGCCGGCCTTGAGGATATGCCTGCAAATGTTCTTGTCCTTCAGATACAGCCTGAAGAAGGAATTTCACTGAGCTTTCAGGCCAAGCGGCCAGGCTCGAAAATATGTATGAGTACCCTCAATATGAACTTTAATTACAAAAGCATCTTTCTTGTTGATATGCCTGAGGCATATCAAAGATTGCTGCTTGACTGTATGATTGGAGACCAGACACTATTCACAAGATTCGACAGCGTAGAGGTTGCCTGGCAGTTATTAGTGCCTGTACTGCAAAACTGGGAAAATAACACCTCAGCCCCGCACGAATATCCTGCAGGCAGTGAAAGCTTTCTACAAGCCGATAAACTTATTGAATCTGACGGCCGAAAGTGGCGAAAACTCGCAGAAATTTAATCATTTTACTATCGAAGGGTAAAAATATGAACATTTTTGACTTTGCTATGGAGAAAGAAAAATTCAGCGAAGATTACTATCGGCAGCTGGCTGTAAAATCGAACAATAAAGGCCTCGAGACGATATTTAATATGTTAGCTGATGAAGAGGCAAAACATTATAAAATTGTTTTAGATATGAAAAAAGATATTGCTCCTGATTTGGCTGAGACGACTGTTCTGTCAGGCGCCAGGAACATTTTTGAAAAAATGCGCGAATCCGCTCAGAACTTCAATCTCAATATCAGCCAAACCGAACTTTATAAGAAAGCCCTCAATATCGAGCAACAAAGCCGGGATTTTTATCTCGAAAAGGCCAACGAGGTCGCAAAAAGCCAGAAAGAGTTTTTTCTTAAACTGGCTGACGAAGAAAAGAAACACTACTTCCTGCTTGAGAACATAATCGAATTTGTATCGAGACCTGAAACGTGGCTGGAAAACGCTGAGTTCTATCATCTGGACGAGTATTGAGCCGAAGGAATTAACTGCCTAAATCCGTTTTGAATACCAACAAATATTATGGATAACAAATTGTTGTCTCAGAAAATCGATGGCATCTCCATTGTTTTGTGTGGCCAGGCAGGTATGGGTATACAGACCGTCGAAGGCATTCTGACTCGAATGCTGAAACTGGCCGGCTACAATGTCTTCGCAACCAAAGAATATATGTCGCGGGTCCGCGGCGGCAACAACTCAACCCAAATACGCGTCAGTTCTCAGCCGATATCGGCCTTTCTAAACCGAATAGACCTGCTTATCCCATTAAACAAGGGGGCAGTTCAACATCTTCATGACAGAATCTCTAAAGAAACAATTGTCCTTGGTGAAACCGAATTCGTTGGGGATGAGGCTACGGGCGGACATTTCAAGTTTATCGAAGCGCCGTTTATAAAAATTGCAACCGACATAGGCGACAAAGTGTATTCCAACGTTGTTGCGGTTGGGATGTTGGCAGGTTTACTGGGAATGGAGCTGAACAATGTCTGTGACTATGTAAGGCATTTCTTCTCTACGAAATCCGCCGATGTCATGCAAAATAACATCCGTGCAGCCGAAGCGGGTTTTCAGCTTGCCGGAAATCTGACTGGTCAGGTAAAAATAGACTTTAATCTAAAGCCGGATTCTGCCGTTAAGAACCATATTCTTCTGACCGGAGGCGATGCTGTAGGCCTTGGGGCGATAGCAGGTGGGTGCAATTTTGTTTCGTCGTATCCGATGTCGCCATCGACGCCCGTGCTGGTCTTTCTCGCCAAGAACGGCAGGGATTTCGGCATAATTACAGAACAGGCTGAAGACGAAATTGCTGCAATTAATATGGCAATTGGTGCCTGGTATGCCGGTGCACGGGCAATGGTTACGACCTCCGGCGGCGGATTTGCCCTGATGACCGAAGGATTGAGTCTGGCGGGTATGCTTGAGATGCCGATTGTCGTTCACATTGCGCAAAGGCCGGGACCTGCCACGGGATTGCCAACCAGAACCGAACAGGCGGACCTCGAGCTTGCGCTTTATGCAGGCCACGGTGAGTTTCCAAGAATACTGCTTTGCCCGGGAACGATTGAGCAGGCCTTCTATCTTACCGCCCGTGCTTTTAACCTCGCCGACAAGTATCAGGTTCCCGTCTTTATCCTGACGGACCAGTATTTTATCGATACCTATTACAATACCAAGGGCTTTGATTTATCGAACGTAAAGGTAGAGAAACACATTGCCAAAACCGCATCCGATTACAAGAGGTATGAACTGACTACAAGCGGTATCTCGCCGCGAGGCGTTCCCGGTTTCAGCCGAGGCCTTGTATGTGTCGACAGCGATGAACACGACACCGAGGGACACATCACCGAAGACTTGCAAATTAGAACCAAAATGGTCAACAAGCGGCTGCAAAAGCTCGAATCAGCTAAAGCTGAAATAGTCGAGCCGGAATTCTACCCTAACCGCCGATATGATAACCTTATCGTTTGCTGGGGCTCAACCTACAACATTGTGAAAGAGACGCTCGCAGTGCTGGACAGGCCGGACACCTCGCTACTGCATTACAGCCAGGTGTATCCTTTGCATCCGCAGACTGTGGATTATCTTATCCAGGCCAAAAGAGTTATCGTAGTTGAGGGTAATGCAACAGGACAATTCGCAAAGCTGATAAAACTGCACACTGGCATCGATGTTAAGGACAGGATTTTGAAATACAGCGGTCTGAGTTTCGCCGTCGAAGAAGTGGCAGAAGCGCTGAATAAGGTTCTGAAGTGAGGTCTTTTATGGATGAACACGTCTTTGATATGGGTGAAATTGACATCGCCTGGTGTCCGGGTTGCGGTGACTACGGGATTCTCAACGTGCTCAAACACACACTGGCTGAACTGAATATCACGCCTGAGAATCTTATAATGGTCTCCGGCATAGGCCAAGCGGCTAAAATCCCGCATTATTTCAAGACGCACTTCTTCAATGGACTGCATGGCCGGGCTTTGCCAGCCGCAACCGCCATAAAAGCTGCAAATCCTTCTATTACAGTCATCGCTGAAAGTGGTGACGGCGATATGTATGGCGAGGGCGGTAATCACTTCGTCCACACTATCAGGCGAAATCCGAACATTACCAACATAGTTCACAATAATATGGTTTATGGCCTGACAAAAGGACAGGCCTCACCGACAAGTCAGCTCGGTTTCAAGACCCCTGTTCAGGTAGCCGGCGTCTTCCTCGAACCATTCAACCCCATCGCCATCGCAATTGCCCTTGATGCCGGCTTCGTCGCCAGGGCATTTATCGGCGATGCTGAGCAGACAAAAGAGATTCTCAAAAAGGCAATTGTGCACAAAGGCTATTCTCTGGTAGATATATTCCAGCCCTGCGTTACGTTCAACAAAATGAATACCCGACAGTGGTTCAAGGAGCACACCTATTATCTTGAGGACTCTCACGACCCGCACGACCGCATAGCCGCCTTCAAAAGGGCTGTCGAAGAGGACAAGCTGCCGCTGGGTATATTTTATATCAATCCCAATAAAAGCACCTTTGAGGACAACGTGGGAATATATCATCAGGACAAACGTCCGCTGTTTGAAAGAGAGCCCGATTTTATTCGACTGCAAACACTGATTGACAAGTTCAAGACTACAGACTGACCGAGGAATCCTATGCCGATGATAACAACTACCTCAAGTTCGCATCGTTTTACCGTAGAAAAGCAAACCGAGAACGTAAAAAACGTTCTTGAAAAGTTATATGATAAATACAATCATCGTGGGCTAATAAAGCCTGACCCATTGCAGTTCGTGTATCATTATACAAAACCGGTTGATATGGAGGTGGCCGGGCTTTTATCAGCAGTTCTTGCATACGGCCGAGTCCTGCAGATTGAAAAAGACCTAAATAACCTATTCTCTCGAATGGGTGATAGTCCTTACACATTTGCCCTAGATTTTGATAAAACAAAACGGCAAAAGTTGAGCAGTTTTAAGCATCGTTTCACGACGGGAGATGATATTTCTGATTTATTGACGGTTTTACAAAATGTTCTGCAGCAACAAAAAAGTCTTGAGAGTCATTTTTTACTCGCTTATGACAAAAGCGACGAAAATATCATACCAGCCCTGACGAAATTTTGCGATTCACTTTATGAAATTTATTTTAGACAAACCGGCCAAGAGGTGAGCAGGGGATTTAAATACCTGTTGGCCAGTCCCGCAGGTGGTAGTGTCTGCAAAAGACTGAATCTTTTTTTGCGTTGGATGGTGCGCGATGATGAGGTTGATACGGGGCTGTGGAAACATATTGATAAAGCCAAGCTGATTGTGCCGGTCGATGTGCATATGGGCAGGTTGTGCGGGATTTTGGGGTTTTATGACAGAAAGACAATCTCTTTAACTACAGCGGTTCAGATAACAAAAAGTTTTGCTGAAATCGAGCCGGACGACCCGGTTAAGTATGATTTCGCATTAAGCAGGGTCGGGATACTGGATGGCTGCACTGGCCGACGCCGCAGGGGATGTGAATTTTGTGAGCTGTCTAAATTCTGCTTGCGAAAGGGGCAAATATGAAACGACAAGCTATTCTGATTATAGGGGTTATCATATTTTCGTTTACGCCATTTGCCTGGGGTTCACAGCAGCCAAGTGACGCGAATAATTTAGTCAAACTTGAAGATTACCTGCAATATGCATCGCTTAATAATGCGAATTTGAAATCCGTGTTTGAACAGTGGAGGGCGGCTTTAGAGGAAGTGCCTCAGGCCAAGGCTCTGCCTGACCCGCAGTTGCAATACGGCTATTACGCGCGACAGTCGGATATGCAGATGAATCAGATGGTAGGCGTGATGCAGATGTTTCCGTGGTTCGGCAAGATAGACGCCAGGACGGAAGCGGCAGATAGGAGTGCCGAGGCGGTGCAACAAAAATACCAGGCGGCACGGCTAGCATTATTTAAGGAAGTGAAGGAGGGATTTTATGAGTTCGCTTATCTTGCCAGAGCCACTGAGATAGCGATTGAGAATCTTGATTTGCTCAGGCACTTCGAGGAGGTAGCCAGAACTAAATATACGACGGCGGAGGCTGGACAGCCGGATGTGATACGAGCACAGGTGGAACTAGCGAGAATGGAGTACGTTTTGCGCAGTCTGGAGCAGTTGCGAGAGCCGGTTGTGAGCAAGCTGAGGTCTGCGTTAACTCTGCCCCCGGACAAAAATCTGCCGTGGCCCAAACAGGAGGGATTCGAGGCGGTGCCGCTGGACTATGAGCGATTAGTGACTTTACTGGTTCAGAAAAATCCAGAGCTTGCGGGCTTGAATTTTGAGGCAATGGCCGCAAAAAGCAGAATTGAGCTTGCCAAGAAGAATTTCTATCCCGACATAGGTGTTGGAGTCGAGTGGACCCAATTCAACAAAAGCGGTGGAAATAGCGGCCGGGATTCCGTAGCCCTTATGTTTCAGATAAATTTGCCTTTGTGGCGGGACAGCTATAGCGCTGGCCAGCGACAGGCACAAGCAATGGCGATGAGCATTGAGCAGGAGAAGGTTGATATAGAAAACAGCTTACTGGCCAAGGCAGCTCAGAGTTACTATGATTACAACGACAGCATCAGGAGAATACAGCTCTATAAGGATACGTTGATACCAAAGGGAGAGGAATTGCTGCAGGCGTCGGAAACAGCGTACAGGGCAGGAACAATTGATTTTCTGAGTTTGATAGATTCACAACGGCTGCTGCTGGATTATTACCTGTCGTACCAGCGTGCTTTGGTGGACAATCGACAGAAGTTAGCGGAGCTGGAAATGCTCGCCGGGGCAGAGCTGACAACTATTAGTAAAAAAGCTGAAATGAAATAAATCGGTTTTTTTTGGAATCTCTTTTATTAAGGATATAATAGTTATGGAAAGCGATGGAAAAAAAACGTTTCTACGTAGTAAACCAGCTAAGATTGTACTGGTTGTAATCTTGGCTTTCCTGGCTGGTTATTTTTTCAGGTTACCCTCGCAGCAGACTCAACCCAGCCCAGAGCATGAATATTCCAGTGCTCCACCGGAACAGACGTGGTGGACCTGTTCGATGCACCCGCAGATTCACCAGCCGAAACCAGGCAAATGTCCCATCTGCTTTATGGATTTGATACCGGTTGCTTCAAGCGGGGAAGATGTTGGAGCCAGACAGATAGTATTTTCTGAAGACGCTCTGAAGCTGATGGAGGTTCAGACGACGCCTGTGGAGCGGAAATTCGTTGAAGCCGAAGTACGGATGGCGGGTAAAGTGGAATACAACGAAAGCCGGGTCAAAGAAATTGCAGCGTGGGTGCCGGGCAGAATCGACCGGCTGTACGTGGACTTCACGGGGACATTGGTGCGCAAGGATAACCATATGGTTTACCTCTACAGCCCGCAGCTGCTCAGCACACAGGCGGAGTTGCTGCAGGCAGCCAAAACAGTTCAGGAGTCAGGGGGCGGCGCAACAGAGCTTATGCGACGCTCGAGCATTGCGACACTTGAAGCGGCGAGAGAAAAACTTCGGCTGCTGGGACTGCGGAAGGAACAAATAGAGGAAATAGAAAAAACGGGCAAGCCGGTGTATCACTTGACCATTTACGCACCGATAGGCGGAATTGTAATCGCCAAGCACGCCAACGCAGGTGATTACGTGGAGACGGGGGCAAAGATTTACACGATTGCGGACCTGTCGGAGGTATGGGTAAAGCTGGATGCGTATGAGTTGGATTTGGCATGGCTGCGATACGGACAGCAGGTTGAGTTCGCGACGGAGGCATACCCTGGCGAAGTGTTCAAGGGAACAATCAGCTTTATCGACCCTGTGTTGAATCCCATGACAAGGACTGTGAAGCTTCGCGTCAATGTTGCTAATCCGGATGGGCGATTGAAACCGGAGATGTTTGTGCGAGCGGTCGTGCGGTCGAAGGTGGCCGGGGCGGGAAGGGTTATGGATGAGGATATGGCAGGCAAGTTGATTTGTCCGATGCATCCTTCGATTGTAAAAACAACAGCGGGGCAATGCGACATTTGCGGAATGGATTTGGTGACGACAGAGTCACTTGGTTACGTTACTGCGGCAGAACCCAATGAGGCGCCGCTTGTGATACCAGCATCGGCACCGTTGATAACGGGCACACGAGCGGTTGTTTACGTTCGGCTGGCCGACAAAGAAAAGCCGACTTTTGAGGGTAGGGAGATTGTGTTGGGGTCGAGAGCGGGCGATTATTACTTGGTTAAGGACGGTCTGGCCGAAGGAGAATTGATAGTGACAAACGGCAATTTCAAGATAGATTCGGCTCTGCAGATACAGGCAAAGCCGAGTATGATGAGTCCCCAAGGCGGCGTCGCACCAATGGGCCATCAGCACGGAGACGGCCAAAGAAAAAAGAAAATGGAAAAGTCCGGTATGAAATCCATAAATCATAAGCACTGAAAGGGCATAAAAATGAAAACGAAACACTTAGTAATGTTAGCAGTAGCAGGTTTGGCAACAATGATTGTGCTGGCTGGGTGCAAAAAGAAAGAAGAGCCCAAAGCAGCAACAATGGAAGAGATTACCAGCAAGGCGGCTGCAATGGTGGAAGAAGCGGAGAAGACGGCTGAAACAATGGCGGCTTCAATGGAGCAGACGACGTGTCCTATTATGGACGGCAACAAAATCGACAAGACCGTCTTTGTCGAATACAAGGGCAAGAAGGTTTATTTCTGCTGTGCAGGATGCAAGGAGAAGTTTGAAAAAGACCCTGAGAAGTATATTGCAAAGCTGCCGCAGTTCAAACAATAGCGGTAAATCTGTCAAAGAGCAGATACACAATGTAGTTTTTTCTCGGAGTGCATAACTCAATGGATGAGTTGAAAGGGCAACAACCATCGTTCGTCGATAAGGTAATACGCTTCTGCCTGGAGAATAAGCTGGTAGTATGGCTGCTTATCTTGTTCTTTGTTGGCTGGGGTATATATGTTGCGCCATTTGACTGGGAAACACGATTTTGGTCGAGGAATCCTGTCGCGGTGGACGCAATACCCGACATCGGCGAGAACCAGCAGATAGTATTCACCGACTGGCCCGGCAGAAGCCCACAGGACGTGGAGGACCAGATAACATATCCGCTGACGACGTCACTTTTGGGTGTGCCGGGGGTGAAGACTATCCGCAGCATTTCGATGTTTGGCTTTTCGAGTATATACATTATCTTCGGTGAGAAGGAGGATTTCTACTGGACGCGCAGCCGAGTTCTCGAGAAACTTAACTCGCTGTCTGAGGGGACATTGCCTGAGGGCGTGCAACCGATGTTGGGGCCTGATGCGACTGCATTGGGGCAGGTATTCTGGTATACGTTAGAAGGAAAAGATAAGGAAAGCAGACCTACCGGAGGATGGGACCTCGATGAGCTTAGGAGCATACAGGACTGGATCGTTCGTTACGCGCTCCTGAGCGCAGAGGGTATCAGCGAAGTGGCTTCAGTCGGGGGATTTGTCAAGGAATATCAGATAGACGTTGACCCCGATGCGATGCGTGCATTCAAAGTGGGATTGGATGAAATCTTCGCCGCTGTGCGTGCAAGCAACATAGATGTGGGTGCTCGAACTATAGAGATTAACAGAGCTGAATATGTTATACGTGGCTTGGGCTTTATCAAAAAACTCGCTGACATAGAAAATACTGTGATAAAGGCAAACGAAAATGTCCCCGTTTACGTCAAAGACGTGGCTCATGTGTCGTATGGGCCCGCATTGCGCCGAGGTGCCCTTGATAAAGGCGGCGCCGAGGCGGTTGGTGGCGTAGTAGTGGTGCGGTATGGATACAATCCCCTTGAGGCCATCAAGAACGTTAAGAAGAAGATAGAGGAGATATCGCCCGGATTGCCGAGCAAAAAGTTTGCTGACGGAACTGTATCGAAGGTTGCGATTGTGCCGTTTTACGACAGGACGGGTCTGATTTACGAGACGTTAGGAACGCTTGAGACCGCGATTACGGAAGAAATTCTTATCACGATAATCGTCGTCATTGTGATGGTGATGCATCTTCGCAGCTCAGTTTTGATAAGCGGCCTATTGCCACTGGCGGTGCTGATATGCTTTATCGCGATGAAGACATTTCACGTGGACGCCAACATAGTGGCGCTGTCGGGTATTGCAATAGCCATCGGTACAATGGTGGATATGGGGATAATTATCTGCGAGAATATATTGAAGCATTTGGATGAATGCAGTCCGCAGGATAACAGGCTTGAAGCAGTGTACAAAGCAGCCAGCGAGGTTGGCAGCGCGATATTGACCGCAGTGTCGACAACTGTTGTAAGTTTTCTGCCGGTGTTCACTATGACAGGAGCAGAAGGAAAACTATTTAAGCCACTTGCCTGGACAAAAACCTTCTGTCTTATCGCATCGATAATAGTAGCGCTAACGATAATTCCGCCGGCGGCACACGTTCTATTCACCAGAGGCAGCAACATAAGGAAAGCAGGCAGGAAAATGTTAGGTGTGGTTCTGCTTATAGCCGGCATTGTGACGTGGATACTTTTTGCATGGTGGGCGGCGATAATCATATTCTGTATCGGCATGTATCATCTTTTGCACGAACGGCTGCCGAAGAAGGCAATTGGGTGGGGGCCGATGGCGGCCAATATCACGGCGATTCTTTTTGTCGGTATTATTTTAACAAAGCATTGGTTGCCGTTAGGCGTGGAAAAAGGGACCGTGATAAACCTTGTGTTTGTAACCTTACTTATAGGCGGATTGCTCGTCTTCTTCCGGTTTTTCCAGGGAGTATATCCACGGCTTTTAGCATGGTGTCTGCGGCATAAACTTTTATTTTTGTCGGTGCCGGTTTTGATTGTTGTTCTGGGAGTGCTCATCTGGTCTGGTCTGGGCAAAGAGTTTATGCCGCCCTTGGACGAGGGGTCGTTTCTGTATATGCCGACGACGATGCCTCACGCTTCTATTGGAGAAGCGCTGGATATCCTCCAGAAACAGGATGAAGCGTTTCAGTCGATACCGGAGGTTGATCTGGTTGTTGGTAAGATTGGCAGAGTCGAAAGCGCTCTCGATCCTGCGCCGGTATCGATGATTGAGACGATAATAAACTACAAACCGGAATATATTTTGAACAAAGACGGCAGGCGGGCGCGATTCAAGTACGACAAAAAGGCAAAGGACTTTGCTCACGATGCAAACGGCAACCTGATACCGGATGAGAACGGCAGGCCATACAGACAATGGCGAGACCACATTAAAAGCCCGGATGATATCTGGGACGAGATTGTCAAGGCTGGACAAATTCCAGGAACGACCAGCGCACCCAAATTGCAGCCGATAGCCGCGAGAGTGGTTATGCTGCAAAGCGGGATGCGGGCGCCGATGGGAGTGAAAATCAAGGGGCCGGACCTGAAAACCATTGAGAAACTCGGGTTTGAGATTGAGCGGCTGTTAAAGGAGGTGCCCAGTGTCGAAGCGCCGGCTGTGATAGCCGACCGCGTCGTAGGGACACCGTATCTGGAGATTGACATCGACCGTAACGCAATTGCCAGGTATGGCGTCAGTATACAGATGGTGCAGGATGTAATCGAGGTAGCAATCGGTGGCGTAGGTATCACGACAACCGTTGAAGGCAGAGAGCGGTATTCCGTTCGAGTGAGATATATGCGGGAGCTGCGCGACCAGATCGAAACGTTGGGCAAAATTTTAGTGCCGACGATGGGCCAAGCACAAATACCGCTTATGCAACTTGCGGATGTTCGGTATGTGCCGGGGCCGCAGATGATAAAAAGTGAAGATACGTTTTTGACAAGCTATGTTCTGTTCGACAAAAAACCCAATTATGCAGAAGTGGACGTCGTAGAGCAGTGTCAAAAATTCCTAAAAGACAAAATCGCTTCGGGTGAGCTGGTTGTGCCGCACAGTGTAAGCTACGCTTTTGCTGGAACTTATGAAAGCCAGATAAGAGCTCAGAGAACGCTTATAGTAGTGGTTCCGTTGGCATTATTTATCATATTTATGATTTTGTACTTGCAGTTCAAATCAGTTGTAACAACGTTTATGGTTTTTTCAGGTATCATCGTCGCCTGGGGCGGCGGGTTTTTAATGATATGGGCGTATGCGCAGCCGTGGTTTCTCGATTTCAGTGTAATCGGCGTAAATATGCGTGATCTTTTCCAGGTGCACCCGATAAATTTGAGTGTTGCTATCTGGGTGGGATTTCTGGCACTTTTTGGCATTGCATCAGATGATGGCGTAGTGATGTGCACTTATCTGGAACAATCGTTCAGCAAATTAAAACCGACCTCTGTGCAGGATGTTCACGAAGCGGTGATAAGAGGTGGGACTCGGCGGATTCGGCCATGCCTGATGACAACAGCAACTACAATTCTGGCGCTGCTGCCAGTGCTGACTTCAACGGGTCGAGGGTCGGATATTATGGTGCCGATGGCCATACCGTCATTCGGTGGAATGACTATTGAGATACTTACAATGCTTATTGTGCCAGTTTTGTATTGCTGGGTAAGAGAAATCAAAATTCGCAGAAAATCTTAAGTATTTTCAATACAATAGGCGGTTATCCGTAAATATGGTATGTGTGAAAATAAAAACAAGATAAAAGTATTATTTCTTTGCATAGGCAATTCCTGCCGCAGCCAGATTGCCGAGGGCTGGGCAAGACATCTCAAAGGCGATATTATGGATGTTTACTCAGCCGGTATCGTACCTGGAACTCTGAACCAGACGGCTGTAAAGGTAATGGCCGTAGCCGGAGTTGATATCTCGGCACAAAGGCCTAAACACGTTGATGAGCTTAAAAACATCGATTTTGATTGTGTTGTTACGGTTTGTGACAATGCAAGAGAGAAATGCCCTATCTTTACCAGCAAGACCAAACTCTTTCACAAAGCATTTGAAGACCCTTCATTTATGGCCGGCTCCGAACAGCAAATTAAGGCAGCATTTATAAAACTAAGAGATCAAATGAAAAATTTCGTTAAGAAAATGCCAAAAATTCTTGAAAATCAGAACTCCGAATAAAAATGAATCCGCAAAAATTGGAAAAATATAGTTCCGCAATAACGCTTTCGGATATGGAAATCTTTGTCTTTCCTGAACTGATGTACAGTTTGGTTTTGGCTGATATTATCAGCCCGGTTATCTGGAAGTGGCGTCAGCTGGATTGTTTCAAAAAGCTCGAAGGTAAAAGCAGCTACAGAAAATTGATGCGGCTTAGACAATTCATAATGGATGAGTACGAGTTCAATCTCGACCTCGAAACCTGGGGCCTTACAAACAAAGCTAAGGAGCTTAAACGGTTCGAGAAGTATCTTTCGCAGGATGACATCGCAAAAAGCAATGCTCTTTTTGGTTATCACGGTGACAGCTATTATTTCGACGTCGACATCCGCAAACATTTCGGCTTGGATAAATACGATAGCGACATCATCCCCTACTGGAAGACTGAAACCATCGAGGCGATGAATGCCTTTCGACTCAAAGAAGGTTACAAAACGGCGGCAGGAGAATGTGTGTCCCTTGCCGCACTTTACGTCGCTGCGGCCTTTATTGTCTGCGGAGTACCTCTCGAAGATATTTATATGATACTTACGCCGCTGCATTCGCAGAATTTCATTGATATACAGGACGGAATACTCACTAACAATAGAAGACTGGTTACTAAAACGATGTGGTTTAACGGCACAGCAATTTCAAACAAGGCCCAGCGGGCGCTACGCAATGAAAACGTTACAATCGTAGCCCATAATAGCGGCTATGTGCATTGTATGTATGAAAATGCAACGATAGACAGGAAAGCTTACGAATATTTTACCGGAAAACTCGGTTCTTATTTATCAACGGAATTGACCCTGCAAATCTTCGCAAATTTTCTACGGTTTAATCAAGACTATCAAAAGTTCTTCCAGGTCTGTCGTGAGTGTCACGGTCAGGCACAATTCTTAAAGGCGGAAGTGCTGTTTCATTATGAACACAGCAGCAATTACAGAATAGCAGACAAGACCTTTGACAAACTGCTTGCCGAGGTCTCGGACGAGGATTTTGTTCCGTACGAATTGCCCGGCAGGATTCGCTGCGACAAGCTCGAAGAATTTATACAAAAGCAAAAGCCTGACCTGAGAAACCCACAGGATAAATTGGCCTTTAGAAAATTTGTTGAAACAGTTGTCCCTGATGCGGAACAGTTTATTGACCTGTTAGCAGACTTTGTCCACATCGAAGCGATGCTCCCGTCTCCGGACAAGAATTTTACACCTGCAGAACCGATTAGAATCTCCATAAAGTATACCAGAGAACAGATAATAGACTATCTCCAGCAGATACGTCAGAGCAATACCACCGCCAACCTTGCCTTTTATGCGTATCGCGATATGGAAAGCTGTGATTGGATTCCGTTCGTCAAGGCGGCGGTGGAGCGTAATCCGGTCTCAATCCAGAAGACAAAATCTATGTCGCTTGAGGAGGTTCTCGCCTGGCTTGACCAGATGAATAATACTTCGATTTACGATGGCAAACGACTCGCTCAGCCGGACGAAGTGGCGAACTACAAGACCGGCGATGGACTCGAAAAAGCCTTTTTGCTGGCCAACGTAATGCGCGAAAGAAGCCCGGAACAGGATATTAAAATAACGGTAGATAATGATGATGTGGTAATAACAGGACAGCGTAAAGACAGGTTTTCATCCACAAAAGGCCTTCAAAAACAAGTTTACATCAATCCTGATGGTGCTATCGTGATAGAGGGCTGAAAAAGGCGGTTTTTTAACTCCCTTCCAAAATATTCGAAAAAAATAGTTTTCCCCTGAACAAATTGTTAAGTAGGACTGTAATAGTCTTATATAACGGTGATAGATTTTAAAAGGCAGTAAAATGGATGTGATACGAAGAAATACTGATTATGCATTGCGTATAATGGTGAATCTCGCCAGTCGTTTTAACAGGGAATTTACTTCGGCCCGGCAATTGGCTGAGGATGGAAATTTTTCGTATCAGCTCGGCTGTAAGATACTGCAGAAACTTCACAAGGCTGGATTAGTTAAAAGCGATATGGGGCCGAAAGGCGGTTTTACGCTGAGCAGGGAGCCATCAACTATAAATATGATGGAAATTATAACTGCTTTGCAGGGGAAAATTCGGCTGAATAGATGTCTTTATGGTGGCAAGGGTTGTGAATTCGAGCCGGAATGCGAGGTGCATACGAAGCTAACAAGTCTCCAGTTGTATATAGACGGCTATCTCGGTGGAATAACCCTGGAGGAAATACTGAAAAGCCGGAGTAAAACAAAGATAGAGCGAACCTAAAAGGAGAAAAAAATGAACTGTGCGAAAAGAGATGGAAGCGCGTTGGACGACTGTAAAGCAAAAAATCGGGAACTGGTTTCTTTGATAAAATATTCAAACGATTCGATAGTCAGCAAGACGATAGTGGATACGTCGCCTGGAACTATCACTCTTTTCGCTTTTGATAAGGGCCAAAAATTAAGCGAGCATACCGCCCCTTATAATGCAGTCGTCCAGGTCCTTGACGGGGCGGCTCGCTTGATAATAGATGGCAAAAATGTAACTGTGCCGGCCGGTCATATTATCATAATGCCGGCCAGTGTGCCGCACGCCGCTGTCACCGAGGAAAAATTCAAAATGCTTCTAACGATGATTCGAGGATAAATACGAAAAATCGAAAAGTTTATTGTTTTTACAGAAAGGAATTAGTCATGAACATGAAAAGAACAGTTATTGCGATCATAGCCGTGGCCAGCCTGGTTGGAATTATTCTGCTTAGTTTAAGCTGTAACAATTCGGGTGGTGCACGAGCCACTGATACGATTGGGCCTGGTGCTGCATGTGGGCAAGTCAAGGGCAGTGGTTTGTGCTGCAAACAAGGTCAGGCCAAATACCAGGGCTGCGGACTTGCGAAAAGTACACCGGGCTGCTGCAAGACAGATGTAAAGTCGGCTGAGCTTTGCGTAAAATGCGGACATACAGCCGGCAGTGCCTTGTGCTGCAAAGCAGGCCAGCCGAGGTGCAGCAAGTGCGGTCTGGTTAAAGACTCATACGGTTGCTGTAAAATCACCCAACAATAAAAATGGGACTAAAAATGATTTGAAGATGAAAGGATGACAATATGTTTTGTTATCAGTGTGAACAAACAGCAGGCGGCACCGGATGCACCAAAGTCGGCGTTTGCGGCAAAAACGAGGACATTCAGTCCCTGCAGGATACGCTTATGTTCGGCTTGAAGGGTATAGGCGCCTATGCATATCACGCCCGCGAGCTGGGACAAAAAGATGAGCAGGTCGATGCCTTTATGCACGAGGCGACGTTCGCAACATTGACGAACGTGGATTTCGATTTGAATCGCTATCTCGAGCTGGTGCTAAAGGCCGGCGAAATGAATCTTCGTGCTATGGAGATGCTTGACAAGGCCCATACGTCGAGATTCGGTAATCCCACTCCGGCAACAATTGCAAGGGGCACAAAAGCAGGGGCGGGTATAGTCGTTACAGGCCACGATTTGCTCGACCTTTATGAGCTGTTAAAACAAACCGAAGGAAGGGGCATAAACGTTTATACTCACGGCGAGATGCTGCCAGCCCACGGGTATCCGGAATTGAGAAAATTTAAGCACCTCGCAGGCAACTACGGGACCGCATGGCAGAATCAAAAAAAGGAGTTCGACAGCTTCAGCGGAGCGATTTTAGTAACGACAAATTGCGTTATGATTCCGAAAGACAGCTACAAAGACAGGATGTTTACCTGCGGCATAGCCGGTGTAGCCGGTGTTAAACACATTAAAAACAGGGATTTTAGTGAGGTAATCAACAAAGCCCTGTCTCAGCCGAAACTGCCGGAAAATCCGCAGGGAACGCTCAGCACCGGCTTCCACCACACCGCTGTGCTTGGTATGGCTGACATAATCATCAAAGCGGTAAAAGAAGGCAGGATTAGACGTTTCTTCTTTATAGGCGGCTGCGACGGCGCAAAGCCTATACGGAATTACTATACAGAATTCGCTGAGAAAGTGCCGAACGACTGCGTGATACTGACGGCAGCCTGCGGAAAGTACCGGCTAAACGACCGTTATTATGGTGATATTGACGGTATTCCGCGGTTAATCGATACCGGGCAGTGCAATGATTGCTACGGGGCGATTAAAATCGCAACGGCACTGACAGAGGCGTTCGGCTGCGGGGTTAATAACCTGCCGCTTTCGCTGGTCGTATCGTTGTATGAACAAAAGGCGGTGGCGATTCTGTTAACCCTGCTGTATCTTGGAGTTAAGAACATAAAGCTCGGGCCGAGCCTGCCGGCTTTTATCAGCCCAAATGTGTTAAAAATACTGGTTGAGAAATTCAATATCAGCCCGATTGGGAACGTCGATGAGGATTTGGCTGCGATGCTAAAATAACTTACATAAGTCCTAAATATGTAAGAAGTTAAGAGCGAAAGATACATTTTCAGGAAAATTGGGGTTTTTGAGGTTTTAAAATTTTTTGGGGGGAGTGTTGATTTTTGGGGTAAAAACGGGGCGTTAAATTTGTAAAGATAGGCAAGATAGGCAAGGGGAAATTCACCCGAATTTTTTCGTAAAACGGCTCCAAAGGGGGTAACGGCGCTGGTTTACGGGTATATGATGGAAAATATTCGAAAACGTTCGAAAAAAGTATAGAAACATACAAAAACTATATAGAAATATTCAAAAGTTGTATGGAAACGTTCGAAAAAATTCGAAGATTCCGCTCTCCGTAAGGAGTCCCTAGGACAAGCGCCGCGATGGCTTGACATTGCTCGCTGTGGAGTTTTTTCCGCGGGGTAGATTTCACGCTGGGGGTGGGATTTCAAATATAGGATTTAGCCAAGAGGCATTTCAAAAACGTTCTTGACAACGGGGGTATAAAAGATTAGGATTTTTTCACGTTTCGCTACTTTCACGGCACTGAAAGGAGGAGGCAGAATGCGATTTTATCAGCTTTATTGTGGAAAAATTTACGAGCAGATATCGGTGCGCACAAAGTGTGCTATAAAAACTTTTTCAAAGGAGAATCAAAATGGAAACTAAGAGAATTTTAGCGATTTTAGTTTTAGCCTTCGGTCTGATAGTATGGTCAGACCAGGTTATCAAGGCAGCAGAAATTGGGACGGCTTTTACATATCAGGGGCATCTGTATGACACCAATTATGTGGCAAACGGTCTGTATGACTTTGCGTTCAAGCTCTACGATGCCAACGTCGGAGGCAGTAAAGTAGGAACTGACGTCAATGTTGCTAATGCGAACGTCATTGATGCCTATTTTACGGTGGAGCTGGATTTCGGTAGCGTCTTCGATGGTAATGCTGTCTGGCTTGAGGTTGGCGTTCGGCTGGGTGAGCTTGATGACCCGAACCAGTACACTACTCTCAGTCCGCGGCAGAAGCTGATGCCCACACCCCACGCCAGTTATGCGAAAACGGCTGGAGGGCTTACAAGCGGACCTGCCATCAAAGGCAGTGGAACAGCCAATTACATCCCTAAATTTATAGGCCCCAGGACTCTTAGTGACTCAGCCATCTATGAATCCGCCGGCAACGTCGGAATCGGAACTACAAATCCTGCAGTAAAATTAGAGGTGAGAGGCGATGATAATATGATAAGGTCGAGGAGTATAACTGATTTCGAGGGTCCACGTTGTATTCAGATGCAGTATCACGGGAGCATTGGTCCGCTCTTACAAGGAGATGGCTACCAAAGACTAACTCTCGACGCAGATGGAACGGCAGGAATGATAGTATTGGGATTGAATGAAGATAAAGTCGGCATCGGGACAATAAATCCGGAGGCGAAGCTGCATTTAGCGGGTTATGGCTGCGATCAAGCCAATATTCGTTTAACAAACACTCATCCAAATGGGGACTCATGGGAATTGCAAACCGGGATTTTAGGCGTGAGTGATAATGACTTTGGAATTAAGAATATAAACACTGGCGTTCAAGCGCTGACAATTGATGGTGATTTCAGCAACATTGGGATCGGGACAACGACTCCAAATAGTAAGTTGGAAGTTGCTGGGATAGTACACTCTACGTCCGGAGGGTTTAAGTTTCCTGATGGAACTACGCAAACAACCGCTGCAGCAGGAAGTGGAGGAAATACTCTTGACCAAGCTTACGACCAGGGCGGTAGCGGTGTGGGCAGGACTATTACCGCCGATGCTGGTGCGGTTAATATAGCTGGTCCGGCAGGACTAACGATAAACGGCGACGTCGGCATCGGGACAATATCGCCGGATGCCAAACTTCACGTCAAAAATGGGGCGGTTTTATTTGATGGCACCACCGGTGGAACACCAGCCTCCGGGACAGGCAGAAGATTGATGTGGATACCGTTGAAAAGTGCTTTTAGAGTTGGATATGTAACAGGAGACCTCTGGGACGATGGTAATATAGGAACGTGGTCTGTAGCAATGGGTCACGACACGAAAGCCTGCGGTCAGGATTCAACGGCAATAGGATGTGGCACAATCGCAGGCGGAGTAGCATCAACGGCAATGGGCCAAGATACCAAAGCTAATGGTGACTACTCAACGGCAATGGGACGCACCATTGAAGTCAACGGAGACCATTCTGTAGGAATCGGATTGAACTTTAACTCCCCGAAATATACAGTAGATATAGACCATGTAATGTCAATCATGGGCGGATACGTTGGTATTGGAACGACAGACCCGGGAACTTATAAACTGGCTGTAAACGGGTCAGCTGCAAAACCAGGTGGAGGTAGTTGGTCTTCTTTTTCGGATATAAGGTTAAAAGAGATCGGTGGTAATTATGAATATGGCTTGGCAGAAATTGTCAAACTCCAGCCGGTTCGTTATAAATACAAAGAAGATAATGGCTTAGGATTACCAGCAAATAGGGAATTCGTAGGAGTTGTTTCTCAGGATGTCCAAAGTGTTATTCCCGAGGCTGTGGAGGAAAATAAGGATGGACACTTCATGGTAAATAACGATCCAATCATATGGGCTATGGTCAATGCAATCAAGGAATTAAAAGCGGAAAACCAGTTAATGCGAGAGAGACTCGGTGCCTTGGAAAAGCGATGATCGATGATGGATACTCGTGTCTGGTGATTGGTAAATAATAAAGAAAAAGCCGGGAGAGTTGAGTCCCGGCTTTTCGAGTTTGCCCCTGGTGATATATAAAGAATTTAGTAGTGCCGGCACCACCACCAAGGGCGCTTTGTAGGAGGAGGTGTGATTCTGATAAAGTCGGAGCCGAAGAAGAACCGGCCCGGCTCAGAGAGATAACCGTGGACCATTAACTGCACCCGGCCATTAGTATCAATAGCATCCAAAAACTGGTTTCTTTCAAAGAAAGCAAGGACACGAGTACATCTGCCGAGTCGTCTGCGATTCTGGAAAACGAACTGGCGAGCAGCCTTTATACCGAAGGGATAGAGAGTCAGCGGGGTATCCTCGTCAACCTGGTCTTTAGTAATACCCACAGGCAAGTACACCCAAGCAGTTATCCATTTGGGACGAGGGCTTCTTCGGTTAATCACACACGGCCAGAGCTGCAGGCGAGCCTTGTGCATAATAGATTCATAAGCACCCATATCGATTCGGCCACCATCGATGCGGGGGTTGCCGTCGAGGTCGGTTTCATTGGGTTCGGGGACATAATTGGGGTCGCCGGCGTTGATGCAGAGTGAACCGGGGAGCAAATGATAATCGCCGTCGAGCCAGACTGCATTAGGGTCGTTCGGCTCGACAATAATATTGAGGTCGTTGGAATCAATCCAATAGCCGGGCTGAATAAAACAGGGGTCGGCATCGATATTACCTGTGCCCCAATTCAAACGGGTTCGAGAAGAGCTGCCACCATCAACAGCAGCTTTTCCACCCTGTATGTTGCTATAGCTGATTGATAATGATGAACCCCAATCTATCGTACTCATTGCGATTTCAGTGCCATTAGTGGCGCTGTCACCCCAGAGGACACTATTAACAACAAACGGGATACCTGATCCTCCGCAGAAGATTGCGCCACCGGCTGTTGTGGCTGTATTTCCAGAAAAAGTACAGTTGGTAATAACTGGCGAACAAAAACCTCCTATATAAATTCCGCCACCAACTGAGGCAATGTTTCCAGTGATAACACAATTATTTATAATTGCATTTGCTGATGATTCACAAAATATTCCACCAGCTACGCTAGTAAAAGAACTACTTATAGCTATGTTATTGGAGATGATACAATTACTGATAATCATTTTACCTTCTCGACAATTCGCTCCACCCCCTCCATTGGCGACATTATTTGTGATGGTACACCCAGTGATGATGGCATCACTTTTCCAACCGCTTATTGCTCCGCCATACCAATAAGCATAGTTGCCAATCAGGTGACAGTTGGATATGGTGGGACTGCTCTGGTAGCAGAAGATAGCTCCTCCGGCCCAATAGTTATATGTATGAGAATCATAGGGTTGGTACTGCATAAGAGGTGCGTGGCCATTTATTATGGTCAGGCCGTTTAATATAGAACTGGGACCTTCAAGACGGTGGAAGTAGAAGCCGCGGTGAGGTTCAGCTTCAGTGCCCTGACAATCGATGATGCAATTGTCGGGGCCGGATTCGCTTCGGACGGTAATGGCTTTGCCGAGGAAGTCGATGGCGCGATTGCCCTCGCCGGTGTAGGTGCCGGGAGCGATGATAACTACGTCGCCATTATTACAGTCATCAATAGCTGATTGAATTGTGGGATACTGGCTCGGCACAAGCAGCTCTGCGCCAGAGGCGCAGGTTGCAAGTGCGACAAGGATAAAAAAGATTGTTAAAATTGCATTTTTCATTTTCCTGCCCTTTCAAAAAATTATGATAGATATATATGACGGCACAGGCGCGCAACGGCACCCGGACGATAAGCTCGCTTTCCAGGAAAGATACGCAAAAGCGGTTTTTTGCTCGGCTGAAGTCATTTTTTTCTCCATTAAGCCGGCGCAAAAGAAACATAAGCTGCTTACGACAGTAACTTCCACATTTTGAAGGCGGGGTCGGTATGAAAGGGATACGAATTATGATGGCGAAGACAAAAAAAATATGAAAAACGGCTTTTTTGGCCCCTGCCTTCACGCCTTATTCAATTTTGCGATATTATACCACAAAACGGCTGATTTGGCAAGGGAGTTTTTAAAAAAATTTCGGGGTAAGACAAGCCAAAATCGAAGCAAAAACGTAGTAGTATTAGCAAAAGGTAAATAGAGACAGAGGCAGCCTGAAAGTTCTACAGGGGGAAGTTCCGTGCTGTTTTGGATTGACGCGGATTGTAAAGGATGCTATTGTTCGAATTATGGTTCATTGTTCGTAGTTCATAGTTCATCGATGAACGATAAACGAGGAAATCTAAAACAGTAAAACTGTTAAGCCGATTTTTTGGCAGGGAAAAAGTAATGGCTAAGAAAAGACACAAAACAAAAGCTAAATCCGGCAGGTGGTCTATTTCTACAAGGGCGATTCATTCAGGAGAGCCGAGGAGGAAGTATGCCGATTCCATCACGACCCCCATTATTCAGACTTCTACATTTACATTCAGAGACAGCAAGCACATCGAGGACTATACCAAGAAAGGGATGGAGCACTTCGAGTACGGCAGATACGGTAACCCTACGGCGAAAATCGCCGAGAAGCGGCTGGCCAACCTCGAAGGGGCGGAGGACTGCGTTGTCTTTTCGTCCGGAATGAGCGCTATTACCACGACCATTCTTACCCTGGTAAGATCGGGCGACCACATTGTCATTACCGATGACAGCTACAAAAAGACGCTGGAGTTCTGCCAGTCTTATCTGAAACAGTTCGGCATCGGATGCACAATTGTCCCGTTCGGAGACTACGGAGTTCTTGAAAAGGCGGTTCAAAAGAACACACGTTTTATTTTTTCCGAATCGCCGACCAATCCTTATTTAAACATCTTCGACCTCGTTAAAATCAAGAAAATTGCGGACAGGCACAATGTTTTGACGCTTATAGACAGTACGTTTGCCACCCCGTTAAACCAAAGGCCGCTCGAATACGGGATGGACCTCGTTCTGCAAAGCGCTACGAAGTACCTCGGAGGGCACAACGATATCTTAGCAGGAGCTGTGCTTGGGAGAAAAGAGCTGATTGAAAAGATACGCGACCTGCATAAGTCAATGGGCGGTCTTATCGACCCCCACTGCTGTTATCTTTTGCTGCGAGGGCTTAAGACATTCCCGTTGCGGGTGGAAAGGCAAAATGAGACCGCACTGAAGGTCGCCAAATTTCTCGAGGGACATCCGCGGGTTAAAAAGGTTTATTACCCGTTTTTAAAAAGTCATCGTCACTATAGAATAGCAACCAGGCAAATGGTCGGTGGCGGCGGCGTCGTTACCTTTGACATAAAGGGCAATCTCAACACCGCAAAGCGTTTTCTGGATGCCTTGAAGCTGTGTTATATCGGCCCGAGTCTCGGCGGAGTCGAAACGCTGATTACTCATCCTGCATTGGTGAGCTATTACAATTACTCGCGAAAACAACGTTATAAACTCGGCATCACCGATACCCTTTTCAGACTCGCGGTCGGAATCGAAGATGCCGAAGATTTGATTGATGACTTAGCTGCGGCTCTGGGGAAGTAAAAAAGTTTTTCATATTCTGATATATGCGGTTTTACTATGAGCGCATTTATTACGTCCATACTGAGTGACTTCTGGGAGACGGCAGCCGAGATGTCGCCGTATCTGCTCTTCGGCTTTTTTGTGGCGGGTGCTCTTTCGGTGCTTGTGTCGCAGCAGCTTGTAGAAAAACACCTGGGCGGGGCGGGAATATGGCCGTTGCTAAAAGCATCGATTTTCGGGGTGCCACTGCCGTTATGCTCTTGCGGTGTGATTCCCGTTTCGATGTCACTACACAAACACGGCGCCAGCAAAGGTGCGACCATCGCATTTTTATTATCGACACCTCAAACCGGTATTGACAGTATCTTTGTGACTTTAAGTCTTCTCGGTCCTGTCTTTGCGATTTTCAGGCCGGTGGCGGCCTTTGTAACCGGAATTGTCGGCGGCGCATTAGTCGATGTGTTTAGCAGAAGACAACAGGTTAATCAGCCGGCTCCCGCCAAATGCACCGATGAATCCCGCCCCTCAGAGGGGCTGGATGAATGCTGCGGCGGTGCTAAAAACAGAAAAATCGCCAGAGGATTGAAATACGCTTTTTTTACACTGCCGCAAGATATCGGCAGGGCGATGCTCGCAGGACTGATTATCGCAGCTTTTATCTCCGCACTGGTGCCGGATGATTTCTTCGCTGAAAAACTCGGAACCGGTATCTTCGCTATGGTGATAATGATGTTTCTGGGAATACCGGTTTATGTCTGCGCGACCGCCTCTGTGCCAGTAGCGGCTGCTCTTATTATGAAAGGTTTGACACCAGGGGCAGCACTGGTTTTTCTAATGACAGGGCCAGCTACTAACGCAGCTTCTTTTGCTACCATCTGGAAAACTCTGGGTAAGGCAACTGCAATTATCTATCTGGCTACCGTTGCAGGATGCGCCCTCTTAAGCAGTATTCTACTGGATTATATAGCCAGAGGTGTTGACTTCGAAATAGTTACCCGGCACGGCTGGATGCTGCCACGGCTGGTTAAAAACGTATCAGCGGTGGTTCTTTTGGCGATACTGGCGTTTGCTATCCTGAGCAAAAAAGAGAAAGAGCAGGTCAAATAATATTTTCGGCGGTTCTATCCGCTTGTTTCCCACCCCGTATAATCTGCATAAACCATAATCTGTGCACTGCGGCATTGCAGCAAAATCAAATTTAGGGTATAATACAGGGTGAAAACAGTACAAAAATACCAAATTTACGGAACAGAAGGCTGGTTTTGCGCATCTTATAGGTTGGCGGCAAGGCCCGGGGAGTAGTATGGAGTATTCGGATTCGTCCGACAGATTGGAGCAAAGGCGTAATTCCCTTGCTGCGCGGCTGAAAGCGGGAAACCGTGCAGCCGCGGTTGAGTTCGTTGATATATACTACCGGCAGCTTTATACATTTTTCAGGCGGCTCGGACACAGCAATCAGGCCAGCGAAGACCTTACCCAGGAATGTTTTCTGGCGGCGTGGCAACATATAGGACAGCTCAGAAGCGGCAAGACGTTAAACAGCTGGATGTATCGAATTGCAGCGAATGCTTCGAAGCTTTACTGGCGCGGGCACAAATACAATAAAGCAGTCAGTATCGAGGGCATTGATGTGCCGGACGACGGTGAGCCTGTGAGCGATAAAACCGGGCATCAGGAACAGCTCGGTCAACTGAAAAACGCCGTTGCGGAGCTGCCGATAAAGTTGAGGCAGGCAGTTGTTTTACATTATATGCAGCACCTGACTATTGCAGAGGCTGCCGACGCTGCAGGCGTAAGGTGCGGCACTTTCAAAAGCAGGTTGAACAGGGCATTAAAAAATTTAAAGGGCCGGGTTGTCTCTGAAGACGGAGAACTATTATGAAAGAAGAAAAACTGGAAAAATTACTGAATGAACTGGCAGATGCCACAATAGAGCCGGCTGACCCGAATCTTGCAGAAGACATAAAGCAACAAATCCCGCAACAGCTTTCGCCGCATAGAGGCGGATTGGATACCATCAATATTATTATAGACTTAAGGATAAGCAAATTAGCAGCAGCGGCAGTGATAATTTTAACGATGATTTTATTCGCTACCTTCTTCGGCGGCCGAAGCCAGGGCGGCGACGGTATATATAATAGCGGCAAGCTGCTGATAGAATATTGTCTGGAGGGTATCAGAGAAGACAAAGGTAATATCCTGGCGGCTAAATCAAGATACGAGTATCTCGCACAACAAGGCAAGGACGTTGTGTTTTATGGAGACAGCGCCGACCCACGGGATAGTAATGCGGTGCTGATACAATGGAAGCTTGCCGACGGTGAGTATAAAGTAGTCTTCTGTGATTTGCGCGAAGAAACAGTCAGCGCGGAGGAATTAATAAGACTGCAGGGGCTGATGCTGCAAAAAAAGCCTAATAGATAATCGCCGTTGTCTCTTCTATTTCCTTTACCACCTTAGTGATATCAGTAGGATTAGACACGTAACCGTCAAAACCCTTCTGCAATAATGACGCTGACTCGGAATCACTTAACTTACTTGCAAGGGCTATGATCCTGACGGTCTGCAAATCATCACTGCTGTGGATGCTTTTACAGATGTCTGTTGCATCTATACCTTCAGCTAAAAGACTTACCAATAAAACATGCGGAGCAAATTTCTGGGCGATTACGCCGGTCTCGAAATTATTCCGTGCGATTTTGACCTCGTAATCAGCTCTCGCTCGCAGAGTATCCGCCAAGGCTGAGGCGGTATCGCCGTTGCTGTCCACTATGAGGACCCGGATTTTGCTGACCGTAAGATCTGCAGATGGCATGTTATTTACTTTCATAAAGCGATCCAACTCGCTTTTCGGTATCCGGCGGTCTTTACTGCCCGGTATGCGGTAGCCCTTTAACTGACCACTGTCGAACCACTTCGAAACCGTTCGTGGAGCTACGTTGCAAATTCTGGCCACGTCGCCCGTTGTATATACGTTTTTTCCTTTTGGCATTCTTCGAATCCCTACTACAACGTTTTTATGCTATGGATGTGTCTATATTCGGCTTTAAACATCGGTTGTTTTACATAGAAACCGCAGTTTCCAGCTTGCAGCCCAATAAGCGATTATCGCTATGATGCTACGTCCCATAAGTGCCTCCTGCTTTTACCGCCGTTATTAATCCCTCGCAATTGTGTGTATAAATTACTTGCCTGAAAAGAAACTTCTAATATAATGTGGAAGTCCATTTTTCGGAACGAATGAGTAATGCAATAGCAATCATTATTCAGAAAATGAAGGAGAGTTTAAGTTATGGCATTAAAGATTTATTATGAAAAAGACGCCCCGATAGATGCGCTCAAAGGCAAAAAGGTAGCGATTATTGGTTACGGCAGCCAGGGCCACGCCCACAGCCTGAATTTGCGTGACAGCGGAATTGAAGTGGCGGTGGCTGAGCTGAAAGATACTGATAACTATAAGCTCGCTCAGAAACACGGTTTTGAACCAAGCGATATAAAGACGGCTATGGACGGAGCAACATTGATTATCGTAACGGTTCCCGATGAAATTCAAGCGAAAGTTTATACCGAGCAAATTGCACCGAATCTTGCGGCAGGGCAAAGTCTGGGCTTCTGTCACGGATTTAATATCCATTATAAGTATATCGTTCCGCCAAAGGATATTAACGTTGTGATGATTGCACCGAAAGGCCCAGGCCATTTGGTGCGCAGCGAATTTGAAAAAGGTGGCGGCGTGCCGAACCTTATAGCCGTCGAGCAGGACACCACCGGCGACGCCAAACAAATCGCCCTTGCCTGGGCAAATGGAATCGGAGGGGCACGAGCAGGAGTTATTGAAACTACATTCAAAGAAGAGACCGAAACAGACCTGTTCGGTGAGCAGTGCGTTCTCTGCGGCGGGCTTACTTCACTTATTAAAGCCGGTTTCCAGACATTGGTCGAAGCAGGGTATCAGCCTGAAATAGCCTACTTCGAATGTATGCATGAGGTTAAACTGATAGTCGACCTCATGTATCAGGGTGGGATGAGCTATATGAGATATAGTATATCCAACACTGCTGAATACGGTGACCTGACCCGCGGACCGAGGATTATCACCGACCAAACCAGAGCGGAAATGAAAAAGATACTCTCCGAGGTTACATCAGGACAATTCGCAAAGGAATGGGTAAATGAATACCGAACCGGATTAGAGAAGTTTAAACAGCTGTATGAAGCAGACTATAACTGCCAACTGGAAATGGTCGGAAGAAAATTACGCAAAATGATGAGCTGGATTGATTCGAAAGAGGTATAAGCGTGGTTCACAGTTTGTAAAATATACCACGAGCTATTTGACTGATTTAAGGAAAAAAGCTTTGAGAGATATAAAATTAACAGCCCTCTTATGCTTTTGCGTTGTATGCGGCTGTTCTTACGTAGAGATGCAGGTCAGGTCTGTGCTGCCTCCATACGAAGATGCCTCCATCTATCGCCGGATACAACTAAAGGAAAGCACCTCCGCTGATGTGCTTACTGATATTACCAAACTCGACAGCGAGCTGCTCAGCCAGAGCAAGAGCGTAGTCGCCTCTCAGGGGATGAAGAAGAAGACTCACAAACTCTGGCTTACTTTGGTAGCTTTCGACGAAAATGAACTGACTGTCAAACGAAAAAGTTTCTTTATAGTAGATGAAAAGGCAGAGAGTGTACCTCTGGTACCCAGGCGAAAGCTTGAGCTGGACATTGAAATGGTACTGGATTCAGAAGTGCTCGATGAGCCATACGCTAATGAAAACGCAAGACGAATCGCAATTCTCCGGAGTGTCCTGGAGGACAGCCGTCGGGATGTGGATGAGGTTGCACCGGACAATAAAATGATTGTTGTTTGCGGAGGTCTTATCAATCAGACATTGACAACGGTTTTACAAAAACTGGAAGAATCGCCCGTTCTGGCATCAAAGCTGAGCAAATCTGGAGGTCTCGGCTTCGACCATATCACAATCGGCAAGGGCACAATTGTGATGAACGTTACGGACGATATTGTGAAAATAAAGGTCAGGTCAGGCTCGTTCGTGTGGGGACCCGAGGACCCATTTTCCGTAACTGAATAGCTGAAAATCAACAAACACAGCTATTTTGAAGAATACGTTGTTTCTGCCATTGCAAGCAAATACTGCTTATCAGAATTCGAAGTAAAATAATCAAATAAAAAAGAGCGGGTCAGTAAGCCGAGTTCTGTTTTAGACGGTCATTTATCTTGACCTGCTGTTGCCAGCAGGCTCTGCCGTTAGGCAAGCGACTTACCCGCCGGTATCGCCCGGGCGAGGCACCGGCATATTTAGTCTTGCAGGCGATGGGGTTTGCCCTGCCGCTTCTGTCACCAGAAGTGCGGTGCGCTCTTACCGCACCATTTCACCATTGCCTTAAAGGCTGTGTATTTTCTGTGGCACTATCCCGCGGGTTTCCCCGGGTGGCCGTTAGCCACCATCGTTGCCCTGTCCTGCTCGGACTTTCCTCCCCGCAACGTTTTAATGATGCGGAGCGACCGCCCGACCCACTCTCTTTAATTGATTATTTACTATTGATTATTGATAATTGTTCCCGTCAATCGCTGACTATTACTGGTTTGGCAAACAGGTATAATCTTTCTATAACTATAGCAGAAATCGGCATTATTTTCCAGAAGATATTTCAATGTGTTTTTTGAAGTTTTTGTCGTCGGATTGAGGGAAATCGCTTCTGAAGTGTACGCCCCTGCTTTCGCACCTGGTTTCTGCTGCACGGGTCATCAGCATGCAAACCGTGAGCATATTCTGGCATTCCCAGCCCTCCGGCCCATCGAAGATTTTGTCCATCACATAGCGCTGCCAGAATTTGATAATCTCCTGTGCCTCTTTGAGCGGCTGGGCTTTTCTCGCAATGCCAACATTTCGCCACATAAGGGCCCTGAGTGAATTTCTAACATCCGTAGTATCCAGCCGGGAGCGGTCTGAACGAGGAATCTGATACCTTATCAATGGGTGCCTGGGATAAGAGGCGCCTGTTTTTATGTTCCGGGAGGCAACCTGCCCTGCTGTTTTGCCGAATACCAGCCCTTCGAGCAGGGAATTACTGCCGAGTCGATTTGCACCGTGCAGGCCGGTGGAAGCGACCTCGCCGCAGGCGTAAAGATTTGTGATACTTGTCCTGGCCGAGGCATCGGCTTTTATGCCGCCAATCATATAGTGTGCGCTGGGGCGGACAGGTATCAAATCCCGGCTGACATCTATATCGAAATGTTCACATAGTTCACTAATGGTAGGAAACCTTTTTGCGAAATATTCTTTGTCCAGGTGGCGAACATCCAGATAAACGTGTGTCGATTTGGTTTTCAGCATCCGGCTCAGGATAGCTCTGCTGACAATGTCTCTCGGCGCCAGTTCAGCGGCCTCGTCATATTCTTTCATAAACGCCGAGCCGTTACTGTCCACGAGTACGGCCCCCTCACCGCGGAGCGCTTCAGTAATCAGGGCTCGTGATGCACCTGCCACGTAGAGTGTTGTCGGGTGAAACTGCATAAACTCCAAATCCTGCAATACGGCTCCGGCGCGGTAAGCCATAGCAATACCATCACCGGTTGCAATCTCTGTGTTGGTTGTTTCGCGGTAGAGCAGGCCTGCTCCGCCGGTAGAAAGAATAGTGTTGGCAGCCCAGATTATCTGCAGTCCCCGCTTATCGTGGCCGATTATTCCTAAGCACTCATTTTCACTGTTTGTGATTAAATCTATTACGTAGAAGTTTTCTATTATTGTTATATTCGGATTTTCCCTGACTTTGCTTATGAGAGTTTCTGCGATTATCCGACCTGTTTCGTCGCCGTGAGCGTGAGCAATACGAGCGTGAGTGTGCCCTCCTTCGAGCGTAGCGGCAATATGTCCATCGATTAAATCAAACCCAACGCCCCAATGAAGCAACTGCTGGATTAGTTCCGGCCCCTGCCGAACAACTAAATCGACCATTTTTTCATCGCTTATGCCGCAACCCGCATTAATCGTATCGGCTATGTGTGATTCAAGTGTATCTGTTTTATCAAGCACCGAAGCAATACCGCCCTGGGCCTTCCACGTGTTGCTCTTCTGCAGCAAATCCTTGCATACAATAATGACGCTGCATCGCTCAGATGCTTCGATAGCGGCACGAAGTCCAGCGATTCCCGCTCCAATCACCAGACAATCTGTGAAAAGCTGGTGAGTTGCGGCAGAATCGGTATTTACCAGATAGCGTCTGAATTCCAGTTGTGCGGCCATATTTTAATTCTCAAAAAAACAGTAATCTAATCAGAGCGTGTCAAGATTTTTAATATGATACTATAATATGCAGTTCTTTGAAACCCGCTTTTTAATTATCGCCCGGCTAATTTTGTCCAGTCGCAATCCGTCAAAGAGCCGACAATAAACTCCCCGAGGTTCTGTTTTGCGATGTCGACAGTTTCATCGAAAGGCACGACCGCGAGTATATCAGCACCGCTGTATTTGGCGATTACGTCAGGGGCGGTATCCTCGGCTTCGGTTGATTCGGTGGCGTTATAGCCGTTGATGACGACGCCGGCGATTTTCAATTCTGCTGCACGGACACAGTCTATCGTCATAAGTGTATGGTTGATTGTGCCCAGATTCGGCCGAGTTACTATTACGACGGGCAGAGCGAATTCGACCGCCAAATCCAGCAGGTCAAACTCTTCTGTTAAAGGTACACGCACGCCTCCGATACCTTCGACGATAACTATGTCGCTGTTTTGGCATATATCTTTGTAAGCGGCTGCGATTCTATTGAAATCAATTGCAGAGCCGTTACAAGCGGCACTGACAACAGGCACCGCAGGGATGGGGTAACCGACGGGAGTTATTGTCGATAGCGACAGGTCACTGTTCGCACAATAAGAAAGAAACTCGGTGTCATTACTTATCAGGCCCTCCCAATTATTTTTACAGCCGGTAGCAATCGGTTTGAAGACACCGACCTTTAGGCCCTTATCGGTAAGAATTCTGGCGATGGCGCCGGCTATTAATGTTTTGCCTACGCCGGTATCAGTGCCGGTTATAAAAAGGCCGGTCTTTCCGGGCAAGTTCAGATTAATAGGCATTAAGCTTTTATTCCGTCAGCCCTTGTTCGAGTCAACAACATTAGGCTCGTTAGGCTCCTGCTTAATTGACTTCTGTGGGGCTTTTGGTTTTTTGCGAGTTAGGACGATTTCCTTAAAGAATACTCTACTATCATCGGAGTATTTGAGGACAAACGCCTGAAGCTCTTTAGTCGATGCCGTCAAAATCATCCCGTCCTCGACAAATTCATGTTTAACTGCATTGGGGTCCTGCTCAAGCAGTTTCTTCATTTCATCGTCATCTGTGATATGTAATTTTAACTCCGGTTCAATCCCACTTACTTTTATAAATGTATGGGCCGGTGTTAAAAACAAAGTATTATACGGCCATTCTAACTTATTCGGGTCATCTTCACCCCATGCCGATTTACCCGGGTAAACGTCCAGAAAGAGTTTGTTCTCTAACTTTACCAGATGAGCGATAAACGAGCCTTTTTCACCTTTAACCTCACGAACAATCAGTTCATATGCTTTTTCTGATTTATCAGGATGCTTAAATTCCCAGATATTGTTGGAATCATCTACCCAGGTGCCTAACAGTTTTTCTTCGAACACTACATCTTTTTCGGTATAAAGCTGATGGAGCGACATAACAGGCAGACAGCCGCTTAAAATACCTGCCAACAAATAAAAAAGAAGTTTTTTGGCTTTCATTTCTTACCTCCCTAAAAACTTTTTTAAAACCTGTTTAGCCACTGAAATAATATAGTATTTTACCATCTTGTGGCGTAATAACAACGGAATACCGGCCAAAAATTGGTTTGCATAAATGCCGTTAAAAAGCGATACTTTCGCTATGGATAACCGCCAAAGCAAAGATAGATTTGCCGGGGCGCGGGAACGGATGCTCAAGCTGGACCTGATGGGTCGCAATATAACTGACCCCGGTGTTCTACAGGTGATGAAAGACGTCCGGCGGGAAGAATTCGTGCCGGCGGCATATCAGTCGCAGGCTTATGCAGACGGGCCGCTGCCTATCGGAATGGGCCAGACCATCTCTCAGCCATATATTGTCGCTTTGATGACACAGGAGTTGAGGCTTAATCCCTATTGTGAGGTTTTGGAGATTGGCACCGGCAGTGGTTATCAAACTGCTATTTTAAGCAAGCTGGCCAAGAAAGTCTTTACGATAGAAAGGTTTGCTAAACTATCTGAGTCGGCCCAGGCGGTTTTAGGCAGATTAGGTATCGACAATGTCGAATTCTATGTCGGTGACGGCAGTTGCGGCTGGCCACAGAAAAGGATTTTCGACCGCATTATCATTACCGCAGCAGTGCCGAAAATACCGCAACCGCTGGTGGAGCAGCTTACAGAGGGCGGCTTTATAGTCGGACCAGTTGGTTTCTCATCCGTCCAGGAGCTTCTCGCCGGCGAAAAGAAAAAGGGAAAAATCGCCACGAAAACAGTTTGTAGTTGCCGCTTTGTTAAACTACTCGGTGAGTATGGCTTTGAAGAAACGGAGGATTAATTTCATATTTCTATGATGCAGTCAATAAGCGCAGAACAAAATCTAAATCATCAAGATGGTTTCCACCAGGACAAGCTCGATTTGTCGATGCCGGTGCGGTTCCTAAAAGGCGTCGGGCCGGCAAGGGCCAAGACTTTTGCACAATTAGGAGTGCACACGGTAGGAGATTTACTGGAGTATTTTCCGAGGGACTGGATTTTTACTCCTGAGCCGGTAAAGATAAATCAAATGCGGCAGGGCCGGTCCGCTGCCATTGTCGGTCTGATAGAGTCGGTGGATTATCAGAATTTTCGTCATCAGCCAATTTTTGAGGCTATGCTTTCCGACGATACCGGCCTGTGCAGGATTGTCTGGTTTCACGGCGGGTATCTGCGAAACCAGTTAAGACCCGGCACCATAATAATGGCTTCGGGCAAGGTCGCCTTATACAAGCATCAATTGCAATTGACTAATCCTAAATTCGTGGTGCTCGACGAGAAACACTTAAATCCGGCTGAATATTTCAGCGGAGGGGTATATCCAGCCTCTGCCGATTTGAGCAGCAGGCAAATCAAGGGGATAATTGCTCCCCTTCTTGAAAACCTTGATGAGCTTACACCTGAGTTTTATAAACCGATATTTTTAAAAAAAACAAATTTAATCAGCAGAGAGAAGGCATTTAGATGGATACATTCCCCGCCCGGCGAGGAGAAACTAACAAAGGCAAAACACAGATTAAAATATGATGAGCTATTCCTGATGCAGACGGGATTGGCGCTACGCCGATATAAAATTCAGCATTACTCAACGGGGATTCCGATGAATTACAACGACGAAATTGACAACAGAATCAAAAAACGTTTTCCATTTTTACTAACCGAGGACCAAAAAAGTGTAATAGCTGAAATCGTCGCCGATATGGCCAAACCGCAGCCGATGAATCGCCTTCTGCAGGGTGATGTGGGGGCGGGTAAAACGGTCGTTGCGCTTTATGCGGCTTTGCTGGCGGTTGCCAATAAGAGACAAGCGGCAATTATGGCACCTACAGAAATCTTAGCCGGTCAGCATTTTTTAAGTATCGAAAGATACCTGAAAAGCAGCAAAGTAAGAAGGACTTTGATAACGGGCGGATTGACCGGTAAAAAAAGAGAGGAGCTTTTAAATCGAATAAGCAGCGGACGGATGGATATTGTCGTAGGAACAGTAGCACTATTGCAGAAAGATATAGAATTTCACAAACTCGGTCTGGTTGTCATTGATGAACAGCATAAGTTCGGCGTTCATCAGCGACTGCTATTGCGAAAGCAAGCTACGCCGCATTGTCTTGTTATGACTGCTACACCTATCCCGCGGACGCTGGCAATGACTGCTTTCGGTGATTTGGATGTTTCTGTTATCAAACATTTACCGCCGGGAAGAGGCAAAGTTGTAACTCGATGGGTTGTTCGAGAGAATCAGCAGAAGGCATACGAATTCATTCGAGAGCGGCTAAGGGCAAGGAAACAGGCGTATTTTGTCTATCCGCGGATTACCAGTACCGAGGAAAATGACGTAGTTGCGGCTGCGACCGATCAGTGGAAAAATCTCGCTCAAAAAGTCTTCCCGGAATTTACTGTCGAGCTTCTTCACGGCCGAATGCCGTCTGCAAAAAAACAGCGGATTATGGCGGAATTCAGAAAAGGTAAAATCGATGTGCTGGTCACGACCATCGTGGTAGAGGTCGGAGTAGATGTGCCGAACGCAACGATAATGGTTGTCGAGGGGGCCGACAGGTTCGGCCTGGCACAACTGCATCAGCTGAGGGGACGCATCGGAAGAGGAGAAGATAAATCCTATTGTTTCTTGTTTGCCGAGACATCAAGTGAAGTGGCAAAGAGCAGGCTCGATATAATTACCAGAAGCAATGATGGCTTCGAGATAGCCGAGCACGACCTGCGTCTGCGCGGGCCGGGGGAGCTGTTCAGCACGAGACAGCACGGCCTGCCGGATTTGAAAATCGCAAATATAATCGATGATTATGAACTGCTGATTATGGCAAGGAAAAACGCATTCGAGCTGGTCGCCGAAGACCCTATGCTAATAAAGGCCGAGCATAAAAATATCCGCCGGATGCTGCTGACCAGGTTCGGCGACTCACTCGGCCTGGCGGATGTGGCTTAAGCGACGGCAGCGATAATTTGCTGGAATCCGGTTGAGAAAAAGAGTAAAACAGCGGTACCAATTTATGAAAATAGATTACAAAAACAACCGGCTGGAAAGTTTCATAATCGGCTTTAATATCTTTGCCTCGGCAGCGGTGGTAGCTACATTTGTTTGGCTCTTCGGTTTTGACAGGCCGATATTTCCGGCGATGATTTTATACGCTGTTCAGGTAGCTCTGCTTTGTGTGTTTGTGAATGAGAAGGTGATTCGACTGTTTAATTCGGTTTCAAAGGCCGAATTCTGGCGGGCGAACTGGTTCGAGGTTCCACTTTTACTTGCACTTGGGATTGCAGTTGCAGGGTCGGGCAGCTGGTTTGGAAATGCGGAGCCTTCTGTGGTTCGGCACTGGTCGGTGGGTATTTATCTTATCCTGCAGGTAATCATCAAGGTTTGCAGAACGGGCATCAGTCTTGCTTCTTCCGGCAGGAACCCTGCCCAAGCATTGATTGTGAGCTTCCTGGTTTTGATAATATCGGGTGCGGGTTTGCTGATGCTGCCGAAGGCCACCGCCGCTGAAGAGACCAATATGGTTGACGCTCTGTTCACGGCGACCAGCGCTACCTGTGTTACCGGCCTTATCGTAAAGGATACGGGTAAAGATTTCAGCTTGATGGGACAGGTGGTTATCCTCTCACTGATTCAGCTCGGCGGTCTGGGCATAGTTGTCTTCGGTGCTGTTATTGCCCTGCTGCTGGGTCAGGCAGGACTGCGGGAAAAAGTAGCAATGCAGGACTTACTGAGCACCAGAACCCTCGGTCAAATAAGCAATATAATAGTTTTTATCTTTGTGGGGACAATGCTCATCGAGGCCCTCGGCGCTGTTAGCGTTTTCGGAATGTGGGATGATGTGCCGGGCAGGGCCGGTAATATTCATTCACAGTGGTTCTGCAGCGTCTTTCATTCGATTAGTGCTTTTTGTAATGCGGGTTTCAGCTTGTTCAATGATAGTTTCGTCGGATACAGCAAATGCTGGCAGGTATATGCGGTAATCTGTCCGCTGATGATTCTCGGCGGTCTCGGCTTCGGTGTGCTTTACGACCTGGCCGGCATCTCCGCCGACAGGATAAAACGGTTCTTCAAAAAACTTTTCAGTAAGCGATACCGCTTTTCAATGGAAGCTCCGAAACGAATGGAGCTGCAGACCAAGATAGTTCTCAGCGTAAGTGCGGCCCTGATAGTTCTGGGGACGCTGGGTATTCTTTTTTTTGAGCGTTACAGCTCTGACGGAACCACCGGAATCACCGGTGCATTCTTTCAGTCGATTACAGCCCGGACTACAGGATTCAATACTGTGGATACCTCGGCACTGTCAGCCCAGAGTAAGCTTATTTTGATTCTGCTTATGTTTATCGGCGGCTCGCCCGGCTCGACAGCCGGAGGAATAAAAACGGTAACTTTAGCTGTGTTAATAATGACTGTTGTTGCGGCCCTGCGAAAACGACAGGAAGTTGAGATGTTTAAGCGCTCGGTAAGGGTAGTTGTTGTCGGGAGAGCAATTACTGTTATCCTGCTTTTTATAGTAGTTTTGTTCGTCGCTGCGCTGACACTGAGTATTACGGAAAGAAACAGCAGTTTTACTATGCTGGATATTTTCTTCGAAGCCGCCTCGGCCCTTGGAACAGTCGGCTTGACCACCGGCAAAACGGCTTTGTTGACAACCACAGGTAAGTTGATTATCATTGCAGTTATGCTTATCGGCAGGCTGGGGCCGCTGACACTATTGGCGATGCTGACATTTAACCTGAAACCGGCTCGATACAATTATCCTCAAGAGGCGGTAATTGTCGGATAGATTGGTAACCGGTAATCGGTGATTATTCACTTACCAGTTACTATTTAACCAAGATTGGAGTTAGTATTATGAAGCGCTTTGCTGTGATAGGTTTGGGACGGTTCGGCAAGAAACTGGCTATCGCTCTTGCGATGAGCGGGGCGGAAGTTATTGCAATCGACAAAGACAGAGAAGAAATAGAGCTGATTCGCGACCAGGTAAGTCATGCCGTCCGTCTCGATAGCACTGATGAAGAAGCCCTGAAATCACAAGGTGTGGATAAGGTCGATGTCGCTATCATTGGTATTGGGCAAGGAACCGGGCAGGGTTTTGAATCGGCTATTTTAACAGTAGTAAACCTGCGCCAAATGGGGGTAAAAGAAATCTTCGCAAGAGCCGAGGGCCTAATTGCAGGAGAGGTCTTTTCAAAAGTCGGCGCCACCGATGTTATTTATCCTGAAATCGAATCAGCCCAGAGATGGGCTTATAAACTAATCGCGCCGCAGATCGGAGAAAAAATGGATTTTGCGCCCGGCTACAGCTTGGCACGGATAAAAGCACCACCCAGTTTTGATGGAAAAACGGTTATGGATTTGCAATTGCGGCAAAAATACAGCATTAATCTGGTTGCCATCAAGAGGGACGAGCATAGCAGGGCAAAAAAGAGCGAAAAAGGCGGGATTATAAATGTCCCTATGCCGGACACCGTAGTTTACAAGGATGATATCCTGATAGTCGCCGGCTCCGATGCAGACCTGGCAAAACTGCCGCAGGAATAAGACCAATGAAAGAGGTTTCTACAAAACTACTTGACGAAATCACTAAGCGATTAGCTGAGTCAATACACCCGGAGAGAATTTATCTTTTTGGCTCACATGCCACCAACCAGGCCGATGAGGATAGCGACGTTGACCTGCTTGCTGTTGTGCCCGATACGAACCGGCCGACGAGAGAAATCGCTATCGAGGGCAGGTCAAGCCTCAGTGACTTTCTCACCTCTTTTGACTTAATTGTTTGTACTAAATCACAATTCGATAGATATGTTGACGTAAAAAACACAATTATGAATGAAGTTCTTTGTGACGGTAGGCTGGTTTATGGACGCTAAGCTTGAAATGACAAAGCAATGGATTATGCGAGCAGACGATGATTTGCGTTTGGCTGAACTTATCCAAAAGGATAGTGATCCGGTATATTGGGCGATTGCTTTTCATGCACAACAGTGTGCAGAAAAGGCCCTAAAAGGCGTTTTGACTTTACACGATATTCGAGCGGGGAAAACGCACAACATCGAGAATCTACTCAGATTAAGCTCGCCTGTAGTTGATGGACTCGAAAAGCTCACCGAGCAAGCCAAAACTTTGTCAATCTATGCGGTAGATTCACGATATCCCATTCCACACGGAGATGTGAGTGACAACGAAGCAACTGAAGCTGTAGAAACAGCGAAAAAGATTTTTGAGTGTGTTTTAAACACACTGCCAGACCTTGCTGAAGATAGGTAGCATGAGGAAATGTGGGCTATACTCATAAGCAATCTGATGAAATTTGCGGTGCCGCTGGGTCTGTTCGTGTGGTCACTATTCCACCCAACGATAGCCAGCTATGTATTTGTAGGTCTTGCTGCCATCTTTGAGGTCTATCTGTTTTTCATTGATATAACTGGCAAACCGAAACCTGATCCTTCGACTTGGACCCGCGATGAAATTCAGGTTTTAAGGAAATACCATCTTGCAATCAGGTTCCCTTTTGGAGCCAAGGACTTCTCGTGTTATCTGAATGGAATCAGGTGGTCAAGCCTCATCTGGGTACCGTGGCTTTTATGGAACCACTTGTGGATTCCGGCTTCATTTCTCGTCGTAAATTTCCTCGTTACCACCTCTCTCTCAGTTCGACTTGATCCCATCTTTTTTCTGTCTGATGCGGTGAGAAGAGGGAAGCACCAACTCGCTGGAGAATTATCTATTTTACAGAAAGTCCAAGAGAAATCGAACGATAGATTGTCCTGATAACTAACTTCGCCCGACTCCGAATAGACCTTGGATGGAATAATAGATTCCCGCTTTCGCGGGAATGACGGCACACATCAGGTTTTTCGATATTTTCGCAGCATATCGAGCAGGTTCTGCATATCTTCCGGCAGTGGGGCTTCGTATTTCACCAGCTTTTTAGTTGTTGGATGTTTAAATTCGAGACTCGATGCGTGAAGGGCAACTCGACTTATAACCGGCTCCTGCACAGCAGGTTCGCCATCGGCCAGTTGCCAGGGATAGACAAATTTGCCGCCGTACATATCATCGCCTATAATCGGATGCTTGATATAAGATAAATGAACGCGTATCTGATGCGTTCGGCCGGTTTTTGGCATCATCTTCAATAGAGAAAAGCCGCGAAAGCCCTCAATAACCTCGTAAAAAGTAATTGCTTCCTTGCCGATTTTAGGCCGAATTGCATATTTTTCTCTTGTTTTCGGGTGGATACCGAGTGGTGCGCTTATCCGGTCGGCTGTCAGCTCCGGCACACCGTGGACTATAGCGAGATAGCTTTTTTTTACCTGACGATTTTCGAACTGCTTGGCGATTTTCCACTGAGCGATGTCGTTTTTGGCAATGACCATAACCCCGGTAGTGTCCCTGTCGAGCCGATGCACGATACCGGGCCTGAACTCACCCAACCCACTTGATAGCTTCTCTGAGTAAAAGGCAAGGGCGTTTACCAAAGTGCCATGCGTGTTGCCGCGGGCAGGGTGAACAATCATATCGGGCTGCTTGTTGAGTATGATTATGTCATCGTCTTCATAAATAATATTCAGCGGAATATCCTGAGCTAAAATCTCTTTACTCGGCAGCTCAGGCAGGGTCAGCTCGATTATATCTGCGGGACTTATCTTAAAGCTGGGCTTGACTGGTTTGCTGTTGACCTTGACGCCGCCTTGTTTGATTATTTCCTGGAGCATAACACGGCTGAAGTCGCTGAACCGGCTATGAAGGTATTTATCAATGCGACGTTCTTTGATTGAGTTGCCCACTTGAAGTGTTAAGCGCCCGCTGTCTGTATTCGCATCCTGCATCTCACTTCGCTCGCGTTATTGGCCGGGAAGATTGAGTTCGGGAATCTCATATATACCCTCTTGAGATTGGAAATCCTCAGGAGCTTCAAGTTCAATCTCTGATTGTAAAAGCTCGGCAGGTGCTCGTTCTGGCGCTTGTCTAAAGACCACCTTTTGCCGGTAATCGGCCATCGTGTGGAGGCGTTTCTTTGCCCCGACAGCGGCGACGGTGCCTTCAAAGTCGGTGTTAGCGAGTATTTCGCTGTATATATGCCGTGCCTGCTCGAAATTCCCGAGTTCTTCTTCGCACAGTCCCAGACCAAATTTAGCCGTCGCCATTAACGACGGATTATTCGAGGACTTCTCGATGGCTTCTATGTAACTATCCTTTGCCCGGTTTATCTGAGCTTTCAGGTCCTTACTGCTTATGTCCCCGAAGCGGTAATGCAGCTCCGTCCGCAGCGCTTCTGCTCGTTCAATCAGTGCCAGAGCAGCTACCTGCTGCTCTTTTGCGTTTTGCGCGATGCTTTGGAGATTATCAGCGGACTGGATGAGGGTATAAGAAGTATCTATACCGCGAGCCTGGGCCTGAAGGATTTTAGTTTTGCTCTGCGATATCGCAGAGATTAAGTTTGTAAGATCGAGCTGTTGCCGGCCGGATACCACTCTTTTTTCATACACTTTCCAGAAGTATACCCCTGCGACCACAACAACGAGTACCGAAATATAAATAATCGTTGTGGCATTTTTCTTTGCCCATTGCGGTAAGTTTACTAACCACTCGGCTAATTCGTTGGTTTTTAGTTGGTGGCGATGTTCGGACTTCATATCTTTTCCCGTTCCTGTTCTAAAATAGGTTAATGTCTATAATACTCAATTATAGACTCAAGTCGGCATTATAGCAAAAATTGTTTTATCTTGCAATGGCTACCTGTGCTGACTAAAATTCTGATTAATAATCGTTTGAAAGGTTATAAGTGCTCAAAAAGTGTAGTCCGCAATATAAAGCCGGGCGGAGATGCGATTTTGGGAGGCTGCTGTTACGGGCGGCTAATCATTTTGCGAAAAATCGGATTTGAAAAAATAGCAGATACTGTCGAGTCCCTTTGTATAACAGCTGGATACGAGCTTGCCTCTGATGTTCTGGCTGCTCTTGAAGAGGCATCGCAAAAAGAGTCCAATCCGGCGGCGGCGAAAACATTAAACCAGCTCATTGAAAATGCCCGTATAGCTAAGGATGAAAGGATACCACTCTGTCAGGATACGGGGCTGGCGGTTATCTTCGTCGAGCAGGGCAGTGACGTGCTTGTTAAGGCAGATACAGGTAAGACAATATTCGATGCAGTTAACTGCGGCGTCGCAGCAGGCTATAAAAAGGGCTTACTGAGAAGCAGTATCGTCGCCGAGCCTCTGAACAAACGCCAAAATACCGGCTCAAATACACCTGCTGTTATTCATCATTCCATCGTCCCGGGGGATAAGTTAAAGATAACCGTTATCACCAAGGGCGCCGGCTGTGAGAATAAAAGTCGGTTCAAAATGTTCAATCCAACAGCGGATAGAGAAGAAATAATCGAATGGATTGTCGAGGTTGTAAAGCAGGCCGGCGCCGATGCCTGCCCGCCACTTATCATCGGTGTCGGAATCGGCGGCAATTTTGAACTAAGCTGTCTGCTGAGTAAAAAAGCGTTATTGCGAAACCTTCAGCAAAAAAACAGCGACGATTTTTACGCCAGGCTCGAAGATGATTTGCTACGCCGGATTAATGCGCTCGGCCTTGGGCCGCAGGGCCTCGGCGGGGACACCACGGCCCTTGCCTGTCTAATCGAAACCGCTGCCTGTCATATCGGCTCACTGCCGGTCGCCGTCAATATCGAGTGTCACAGCCACCGACACAAATCAGCGGTCATATAAATTTTCTAACGCTTACCTTCCAGGCATCTGTTTGCGACAGCAATATAATCTTCCGGTGCAAGCTGTTCGGGGCGATTATGCGGGTCTATGTGACATCGCTGGAAAATTGCAGGCCAGCTGTCAACTTCTGCAAGCTTGCCTGCCGCGAATTTAGTGCAGGCCTGTACCATTTTCCGCCTATGCTGCATAAACAGATTCACTAGTTCGCCCAGAATTTCCATATTCTGAATCCGGTTAAACTTTTCGGCTTTGCGAACAAAGCTTATCATCGCTGAATGAACCTGCGGGGCAGGCCAAAAGACAATCGGCTTCAATACTCTTTCTGTTTTGATATCGCCCGTTGCGGCTATATGTATGCTCAATGTGCCGTAGTGTCTGTCACCTGGTGCGGCTGTCATTCGTTCGGCCACTTCCTTCTGGACCGTAACGTGCATTGCATCTGCAACTGTCGGGCCTGTAATCAGATTCATCATCAAGGGCGAGGCAACATTGTAAGGCAGGTTTGCAACCAGAAGAAATCTGCCCGGCCGATTTTTACGTGCCAGCTCAACAGCGTCGCTTATTGTCCGGTTAATGGTGCTCTTGGTCTCCAGGATGTCGGCATTGATAACCTCGACATTTCCGGCCTGGGCCAGTTCTCTTGTAGCAATTTTAGCCAGCGTCTCATCCAACTCGACGGCGATGACCTTTCCGGCCTGCTCAGCCAATCCCTGCGTCAGAGAGCCTGTGCCGCAGCCGACTTCGAGCACAGTATCGTCACTGTCAATATCAGCAGTATCCATCAGCAGGCGCATCAGGTTCAAATCAATGAGAAAATTTTGTCCGAGCCGTTTGTTCGGCTCAACGCCTTCCGATGCAAGTAACTGCTGGATTTGGTGCTTAGTCTGCATCTGAGCAGGCCTTTGTCTGCACGGGTTGGCGCAGCTTTTTCGTAGCGGCCATATTAATGGCAGTGGTTATGGCATTCATCATGCTCGAAGGGTTGGCGATGTTTTTGCCGGCAATGTCAAAAGCCGTTCCGTGAGCCGGCGACGTCCTGATTATTGGTATGCCGATAGTGATATTAACCGCCTTGTCGAATGCAAGAAGTTTAACTGGTATCATTCCCTGGTCGTGATACATCGCAACGACGGCGTCGAATTCGCCGTGTGCAGCCCGTAGAAACAGGGTGTCGGCTGCGAAAGGTCCCTCACAGTTTATCCCCTGTTCCTGCGCCAGTAAAATCGCCGGCGAGATTATCCGCTGTTCTTCATCCCCGAATTGCCCGTCCTCTCCCGCATGAGGATTCAGTGCTGCAACCCCGATTTTGGGATTTTCAATATCGAAGTATTCCTTCAGCGCGATGTTCAATAAATCTATCGGCTCAAAGACACAGCCGATTGTGAACTCGTGCCGAACTTCGAATAGCGCCCTGTGAATCGTTGCAAGGGCCACCTTTAGTGGACCGGCGTTAAACATCATCGCCTTTTGCGCCGATTTGCACTTGTCCGCCAGCATTTCGGTATGGCCGGGCCATTTGGCGCCGGCTAATTTCCAGCTTGCTTTGCTGATTGGGGCTGTTACTATTGCATCGATTATGCCGGCCCTGGCCGCCTCAATCGCATCCAGGCAAAAATGTATAGATGCTTCGCCTCCGACCGTGCTGGGACCTTTAATCCAAGACGGAACCGAATACTCATCGTAATCGGCCACTACAACTTTATGTGGATAATCCCTGCTGATTTTTTCGTGCTGGTACCTGTCCCAGAACGGCTCTATCTCTGCCTTGTCCGCTGCGTAACAAAGCTGCTCATTCATACCGAATATGATAAACTTTGCCGCTTTTCTTATCTCCGGCTCCACCAGCACTTTTACTACAACCTCCGGGCCGATGCCCGCCGGCTCGCCCATTGTTACGCCGATGACCATCTGTTCACTTATCGAATTATTGACGTTGCCTTTATTCATCTTCTCATATTACGAACATTATTTCTTGATTCCCTCGAAATATTCTATTCTGCCTTCTTTAACGTGTTTCTTTCCCAGAAAACACCATCGAAGTATCCCTGAATAGTTGGGTCTGTCTCCGCCATCTGCAATCTCTTCTCAGCATAAAAACAATATTGCTCATCTATCTCGACTAAACAGAAACTTCTCTTTAGTTTTTTTGCAACCACACCTGCAGTTCCCACACCGGCAAAGGGGTCAAAAATAATATCTCCTTCATCCGAACTGGCAAGAATAATTTTTGCAAGCAGCTTCTCCGGTTTCTGGGTTGAATGAGGTGTATTCTCCGTCATTGACCAGAAAGGAATAGTAATATCCGTCCATATATTAGATGGATAAGTCAGTCTATATTTCCCTTCTCGCTCCTCAGCCCAGTCCTTAGGTATGCCATTTTCGCGATAAGGAGCAATAACTTTTCTCTTCAACTTCGTGGCCTCTGCATTAAAGGTAAAATTGTTAGAAACTGTGCAAAACCATATATCCTCGGAATTATTTTTCCAGTCCTTTTTAGCTCCTCGTCCTTTTTCCCTTTCGAATGTAATTCTATTTTGGACAATAAAATATTTTTCGCAGAGCAGGTGAATTGCCGAAGAAGACCGCCAGTCCCCGCAGATATATACCGATGCAGTCGGTTTAAGCAACCTTATCATCTTGCTCAGCCAGGATTCCATCCATTCCATATACTTATTTATTGAGACTTGTTTAAAAGAACGGCCGTTGAATGTTTTTGTCAGGTTATAGGGAGGGTCGATAAAAAGCAGGTCTGCAAATCCTGATGGAAGAAAGTCCACTACCTCGAAGATATCCTGATTGATAACTTTATTTAGTATTCTCTCAAGGCGGACCGGTTTATCTGTCTTTAGCAGTCTGCGGCGATAGCTCTGCCTCTCTTCTGTTGACAGTGTTATAGTTCGATTTCGTGGTGCTCTTGCCATCTTTTTTCTTTTTTTTAGCTTAAAATCCTAATTCCTTTAATCTTTCGACTGTTAGAGTTTGTTCTGCCGTCAAAATATTCTCAAGCTGCTTCATTATCGCCTTGATTATTATATCAGTTTCGATATTTACTGTATCTCCCATTTTTGCCCGCCCCAGTGTGGTCGCCTTTATAGTCTCAGGAATAATCGAGACGCTGAAACTGTCTTTATCCATATCCGCTATCGTCAAACTTATCCCGTCAACGGCGACCGAACCCTTGACCACCATTTTGGTGAGCAGCTTGGGGTCCACCGCAAATTTAATATCCGCAAATTGCCCCTGCCGAACTATTGACCTAACAGTTGCAGTTCCGTCAACGTGGCCGAGAACAAAATGTCCGCCGAACCGCCCATCCGCCTTCACAGCCAATTCCACATTGACAGCCGAGGAAGGTTTCAATCTGCCCAGCATTGACTTTGTTAACGTTTCACCGCTGACATCGAATTCTGCGAGACCGCTTTGCAGTTGGGCAATGGTCAAACAGACGCCGTTTATAGCTATGCTGTCGCCGACTTTGCACTTTTCAGCTAATTTGCCCAAATCTATGGCCAGACGAATTCCGCCGCCGGTTGTATGAGCCGACTTTACCGTGCAAATCGCCGTTATAAGCCCTGTGAACATCTGAAATTGACTATTTACTATTGACTATTTATAATTGAACCGGCAAAATCAAACACTTAAATCGATTATAATAAATTGCTTGGCAATAATCAATAATCGCTACTGAAAGGCAAATTACCTATATGAATACATTCTGGTTAAAAATTGCTGCTTTTGCCCTTGTCGTTATGATTGCAATCGTCCTGATAGGTGTTTTTTCACCTTCCGAAAAATCTCAGCCGGCTACGGAACCAACAGATAAGCCGGAAACCAAACAGAAAACCTTTTATGACCAGGTCGCAGAAGATAAAAGAAAGTTTTCAGCCAAACCACAGCTGCTTGAGGAGCAGACTCCCCAGCCGTCCACGGAGCCGATTACGCTGTACTTCAGACCGCTTTCCGAGATAGACAAAATAGAAGCCGAAAGGCTCCTGAATGTGGCCGTGCCGGGCCGTAGTATAGGGCGATTGCCGATGGCTTCCGGGGCTGGCGCCAAACTTATGGTCGATTGCTGTCGGCAGATTATCAGCAAATGGCCGGACAGCTGGTATGCATATAATGCCAAAAGAATGCTCATTGATATGCCGGAACGATTTCGCCAGCGGTATAATATAACACAGCAAGAACTGGACATAAGCGAATTCACCAAACAAAGACCCGGAACCAAACCTTTCAGCAATACTATTGAGAAGGATTCTCCTTAAATGTCTCCAATTCCAACCGCGGGTTTTATACCGATAATTTCAATCACTGCTGATTGTCTGCCGCAGGCGTGGGAGAAAGCTGTCTTAGCGGTATGGGATAACGGCCTTGAAGTCAAAACCCAGTACGATAAATCCACAGACCCGCCCAGTAAAGACGCAACGGTCATAATTACCGTTACCGACCCCTTCGCCGAACCGAGAATCCATAAGAATTTCCCCGGCGGACCTGCCGAGCTTGAGTCGTATCGCCAGGAAGTAGTCAACGGAATTCATGACCACTGGATTGACCCTGCTGCCGGCAAGTGGACATACACTTATCACGAACGGCTCTTCGCTTACCTTCCGCTGAAAAAGCCGCAGGACCCAAACGCACTGAGGTCTTCCGAAAAAGTTGACCAGATTCAATATATTATTGACAAACTTTCTGATGTTAGCCACACTCGAAGAGCACAGGCTATAACCTGGATGCCGTCTATCGACCCGCAGACAGACCATCCTCCCTGTCTGCAGAGAATCTGGTGTCGGCTGATTGCTGGACATAACGGCACAATGTCACTTAATATGAATACACACTGGCGGAGCAGAGACCTTTACAAGGCCTGGTTTATGAACGTCTATGCTATGACCGACCTTCAAAGAATAATCGCCGAGAAGATTTCCGAAAAAATCAATCAACCGGTAGCGGTAGGAAGATATGTTGATATAAGCGATTCGTTGCATATCTACGGCAGCAATTTTAATGAGGTCGGTAAAGAAGTGGCCAAGATGCGACAAAGTCCGTTCGCCGAGCGCTCCTGGCAAAGCACACATCCTGCTTTCCAGATGATGACGACCGAGGCCAGAGAAAACCTCGCCAAAGACCCCGATTGGTACGCAAAACCCAGAGACGCAAAATAATCAAACCGTTTTATAATCATCAAGATAGCTTACACCGATATTCTTATGAATTTTATCGGGCTGTGATAAAGATTTGAAAAAACGAGTGTCTTAATTTGCCAATTAGTGTTTTTTGTGCTAAACTTTATATTGAGGTCGGGTAAATAAAGGAGGGGGATGTCAGCTTAATTTCATTTATCACACAAGTATGACCATCCACCAATGATTGAGTTCATTAACCTGACTTGTTAATACTGCTGAGGGCTCTCGACAAATAGCATCAGAGCAGCAGCGCAAATAAATACTCTTGCTTTATGCGAGAGGGGAATTTTAGGGGGACCATATAAGTTTCTTTCCGAGTTGGGTCTCTGCGCCATCGGTGCAGAGACCTTTTTTTTATAAAAAATCATCGGCAAAAGGACCTGTGAGTTTCTTCAAACTTTTTTCATTAGTATTTGTCCTGCCGTAAATTGAGAGCAATCGGAATAAAATTTAACAGCCCCTTATTCAGGTCATTTACAAACTTTCGCAAGATTTTCTTTGACATACTATATATTGGGTCTACAATTTGAAAACAGGCGAGATGTAGTATTGTTTTTGATAAATTATAAATAGCCTTTGTGGCATCAACCGTATCTACGGCTGAATTTCTTAAGGTGGACTTAGTTCGTGAGATGTCCATTTTGCAAGGAGAATCACGATAGGGTTGTTGATTCGCGTTCAAGCGATACCGGCAGAATAATCAGACGCCGGCGTCAGTGCTTGGTATGCAAAAAGCGCTTTACTACCTATGAAAAAATAGGTGAGAGCTTTAAGCTCTGCGTAGTAAAAAAGGACAGCTCCAGGGTCCCTTACGACAGGGATAAAATCGTCGCAGGTCTGCAGAAGGCATGTTATAAAAGACCTGTCTCTGCGGAACAGATTCAGCAAATAGCTGACAAGGTTGAAGAGGATGTATTCAGGAACTTCGATAAGGAGGTTTCGTCGGTTTTTGTCGGCGAAAGCGTGATGAAGCACCTGCGAGGAGTTGATAAGGTCGCATATATTCGCTTTGCAAGTGTCTATCGAGACTTCGAAGATGCAGGCGAGTTGATTGAAGAAGTAAGTCAGGCTATTCAGGAAACTGACTATACTGGTCAGCCGAGGCTTTTTGACGCTTGAGAGATTAAAAGTGTTCATCGGCTGACTCGTCACGGCGAAGCGTGCCGTAGCCGGGAAGAAAAACAGTTTAAGCCGTTATTAGATTTTTGCATGGAGGCAAACGGTGGGGATGAAGGTGAGGCTTAAGGTTGTAAAGGCCGATGGCATCATTGAAGAATATCTGCACACAAAGGTCATTGGCACTATCTGTAATGCTCTCGCTCATGATGGACAGGCTGATATTCACGTTGCCGAACAGCTTGCGGAGGTGGTAACTTATTTTCTTTACCACAAGAAAAACTCACGTACTGTAACCAGTGGCGAAATCCTCTCCATAATTAAGGCGGTTTTGACTGCCACAACGTATGAAGATGCCGCAGTTGTGCTCAGTGAGAATCATTTCAATCGCAAGCTTAAACGCTCCAGAATTGAGGTTGTTCCGATTGATATTCAGCAGCTCGCAGATGCTGAAATGCTCTGCAGTATTCAACAATCGCTGCCCAGGTCCCGCTGGGACAAATCCAGAATTGTAAAAGACCTCGTAAAAGACTACGATATCCCCCGGCAGACTGCCAGAACGATTGCTTCAATGGTGGAGGAGAAAATCTTCAATATAGGAATGACTTCCGTCCCGGCCAAACTTATAAAGCAGCTCGTTTTAGGCGATACCGCCGCTTTCCTGCGGGCCCAGCGACAACTCCAAACCGTATAGCTTACTGAATATTGTTTAATACATATTTTCCTGATGAATTAGCGGAGGTATTGCTATAAAAATCATTATTACATAAGATACTTGAGAATGTTTTTTGCAAAGATAAGGAAGATTAAACCGGAGAAATCAACTTAGGTGGAAAATAACTGTAATCATTATTCAGAGCAAAAGGCAAACAAATGGCCGGGCGTATCAGCGGTATATATTCCCACAGTGTTTTTGGGGGCATTTTTACTTTTTACGGTTCAGCTTTTAATAGGCAGATATGTTCTTCCGTGGTTTGGGGGAAATCCTGAAGTTTGGACAACGTGTATGCTGTTTTTTCAGGTGCTGCTTTTGGCGGGTTACGCATACGCTCATTTTAGCGATAGGTTTCTTAGCTGCAGGAATCAGGTGGCGGTTCATACCATCCTGCTTATTGCAGCAATCTTATCGCTTCCTGTTACACCGCAGGCCGAGTGGAAACCTGCCGGCGAAGGTGACCCAACATTACAGATTATGGTCCTGCTCGGACGATATGTGGGACTTCCTTTCTTCGTGCTTTCAGCGACGGCGCCTTTGCTGCAAAGGTGGTTTAGCAGAATTGAATTGAAAAAAACCCCTTACCGGCTGTATGCTTTTTCAAATGCCGCTTCACTTCTCGGACTGCTCGGTTACCCGTTTGTTTTTGAACCTTTCTTTACCAGAGCAGAGCAGGCAGGGATGTGGTCATTGGGGCTTATAATTTTTTCGGTTCTATGTGTTCTCTGCGCGGTGATCTTCTACAGGTATTCAGGTCGCGGTGAGCTTATTGAGACCCTCGAAAAAAGAAGAGACAAAAAATTCAATACGCCGACTTGGCCCACCCCTCTGCTGTGGCTTGGGCTGACGGCGGCCGCCTCGATAGAGCTGTTGGCCGTCACAAATAAGATATGCCAGGATGTGGCTGTGATACCCTTTTTGTGGGTCGTCCCGCTGTGCCTTTATCTGCTTTCCTTTATTATTTGCTTTCATAGCCGCAGATGGTATGCAAGGCGGGTGTTTCTAAGCTTGTTTATACTCAGCATCGTTGCAGTAACACTGGCAAAAAAATATGAAGAGAATATGGGGACATGGGAAGTGATAATGACATACTGTGCAATGCTGTTTTTTTGCTGTATGGTCTGTCACGGTGAGCTGTACCGGTTAAGACCTGCGCCCAGGTATCTGACGTGGTTTTATCTGCTGATTGCAATTGGAGGTGCGACCGGAGGAGTATTCGTAGGGATAATTGCGCCTGTCATTTTCAATACGTATATTGAATTGTATGTAGGGATTCTTGTGTGTGCTTTGTTCGTCCTTTTGGCGGATAAAAGTGAAGCTTTGGGAAAAGGTTTGCGTCGGTGGGTCTGGATAATCTTGATTATAGCAGCTTCTGTTACGGCAACTATTTTCCAGGACAAACAAGGTGATAAAAACCAGCGGGCGATTTTGAATACGCGTAACTTCTTCGGTGTCCTGACGATATGGGAAGATGAAAGGGATAATCCCTATGAGCATAAGTACATTATGCAGCACGGGACGACGTTTCACGGGCTGCAGTTTTTCGACGAATCAAAACGGCTTATGCCGACGGCATACTATAACCGGAAAAGCGGTATCGGCCTGGTGATGGAGAATCTGAAAATCGAGGGAGGCAGGCGGATTGGGGCGATAGGTCTGGGAGTGGGAATAATTGCAGCATACGAGCAAAAAGATGATTATTTCAGATTCTATGAGATTAATCCTGAAGTTCAGAGACTGGCAGAGGAGTATTTCAGCTACCTTGAGAATTGCAAAAGCAAAGTTGATATAATCATTGGTGACGGCAGGTTGTCTCTGGAGTCCGAAGAACCGCAGCAGTTCGATGTGCTGGTGCTTGATGCCTTTGCCGGTGATGCTGTGCCGGTGCATCTTCTGACTAAAGAGGCTTTCGAGATTTATCTTAAGCATATTAAACCAGGCGGAATCATCGCCGTCCATACTTCATCGGTGCATCTCGACATCGAATCGGTGGTATGGAAACAGGCAGAATTCTTTAACTTGAAAAACAAATGGATTGAAAGCAGTGAAAATAAAGAAATGGGAGTTTTGGCCTCGGACTGGATTCTAATGACGAATAATGAAGAATTCATCAACAGCGAGAACATTGAAAACGCTGCCACACCACAAAGGAACTATTATAAGAAAATTCGGCTGTGGACCGACGAGCACCTGAACTTATTTGAGATACTCAAATAGCTCCCTGCCCTGTGGCAATACTATTTAATAACGTCTTTGCTCGGTTGAAAATTTTTTCGGCTGGCTCTTCAGCTTCTATATCGAGCCAGTTAACATTCTTAAAAGTCTTGAACCACGTCCGCTGGTTTTTCGCAAAGCGCCGCGTGTTTTTCTTTATCAGCTCGGTTGCATCTTCTAAACTCATCTTTCCGTTCAGGTGCTCGATTATCTCAGCGTAGCCTATTGCGCACCGGGTCTGCTGGCTCAAAGGTTTTTCCCCAGCCAGCAGTCCCTTGACCTCATCAACAAGGCCTGCCTCAATCATTTTTTTTACCCGCTGGTTTATTCGGCTGTTTTCAACGCTTTTTCCCCTTCGCAGCCCGATTATCGTCCAGTTGTGCTCAGCATCGAATTGCTGCTGGAGACTTGAAATCGGTTTCCCGGTGAGCTTGTAAACTTCCAGTGCGCGAATTATACGTTTGCGGTCATTGCAGTTGATACGTTCAGCGGCAACAGGGTCGATTTGCGTTAATCGCCGATGCAGTTGTTCCAGACCTTCAGCTTCCGCCTCGGCCTGCAATTCAGCCCGTATTCGCTTATCGCTTCCAGGCCCTTCGAACAAACCGTATAGCAGGGCCTTTATATAAAGAGCGGTTCCGCCCACGGCAATTATTTTTCTTTTGCGACCTTTTATCTGCTCTATTGCATCGCGGGCTAAATCGAGAAAGCTCCCGACGCTGAAGGCTTCACTTGGTTCAACCACATCGATTAAATGATATTTAATACGCTCAAGTAACTCTTTCGGCGGCTTGGCGGTTCCGATATCCATTCGCCGATAGACCTTCATCGAGTCCACGCTGATTATTTCAGCCTCCAGTTTCTCAGCAAGTTCAAAGGCCAATCGCCCCTTACCCGATGCGGTTACACCAAGAATTAACAATCTATCGACATTCATAATTTGCTGTGAAATTTCGCAGATATTGGATATAATACGTTTTTTTGGTCGAAAACGCAAAATGATAGTTTTTAGCAGACAACGGAGCCGTATATGCCGCTAAACCATACCGTCAATAGCGAAATAAACTCTCTGCTAAGCGAGAAAGTACAGTTTGTAAACAATACACTGTCTCGTCTTATTGATAAGCAGACTGATATTAGCGGTAATTTGAAAGAGGCGATTTCGTACACGCTCGAAGCTGGCGGCAAACGAGTGCGTTCGGTGCTGGTTCTCTGGTGCTGCGAGCTTATCAGCGGTAAAATAAACTACAATGCTGAAATTACAGCGGCGGCCATTGAGATGGTGCATACCTATTCCCTTGTCCACGATGACCTGCCGGCAATGGACGATGATGACTTTCGCAGAGGGCTGCCGACCTGCCATAAGGCCTTTGGCGAAGCAACAGCTATACTCACCGGCGATGCACTTTTAACACTCGCCTTCGAAGTTTTGGCAACAGAAGTTGACGAGCCGGCTGTTGCGGTCAGATTAATTGGCGAATTGGCGCAGGCCGCCGGCCCCGCCGGTATGATTGCCGGCCAGATGGCAGACCTTAAAGCCGAAAACGGCAGTGGCAGCGAGGAGATTTTGGAATATATCCACACAAACAAAACCGCTAAGATGTTTCGTTGCGCCGCTGCTATGGGAGCTATCTGCGGACAGGCAGAGAACAGCGAATTTGACCGTCTCTGCGAATACGGCCTGAAGATTGGACTGGGTTTTCAGATAGCCGATGACATCCTTGACGTCTGTGCTTCAAGTGAGCACTTAGGCAAGACCGCTGGCAAAGACGCCAAAGCCGGCAAGGCAACTTACCCAGCCGTAGTCGGAATGGAAAAATCAAGGCAACTCGGAAAAAAGTTGGCCAATGAAGCGATAGAAGTATTGGAACCCTTCGGCCGAAGAGCTGACACCCTCCGGAAGCTCGCATTTGCCCTGCTGAAAAGAACAAAGTAATCGGAAAATTTTTAATGGCTAACTTATTAGAACAAATAGACAACCCCGATGATTTGAAAAAATTGTCTCTTAATCAGCTCAAGACCTTAGCCGACGAAATACGCAGCTTTATTCTTGCCTCGGTGAGTAAGACCGGCGGACATCTGGCCAGTAATCTCGGGGCGGTGGAACTGACGCTGGCGATGCATTATGTCTTCGACTTCAAAACCGACAAGCTCCTTTGGGACGTCGGTCATCAGTGTTATACGCACAAAATCATAACCGGCCGAAGGGCTGACTTCACAAGGCTTCGTAAGCGCGACGGGATAAGCGGCTTTCCCAATCCCAATGAAAGTGCATACGACCAGTTTGTCGTCGGCCACGCAGGAACCTCGATAGCGACCGCAATTGGAATGGCAATGGGGCAGGCTCGAACCGGAAGGGACGATAAAATCGTGGCACTCATTGGAGATGCCAGTATCGTGAACGGCCTTTCTTTCGAGGCACTAAATAACCTCGGACTGGTAAAGAGACAATTACTTATAGTTCTCAATGATAACTCGATGGCGATCGACCCTACGCAGGGGGCGGTGGCAAAATACTTCTCCAAAGTCCGTCTCAGCCAGACCTACGAGGATTTACGAAACACAACCAGAGATATTCTCGAGCACACCCCTGTTATCGGCAAAACCGTTGAGGAGGCGATTGAGAGGATTAAGAAGAGCATTCGTATGGTTTTCCCGGCCAGCCAGATGTTCGAGAGCCTGAATATCCCGTATTTTGGCCCTGTTGACGGTCATGACATCGAATCGCTTATAAAATTATTCAGGGCTCTGCTGCATCTGAACCATCCTGCAATTCTGCATGTTTACACAACGAAAGGTAAGGGTTTCAAACCGGCTGATTTGGTCCCCAGCAAATTCCATTCAACCGGCCCATTCAGAATGAATGGGGACGAGGTTGAGCCGGTCACAGATATAGTCGGACGCAGCTTTACCGAAGTATTCGGCCGGCATTTGACCGAGCTGGCTTCAAAGGACAACAGAATTATTGCTATAACATCAGCAATGTGCGATGGAACAGGACTGGCCGAATTTAGAAAAAGATTCCCCGACCGTCTCTACGATGTCGGCATCGCCGAGAGTGTCGCGGTAGATATTGCAGCGGGCCTTGCCAAGAGCGGATTAAAGCCCGTCGTCTGTATCTATTCGACCTTCCTGCAGCGAAGTTTCGACCAGCTGGTTCAGGAAGTATCGATGCAGAATCTGCCCGTTGTTTTTTGTATCGACAGAGCCGGAGTTGTCGGCCCGGATGGACCTACGCATCACGGGCTGATGGATATCGGTTTTTTAAGAATGATGCCGAATATGGTCCTGACGGCACCTGCTGACGAGGATGAATTAAAGTTGGCTTTGGAATTTGCTCTGGGAGAAGATAAACCGGTCTGTATAAGGTATCCCAAGGACCTTGTTCCTTCGAATGAGTTTGACTTGTCCGCTTGTGCCGTGCCTTTTGAATTAGGAAGAGCCGTTTTCGTCACAAGCAACTCCAATTCAGCTATTGCAATTGTCTCTTACGGAAGCGTCCTTACCAATGCCCTCCAAGCGACTCGGCTCCTCCACAGGGATGGTATTGACGTCGATGTGATAAATGCACGATTCGCCGCTCCGCTCGATGAAAGAATTATTTCTTTACTCAGCCGGCGCAAAGGTATAATAACGCTCGAAGACCACAGTCTTGCCTGTGGCTTTGGCTCAGCCGTGCTTGAGACCGCCGCTGCGACCTTACACGGCCCGATTATAACGCCAATTGTAATCCTTGGTATGCCCAGGAAATTTTTAAAGCACGATTCACGCAGCGCTCAGCTTATGCAGGCGGGGATAAATGCCGATAAAATAGCGCAGACAGCAAAAGAGATGTTGCATTCGGCCCGATAATCACCCGACTATAACGTGAAATAGGATTATCTTAAAAATGGCGAAAAGCAATTTGCCAAGATTGGTGATTTTCAGCGACCCGAAAAAGGGCCATGTTGCCGAGGTGGTTGAGGACTTTCTCGATTTCGCCGGCAGTAGAGCCGAGGTCATCACCAACTGCAGTATAGACCAATGCACCGTTGATATCTTGAAAGAGGCCGATTTTGCGGTCGTCTTCGGCGGCGATGGCAGTATTACCTCCGCCGCAAGACAGCTCAGTCAGGTCAATATGCCGGTTATAGGCGTTAACCTCGGCAAGCTCGGCTTCCTCACCGAATTCAGTCTTGGAGAGCTTAAAGAATTTTTCCCTTCTTTGACATCACGAAAACTGCGCATAGAGAAACGTATGATGCTCAGATGCAAGGTTTTCAGCAATGACCGGGAAAAATTCTCATCAGCGGCTATCAACGATGTTTTCATCACAGCCGGACCTCCCTTTAGAATGATTGAGTTGAAGATGTCGGTCGATGGTCAGCTTGCAATAGACGGATTAGTAAGCGACGGCCTTATAATTGCAACGCCCACCGGCTCGACGGCTTATAATCTCTCAGCGGCAGGGCCGATAATTGCAGCAAACATGCAGGCAATGGTTGTTACGCCAATTTGTCCGCATTCGTTCAGCTTCAGGCCTGTTGTCATCAATTCCGACAGTAAGGTAGAGGTCTTTGGAATCAGTGTCAACGAAGGCACTACTGTTTCCGTTGATGGCCAGATTTCCTCCAAGCTATCGATTGATGATGTGGTAAGAATTGAGAGGAATAAAAGCGATTTCCTGGTGGTAAATAACCCACTTAGGACACAATGGGATACTTTGGCGACTAAACTCAGCTGGGCGGAAAAGCCGAAGTATAAGAAAAACCCGGGTTGGAAATAACGCGTAAAATGCCGGCTCACAACGGTAAAATTGTTTGCTCGTTTAATTTATGAACATAGTTCTGCGATAGAGGGTATAATATAATTATGAAAAGAGCAGGGATATATATTATTGTTTGTTTGCTGTTTTTAACCGCTTTTACAGAAATTCTCCTGGCTATCGACGACTATATCAGTCCGGCCACAATTCCTCCGAGCAGCCGACAGAGCGGGCTTCTTCGCTCACCTGACCCGATTGACAACAGCAGTAACCTGCTGGTTACCGGAAATGTCGGCAGAGGTCAATACTTTCGCGGCGTAGTGCCGTATAGTGCGCCAACCTATTTTGGAGAGACGCTTCCTTCATCGTCACTTGATTCGTTTTTGAGGGATTCAGCCGGCCCAGAAGATTTCGGCCGTTACACCACAGGATATAAACCATATTATTCACCGACTCAGACAGTAACTACTACAACGCCAGGTACCTCTGTTGTGGTCGGACCATCGACTACAAACATCGGAAGTTTTACTGCTCAATCTTATCCTTATTTCACCGGGGTCTCGACGACCAGACGCGATGCGATGCTCGACCCGGCATATGCGATATCTTCGGCACGCTTGCGACCGATGTCGATGACACGGGAAGAAATGGAGGAACTAATTTCATCTGAAATCGTCGATTATTCACCAGAAAAACTAACCGAACAGGAATACCAGGACCAGCCCGAAATCGCCGATTATTCATCCGAAAAACTAACCGACCGGCAATACCAGAACAGGGAAGAACAATTCAGGCGCGACCTGAACCAGCTAAGCGATAAGTCTACTGAACTTGCAAAAAGTCTGACCGGCCTGGATAACTCTTTATCGTCCACTGCTGTAAAAACGCTTGACAGCAACCTGCCTGCAGCGAACCGGTTGTTAGAAACACCGCCGCAGAAAATGCAACAAAGTGAAAAAATGGCCGAGACAACATTCGCTTTGCCCGAGGAATTGGACCTGGACAAACAGCTTGATGTTTACGACAGTATGAAACAACAACTTGACAGCTTACAACAACAGCTTGACTTGGCGATGACCGAACCACAGGCCCTTGGCGAAGCGGGTCAAAGCCAGGTTGATTACTCCGCCAAAGGTGAAACTGCCGAGCAGCAGACTCAGCAGCTTTCTCAGGCCGAGAAGCTTGCTCAAACCAATTTATCCGTTGCCAGGACCAAAGCTATTTTGGGCCCTTATGAAACTTTTGCCTCTTTCTCCAAAAACAAGTTCAATCAGAATATGCGGGCTGCGGAACTGTATCTTAAGCAGGGCAAATACTATCGCGCCGCCGATGCCTATACTCTCGCATCGCTTTACAAGCCGGATGACCCCCTTGCCTATGCCGGAAAGAGCCACGCCCTTTTTGCCGCAGGCGAATATATGAGCAGTGCCCTCTTCCTTTCCAGGGCTTTGCAGATTTTCCCCGATTATGCCGGCCTTAAAGTTGACATTGTGGCTATGGTAGGTGACAGGGACATGCTCGAGACGCGCGTAGTCGAACTCGAAGAATGGCTGAGTAAAAGTGGCGCACCCGAGCTGCAGTTTTTGCTTGCCTATGTTTATCACCAAATGGACAGACCCAGGGAAGCCGGAGAGGCAATCAACGCCGCTTACAAAAAAATGCCGCAGGTTCCCGCTGTGCTCGCTCTTAAAAAAGCCATTGAAGACAGCCCACCAGCGGACGAAAACAGTTCACAGCGTATAACCGATGACACAAAACCCAGTTTGGGCTGGTAAAAGGAGAAAAAGTATTCGTTATCTGCTGTTGTTGTCTTCTGCTTTTATACACTCTCGATGATAAGAGCCGATACACCTTTAGACTTACAGGAGGTTTTTGGACCAAGCGGTCTTATTGCGCAATCTTTTACCGGTTTTGAGGATCGCCCGCAGCAACTGCAGATGGCTTGTGCGATTAAAGACGCCTTTATGGACAACCGGCATTTGGTTGCCGAGGCTGGAACAGGCATTGGAAAAAGCTTCGCATATCTCGTCCCTGCGATAAATTTGGTTCACAGGAAAAAAACAAAGGCCCTCATCAGCACCTTTACCATAACCCTTCAGGAGCAGTTAATCAACAAGGACATTCCATTCCTCGCTGAATCTTTGCCGCAGACGTTTACCCCGCCACTCCGAGGGGCGGGGTTTACTGCCGTTCTGGCAAAGGGCAGAGGTAATTACCTCTGTAAGCGTCGGCTTGAATTTGCACTGCGCAGGCAGGCAGCGATGTTTGACGAGTTCGGCTCAGCCCTTGCGGTAATAAAACGCTGGGCCGGTCAGACGGAAGACGGCTCGCTGAGTGATATTCCGATTCTGCCGAAAAACCATATCTGGGACGCCGTCAAAAGTGAGCATGGTAACTGCCGCAGTAAAAAATGTCCACACTTCCACCGTTGCTTCTACTGGCGTGCCAGACGGCGATTGGAAAATGCTGATATTATTGTGGCGAACCACGCCCTGTTATTCAGCGACCTGGTGCTCAAATCACAGGGTGCATCAATTTTGCCGGATTATAAATACATCATTATTGATGAGGCACACAATATCGAGCATGTGGCCGAAGACCATTTCGGGATAAATATCAGCAACTTTACATTCAAATTCCTGCTCGATGCCCTTTACAATCCTAAAACTCATAAAGGACTTCTGGCCTATATCAATACTGACAAGGCAAATAAAGCAATTAATATGGTCGGCTTGATAACCAAAGAAGCGAGGAGGTTCTTTAGTCGCATCGGCCAATGGTATCAGCAGACAAAAGATGAAACATCCGGCAGATGTTATAAAAATTTCATCGAGGATAATGTCTCCGGACATCTGAAAAATCTACACGCCGAATTGGCCGAGCTGGCAAAAATCAGCAAAGACATTGATGAAAAATTCGAGATTATGCGCCTCATCGACCGCTGCTCGGCATTGGCGCAGGATTTGTTTTCCTTCCTGACCCAGCAGCAGAACGATTTCATCTACTGGGTTGAGCCGTCTGCCTCTGCCAGAGCCGCCACACGTTTGAGAAGTGCGCCGCTGAATGTCGGGCCGAACGTGAAAAGCTGTTTGTTTGATAAATATGAATCGGTGATACTGACCAGCGCTACCTTGAGCAGCGGCCCATATTCGTCGTGCGCTGTGCGTGATGCGTCCGCCGAAAGGCGTCCTGTGGAGTGCGGAAAAACAACACAGTACGACACACGCAATACACAATACGCAATACGCGATACGAAGCTGGGCTTTGAGTTCTTCACCAGCCGAATTGGTCTGGATGATTTTAGAACGCTTAAGCTTGGCTCGCCCTTCGATTATGCCAGCCAGGTCACCCTTTATATCGAAAAAGACCTTCCCAACCCCAACGAACCGGCCTTTATTGATTCCGCAGCTCAGGCCGTCAGCAGATACGTGCGCAAAACGCAAGGCAGCGCCTTTGTCCTTTTTACCAGTTACGAAATGCTCGAAGCAATCGCCCAAAAGTGCGCAGACTCGCTTGCTGAAAATGGTATTCAGTTACTACAGCAGGGTGCCGGCTTCGATAGAACCGTTCTTTTAAAGCGTTTTAAGACCGGAGACAGCTGTGCACTGTTTGGCACCGACAGTTTCTGGCAGGGTGTCGATGTGCCCGGCCAGGCCCTTAGCAATGTAATTATCGTTCGCCTTCCGTTCGCCGTCCCCGACCAGCCGTTAATTGCAGGTCGGCTCGAACAGATAAGACAGCTCGGCGGTAATCCTTTTTACGACTATCAGTTGCCTTCTGCAATTCTCAAGTTCAAGCAGGGTTTCGGAAGATTAATTCGAACCAAAACTGATAGAGGCATCGTTGTTATCCTGGACTCTCGCGTAGTCAATAAACGTTATGGCCAAAAATTCCTCGACGCCATTCCAAACTGCAGAACTGAAATCGTTGCCGCAGAGAAATGAATTACATATTACAAACTGCAGTCACTCAGCCAGTAGTATGCAATTATCTCTAAATCTTTAAAGTCTACGGTTTCGTCACCGTTAATATCGCCCGGCAGACCCGTGTTGTTTTCCTGCCAATCTAACGCGGTGATTGAAAAATCCCGAAGGTCAATAAGGCCGAGGCCGTCGAGATTAGCTGCAATACATTCGCAGGCGTCTCCCCAGCCATCCGAATTTCTGTCCTCCTGCCCCGGATTAGGAACATAAGGGCAGTTGTCATTTGGGTCCATAATACCATCTCCATCGGAATCCACTGGTTGTGTAATTATAAAGTCGTCCCAATATGCCTCTCCTTTATCTGTTGACCCGTCAGCCCTGTCTCCTATTTGGAAATTCGTTTCAAAACCGGTGTGAATCCAGAAAGGACATGTTTTCTTAAATTCACCGTCTATATAAACATCGTAATCTTCCGAAGAGGGATAGACTTTGATTTCTATAAGATACCACTGGTCTGTATTTAGAGTCATTATTAGCTGGGCAGGCGAATAACATTTTAAGTCGGTAGTGCCGTCAATTAAAAGATAGACTTGGTGGTTGTTGAACACTTCGAACCAATGATTATTCGTATGGGGGACTAAGAAATAAAAACAGATGTGATAATTTTCTGAAAGATTCACATCATAAGCAGGTGAAACTCCCATAGCTTTGTAAGCTCCTGTAGAGCTCATATGGACGCTGTAGGGGGCGCTGACGGATTTATTCGTCGAAACGCCGAATATTGCATCTCCGGTTGTAGTAACTGTCCAGTCACTTATGTCGCCGTCATCGAAATTGTCTGAAAAAACTCCTGCGGCGATACCGGGATAGACAACTATCCCTATCGTTATAACAACGGAAAATAGTGCTGCATTTCTCATCCTGACTCCTCCTTTAATTTCTGTGCTTTTATTGCAATAACACAATATATCAAATTTATGCACAAAAAGCCAGAAATTATATATATTATTTTTTAGACCAGATTTCACTTAAACCATTCGTTGTACTGGACTCTCGCGTAGTCAACAAACCTTATGGCCGAAAATTCCTCGAAGCCATTCCAAACTGCAAAACTGAAATCGTCGCTGCAGAAATTAAATAATATATTACGATGCCGCTCGCACCTTTGCCGCTTGACTCTGTCCCTTCTATATCGTAAAATTATTGATTTAAGACTGGTGTCTATCACTACAAGGTAAAGTATGCAGATAAAATTACGTTTTCTCGGTGCCGCTCAGAACGTTACCGGTTCCTGCCATTTGCTCGAAGCCAATGGTGTCCGCATTCTTATAGACTGCGGTCTCTATCAGGAACGACACCTAAAAGAAAGAAACTGGAATCCTTTCCCAGTACCGCCTGATAGTATCAATGCGGTCCTGTTAACTCACGCCCATCTTGACCATTGCGGCCTGTTGCCGAAACTCGTTAAAGAAGGTTTCAAAGGCAGAATATACTGCACCGCCGCTACTGCAGAGATTGCGCAGATTATTCTTTTGGATTCAGCCAAGATTCAGGAAGAGGACGCTGAGCACAAACGCAAGAGACACCAGAGGCAGCGCCGAAAAGGCCCATATCCCGATGTCCCTCTTTATACTATCGAGGATGCTCAGGCCTGTTTCCCCCTTTTCTCACCGCTCGAATACAGGCAAGCCGTCAACCTTGATGATGGCCTCGAAGCCACTTTTTATGATGCCGGTCATGTCCTCGGCTCTTCGATAATTAGGACCAAGCTGCGTCAAAACGGTCAGGAAAAAATTATTTTATTTTCGGGTGACATCGGTAGACCCGACAGACCCATAGTATGCGACCCGACTGTTTTTGACACCGCCGATTACGTTCTCATCGAGTCCACTTATGGCGACAGGGTCCACGAGCAGACGAGTGATGTGAAAAAAAAGATAGGCGACGTAATAAACTCAACGAAAAAAGCTGGCGGAAACATCATCGTTCCAAGCTTCGCCCTCGAACGCTCACAGGAGGTTTTATATTACATAAACGAATTACTGCTCGAAAAAGCAATATCACCGCTGAAGATTTTCCTGGACAGCCCCATGGCTTCCAGGATTACAACGGTTTTTCGCAATCACCCCGAGTTATTTGATGAGCAAATGACCGAATTCACCAGCAAGCTCAGGTCGCCCTTTAATTTACCCGGCCTGGAGATGGCCGGAAAAGCCGAAGAGTCAAAGGCGATTAACAACGTAAAAGGAACCGTTATGATTATAGCCGGCTCCGGTATGTGCACAGGCGGCAGAATAAAATATCACCTGGTCAACAATATCTCCAGACCGCAAAACTCCATAATGTTTGTCGGCTATCAGGCCGTTGGAACTCTTGGAAGACAAATCGTCGACGGCGCAGAAACAGTCCGAATTCTCGGCGAGCAGCGTAAGATTAAAGCCAGAGTCGTCCGGATACACGGTTTTTCAGCGCACGCCGACAGGGAAGAGTTGCTAAAATGGCTGAAAGAATTGAAATCGCCTCCTCGAAAAATTTTCGTCGTCCACGGCGAAACCGAAAGCGCATCCAATTTCGGCGATTACCTCCGAGAGCAGACCGGCTGGCAGGTAGCTGTCCCTGCCTATCAGGATGAAGTCGTCCTCGAATAGTGTTTATTATTCCGCCGCTATGACTGTAACCGGTGCAATTTGTTCCAGCTCCTCTTTAAGCTTCTCCGCCTCGCCGACAACGACTATTACCAGCTTACCCGGCTCTATTGTCTCTTCAACCAAACGTTCACAATCTGCTCGTTTGGCCTTCGCAATCCCGTCGAGCAGTCTCTCGAGATAATCCTTACCAAGCTTCTGCGATTCGATTAGCCACAGGTCGCGTGCAATCTGCTGAGGTGTCTCACGTCCTGCCACAAAATTACCGAGTATATACGACCTGCTGTCCTTTAGCTCACTATCACTCGGACCCCCTGCTTTCAGCCGCAAAATTTCTTCGAGAACCGCTCGAACCGCTTCAGCCGTCGACTCCGTCTTACTGAAGGTATTTACCTCGAATCTGCCTGCAAAGCGATTGGCTATATAGCTGCCCCAGACGCCATACGTCAATCCCTTCGCCACGCGAATACTCTCATTCAGCCGGCTGTTAAATGCCCATCCGAAATAATTGCTCACTACTCTGCTGACGAAATATCCGTCGTCGTGCCTGGTAATACCTCGCTGTCCGATACGAATCTGGCTTTGTGTGCTACTGGGCCGGTCCACCAAATATATATGTGTCTCTGTCGTCCCGCTCGGTGGTGGTATTTTTATATCAGGTCGTTCTCCGGACGCCTTCCACTGCCCAAACGTCCTGCCTGCCAATTCGAATGCGTCTTTCTCATCAATATCTCCTGAAAATATCAGCACCGCCGTATCGGGTCTTGCAAATTCGCCCCACCACAGCTTTAAATCTTCATTCGCCAGCGCATTAACGTCTTCGACCTCGCCCGTAGCCGTCCGTGAATACGGATGTTCACCATATAATCTTCGCCTGAATTCCCTGTCAGCCACATAGTCCGGCTCCGCCGACGAAACCGCCAATGATGTAAGGACCTGCTTTCTCAGTTTCTCGAACTCCTCTTCAGGAAAGCTCGGTGTCAGCACAACCTCACCGAGCAGCTCCATCGCCCGGGCGATATGCTCTGTCAAACAGCCTACTTTGACCATGCTCGTGTCCATATCTCCCGTCCCTGAAAGGCTGATTGCGTATGTCTCCAGCTCATCAGCCAGCTCACCCTCACTATGTTTGATCGTCCCTTTGACGAGCATCTGCATTGTCATCGACGCTGTCCCCGGCTTGTTCTCCGTCCACGCCCCCGACAATAGCCCCATTTGGATACTCACAAATGGAACCTCATGATTCGGCACTACGAGCACTTTCAAACCATTTTCTAATTTTCCGCTGTTGTACCTCGGCGTTATCTTCGCCGCCAAAACCTTCGCAACCGGCGGCTCTTTTGGCCAATCTTTGCTGCGTTCAAGTCCTCCACGTCCCGGTTTTGGCGCGACCTTCTCCGGCTCCGCTGTAATTGGGGCATCCTCTTCCTTCGAAATACCGAGCATACTCCTCACCGTACCAGCCGGATTCTGCTCAACCTTGACCTCCAGCGTCCGCTCCTCCGTCAAATACTCATTTGCCACACGCTGAATATCCGCTGCTGTTACCTTTCGTATATCATCCAGCCAACGGTTGACCTGCGAAACGTCCCCGTATTCCACTGCCGCACTGCCTAACATCTTCGCTTTGCTTTCAATACGCAGATTTGCCGTCACCAGCTCGCGCAGCATCTGGTTTTTCGCCTTCATCAGTTCGCGCTCACTCACCTCTTCATTCCGCAGCCGGCAAATATGTCCCTCGACAATCCCGAGAATACTGTTTGCATCACCGCCAACCGGCGACATTACTGCTCCTGCCCCGAGCAGACCATCCTGCTCCAGCGACCATGTCGCCGCCGCCGCACCAACCGCCAATTGCTTCTCCGCCACCAGCTCACGATATAATCTGCTGCTTCTGCCGCCGCCTAAAATCTCCGCTAAAAGGTCCACCGCGATTGAGTCCTTATTACTGATTGGCACCGTCCGGTACACCACCCCGACAACAGGTGCAGGTGCATTATCTTCCTCCAGCTTGACCATCCGCTTCTCTGTTTGTTCCGGCTCCTTAACTGCAACCCGCCCCGGCTCATCGTATTGTGGTATCCATTCGAAGTAACGTCTTGCCAGTCGCTGTGCATCCCCGTGTTTTACTGCACCGACAACAATCAGTGTCGCATTGCTCGGCACATAATATCGCGTCCAGAAATCCCTCAGCTCCTGCACCGATGACGCACGAAGATGCGGTATCTTTCCTATCGGCGGCCAGCGATACGGATGGACCTCGAAAACCTCCGCCAGCAGCTGCTCATACACAGTCCCGTAAGTCTCATTCAGCCCCATTCGTCGTTCTTCCTCGACCACCTTGCGTTCCGTATCGAACGACTCCTGGTCAATCTTCAGAAACGTCATTCGCTCCGCCTCCAGCCACAGTGCCAGCTCAATCTGTTTTGCCGGCAGCGTTTCGAGATAGACCGTCCTGTCAAATCCGGTATAGCCGTTGGACATCCCGCCGACGCGCCGAATGTATGAAAAATGTTCTGTCGGCCCGAGCTTGTCCGTCCCGCGAAACATCATATGCTCGAACATATGGGCAAACCCTTGCCGCTCCGGCTGCTCGTCTTTCGACCCGACGTGATACCATAACTGAACTGCTACTATCGGGCAGGAAAAATCCTCTAACGTTACTACTTCCAGCCCGTTTGCAAGCTCGATGCGCTGATAATCGAACCGTCCTGTTTCGAACCGTTCTGGTCTTTGGCACCCCGCCGCACCAACTACCAGCACTACCGCTGTAAATGCAAATAAATACCTGGCTTTCTTAAAATTCATCTTCATACTTTCCCTTGTTATAATTCGATGTTTACTGTTTTTTGTTCGATACTTTTTATCTCACCATTGTAACCACTCGCCGAGTATCCTGAAACCATAAAATTTCGCCGCCATAGGCGCCCTTGTTTTCGGTGCAACTTACGCAATACAGGGCCCCTTATCTAATTATGGTGCCGGCCTTGTCATCATCCTCGGAAGGCCCTTTGTTCTCGGTGACGCCATCTCCGTCAAAGATGTTAATGGTGTTGTTAGCGACATCAGGCTCGCCAATACGACCCTGGTCACCGAAGATGGTGTCAGGGTCACTATCCCCAATCGACATATCGTTGGAGAAATTCTCTGGAACTCTAAAAATCAGAGAATTATAGAAGCGTCCGTTGGCATAAGTTACGGCGATGACCCCGAAAAGGCCATTTCCGTTATTACAGAAACGCTGATGTCTTTCTCCGATATCGTTAAGGAGCCTGCCCCACAGATTGGTGTTGATAAATTTGCTGATTCTTCTGTTAATATCGCCTTTAGATACTGGGTGCCAACCGGAAAATACTTTCAAACGAAATACGATGTGAATCTCGCCGTATTCAAGGCCCTCAAAGACAACAACATCACCATCCCGTTCCCGCAGCGTGACGTGAACATCAAAAAATCATAACTACCTGAATATCCTGTTTACTCTTGCAGTTATATTTTCAGGTCGGATAAATCCCCGTCTTTTTCTCTGAGCTTTTCGTAATAAACCTCGAAACGCTCCTTAAGAGCTGAGACAGACTTGTTTAGATTCTCGATGTCGGTTTTCAGCTCTTTTGCATCCTCGCCCAGCATTTCAGCAACAGGGATTTTCTTCAGGTTAACGCCTATTTTTGCAATATCGTCCTGCTTGGCCATAATGGCATCTTTGTATTTAAGCACCATTGACCGAAGCTGCTCAATGTCCATCTTTTCAGCTTCCGCCTGCACTTCACTGATGGGTTTGTTTTCATCAGCCTTTTTGCCGCAGCCTAACAAAGCCAATGAGCACAGCGCCAGTAAAAAATAGAATGTGATGTTTCTGACGTTTTTCATTTTTGTTTCCTCAAATAAATTTAATAGTAACCAAAAAACCACAGATTTTGTTTATACCAATTAAATGCGTTTATGTTGAGATTAATTCCCTGTTTCTCCCGCGCAATCGGTCAATCCGCAACTAATAAATCTCTGCTTTTACCTTAACGGCCAGTTATACGGACAATAATAAAGCCATTCATCAACGAACAGCTTCAAATCAAGTTCGTCGACGACATTATCCTCATACAGGTCAGCAGCCAGCCCGGGTCCGGTTTCAAGCCAAAGTTCGGCAAATCTTGCATAGTGATAAAAATCAACCGTGCATACCGGCTCGCCCGGCCAGAATCCGCCTAAGAGTTCATAGTCTCCGCCGCTCATTACACCGGCATCTGCTTGACCTATTGTGCCGCTAACTATATATTGTCCGTCGTTGCTCGTCCCGCCGCCGCCGTTTATCGTATTCCAGCTCAAATCGTATTGCCCGCCGCTTTGCGCCCACACCTTTGTGCCGCCTACCAAGATTGACAGCACTATCCAAACGGTCAGTTGAGTTATCCCCGCTATTGTTTTTTTGTCCATTTCTAACTCCTCATTTACTAAAAAATTTGTTCTTCGTGAATCGTTTACTCCTTTTCTGGTTCTGAGCCTTAATTACCCATCATCATCTCCCATAATCACAGCCCTATGATTACCGTTCCTCCGGATGCTCGCAGTGTCATCGCCTTGGTGATGGCAATGTTTTCGTCCGATGAGCCCGGCTTAATACAAATGGTCTCGCCACTGCTTGCGGCTGTTACGGCCTCCGCTAGGGTGTTATATGGCTGGTCGAAGGTTCCGTTCTCGGTCCCGACATAGGCAAAGTCCACCCAGATAACGCCCGACACATTATCAATCAGCTTCTCACAGAAGTCGTAAAGGTCTATATGCCATCCTTGGAGGCCTGCTGCACCACTGGCGTCGTACTCCTGGGATTGGTCACGCGCGTCTGCGACCCAGGAGCCTGCCATGAACGTATGAAAGTCCTGCAGAAACTCTTCCCATCGCGTGTCCTGCGCCAACATAACCACTGCGCCGTTGTAGTCGGTATTGAATTCGCCACTGGTCTCGGGGAAGTATATGGATAGGCCGTGGCTTCCAGGCCACCCGGAGCCATGTGCCTCGGCGAAAACGGCGGAATCGATGTCCATCATCACAGGGTAAGCCGCCGCTGCACAGGCGCCAGGATCCCCGCTCCAATCGTCTCTGAGCGTCTGGGCGAATGAGTCGATCTCGGTCGCCAGGGCATTCATTAATACAAGATTGGTGGCCGACTGAGTCTCGCTCTCCGATTGATGGTAGCGAGTGACGATAGTACTACCGAGTTCGGCTGCTCTCATTGTGGGGTCATCCACCAAGTCATCCAGAATCGTGTTGTACGGCCACCCGTCTTCCGGTTCGGTGTTCTCCGAGCCGACCATTACACTGCCATGCTGGCGAATCTCGTAGGCCACCTCAACCATACCCATCAGGCAAGCATCGAAGCCAACAAGGTTCGGCTCCTCTTCATCTGTCTCGATCGTATCCAGTGCGCCACGCAACTCCCTCATAGAAAGGCGATCGCCGCCGTCGGTGTCATCCCAACACACCGCTTTGAGCAGAAGCTCTTCCTCGCCCCGCCGTAACCGCCAGCCGCCGCCGTGGTTCCAGAGTATAACGGCATACATGGAGGCGGGGTAGTTCTGCATCCCCCACTCGACAAAGTCTATCAGGGTCTGCGGGTCGCCCATATTCTCCTCGCCCACACTCGTGCCCCAGGCGGGCTTCCCGTCGTTGCCGTCACTCGGCACATCATTCTTGCTGACAAGGCCCCGGCGGGTGTCCGTCCAGTCTCCGTAGGAACTGCTCTCCCCGGGAATGCGGTCGAAGAGCACAACTATCTTCACATCAGAACTGGAACCCACGCTGGCCATCTCCAAAAAGTCGTCAATACCATCTCCCTCCAGATTGTTGTCGCCGTCGAGGTAGACCATGAAAGTCCATTCGGTCGCGTGCGTTAGCCTAGGCAAGAACAACAGCAGTCCAGCTAAGACAAACACCTTTATTTTTGTTCTACGTATCATAGTGGAACCTCCTTTCTTTCTATTGTAAGTTAACCAGTACGAGTACAAGTCCCTGGCCTACCACCAGCGGTGTCATTGCCTTGCCAAGGATAGCACCCTGTGCTTTATCATAATTAGTAACCTTCATGGCATGGCCGGCTGTTTCTGATGAGGTCAGCAGGTCGCCCGGCTCAATCGGACCGTTTGAGGCATCCGCCTGACAATACACGCGCCCCGTCAGCGCAACCGGGTGTTCCCCGTCTGCCTCAGTGCCTTTCTGGCCCATCAGCATCCCGGGTTTAACACCGCCTGCCCCGCTGATTATGCCCGCAACCCTTCGGTCGTAGGCTTTGCTGCTGACCACGAGGTTTCCGGGATTCGCTGCATCGATACACACCACCATCCCCGCCTTGGCTTCGCCGCTTTCGCTGCCGATCTCGAACTGCTCGGAGACGTCCGAACCGCCGGTGATTTCCAGCACGGGCGTCGTAACCCTGCCGGTGGTGATTAACACGTCTCCATGAAACTGGGCGGCATAGAGACCGCCAGAGGCAACGATACCTGTGCTCTCTGTCCCGGTAGCATTAAAGTAGCCGCCATAGCCATAGTTGCCATCAGCGGTAAAGTACCCGCCATAGTTGGTCACATCGTTCGAACTACTAGCATATCCGTACACGGCTATCGCACCCTCTCCATCGTAGTTGGACCAGCCGAAGACGCCTTTGCCGTTTGCTGCGTTGGACCAGCCGAAGACACCTATACCATTTCCGCTAAGGCCTCCACCTTCGACGCCATGGAGGGCCCCCCCGAGGTAACCATAGTTATCACTGCCATTATGTTTACCATAGACACCCTGACCATAGGTGCTTTCGCCGCATACACCATTGCTGTCCACACTTTGGCCGTGGACGCCGTGCCCGTTCGTGCTTTTGCCGTGAACGGCAGTACCATCATCGCTGTCGCCATATACGCCGACTCCGTTGTCGCCATTGGCCTTAAAGTAGCCGCCGTAGTGGACTAAACTGCCGCTGTTAGCGGCATAGCCTTCAACGCCCCGGGCTTGGCCGCCTGCCACTGTGCCATAGACGCCCCGGCCGGTCTCGCCCGCAGCCACAAAATAGCCGCCATAGTTCTCTGAAGTTCCAGTTTTTGAGGCTTGGCCGTAGACTCCCCGGCCAGAGCTGCCATTGGCCTTAAAGTAACCGCCGAATTTGATGCTGGTTCCTGAATCACTGGCATAACCATATACGCCGTGTCCATCGCTGGCTGAGGACCTTCCGTAAACACCCCGTCCTGCGCTGCCCGCGGCAGATGCTTCGAGTCCAAAAGTACCGCTACTTGTTACGCTGAGCGTATCGCTCATACTGTCGCCGGTTACGTTAACATAACAAGGATCATGGTCATGGCCAATGTCCGCCTTCGTGGCTAATCCAGTGCTAAGTTCACTGTCGGTGGCCATTGCGGTGTCGATGTGGGCCGCTGTGACGGTCCCCGAGACAATATCCGAGCCATCGTGGTTGTGGCTAATGTCGGCCTTGGTTGCCAGTCCACTTGTAAGTTCGGTATCTCTGGTAATGTCGGTGTCGATATAACCCTCATCAACTGTCCCCGAAGTGATATCCGAGCCGCTGTGCGTATGTAACGCCCCAGCAAATGAGCTGGAACTGGCCCCATCGAGCTTGTCTGCGTTAATAGCATACGGCGCAGGTGTTAACTCCTGCCGTGGGCTAAGAATAGTATATTCGTTCGGGTCTTCAAGCTCACCCGGGCGAACGCCAATTTCAAGCCAATGGGCAAAACCGCCGAACGCATATGGATGGTTGAAATCCAATTCTACCGTAAAATATCCATCTATTACGTCAAGGTTGTATATCGTGACGGGATCGCCTATATGGTATGGAGGCCCTGTTTTGCAGGGATCGACAAAGAGTTTAAACTCGAAGTCATACTCCCCGTTCGACACGTGGTTGGCATCGTAGAGATGCCCCTGGTAGGTAAAAGCCGAGCCCATCGGCTCAGGTGGCCACTGTGCCTCGCTGACCGCAGGCCAGGTGAAAATTATAGCCAATGCCAGAACCAGAATTGTTAACATTTTCACAGTTTTCATCGTTTTTCTCCTTCTAAAAAGGTTTTTATTTTCACAGTGATCTGCGCATACCAAAACCTGCTCGTAAAATTTCACGCAATTAAGCTGATAGAACCGCATCCTGCCTCCTGTTTCTGGTGCTTCATATGCAGCGAAAGATAATAAAATTCTACACTTAAACACTCCACTGTCAAGAATTTTTTTGAGAACTCTGATTTGAACTTCCGCACACTGCAGAAAATTCGTTCCGTAAAAAATCTCCATTGCCCTGTGAGATGCGTCGTTTGCTATCTCTCTGGGGTGTTAACTTAGGTCATTTATGCCCTATGTATTTGTGGCCAAGCTATTTATGCCTTAGCTTGCACCATAGGTGTTATCTGCGCCTAATTTCTCTCGAAGCGAAGCGCAGATCCCCGAGTGATACTCCCTCGGCCAGAAATAGGGGACACAGACCTCAATTCCCCAATTCTCAAATCCTAACTTCTCAAATCCCAGATTGTTTAATCATGACATTAGTATATATGCATATACGCATATGCTAATATACTTTTGGCGATATATGGCATTGCCACATAGTGAGTTGCCTCTACCAAAATCCCAGCAACAAAAATCCCAGTATGATTATCCGCGCTAGGTGGTATTGCCACCTACTGAAAAAAAAAGTCTTAAAAATCCCTGTCAATTTAGTCAACTTGTGGCCAAGCCATTTATGCCTTAGCTTGCACAATAGATGGTACCTTTACTTAAAAATTCCTCCGACAAGATACGCTTCCCGCTCCACAATTCCCCAATTAACCATTTAACCGCTTAACCAATTAACCATCCTAAATTTTTATTCTGTTTTCTGAATTCTTACCCCTGACTCCCTTCATTGCCGGTTTCTCAACGAACTATTCAAATTTTTTTGAATATTTCTATGCAACTTTCGAATATTTCTATACAGTTTTTGTATGTTTGTATACTTTTTTCGAACGTTTCTATATAGTTTTCGAACGTTTTCGAATATTTTCCATCATATACCCGTAAACCAGCGCCGTTACCCCTTTTGGAGCCGTTTTACGAAAAAATCTAAGTGAATCTCCCCTTACCCATCTTACCCAAACCACCCCTTTTAACAGCCGAAATACAACAATTTCTATTGCAATTAACCTTCTTGAGCCGAAAATAACTCTGGTAAATCTCATTTTATATATAGGGCCGGTTTTACATAACTATTGTATAATCAAGTGCTTACAGCAACAGCCAACAATTCGCTCGCCCGTAATATTGAAATGGTCGTCATTATCCTGATGGCTGTCGGCACCGTCTTTGTCTTCTCCGCCGGTGCTAACGTCGGCCAAGACATTGACTTACATAGATTTTATGATTTCCCTGCTTTGCGTCAGCTCCTTTTTTTTCCGCTCGCTTGTTTAATTCTCTATGTCGTCTCTTTTTTCAATTATCGCAGACTTGCCCTAACTGCCGGCTGGTTCAAATCACCGGTTACCTATCTGTTAGTCCTTAGTATAGTGTTACTTATACTTGTTTTATTTCCGCAGTTCGGCACCGAAGTCAACCAGGCTCGTCGCTGGCTCAGGTTCCCCATTGGCTCAATAACGATAAGTTTTCAGCCTTCTGAGCTGGCAAAATGGATGCTTGTCTTTTTCCTTGCTGCATTTTGCGATAAGTTCGGTGACGGTATAAAGTTATACTGGAAAGGCTTTGTCCCGCTCTGTATCGTAATAGCCGTAATAGTCGGATTAATAATCACCGAAGACTTTGGCACAGCAGCATTTATATCACTTTTGGGTCTTCTGATATTAACAATCGCCGGTGTAAGATTGTGGCATATTCTAACCCTAATACCATTCGGCCTAATCTCCTTTTTCATTGCCTTGCTTCGCTCACCCAGCCGACTGCAGCGAATCACTGCTTTTTTAAATCCTCAGGGATTAGCTGATTCGGCTAATTATCAGTCGAACCAATCGCTAATTGCGCTCGGCTCCGGCGGGATATGGGGCAAAGGACTCGGTAGGGGGATTTGCAAGTACGGCCATTTGCCGGAAGATACAACAGATTTTATCTTCGCTATCATAGGCGAGGAGCTCGGCTTCGCTGGAACAATAGCAGTAATTGGGTTATTTATTATTTTTGTTTGGCTGGGAATACTGGTGGTCGTGCGATGCAGCGACCGATTCGGTCGACTGTTAACCGCTGGAATTGTTTTGACAATTGGTATCCAGGCGGCACTAAATATCGGCGTAGTAACGGTTGTGCTGCCGACAAAAGGCATACCTCTGCCGTTCGTAAGTGCCGGCGGAACCAGTATGCTGCTGTCATCTGTTGCAGTAGGCGTGCTGCTAAATATTGCAAAACAATCTAAAAAAGGATCTCTGAGGGATTGATAATAATGGGCGAAAAGTGTTTTTTCTTTGTCGGGGGCGGGACAGGCGGACATATCTATCCCGCCATTGCAATAGCGGAAAAAATTACCAAACTCGACCCCGAAGCTAAAGTGCATTTTCTCTGCAGCACTCACTGGATCGACTTGCGGATTCTGTCCAAAACCGGCTTCGAACACACAAGCCTGCCGGTTTGCAAATTTTCCTTCAAGCCCGTCAAACTCATCAACTTTTTCACTTCGTTTCTGAAAAGCTATCAAACTGCCAAACGGATAATTACTGAAAGTAAGTCCGCTGTGGTGATTGGTTTGGGCGGCTTTGTATCAGCGCCGGTTTGTTACTCCGCCCATAAATTCCAAATCCCTATTGTGCTGGTAAATGTCGATATTGTGCCGGGGCGAGCAAATAAGATAATAGCCAGCTGGGCGGAGAAGATTTTCGTGCAATTCGAGGAAAGTAAGCGAAAATTTGGTAAAAATGGAGCGAAAGTATATGTTGTCGGCTGTCCCTTGCGAGCTGACTTTGAAAGTCCCCAGCAGGAAAAGGTCAAGAGTGAGCTTGGTCTCGAAAGACAAAAGAAGATTTTGCTTATAACCGGTGCATCGAGCGGGTCGGAGAATATAAACGAGGCCGTCTGTTCGCTTCTGGAGAACCTGGCCGAGTTTGCGGAGCAGTGGCAGATAGTTCATTTGACGGGACGAGCGAATTTCGACGATGTCCAGAACAGATACACCGACGCTAAAATTAGTCATAAGGTAATAGACTATCTTGATGAGATGCCGAATATGTTGTCGGCTGCGGATTTGGTCATCGGCAGAAGCGGCGCGGTCAGTGTAGCTGAATACGCTACGGCTGGAGTGCCGAGCATCTGCATACCGTATCCGTATCACAGAGACAAGCATCAATTTTTGAACGCGAAAAAGCTTGTCGATGCAGGTGCCGCTGTTATTGTGAAGGATTCGAAGCGGCACAAAGACAACGTTCTGGCCCAGCGACTGTGGCCGGTGCTGGAAGAGCTGATGAAAAATGAAGATAAGCGAAAGGAAATGGCTAAAAACTGCAAGGCGATCGCAAATACCAAAGCCGGCTCTGAAATCGCAGAGGAACTTCTGCAATAAGCTGACAGATAAAATTGGGTTCGTTTGGGTTCGTTTTGGGTTTGTTTTGACCTTGCCCGAAGGCCGATAAATTGCCATAATAGCTTGTCATAAAATGGCTTAAGTTCATTTTTTGGCATTTCAAAAATTGGCTTTGTTTCGTATATTTTGTTCATTTTGATTGAAATTTCCTTCTGCGCAGACGACCTGCGCTTCCGTCTTCGCTTCGCTACTACGGAAAGCGAGAAATTCGAAATCCAAATATCTAAATCCTAAACAAATTCGAAATTCAAATTTTCAAACGCTAAAAACGAGATTTACTAAGTTGATAATTACTTATCTAAAAGGTCTCATTTGACCTCCTTCTACAATAGGACATACCCGCGCGTTTGATTCGAAAAATCGAGGATTTTTCGGGCGTGAAAATCTTATAAGTCGTTGTAAGAAAAGAGATTAAAAAATTTTGATAAAATTTGATCTTACTCAACAGGTACCCCCATTTTTGATTGAAGTAAACACTGACAAACACAGACTAAAACACGGACTGACACTGACTTTTTTTCTTACCGCGGAGAACGCAGAGAGAAAATAAATTAAAAATCAAACTGCAAAAAGCAAAACTAAAAAGTAAAAATCAAAAATATAAAAACAGCCGTGAAATTTTGGCGTTGACGGGGGCTGATAAAGAGAACTTAAAAATCAAAATGAAAAATTGAGGAGCAGCACCTAAGGCACAAGCTGCGCAGGGCTTTTTGCATAAAGTTGCTGCTGCACCCAAGGTACGAGCTGGCAGGCAGAGAGGAGGAAAACGGATAGAATTTTAAGGGGTGCACAAGCTTTTTGTTGTCAGCTTTTTAGTTTTTTTCCGGGTTTTCGCATTAAAGCGAAGCTGCCTAAACCAAACAATAGTATAGTGATTGGTTCGGGGACAATAACACCTTCAAATACGAGCTTTGCGCTGTCAAGCTGACCAGACGCGTTCGATACCAAGGCTACAATCGGCGGCTCAAAATACCATTCAAGCGGATAAGTTTGCTGAAAGTTTATCTTAATAGAACCGGTTCCATCAAGAAGCGGAGAATAATCAGAAATTGAGAACAAGGACTGTAAATCAAATGGTTCGGGGTTCGGAGCTGTATCTTCACCGGCACTAACATTTTTGCTGGCCAAAGAAGTGCTGGAACCAAAATCCCGTATGTAAGCTATGAAACGGCCGTCATAATATGGCTCAAAAATCGGATTAGGAAAAATAGGTTCAAACTCAGCGGCAGTTATGGAACCTTCCCAATGGAGGTAAATATGTGATATTTCTGAAAATGTGACTCCGAGGTCGAAATTTGTGCTCCAAGACCTGTCCAGCCAATAATAGCCGTCGCAATTCAGGTCGTATTCAACTACATCCGCACCTGCCGTTGTTACAAAAAGGGCAACTATTAATAAGAGGGCTGATTTGGATGGCATTTCAGTAAATTCCCTTCTTTAAAAACAATAAATACACAGCAAAAGTCTATTTAGGTGAGTTTTCCTGCCCCAGAAATTCAGTAATTATTGTAGCGACCTTTTAAGGTTTTGTCAAGAACAATTTTGGCAAAAAACAAGCATTTTGTTGTGGGGGATTGGGAAGTATCATAAAATATGGATCCACAATAGCGGCTCTCTCATAGCTTGAGTTGGGGATATCCACTTCGCTATGAGGAAATTTTGGGAGTTGTAAATTAATGCTATTTGTGTAGAATTAACAAATAAGAAAAGCGAAATTATGGAACAATAAGAAGCGGTGAGCGGCCTGCTTTATCTTTAAAGTTAAAAAAGAGATTGAAACTATGCGTATAAAGTATAAAGCTTCCCCTGACGACTTAGTGGCATTTATCCAGTTTTATTATAAGCATTACTCCCCAGCGAGACGCAAAAACATTATTTTGGGCATTCTTGTTCCTATAGCCTTTTTTATTTTGTTCTGCATTAACGGTGTGCGCAAAGACAGGTGGGACATTCCAATTGTCGGCGCGGTGATTGCAGGGACAGTAATGTTTTGGCTATTGGGAGGGCACAGAAAACGTTTAGAAAAAGCTGTAAGAAAAATGCTTAAAAATAGTTCAAACGACGCCTCTTTTGGTGAACACGAACTGGAAATAAACGAGACAGGCTTTATCGAACGAAGCCAATACGAAGAAGGCAAATTTTCCTGGGACATTATTGAACGTATTGGCCTTACTCCTGATTATACTTTCATTTTTACAGGAGCAACTCGAGGTATATCTGTCGCAAAGTCAAGTGTGCTTGAGGGAGTTTATGAAGAGTTCGTAGAGGAATTGAGACAAAGATTTGAAGAGAAGCTGAGAACAAAGAGTGTTCAAAAAGAAGGCGATCTTGATAAGAGGGTGATCACGGACATTGTAAAGATTTATAAAGGGGACACCGATTTTGGCAAACATTCGTGGTGCGGTATCACATCATTTGTGATAGCAGCGGCAACAGGTTTGCTCGATTTGTTACTTTTCGTGTCTATGGTTATTATGGGAGCTATCATTCCAGAAATCGCGCAGAGGGGTTCGTTAATGTTACATATGTTCGCTACGGTTGTAATGGCAGGTGGTTTTGCGAATATCGTCGGGGTGGTACTTGGCGTTAGAGGTGTATGCCAAAAGAATCGAAAAAAGACATTCGCTGTTCTGGGCCTTGCCATTAACTTAGTCGCTGTTATCGTACTCACAAGATATATTGCCATTGGGAGGGCAACGTCTTAGGCAGATCTTGGGGAGTGTTAACTGCGGATAGCGCGGTGTTGCCGGACGCCGCAGAAGCGGAGAACAGTAATCGAGCATGGATCCCCTGTTGCGAGACCAAAGTAGCAACTTCTCCCCCGATAGCGGAACCTGCGGAGCTTCGGTCGAGGGCAAGCGGGGACAGGCGGGGGGATGTGGAAGTCTTCGATTCGAGAGGCATATATGGAGGACAATTTCCTTGACTTCCGGGGCATATTTAGGGATAATAGATAAAACTAAACAATTTTAGGAGAATAGAAGAAAATGAGAATATTGAAGAAAACGAGTATAGCAGGATTTATTCTTTTAATACTGAGTATTTGCTGTATTTCACATACGGCATCTGCGACAGAGTGCTGGATAGGCACCTGGGCGACCGGCCAGCAGCTGGTGGAATCCTATAACAATCCGGCTTCGCCGGGATTAGCCAATAATACACTGCGTCAGATTGTGCACGCAACGCTGGGAGGCAGCAGAATCCGGGTGCAATTTTCCAATAAGTATACAACAACCGGCGGCCCGGTAACTATTAATTCCGCCCATATAGCACTATCAAACAGCGGCATCCCAATAAACAGCTCAATAGATACAGCAACGGACACGGCGCTGACTTTTGGGGGTTCGGCGTCGGTAACTATTCCGACGGGAGGGGAAATTTACTCGGACGCTTTAGATTTTAATGTAGCACCATTGAGCAACCTGACGGTAAGTATTTATTTCGGGTCGGCGTCGTCGACGAATGTTACGGGGCATCCGGGCTCGAGGACCTCATACTATCTCAAAACCGGCAATACAGTTTCAGATGCCGAGATGCAGTCGGGGTATAAAACAGAGCATTGGTATGTTTTGAGCAGGATTGATGTGCTGCTCGATGATTTCTACGGATGCGCGGTAACACTGGGAGATTCGATTACGGACGGAAGAGGATGTGACCCCAACTACAACAACCGATGGCCCGATGACTTTGCAAACCGGTTGCGTGCAGATGCAAATACTTTGAAGGTTGCTACAATAAATGAAGGAATCGGCGGCAATTGCGTGCTATCCGGTGGGCTGGGGCCGACGGCACTGGCGCGTTTTGACCATGATGTTCTCGAGCAACCCGGCGTGAAATGGGTGATAATCTTAGAGGGGATTAATGATCTCGGCAGCGCCTCCAGTTCCACAATAGTTACAAATTTAATTAACGCGTATCAGGAGTTCATAGACAAGGCCCATGCCCATGGCATTCTTGTATACGGGGTGCCGATACTGCCATTTAAAGGGTCAGGATATGCCAGCAACCCAAGCCGTCTGACCTGGCGCAATTCAATTAACGATTGGATAAGGACCAGCGGCGAGTTCGATGCAGTCATCGACATGGATCCCGCAGTATGGGACCCTGCGGACCATGAAAAGCTGAATCCGGCATACCTCTATCAAAACGATTATCTGCATCTGAATGTTGCAGGCCAACAGGCGATGGCTGATGCAATTGACCTTACTTTATTCGAGCAACAAATAGTAGCCGACCTTAATGAAGACGGTATTGTGAACTTTGTTGACTTTGCGATTTTAGCCGATCAATGGCTGCAAGCACCTGGTTCGCCTTCTGCTGATATTGCACCGCCGGAGGGAGACGGGATTGTTGACTTAAAAGATCTCGGCTTGATGGCTCAAGAGTGGCTGATGTAAAAGTAAAAAACCAAGCTGAAGCCAAATATTGACTTCGACATGCTCAGGATTGGTTAGGAGTTGACCGGCATAACCGTGCTGGCGACTACTAAACACTTTCGATTCCCGCTCCCTATGGGATAAATTGCATGGGAATAACAACAATAAATATTTATTCACAGCGGACTTACGTCCTGCGGTTATGTAACCTGCCTAATAACCCCTGCCGAAAGCGACAGGGCCAAATGATTTTGTTGACAAAGATTGCGAATTATGGTTAGATTATTGATATCGTACAGAAAAAAATAAAGATGGAGATAAAAAAGATGAGAATATTGAAGAAATCGAGCGTAGCAGGATTTTTTCTTTTAATACTGAGTCTTTTTTGTATCTCATGTACGGCTGCGGAGGAATGCTGGATAGGCACCTGGGTGACCGCCCAGCAGTTGACGGAACCCCACAACAATCCGCCAGAACCGGGATTATCCAATAATACACTGCGCCAGGTTGTACACGTGACCTTAGGAGGGAGCAAATTACGCGTGCAGTTTTCCAATGCATACGGGTCCAGCCCGGTAACAATTAAGGCAGCTCATCTGGCGGTATCAAAGGGCGGCAGTGCGATAGAGCCGGCAACGGACACAGCACTGACGTTTAAGGGGGCAACATCGATAACTATTCCGGCGGGAAAGGCCGTTTATTCGGATACTCTGGACTTTGATGTAAAACCATTGAGCAATCTGGCGGTAAGTATTTATTTCGGGGAGACTTCAGCTGATGTCACCGGTCATCCCGGCTCGAGGACCACATCCTATATTCAATTCGGCAATGCAGTGACAGCAGCTGATATGGAGTCGGCGGCTAAAACAGACCATTGGTATATTTTGAGCGGGATTGATTTGTGGCTTGATGATTCCTACGCATGTGCGGCAGTGCTGGGAGATTCGATTACGGACGGCAGGGGCTCGACCACCAACGGCAACAACCGGTGGCCGGATGACTTGGCGCGACGCCTGCAGGCGAACCCGGATACCGCGAAGATTGGCGTATTAAATCAAGGTATTGGCGGCAATGCCATAGTATCCGGCGGGCTTGGGCCAACCGCGCTGAAGCGTTTTGACCATGATGTACTTGGTCAATCCGGGGTACGCTGGGTGATTATTCTCAATGGAGTTAACGACATTGGCGGCGGCCAAACAGCGGCCAGTATCATTTCCGCATATCAGACATTCATAACTAAGGCCCACAACGCAGGCCTACTGATATACGGAGCAACAATAACACCTTTTAAAGGAAATGGTTATTACTCATCTGCACATGAGGCTGTGCGCGATGCAGTTAACGATTGGATAAGGACCAGCGGACAATTCGACGGAGTCATTGATTTCGATCTGGCGGTTCGTGATCCGGCGGATGCAGACCAACTGAACCCGGCCTATCAATTCGAATGGCTGCACCTAAATCCGGCAGGGTATCAGAAGATGGCCGAGGCCATTGACCTTGATTTGTTTAAGCTGGAAAAAGCAGTCAGTCAGTAACTTTCAAGCTTCAAAGGATGGATTTCGTTCGCAAGACAATCTTCATTATTGTCAGTCTTTTTGTTTTTACAACTGACACTATCCCGCATATTGCGGATAACGGCAACGCAACGGCATCCTACTCCGTGACCAGCACGCCGGCCATTTCCACTTCAAATTCCGTCGCCGAAGCCGGAAATCCAATCATCAAGGACGTTTTTACCGCCGACCCGGCGCCGATGGTTTACAACGACACCGTCTATCTTTACACCGGTCACGATGAGGCCAAGGGCAAAGAGATGTTCACCATGTGGGAATGGCTCTGTTTCTCTTCCAAAGATATGAAGACGTGGACTCCTCACGGCCCGATCATGAAGGTGACAGATTTCAAGTGGGCGGTGCGGGACGCTTGGGCGTCTCAAGTCATCGAGAGGAACGTGAAATTTTATTTCTACACCACCGTTCAGCACGACAACACGCACCCTGGCAGGGCCATTGGCGTGGCCGTATCGGACAGCCCCACGGGCCCCTTTGTGGATGCGCGCGGTACAGCCTTGGTCACGGACGACATGACACCCAGCCCAAATCCCTGGGATGACTTTGATCCCACTGTTTTCATTGACGATGACGGAACCGCCTGGCTCGCGTGGGGCAATCCCAATTGCTATCTGGTCAAGCTCAAGCCCAACATGATTGAGCTTGACGGCCCGATCCAAAAAATCCACGTGCCCAATTACACGGAAGGTCCATGGCTCCATAAACGCGGCAATGTGTATTACCTCACTTATGCGGCATTCGCGCATCAGAACATGTGGGAAAAAATTTGCTACGCGACCGCTCCGAAGATTACCGGCCCGTGGACTTATCAAGGAGTCCTCACGGACCAGGCAAAGAACAGCTACACTATTCATCCTGGAATTATCGAGTTCCATGGTCAATGGTATCTCTTTTACCACAACGCCGTTCTCACGTTGAATGGGGAAAAAGGCGCAATTGGCCGGCGCAGCGTTTGTTTGGAATACCTGTATTACAACCCGGACGGAACCATTCAGCCGATCAAACAAACGCTCGAAGGCGTCACTGTTCCGCCGAAGGCAATTCCCGCATCCGAAGCTGCGTGTCAGGAGAACCCGGCAGACGCTGCAAATGTCACCTCTGCCAGCGTGACCGTTACGCAAGATGCCGGTTACGATCCAACGAACTGGCCCGGTAGTCCTATCTTAAGCACAACAACAAATCCCTATTACACCGCTACCGAGGCAGTTAGTTTCAATCAGGCCGCAGGAGTCACAAACATTGGCCAGACATTCACGATCGTCGAAGATTCGAAACTCCAGCGCATCAGCCTTTTCGCCGGAGATGGATTCGGCACAGGAGCCGGCAATACTGTAACCCTCGCTCTTTACGACCTCATATCGCAGGATGCTTTGTCTCCCAACTCGTATTCTGCGGAAACGAACCTGTTCGGCTCCGGCAAAGGTTTGCAGCTTGTCTACATACCACAGGCGCCGGGATTGCTCCTTTTTGATTTTTTTAGCTCCAATCAAGTCATTTTGAAGGCGGGACATTTTTATGCTTTTGAGCTTCAGGGTATCCGTAAGTCGGCTCCGCTTTTCTGGCGCCGGACCAGTAAAGACACCTACCAAGGCGGCGCTGCCTACTGCAATCGCGCCGTGATTGAGGAGAAATCAAACAAGTGCGACTTTGCGATGGCCGTATATGGAGTTCGCGTGTCAAACGACGCCGGCCTGTAAGAGGCAGAAATCATTAATATTGAATATTCCGATCCATAGCTGTATAATAGTGGACCTTCCTTAAATATTTTAGTCGAAGCATTAGTTATTCAAAGATAGGACATTATTGAAAATGCTGAATTACACTCGAAAATTGACTGCTTTAATTATTGTTATTCTTTTTTCTTTTACGACTGAAACTATTCCGCATATTGCGGACAACGGCAATGGAACGTTCACGAATCCGCTGTTCTATGAGGAATTTTCAGACCCGGATATGATACGGGTCGGCGATGACTACTACCTCACCGGCACGACGATGCACAGTATGCCGGGATTGCCGGTTCTTCATTCAAGGGACATGGTTAATTGGGAGTTTCTTTGTTATGCGTTTGACCGGCTGGACCTTGGTCCGGAATTTCGGCTGGAAGGGGGACGAGATATCTACGGCAAGGGTATCTGGGCGCCGTGTTTTCGCTATCACGATGGGACCTACTACATTTTCAGCAATATCAACGGGCAAACAACACAGATGTTTCGTGCCAAAAGCGCCGCCGGGCCGTGGACGCGCACTGCAATGAAGCGTTCGTTTCATGACCTGTCTGTCTTATTCGACGACGACGGGAAGGTTTACGTTGTCTGGGGTTATCAGGCAATCAATTTCGCACAATTCAACGACGAGATGACGAATATAATTCCCGGCAGCGAACGAATCGTTATTGAAAAAGACGCGGGTATGGGTGAGGGGTGTCATTTTTACAAAATCAACGGCAAATACTATATCACAAGCGCTTGCTGGGACGGGCGTATGCGGATGGCGTGTGCGCGGAGCGATAAGCCGGAGGGGCCTTATGAAGTAAATCCTGCAATCAGTATTGATGAAGATTTCGGATTAGCTGAGGGTTATCGGCTTAAGGGTCTGGGTCGTGCGTCGCCGCCTTTTAATGTTGTTTTGCCGAATACGAGAGACGGTGGACGGATGTCAATGCATCAGGGAGGTATTATTGATACGAAGACCGGCCAGTGGTGGGGCTTTTCAATGATGGATTATAATTGTCTCGGCCGACTAACTTGCCTTTCACCGATTACATGGAAGGACGGCTGGCCCTATTTTGGCCTTCCGGGCAATCTCAAACGCACTCCGCGCACGTGGGTCAAACCTGATACCGGCAATGCCTGTGAGCCGCGCGTGCCCTACGAGCGCAACGACGATTTTTCCGGCCCTAAACTCAAACCCATCTGGCAATGGAATCATCTGCCGGATGACAGCAAATGGTCATTGTCAGAACACCCCGGCTTTCTCCGGCTGCACTCATTGCCTTCGGCAGAGCTTTGGTCAGCACGCAATACACTGACACAACGCTCTATCGGGCCAGTATCAATACCCACAGTTGTCATTGATGTCAATGGGATGCAGGCAGGTGACGTAACGGGGCTGGCGCTGATGAATTTTCCGTATGCGTGGATCGGCGTGAGTCGAAAGGCCGACGGTTTGAGCATTGAGCAGTTCGACCAGTTAACCAGCAAGAGAATAAGCACGCCATTTAAATGGACACAGATATGGCTGCGGGCCCATTGTGATTTCCTTACTGAAAAGGCGCAGTTCAGTTACAGCCTTGATGGAGAAAAGTATGAACGGTTTGGTGATGAATTTACGATGATTTTTCAGCTCAGGACTTTTCAAGGAATTCGTTATTCTCTGTTTCATTATAACACTGAGGGCGGCCCCGGCGGTTATGCGGATTTCGATAAATTTACAGTGGATGAAGTCTATCCCAAGGGATTTAGAAAAGCGATTCCTTTCGGTCAGACGATAAAGCTGACAACTTTTGGTGGAGATTCCGTCTTGGTATCAAAAGATGGTGTTTTAACTGCTGTCTCAGCGAAAGAGCCGTTAGTCAAAAGCTCTGCGAGTCAATTCAAGGTCATTGATTGCGGCTTAGGACGCGTTGCGCTGCAATCCGGCGATGGATTTGTTTCTGTAATTGCGCCCGGCAACAAGGGACAGGTCACATTGAAAACAGGCCAACCCACCGATGCGGAAACCTTCCAATGGACGGAAAACGTCTATGGAGACCTGATGCTGCTTTCGCTTATTACACACTGTCATCTTCGGATAAATCCGGAAGACCGTGCGATTACCGCTGATTGTCCCGGCCCGAAGCCGGACAGAAAAGATGGCTCATGTTTAATCTGGGAGACCATCACGTCTGTACCACGCTGTGAAACGGCAGGTTAAATATAAACGCCTAAACGACAGGCGTTAAAAGAGAGAATCCCCAAACTACAAACGATGGGTAAGGGAGCTAAACATTTTTTAGATTGCCGCGCTGCGTTGGCAATGACAATTTTTAACAGATCCCTCCACTTCGGTCGGGATGGCAAGGTGTAGTGTTATGGTGATTATCGCAATCGAAAAATATGGTTTTTTTTATTATATCACTATAAGATGAAAGCGATGTGGAGTTTTTTGAAAAAGACAGTGAATCAGTTTCTTGAGCTTAAGTACCTACCTTTGGTACTCAGCGTTTTGGGGGCAATTTTTATGCTGCCTTCGCTGTGGGGAGGTCTAGTGATGGATGACCTTGTTCAACGGAATTTTCAGCTAAGTCCCTCTGAGATACCGACAGGGCTTTACGCAACCGGTATGATTCCTGAGGAAACGGGAAAGTTGTCAACGGTTCTATTCGAGACATTCGGCTTTACGCGTGACAAGAGACGAGGGCAGATGACGCAGGACTATGGTCTTATGCCCTGGTGGACGTCCGGAGAAGTGAAGGCATCTCTATGGCGGCCTTTTACGGCTTTAACACATTGGCTGGATTATCGCTGGTTCCCCGATTCACCAATGCTAATGCATGCCCATAACATCATATGGTTTTCAGCAGTTGTTTTTCTCGCGTCATTTATGTACCGGAAAATAATAGGACCAACGTGGGTTGCAGGATTGGCGGCCCTGATGTTCGTTTTAGACAGCAACACCTATTTCCCGGTGATGTTTGTTGCCAACAGGGGTTTTGTGACAGCTTTGTGCCTTGGTTTGCTTTGCTTCTGCATGCACCATAAATGGCGTGCAAGAAACTCGATTTTGGCAGGGATATTATCCATCGTATTTTTTTTCCTTTCACTGCTGTCGAATGAAGCCGGTGTATCGACATTTGCTTTTGTATTGGCTTACGCTCTGGTGTTAGATAAAGGGCCTTGGTCAAAACGTCTTGTGACTTTGCTGCCTGCGATTATAACAATTATTATCTGGCGAACTGTCTATCAACTACTCGGTTACGGCATTTCCGGGATTGGTCCGATGTACATCGACCCCAGCCATGAGCCATTACGGTTTTTATATCACCTGCCCAGTTATGGACTTGCTGTTATTGCAGGACAGCTTACTAGCTTGCCGCCCGATGTTATGCTGTTCTGCAATTTGCAACTGTGTACAATCATTTATATTTTCTATATAATTTTCGCCGCTATTGCGTTAATTCTTTTTCTTCCTATAGTTGTTAAGGATGTGAGGGGTCGGTTCTGGTTTGCAGTTATGATATTTGCAGCTATCCCCATCGTTTCAGCTCCAAGCAGTAAGAATTTCGGGTTTGTGGCGATAGGCGCCTATGGTTTCATTGCCGTCTTTGTTGGTAACCTTATAGAGAATTCAAATAGGTTGTGTGTATCACATCTCTATAGAAGTTTTGCCTGGGTTCTATGCATAATTCTTTTAATCGTGCATATACCACGTGCCGCAATTTCGCGGGTTGTGTCAGCCAAGGTGACTCCTGCCGTATTAAAGGGGCTGGGGAATGCGGCGGCCAGTGAGACAGTTTCTCTGTTGGAAGAATCACGTGTTGTTATAGTCAATGCCCCGTGCCAACTTTCTGTCTTTGTGATGCCGTTTAATGCCGCCTACTATGGAAATCCGATTCCGAAATCTATACGTGCCCTTGCCTTTGCATGTACAGCCCTGGAAATCAGAAAGCCGGATGATAAGACGGTCATCATCAAGAGTAAAGAGGACAGTATTTTTACATCAGAACAGAACAGTCTTTTGCATTTAAGTCACGCTTTTGCCGCCAGCAACAGACTTTTCTCAAGTAGCCAAATGTTTGAAAAGCACGATAAGTTCGTTCTCAAAGGAATGACAGCGAAGATTATGGAAAAAGGTCAGAGCGGTTTTCCGCGGGAGGTCGCCTTTACTTTTGATGTTCCGCTCGAGGATGAGGAATTGCACTGGCTAAAATTCAACTGGCATTCGTTTTTGTATGAGCCCTTCAGCTTACCTGAGCCGGGAGAGACGGTAATGGTTAATGGCCCACCACTTGTTAGTTTTAATGATGCCATTCGCTTTCTTTTTACAGGTGGGCAATAGAACCGAAAGATGCCCCAGAAACACAGTAAAGACACATCTCATAGGGCAGGCGAGTAAAGTCACTTGTCCTGATTTCGGAGCATAAATACTCCGAGCAAAAAGGCAGTAGTTCCAATCGCCAGCAGAATCAGGCAGGGACTTAACATTTCTGCAAAGCTGAAGTTGCGCCAGACGGCCCCTTCGAGAGCGAATATACCCCATTTCACGGGACTAACGTGGTTGAATCGGCGCAACCACGATGGCATAAAGGCGAGCGGCATCATTGCTCCGCCAAGCATTCCTATAATCATAAATATTGCCCAGCCTGCTGCGCCGACACTTTGCTCAGTGCGGCCCAGTGTGCATATAAACATCATAAGACCAATGAAACACAGTATCGTGCAAAGCACCGCAGGAATAAACAGCAGCCAATTACCCATAGGCATCCTGAATATTGCCTTTGCACCAATAGACAGAATGCACATTATGAGTAAGCACGTGAAGAAACAGGAAAGGCCCTTGCCTCCAAGTATATGAGCGCGTTCAATCGGGCCGACGCGCAAGCGCTCGAACGTGCCGTTTGTGCGTTCCTTTACAATTGAAATTGCAAATGTCGCAGCGCAGCCCATAAACCCCCAGAGCAGAACCTGCGGGAACGTAATCTGAAACGGTGTAACGGGGCCATTATATTCTCTGTTCACATCCAGTTTAGCGAAATTTAATATTTCGCCGTCAAAGCCCGACTTGTAGTCTTTCTCATTGACATCTCTTAGCAGAGTGTCAAAAGAGTCAAAGAAATTGGAGTATAGTGTTGTCTGTTTCGAATCGAGTTCGTTGGAATCTTTCACGTCACCACGCCAGATGTTGATTTGCTGCCGCACCCAATTTCGGTCGGTGAAGTTTTCATTGAGGGCTTCAAATTGCGCCTTGGCGAGGAGCCCCTGTAGGTAGCCGCCTTCCATCTTACGCGATGGGTCCGATGCTATCTCTAATTTTGGTTCGTCACTGTTGAACATCGCTTCAATGCCGTCCCCGAAACCTTTCTTAAGAACAACCGCGGCGGCTATTTGGCCTTTTCTGACCTGCTCGATGGCTTCGTCGCGGCCGGCGCGGACTATTTTTAATGCCTCGTCGGACTCCAGTCGTGATATATAAGAGCTTGAAAACTCTGACTTGTCTTCGTCCACTACGGCGATTTTTATCCCGGTTGGCTCCTTGCCGGCACTGGAAAATATGGCGCCAAAAAACAGGGCGAACATAACAGGGAAGCCGAATACCCAGAAGATGTTGCCCTTGTCACTGAGCAAAACCCGTATATCTTTGACAGCAAGGAATAGTACCTTCTTCATCAGTCTCGAAGCCTCCGCCCGGTCAGGTTAAGAAAAACATCCTCAAGATTGGCCGTCTGCACTTTCAGCGATTGAAAACGTATGCCGCTTCGGTTCAGCATTGCCAGAGATTCCATCGGTCGGCTGGTCTCGAATTTAATCTTCGTTTCTTCGAACTGTATATTTTTATTATCAATGAACTGTTTTATTTTATCGGAGTCTGAGATGCCTTTTTCGAATTCGGCCTCAACGCGGGATGGGCCACCATGTTTGACAATAAGATTATGGACGCTATCCATATCCAGAATCTTCCCGTGGTCAAGAATCGCCACCCTGTCACAAATACGCTCGGCTTCTTCCATATAGTGTGTGGTATAGATAATCGTGCGGCCTTGCCTTTTCATAGACTCGATTGTATCGAATATCGAATTGCGGGACTGCGGGTCAACTCCAACCGTCGGCTCATCGAGCAATAAAAGCGGCGGCTCGTGGAGGAGTGAGCATACCATATTAAGCCGTCGTTTCATTCCGCCACTGTATTTCGAGACTCGCTCTTTGCTGCGCTGCGAGAGACCTGCTATTTCAAGGCAATTCCTGACACGCTCTTTTAACCGTCGTCCGCTCAGACCGTATATCCTGCCGAAGAAGCGCAGATTCTCTTCGGCAGAAAGTTCCTCGTAAACGGCCAATGTTTGCGGCACCATTCCCAGGGACAAGCGCACCTCAACGAGGGTCGGGTCGGTCTTGCCGTCGAGAGTGACCATTCCGCTATCCGGCTTCAGAAGCCCGCAGAGCAGCTGAATTGTGGTCGTTTTTCCAGCTCCGTTAGGCCCGAGCAGACCAAAGGTTTCTCCCTGTTGAACCTCGAAGCTCACGTTATCCAGAGCGATAGTGCTGCCGAATCGTTTTTTTAGATTGTCAGCCTTAATCATACAAACTTATCGAAAATAACAGCCGGGCCGATGCAGTTACCGGTTTTCTCAATCTATTGTATCTTATTTTCTTTTTTATGGTAGTTCGCAGTTCGGTCTTTTTCGTCCGGTTTGGAAGAACTCGGATAATAAGTCTCTAAAAAAAAGAATATTTTCTCCCAGCTTTGGGGCGCTTCGTGAATAACCCCGTGGCCGGTATTATAGCTCAGATGTTCATAGTGATACGGATACTGCTTTTCTTTCAGTCTTTGCATCATAGACTCGGCCATCTTGTAAGAAGGCCACAATTCGTCCCTTCTGCCGGAAACAAAAAGAATTGATGCCTTTGCCTGTTCTATCTTAATCTGGCCTTTTGCTGCGTCCGGGCCTGCTACTGCTTCGCTGTAAATCGTTAGAAACCTTTGTGTTCGCATCGCCCTGATTACCTTTTCTTTGCTGCTTACCATTGGTGCGTGCGGGATATCTTTGCCGCCACGTGACCACGAAGATGTTCTTTGTTCCTTACCGCCTGGTCCATATATACCCCAGAATACATACGCACTGGGTGCAATCGCCACAACGGCTTTGATGTTATGATTTGTTGTTGCCAGCAGCAGGCCAGCCTCAGTTCCTTTCGAACCGGCTATTACTCCCACACCGTTGGGGTCCATAAGCGGCTGTTTACTCACCCAGTCAACGGCCTTGTCAAAATACCCCAGTGGAATACTCTGCACAGTCGGCGGAAGGCCATCCATACCGAAGTATGCCAGAACAAGGACAGCGTATCCGCGTTGAACGAGATTGTTGATTGTCTCCGTCCATTCACTAAGGGCCTTGCCGCCCTCGGCGCCTCCGAGCAAAATCAGCGGGCGCTGGTTCTCAGCATTTTTACAAAAGAAAAAATCTCCTACTATCCCTTTTTCATTTATTGTTCTCTTTTGGACAACTGCTTCTGCAACGGCAGAAGCAGGTAATATGACGCAGAGTGCGGTCCAGACAGCTAAGAGTTGAAACATTCTTTGCGACTTCATTTTTCGTCACTATTCTTTTTCAATTTCACCTTATTTTTATTGCACCGATGTTGGTTTTCAAAGTCACTTTCCCTTTACCCTTTCCAATGATGCCGCTTGATTTCTTACCGAGCATGCCTTTTATATCCAACGGTAAATCGGTTTGTATGGAGCCGATATTTGTTGAAAGGTTAACCTGAGCAGAAAGGTCAGCCGGTGCAGTAAAGTCGATTTCGCCGATATCGGTTTTGATATTTGCATTGCAGGTACTTTGAGCGGTTTTGGAATAGAAGACTTTTACTTCGCCGACATTTGTCTCGATATCGACGTCGCCTGTGACTTCTTTGCAGGAGATGGCCCCGACATCTGTCTCGGCTTTTATCGATTTGGTAATGCTGGCGATTTTGATTTCCCCAACATTAGTTGTAAGCTGCAAAGCGGTTTGCTTCGGCACGGTTATATTGAAGTCGATAGTTATTGACTGTCCGGATTTACTGGTGTGCACTTCTGCTTTGATATAAAGTTTATTACCATATGGTTCCAGTTTTATCTGGACTTCTTCGGCAAGTTCCTTGGCTTGTTCTTCTGTTTTTGCTTTTGCGATGATTGTAGCAGTTACGTTGCAGTCTTTAACGTCTGCGCCGGTGATTATTATTTCACCCACGTTGTTTTTTAGTTGCAAAGTTTGCCCTGGCGCAAAGGGTACGGATAAGTTTTTGGTTTTTTCATGTTTAGCTTTGCAGGAATCGCCTATGTTGACACATCCAAACGAGAAGGTGGTTATTAACAGATAATACAACAAAAGCGGTACAGTATATTTTTTGAAGGAAATTTTTTTCATTTTTCAGCTTCTCCAAACTCATTTAACGATATCCGGGGTTCTATGTCCGATTTATTACTTATTTTATATTTATTGAGCCGTTGTGCGTTTCGAGATATAGCTTACCTTCGCCTTTGCCTATCGTTCCTGTAATCCTGCTCTTGGTTACCTTTCCGGTTAAGGTTATCGGCAAATCGGTGTTTATCGAACCGTTGTGCGTCGAGCCTTCAACCTTAGCCGATAAATTCGGCGGAGCAGTCAGGCTGACACCGCCGTTGTGAGTAACCATTGATACATTGCATACAGGCGGGGCAGATTCGGAATAAAATATCTTTGCGTTGCCGTTGTGAGTTCGAAGGTTCATATCGCCTGAAGCTTCATCGCAGGTTATCGAGCCGTTATGGGTCTGAAGCTGTGTATTGCCTGTAATTTCTTTGCAATTTATTTCTCCATTATGCGTTTCAAGTTCGGCTGTTCCTGAGATTCTTTCTGCGGTAACCTTTCCGTTGTGTGTTGAGCCTTTAATTTGGCCGGTTAAATTTTTGACTCTTAGAGCACCATTGTGTGTGATGACGTCGGTGCCGGTCTGGTTGGGGACGGTTACATCAAGACTGACACAGATGCGTTCGTTCCGAGCCAATTTAGGCTTTTTGATTTTTGCAGTGAGCTTGCTGCCGGAAGGTATAAGCTTTACTTCCACCTCTTCAGCGAGCTCTTGAGCACTTTCTTCTGTCTCTGCCCCGGCGACAATTGTTGCTGTGAGATTACATTCAGTAACATCGGAGCCGGCGATGTCGATATAGCCGTTGTGGGTTTGAGCTTCGAAGAGACCGCCTGCCGGTAGGGGGGATGAGAGTTGGACTATCCTTTCGTATTTCGCCTTAGGCTCACAACCGTCTGTGCCGCAACAGCCCATTACAACTATCGCAAAACATAATAGAAAAACCACGGACACTTTTTGGAGATTGTCTTTTTCCATTTTTATTCTCCTTTCACAAAAAACTTACAATAAAAATGCCAATTCAGCAAGTGTTATCCTATGCTGCAAATGTTACCCTTTTATTACGATATTATCCTTTTTTTGTCTTTTTTAAGCAGTTTTTTTCAATGTTTGTTCTTGACGCGTAGCTGAATAATTGATAATTGGTAGTTGGAAACCGGTAAGCGGTAAATTGGTTCGTATAGTTACCAATCACCATTTACTCATCACAATTATGGTTGAAAGGAGGCCGTTATGGCAAAGACAACTCTTCGTAAGGAGTCCATAGGACTGATTGTATTGCTGATAATCTCATTGAACGTACTTGTAGGATGCCATGGAGTTGACAGCGGCAGGAGCCAGTATCTGCCAAGCCCGATGAAGACTATTTCGGTAATCAAGGCCGGCGAGGCTGATATTATCGAGAAGATGGCAACCAGCCGTCTGTCATACCGGCAATATCTGGAATCACTGGTAGCACACTACAAAGAGACCGGCAATAATATGAAATTGAACTGGGCTGAAAATGAACTGAAAAAGCTGAACAAGATGCCGCAATATAACTACATCATTGAGGCGAGCATAGCCGGGCCTGATTTGAAAGCGAAAGAAACAAATAACGAAGCCAACTATTTGTATGACGAGGCCTATCGGCTTGAAAAAGTGGCCAAGAAATTGATTCTTGTTGTAGATGAAAATTTACTGCGGGTGGCTCTGGATAAATACAATCAGCTGATAAAGCAATATCCTACATCCGACAAGATTGATGACGCAGCATACAGGGCCGCTGGAATTTTTAAATATTTCAAGGACTACACAATAGCTCTTTTATACTATCAGAGGACCTATCAGTGGGACCCTGCTACGATTTATCCTGCGAGGTTTAAGGCGGCGTATATTTTAGATGAACACCTGTCTCGCAGGGCGGAAGCGCTGGAGCTTTATCAGCAGGCCGTCCAAAAGGACAAACTCAGTAAGAAGCAGAAAAGAATAGCAGAAACACGAATTGCCGAGCTGACCAAGAGCGGTGAAACTATTCAAGAGGATAAATAAGGTTTGTAGAAAACTCTTGTCAGCTTTTTATAATGTAATCGCGGGCCTGGCTGAATATCAGGCCCGTTTTTTTATGTAGCCCCCGTGCTTGCTGCGCAAGCAGCAACGGAGGCAGACACGGCCTAAGATGGCCGTGTTACGATAATGTTGGAATTTGAGAAAAAAGTAGCCGGCTTTATTAAAACAAACGGGCTTTTCGGCCCGGCGGATAAAATTTTGCTGGCTGTATCCGGCGGAGCTGATTCGACCGCCCTGATGTATGCTGTATGCGCAATCAAAAATGAGAATATTTTTAGTAATGATATTCTCTGCGTTCATATAAATCACCAGTTGAGGGGGGCAGAGAGTGATGGTGACGAGGTTTTTGTTATTGCTCAGGCGGATAAACTGAACCTGACTATAACGACAAGACGGCTGGATGTGCGAGGCTTTGCCCGCAAAAATAAATTGTCGATTGAAACCGCCGCTCGCAAATTACGAATCGAGAGTTTGCTCGATATTGCAAAGGCCAATGATTACAAAAAGGTGGCAACTGCCCATCAAAAAGATGACAATGCTGAAACACTTATACATCGAATGATTCGCGGGACGGGCTTTCGCGGCCTTGGGGGCATTTGGCCGCTGCGAACTTTTGCAAATAGTACCAGCTTCGTAAGACCGCTGCTCTGTGTCAGTCGTGATGAGATTATAGAGTATCTAAAGGAACGCAACTTAAAATGGCGGGATGACCATACGAATATAGATTGCACATACAGGCGAAACTTTATCCGGCATCGGCTGCTTCCGGCCCTGCAGCAGCAGTGCGATGGTTCTATTACAGAGCAATTAGCTGAATTGGCCGGGTCGGCCCAAAAGTTTTACAATCTGGTTTGCAGCGAAACAGAAAAAGTATGGCCCGGAACAGTTATGGTCAGCGGCGAAAAAGTCACGTTGAATTTAAAGAGCTTTTTAGCCCAGCCGCCAGCCGTGAGGGTCGAAATAGTTCGGCGAAGCTTGACTCACCTAAGCAGCGGCGAGAGAGATTTAACACATCGGCACTATAAAAGAGTATTGCAGTTAGCGAAGCAAAATATTAGCGGCAGACAAATTGAGTTGCCAAATGGTTTTGTGGTTTGGCGCGAATACGGGAACTTGATTTTTGTAAGAGCTAAGGGAACTATGCAGTCCAAAGAGCAGGTCAGCGAGTGTATGGAAATTCAGGTACCGGGGCAGACAAGATTCGGAGAATATTTAATAGAAACAGTTGTTTTAGAAACTGGTAAGGCTAATTTTGAGAGATTTAAGGTTGAGAAAAACGAGTTTATTGAATGGTTTGATTTGGACAAGGTAAGGCCGCCGATAGTCGTTCGTTTTCGGCAGCAAGGCGATAATTTTTGGCCTTTGGGTTTAGCGGGGGAAAAAAAGGTAGGAAAATTCCTGACCTCTGCGAAAGTGCCGCGGCAGATACGCATAAAAGCCCTTATTGTCGCTGACGCCGAGAAGATAATCTGGCTTTGGCCAATTAGAATAGGCGAACAGGCCAAGATTACCGGTAAGACCAGAAAAATCCTTCAATTACAAATAGCTGAAACCATAGCGGCGGATTAAGTTAATTGTAGGCAATAACTCCTTGACAAAAAATACTATTATCAATAAAGTAGCCGTTTCGTTTGTTATAAAACATTATAACCAGGCTAAAAACAGCATTTAAAGTATCAGAAAAGGAGATTTACGAATGGCAACAAAGGTAGCAATCAACGGCTTCGGCCGAATCGGCAGGGCCGTAGCAAGAATTATTATGCAAAAGAGCAAAGACTTGGAACTGGTAGCTGTCAACGACCTGTCAGACGCAGCAAGTCTTGCGCACTTGTTCAAATATGATACCGTTATGGGCAAATGGAATGGCACGGTCAAGGCCGGCGACGGCGGTCTGGTGATTAATGGCAAAACCGTAAAGGTTCTGGCTGTAAAGAATCCGGCGGAGCTGCCCTGGAAGGATATGGGTGTTAAGGTTGTTTTAGAATCTACGGGAATCTTCCGCACCGCTGAATCGCCAAAGGGCGGTTACGCAGACCACCTCAAGGCAGGCGCTGAAAAGGTCGTCCTCAGTGTCCCCGCAAAGGATAAGATTGATGCGACAATCGTTTTAGGTGTCAACGATGAGAAATTGACGAAGGACGTCAAATGTGTTTCGAATGCAAGCTGCACAACCAATTGCCTGGCACCTGTGGCAAAAGTTCTTAACGATACATTTGGCATCGAGCAGGGACTTATGACCACCATTCACGCTTATACCAACGACCAGAGAGTTGCGGATATGATACACAGTGACCTTCGCCGTGCGCGCGCCGCTGCCGTGAATATGATACCCACCACTACCGGCGCCGCAAAGGCCATAGGGCAGGTTATCCCGGAGCTGGACGGCAGGCTCGACGGTTTCGCCATTCGGGTGCCTATTCCGGTCGGCAGTGTTGTCGACTTGGTGGTTAATGTAAACAAGGACGTCACAATCGATGCAGTGAACGCAGCAATGAAAGCAGCCGCGGAGGGACCGATGAAGGGTATTTTGGTTTATTGTGATGAGCCGATTGTCAGCAGTGATATTGTCAACAATCCAGCTTCAAGTATTTTTGATTCTCTGTTGACTATGGTAAAGGGCAAAACCGTCAAGGTAATAAGCTGGTATGATAATGAATGGGGCTATTCGAACCGCACTGTCGATATTATGGAAAAAATGGCAGCTATGTAAGATAACAGCGAGGATCCGTTATTGAGCGAATGGGTCCTTTTTTGAAACCTTGTGAAGCATCAATAGTATCGGTGCTCGTGCAAAGCGTTGTATAATCAGGTGCTGGATTATGGATAAAAAAGAGCTTGAGCAGACACTTGTTCTTGTCAAGCCGGATGCTCTTAAGAATTCCGTCACGGGATTTATCTTTTCCCAACTGTCGGAATTTCATACAGGAGCACGTTTTGCCGCTGCAAAGGTTGTAAGTGTCAGCAGGTTTCTTGCGGAAGAGCACTACGCCGAACATAAGGGAAAAGTGTTTTATGAACCGCTGCTCGACTACATTACCGGAGTGAGTCATTATTCTGAGCAGGATAAATGGAAGCGCAGGGTAATCGCATTTGTATTTCAAGGCCCCGGTGTACTGGAGAAAATAAGGTCAATAGCAGGGCCTACAAATCCGCACGAGGCAAGAGAAGAAAAACCCGGTTGTCTCAGGGCACTCGGAACGGTAGTGCCGATAAAAGGAGCAAATGGTAGTATTATCGGCAGTCGAATGGACAATTTAATTCATACATCAGCTACATTCGCTGACGCTGAACGGGAAATTAAGCTCTGGTTCCTGCCTCAGGACATACCCCCGCTGATGCGTGCCTATGCTACAGAGGTATGCCCTACTCATTATTATTACAAGGACGGCAGACTTTACGACATCTATGAACCGGACAGTTCGTTTTTGCTCGCTCCCGGAGACGTGGCCTGGAAAACCGACCTGGAGATTCTCAATGCCTATGCAGGGAACAAACCCGCAAAAGGCAGATTAAACACTGTTGTGGCGAAATATCTTATCAATAAAAATTAGACAAACCAGCAAAGTCACTCTTTGAGGAGAAAACAGAGGAGCTTATTATGGCTAAAAAAACTGTTGCGGATATTAATGTGCAGGGTAAAAAGATCTTAATGCGCTGTGATTTTAACGTGCCATTGGATGACAAGTGTAATATTACCAGCAACGACCGAATCGTTAAAGCCCTGCCGACCATCAAAAACATTCTCGACCGCGGCGGGGCACTTATCTTGATGAGTCACCTCGGCCGGCCGGAGGGCGAAAGAGACGAGAAGTTCAGTCTCGCACCGGTGGCGAAGAATCTGTCGGAGCTGCTCAGCAAAAAGGTTATTTTTACTGACGATTGCATCGGAGCTAATGTTAAAGCGAAAGCAGAAACCCTCAAAAGCGGTGATTGTATGCTTCTCGAGAACGTCCGTTTTCACAAAGAAGAAGTAATAAAGGATAAAGCCGCAAAGGAAGATACACAACTGCGCCAGGCTAAAGACAATTTTGCAAAACAGCTCGCTGATTTAGCGGACATTTATGTCAACGATGCCTTCGGCACTGCTCACAGGGACAACGCTTCGATGTACACAGTGCCGCAAATAATGGATGGTAAGCCGAGAGTCATCGGTTTTTTAGTCGAAAAAGAGCTGAAGTTTCTCGGCGAGACAATCAGTAATCCTGAAAGGCCTTTCGTGGCCATATTAGGTGGTGCAAAGGTTTCAGACAAAATCGGTGTGATTGAGAATCTTTTGGATAAAGTTAATCGTATTTTAATCGGCGGAGCAATGGCCTTCACGTTTCTTAAGGCACAGGGACAGGCAGTCGGAAAGAGCCTGTGCGAGGACGATTTTCTCGATAAAGCAACAGACCTACTTGAACGTGCAAAGGATGCCGAATGCGAAATGGTTTTGCCCGTTGATATAGTCGCTGCACAGGAATTCAAGGCCGGGGCCAAAAGTAAAGTTGTCAGCGGTAACATTGAGCCCGACTGGAAAGGTATGGATATCGGCCCCGGGACACGGGAACTTTTTGCCGATAAACTCGATGGGGCAAAGACAATCGTCTGGAACGGCCCGATGGGAATCTTTGAAATGCCGCCTTTCGATGAAGGAACAAACGCAGTCGCCCTGGCTGTCGCCAAAGCCACAGACAAAGGCGCTCGCAGTATAATCGGCGGTGGTGATAGCGCAAGTGCCGTTGAGAAACTCGGTCTGGAAGACAGGATTAGCCATATCTCTACCGGTGGAGGTGCTTCGCTCAAATTTCTTGAGGGCAAAAAGTTCGTCTGCCTCGAAATCCTCGATGAGAAATGATGTTTTCTATTTTTAAAGATTTGAGGCCCCGTTATTCTCCTGCGGATTTTTTGCGTTAATTTAAGATGAACCTTCTGCCTCGTTTAGAAAGTATCATCTTTCTTCCGGAATGCCCGACTTTTGGTATGATAACCATTCTCTGGGTATTTTTGATAGCTGGGCCGAACTCGTCAATCAGATGCCCATAGTATATTCTGCCTCTTTCAAGTCTGTTCTTGCCTTCCAGTATGGCATGCGGGTGAACGGACATGGAAGAATCGGCATAGCGGTCTTTTTCGCCGAGCAAATATACCACGTTTCTTTGAGGGTACATCTGCCTTATTTTTTCGGCGGTAAGACCTTCTTTCCTGTGATAAGAATATAACTTATCGAGACCGTAACCGTAATTATTATAACCCGGGTACTTTTCGATAACCTCCGGCGGTGGTATTGAGAAATTCCGAACCGACCCATTGACGGACCTTTTCGCGCTGAAGTACAAATACGAAGAGGGGTTCATAACTACATATCTGCAACGAATTCCTGCCGGCCTTACTACATCAAACTCGACAGTATTGCCGGCTGCGAATCTGTTGACCAATTGCCCTCCGGCCGAGTGCCTGAGAATAGTTAATTTCTGGACGTTGGGAAAAGTCTTTTTACTGCAAATGTCTGATATAATTTGAGTAAGTATCGAATAAGCGCTTATTCTTAAATCCTTGTCTGCGGATTTTGTTGTGCTGACCGAGGAGCCCCAGAACGGGGAGGATTTCCAGAAAAGTAGATTACTGTCGGTGCTGTCTCCTACATGTTTCTCTCTTAAAAATTGGGGCGCGATTACAAGCGTGCTCCTCTTTAGATTGTTATTAGAATTGATTAATTCTATGCAGCTGTTATAAACCGCAATAGCATCATGGCTTGAACTGTGGATAGCTAAAATTACACGCCGGATGTCACTGTTTCTTTGGTGCAATTGATGGTTGGAAATATAAGGGATATAGCAATCGTTTCTACTTTGAACTTTTAACCTTGGTTGGGGAATTTCCAGCGCGTGTGCAGAGACGCCGATTCTCAGGATGACCATAGCTAATAAAATGATTAATTTACGAGGCATTACCCTGACTCCCGAGAAATACAAAAAAGACTTTTCACTTCGATTTTCAGTAGTTTACCATATATGTGACTAAAAAGCCAGAATCATTTCTTTCCATGCTTATGTTTTGGCTGCTTATGCGGTATTTTCCTTGTATATCCACGTAGTTGTTGAGTATAATCCTTACAAAATTTTTTGTTAAAGGAGCCGTTACTTGCAACTACCGAAAGCAGGAACAATTGAGATTGTGCCGTCAATATTAAGTTCTGATTTTGCCCGGTTGGCCGACGAGATAGCCGAGATTGAATCGGGCGGCGTAAATATGGTGCACCTCGATATTATGGACGGTCACTTCGTCCCCAATATTACAATCGGCCCGCCGGTAGTTGAAAAACTGCGAAAGCACAGCAAACTGTTTTTTGACTGTCACCTGATGATTACCGACCCTCGAAAATACGCCCCTATTTTCATTAAGGCCGGTGCAAACAATTTAACGTTTCACATCGAGGTCGAGCAGGACCCTGCCGAGTTGATAAAGATGCTTCACGATATGGGCGCCACAGCAGGCCTGTGCCTTAATCCTGAAACGCCCGTAAATGCGATAGAAAATGTCGCCAATCTTGCCGATATGATTCTGGTGCTGACGGTTCATCCGGGTTTCGGTGCGCAGCAGTTTATACCGGAAGCGGCGAAAAAAATTATCCAGCTCAAAAAAATCCTCGGCCCTGAAATTCGCATCGAAGTCGATGGCGGAATGGACTCTCAAACCGCGCCGCTTATTGTTTCCTACGGCGCTGATACTATTGTAGCCGGCAACGCCATATTTTCAAAACCCGACCGTATCGCCGCAATAAATGCCATTCGAGAAGCCTGCGAGTAATTTTTGTGGCTGAACCGGCGAATTTTTGGTAAAATGCGATGTTTAGCAAAAATAATACAGCTATGGCCAAAAAGACTAAAAACAAGTGGAACGGCTTTTCATTGAAGCCGCGAAGAGAGATGCCCGAAGGGCTTTGGTTGCGATGTCCGGCCTGCGAGCATATGCTTTATAAAAGTACTGTCGAGCAGAATCTTAACATCTGCCCGGAGTGTAATCATCATTTTCGCATCGAGGCCGCAATTCGAATTAAATACCTCACTGATGAGGGTTCCTTTCAGGAAATTTTGAGCGATTTGACAACCGACGACCCGCTGGTGTTTAAGTTCAGAGGAACCACTTATAAGCAGCGTCTGAAAGACGATGAAAAAAAATGCGGCGCCAAAGAGGCTATGAGAATCGGCAAGGCCTTTATCAAGGGAAGAGGTGTTATAGTTGGTGTGATGGAGCCGAATTTCCTGATGGGCTCTATGGGTTTTGTCGTCGGCGAAAAATTTTGCGCCGCTGTCGATAAGGCGATGGAGGAGAATTTGCCTCTGGTGGTAGTTAGCTGCTCCGGCGGGGCAAGGATGCACGAAGGCGTGGTATCACTCGGCCAGATGGCCAAAACTTCTGCAGCGTTAGCTAAATATGATGAAGCCGGCGGACTTTTCATTTCGGTTCTGACCGATCCGACCACCGGGGGAGTAACAGCCAGTTTTGCGATGTTAGGTGATTGTATAATAGCTGAGCCTGGGGCGCTTATCGGTTTCGCAGGGCCTCGAACCATTGCAGAGACTATAAAGGTGGAATTGCCGGAAGGCTTTCAGACGGCTGAATTTATGTTAGAGCACGGCTTCGTTGATATGATTGTCCAGCGTAAAGACCTGCGAAGCGAAATTGCACGTCTCATAGACTACTGCCAAAAATAATTCGTGGTTATTCGCCTGCAACTGTTGTTTTGTTCTTTCGGTCGGCTTTTTAACTATTTTTCCCCCAGCAGGCCTTTGACATTCCAAATAGTCCGATAAGTCAGTTAGTGCGTAGTGTTTGTGTCGTCTAAAAACCGCGGGGACTGTTGCATCGCTGCCGATTAAAGTAGCAGGCCGGTTTAAACGATTTGTTAATTAGTGCAAATGAGGGGCGGCTACATCGTTTGCCATTGACTTTTTGGGCATTTGGCTGGGTGTTGAGATGATGTCTATGCAAAGAAAATTTTCAAAACGGATATTAGCTCTGAGCGTGATAATTCTGGTTGTGTTCTGTTGTGGTCTGCGATTTTACCTGGGACAGAGCACAGGCAAGAAGGAAAATTTCTTTGAGATGTCCCTCGAGGAATTAATGGAGGTGCCGATTGTCGCCTCTGGCTCCAGATAAGAGATTTTAAATTTCTTGAGCTAATCGAATTTATTGCTGCCGGCTTGCTTCACTTCGAAAACAGACCGAATAGTCCAATAAAATAAGCATTTCCTAACTCAAAAAATACGAAAAATAACATTGGATGCTGACATTAATCTTATTGAATTACCTATTTTGTTTCAGCCGATATGTTTTGTATATTTAAGGTAACAGCTTTCTATGTTTTACTTTTAGTTTTTGGAGGAGACAACAGCTATGTTTAAGATGAAATTCAACCAAAAAGATATTCAAAAACGAATGGTTATTGTACTGGCCTTGCTATGCTTAATGATTTGTTCCGTTAACGTGCAATTCTACTTGGAGTATCAGGTAGCAGTTAATATAGCAGCTCATAAGACAAGTTGTTTGAGTGAGCTGAACCGGAATAAAAATTACTTTGATATGCCTATCAACGAGTTGATGGATATCACAGTTGTCTCCTGACCCGAGGCAAGGCCGAACTGTCTTCCGTTAAACTCCACTGTTTCTATCCTGATTATGCCGAACAGCCTGCCCAACATAAGCACTTCGTAATCTCCAAAATCACCCTTTCACTTCCTGCTGAATATCCGTATAATCTGACCTGAATTTGTTTTGGAGCAGATATGGGATATTTTCGCGTGAACATTGAAAAGGCAAAAGGCTATGAGCCGGGCTTTCAGCCGAGGCAAAGCAATGTAGTTAAGCTCAATACTAATGAGAATCCCTATCCGCCGTCACCGAATGTGATGAAGGTCCTCTCTAAAATAAGCCCTGAGCAGCTTCGCCGCTACCCAGACCCGATGGCGGATGTATTTCGCCAGGCGGCCGCCGAAGTGAACGGCGTCGCCCCTAATAATATTATGTGCTGCAACGGTGGAGACGAACTACTAAGGATAGCTTTTCAGGCGTTTTGTAACGAGAATCGGCCTGTCGCCTATCCAGTCCCGACATATTCGCTTTATCCGGTGCTGGCCGAGCTGCAAAACTGCAAAGCAATAGAAATCCCGTTTGACAGCGAATTTAATCTGCCGGCCAAATTAGCGGCAAGTGCCGCCGCCTTAACGATTGTCTGCAATCCGAACGCACCCACCGGCAGCTTCATAAATATCGACGAGCTTGCTTCGCTGGCTGATGAGGCCAGCGGCGTATTACTGATTGATGAGGCCTATGTGGATTTCGCAGAAAAAAACTGCACCGCTCTGGTCAAAGATTTCGATAATGTGATTATACTTCGCTCGATGAGTAAAGGATATTCACTTGCGGGAATTCGCTTCGGATATGCAATTGCCCAGCCGAATTTAATAGCCGGTCTCGCCAAGATCAAGGATTCCTACAATGTCGATGCAGTCGCCGTCGCAGTCGCCACAGATGCTATCCGAGACCAGGATTATTTCCGAAAGACAGTCGAAAAAATAAAAGCCGAGCGCAAAAGACTGACCGAACAATTAAGAAACCTCGGCTTCGATGTTTCGGACAGCAGCTCGAACTTCATACTCGCAAAATGCAAAATCAGCAGGGCTTCTGAAATTTTTGATAAATTGACACAGCGAAATATCTTCGTCAGATACTTTGCTTACCCGCAGCTCGAAGATAAATTGAGAATCACTATTGGCACGGCTGAACAAAATGATAAACTACTTTTGGCTTTGAAAGAAATCTTACATGAACAGGGATAATCTTATGCAAGACAGAACCGCTAAAATTCACAGAAAGACCAAAGAGACCGACGTAAGCCTGGAGCTTAATCTGGACGGCCTCGGCAAATATGAGATTGATACCGGCATCGGCTTTTTAGACCATATGCTTGCACATCTGAGCAAGCACGGCAAAATCGACCTTGTGCTCCGCTCAACAGGCGATTTGAACGTCGATGCACACCATACAATTGAAGATATAGCGATATGCCTGGGCGAATGTTTAGTCAAAGCCCTTGGTGATAAAAAAGGCATTGCTCGATACGGCCATAGTTCCGTCCCGATGGAAGAGGCTATGGCCAATGTTTCCATAGATTTGTCCGGCAGGAGCAGTTGCATATATAACGTTGAATATCGAACAGATAAAATCGGTGATTTTGACGTTGAGTGTCTGGAAGAAATGCTTCGGAGCTTTTCAAATAATGGCAGGTTTAATCTGCACATAAACGTTCCGTACGGCACGAACAGCCATCACATAGCTGAGGCGATTTTCAAAGGATTAGGCCAGGCCCTTGCCGAAGCGGTTAAAATCATCAGCACCGATATTCCGAGCACAAAGGGAATGCTGTGATTGAAGAACACGACCACGAATACCGAACGGGCATCGGCACTGATATCCACATTGTCGATGAGGACAGGAAGCTGATGTTAGGCGGAATTTATATACCCAATGCCGATGGCTTAGCCGGCCACAGCGATGGTGATGTTGCACTGCACGCAATCATCGACGCTCTGCTCGGCGCAGCAGCTATGGGTGACATAGGTTCACTATTTCCCAACACCGACCCGAAATTCAAGGACGCAGACAGCAGGGAACTCTTACGTGACGTAAATCAGCGTATCGATGACCAACGCTGGCAAATTGTCAACATCGACCTGACAATACATGCTGAAGAGCCAAAACTGGGACCGCTCAAAACACAAATGAAAAGGGCCATAGCAAGCCTTTTGGGAATTGATTTTACCACTGTTAACGTCAAAGCCAAGACAAATGAAGGACTCGGCGATATTGGGGCCGGTGAAGCTATAGCAGCAACTGCGATAGTCCTTTTGAAAAAGAAATTCAAAAGAACACTATAAACAACAGAGGTTTACAGATGGGATTAAAGTTATATAACAGCCTGACGAGAAAAAAAGAGGATTTCGAACCTCTGAAAAAAAACAGAGTCGGAATTTACGTCTGCGGCCCGACTGTCTACGACCACGCTCATCTCGGTCATGCAAAGAGTTATGTCAGCTTCGATACACTCATCCGGTATCTCAAGTATCTCGGCTACAATATTACCTACGTCCAGAACATCACCGACGTGGGTCATTTGCTGGGAGAAACAAACGAGGGCAATGACCGGATACTCGTAGCTGCACAAAGAGAGCACAAACACCCTATGGCTGTTGCAGAAGTTTATACCCGAAGCTACTTCGAGGATATGGACAAGCTAAATTGCATCAGGCCGGATATCAGCCCTCGTGCCAGCGGCCATATTGTCGAGCAGATAGAAATGGTAAAAACACTTTTGGAAAAAGGTTTCGCATACGAGGCCAACGGCTCTGTATATTTCGACATCTCGAAATTTAAGGACTACGGAAAACTTTCCGGCAGAAATATCGAGGAAATGCAGGCCGGTGCCCGTGTCGAAGTTTCACCAGACAAAAAACACCCCGCCGATTTCGCCCTTTGGAAAAAAGCTGAGCCTGAACACATTATGCAGTGGCCGAGTCCCTGGGGTATGGGTTTCCCCGGCTGGCATCTCGAATGTTCCGTGATGAGTACGAAATATCTCGGCCAGCCTTTCGATATCCACGGAGGCGGCCTCGATAACAAGTTCCCGCACCACGAGTGTGAAATCGCACAGGCAGAGGCCGCAACAGGCAAGCCGTTCGTCAAATACTGGGTCCACCACAATATGGTTACCGTTGATGGCCAGAAAATGAGTAAAAGTCTCAAAAATTTCATTACGCTCAAAGAAGCATTTACCGGCCACCACGAAAGATTAACCAGGGCCTATGACCCACTGGCAATCAGACAATTTATCTTAAATAGTCACTACCGAAGTCCGCTCGATTTCTCAGATGCCGCACTTTTCGCCGCACAGAGCGGCTACGAAAAGATAACCGATACGGTCAAAGCGGTGCGTAAAAGAATGACCCAGGCACAAAAGGGAGAAATTGATAGTGCTGTAACCGACCAGCTTAAGCAGTTGACCGAGAAATTTGAAGCTGCAATGAACGATGATTTGAATACCTCTGTTGCACTTTCGGTTATGTTTGAGCTGGTTCGGCTGATAACCACTCTGCTTGCCGAAAATGAGATGACCGTAGAAACTCTCAATGCAATTGACGTTTTGTTTAGTCAGCTGGGCGGAGATGTTCTGGGCCTGGTGATGGACGAATATCCACCCTCCGGCAGTGCCGATACCGATATGCTCGACAAACTAGTCAATGTCTTTATTGAGCAGCGTCGCAATGCCCGCCAGAGAGAAGATTTTGTAGCGGCCGATGCTCTGCGGGACAAGCTCGAGGAAGTTGGTATTATTCTGGAAGATAAACCCGGCGGGATTACTACCTGGAGAAGGAAATGAGAATACTCGGTATTGACCCCGGCCTGCAGTTATGCGGCTATGCGGTGGTGGAAGGGGACAGTTTGATTGAGGCCGGTGCTGTGCGGACAAATGCAAAATCAGCGATTGAAGTGAAGTTGAACCATATAGCGGAAGACATCGAATCTCTGCTGAAAAAATTTAGGCCGGAAGTCGTCGCGGTAGAGCAGTTATATTCGCACTATGCACATCCGAGAACGGCGATATTGATGGGTCACGCAAGAGGCGTTATACTGCAAAGCTGTGCCGCAGCCGGTATCGAAGTCAGAAGTTTCAGCGCGACGCGCATAAAAAAATCGCTTACCGGCAACGGCCGCGCATCAAAGCAGCAGGTGCAAAGGACGATTCAAACGATTTTACGCCTGCCCCGGCTGCCGGAGCCGCCCGATGTCGCCGATGCAATAGCTGCAGCCTTGTGCTGTGCAAATTCGAGGCAGCTGATTGGAAATTTCAAATGAGTAAAGTAAAAAAAGCGGTAGAATGTTTTGAACAGGGCTACAACTGTTCGCAGGCCATATTTTCCACCTATGGTCGTGACCTCGGAATCCCGCCCGACCAGGCCTGTAAAATCGCTTCAGGTTTCGGTGGAGGAATGCGCATTGACGGAACCTGCGGTGCCGTTACGGGCGCATTCATGGTTCTCGGACTGAAATTTGCAAAAGATAAAGACAAACCCTATGATAAGATTATCGAGTTCGCCGAAACTTTTTGTAAAAGAAATAAATCGATAGATTGTAGCGCCCTGATTGGTTGTGATATACGCACCGAAGAAGGAATGAATAAAGCCACAAATGAAGGGCTTTTCAGAAAAATATGTTCACAATTAGTCAAAGACGCTGCGGAAATTCTGGAAGAGATGCTCGCGAATGATAGCTCGAATTGAAGGAAAACTTGTTAAGCTCGATAGCAGCGCCGCCCTCGTGCAGGTCGGCCCGGTCGGATACGAAGTAATGCTGCCCGGCTACTGCGTAAGCGCCCTGTCGGACAAAATCGGCTCCGACATCGCCCTTTACACTATGGAGTATTATGAAGGAACTCCCGGCGGCGGTTCTCTTGTGCCGAGAATGGTCGGTTTCCTAAATACCGGCGAGAGGGATTTTTTTACAAAATTTACCAGCGTCAAAGGCATAGGTATAAAAAAGGGCTTGCGGTCGCTCAGCGTCCCCATCGCTGCAATCGCCTCGGCGATAGAAGACGGCGACGACAAGATGTTGATGTCACTTGACGGCGTGGGAAAAAGAATGGCTCAGCAGATTATCGCTGAATTACGAGGAAAGCTCCGGCAATTTGCAGTCGGGGCCGAGCTGCAGGGACCGGCCCAGAGAGGTTTCAAACCATTCCAGGCCCAGGCGCTGGAGATTCTAATTGCCTGGGGTGAAAGAAGAAACGAGGCCATCGAGCTTATCGAGCTGGCCTGTCAGAGGCACCCCGACATAAAATCCGCCGAGGAGATTGTGCCGCTGGTTTACAGATTAAAACAAGGTATAGAAGTCTGAAATGGCAATAGATAGAGTCATAAGTGCTGAGTCTCTAAACGAGGCCGAGGAGAACTTTAACATCTCGCTTCGCCCCAAGCTCTTGGACGAATGTGTTGGCCAGAGCAATGTCAAAGAAAAGCTTGCCATCGCCATCGCCGCCGCCCAAGGAAGGTCTGAGCCGCTTGAGCACATCCTCTTTTACGGCCCGCCCGGCCTCGGCAAAACAACGCTGGCCAACGTTGTGGCGAACGAAATGGGTGCGAGGATTCGCTGCTCGTCGGGCCCGGCCCTGACAAAGGCCGGAGATGTAATGGGCCTTTTGAGCAATATCAATACAGGCGACGTCCTTTTTATCGATGAGATTCATCGCCTCAGCACGCCGGTCGAGGAATTTATTTACCCTGCGATGGAGGAGTTCAGGGTCGATTTTACCGTTGATAGCGGCCTGCACGCAAAGACCATCAATTTCCCGCTAAAGCGTTTCACTTTGATTGGCGCAACTACCCGCGCTGGCCTGCTCAGCGCCCCGCTTCGTGGCCGATTCGGAATGCTGTATCATCTGGAATTTTACAGCGCCGAGGAATTATCGGCTATTCTGGAACGGTCCGCAAAATTATTGAACCTGCACTGCGAGGACCAGACACTCAAACTGATTGCCGCCCGTTCCCGCGGTGCGCCCCGAACAGCCAATCGGCTCTTAAAACGCGTCCGTGATTACGCACAGGTAAAAGGCGAAGGTTCCCTTACCGCTGGAATCGTCGAAAGCGCTCTTAAAATGGAGCAGATTGACCCGTTAGGCCTGGACGAGCTGGACAGGGCTTTTCTGCGTGCATTGGTCAATACCTATGATGGCGGCCCAGCCGGCATCGACGCCCTCGCTGCCACACTCGGCGAAGAGAGGGACACGCTCGAAGACGTAGTTGAGCCGTATCTTCTGCAAATAGGCTTTCTCCGCCGAACCAAACGAGGCCGAGAAATCACCGCTAAAGCCTGCAAACACCTGAATCTCAAATACCATAAAAAGAAGGAAGAAGGCGACCAGCCGGTACTCTTCGAAAAACAACAATAAGCAGCAGCTTTTGAATCCGCCTTCGCCAAGGCTACGGCGGACAAGTTGAGTTTCAGCCACAAAGACGCCAAGGCACAAAGAAAATTTAATCGCTGATTACGCTGATTAAAAGGATTACTTAAATAAAAGTTGCCCAAATTAACACCGCTGAGAGCGCAGTGTTTTGGCCGGGATGTGTTCTCGGCAAAGCTTGTGCTCCAAACGTGGTTTGTGCGCCAAGTCTTCGTCTCGTCCACTTGGCAGCAATGCTGCCCCGCCTTATCAGGCGTCCGGCCCACTTTTAATATAAGCCGACTAAATAAACTTCTGCTCTTTTCCATAAAAAGACTCTCCCTTACAATAGGACGAATGTGCGCGATTGATGCGAAAAACGCTCATAATTGACGATTGCTGATTCTCGTAACTATAGGGAAGAAAGGAAGTTAAAAATTTTGAAAAAAATGGATTTTTAGGGTCTGGGTTCCCATGTTTTTGATTGAAAATAGATCCCTCGGCAATGCTCGGGACCTTTGCCCACAGGGCAGGCTGCCGCTCCGGCCTGCGCTTTTGATTGATTTTTTACCAACACCCTCCGGAAGCACTACGTAGGTTCCAAACTATCTAACAAAAAATCATCCCCCAACATATTGACCTGTTCCCTGTTTTCTTTATAATGCTCCTATGCCTGTTATTGTAGAAAAATCAACTTTAGCAAAACCCTTCTTAAAATGGGCAGGTGGCAAAACCCAACTTCTGAACGAGATCGCCGCTCGTCTCCCCAACGGTTTGAGAGCTGGTGAAAACGACACTTACATTGAACCTTTTGTCGGTGGTGGAGCTGTTTTCTTTTACATAGCGCAAAACTATCCTTCTATAAAACGTTTTTATCTCTTTGATATAAATCAGGATTTAGTCAATTGCTACAATGCTGTTAAGACCGATGTCGAATCTGTAATAAACGACCTAAAGACTCTGGAAAGTAAGTTTCTTGCAAAAAAGAACTCATCTCGTAAAGATTTCTATTATCATATTCGTACGGAATTTAATGCCGACCGTTCCCCCGCAAAGCTCATTTTTCTTAACAAGACCTGCTACAACGGCCTGTATCGTGTGAATAAGAACAATGAATTTAATGTGCCATTCGGCGGTTATGAGAATCCAACAATCTGCGACGAAGAAAACTTGGAGGCCGCATCCACAGTCTTGCAAAATGCTGATGTAATTGCTGCCGATTTTGAATTCTCCGAACGATATATAAATAAAAATTGTTTTGTTTATCTTGACCCTCCTTACAGACCAATTAGCCCAACTGCGAGTTTCACCTCATACGCAAAAGATGATTTTACTGAAAAAGACCAAATCCGGCTGGCGGAGTTTTGCAGATGCATACATGACCGAAGTGCCAAACTCCTTTTGAGCAATTCCGACCCCAAGAACGAAAATCTCAACGACCACTTCTTTGAGCACCACTACAAGAGGTTTACAATAGAAAGAGTTAAAGCCACCAGAGCAATAAATTGCAAAGCCTCTGGCAGAGGGGAAATCGACGAGTTAATTATTACAAACTATCAGGTGGGAGTTTAAGACAAATGAGTGCCAACGAATCGTGGGCAAAAATATTCTCTGATTACCACATAGATAAACACGATTTCGAGCAGTCTCCCTTTCGGATTACAGCGGAACAAATAAAGAGAGCGTGTCAAAACTTCACAGAAACGGGAGAAAAAGAAGTCAGAATCCTTTGCAAGCAGGATCGGAGAGAGGACCGGCCAAAGGTGTTTATAGAAAGAGGGTTGTTCCTGCTTCCAATTAAAAATGGTGAATACGTTATTATAAAGGGACAGGGATATGTAGATATCCCTCCTATTGAATCGACACAGGAATTTTATGTGTCCAAACTGGACTTTAAACTCGATACAGCAACCGTTGGGAACTCTGAGATGCAACATCTCGACTTTGCATATGCTGCCAGTTTGATTCGAACCTTTATGGAAGACGATGGTTTGGTGTTAACTATTAGAGGACGCAAGTATACCCCCGTGTTTTCCTTTAAGGTCGGTCGGCACTTGATAAATGTTCAAAGCGTTCAAACGGAGGTTGATGCAGGATACGAAGGACGAAGACAAGTTGTGTTGGTTGAGGCTAAAGCTGCAAAGACGTCGAATGTAATAATAAGACAACTGTATTATCCTTTTCGCCAGTGGCAAGCTCATACACAGAAACATGTTGTCACCCTTTTCTTTGATAAGAGCGGTGATACGTATTGCATTTGGGAGTTCCGTTTTACTGATGTAGATAACTACAACAGCATTGAGCTTGTCAAATCCGGTAGATTCAGAATCAGGTCAGACGCGTGATAAAGTCCATTGATAAATATGAGTCTGAGTATACAACTGTCTGGTCTTTTCCGCAGCGAGGTAGCTGGGCTACTCACAATTCTAAATACCGTGGCAATTTTGCACCACAAGTAGCACGCAATGTCATCGAGATGTACTCCCATCAAGGTGAATCTATTCTTGACCCTATGGTTGGCGCCGGTACTACGCTTATTGAGGCGAAACTTCTCGCCAGAAATGCGCTGGGGGTAGATATAAACCCTCAAGCTGTCGAACTCACAAAAGTTGGATTACATTTCAACCATCATCCCCAAAGCAAGCAAGAAGTAAAGGTTGGTGATGCCCGCGACTTATCGTTTCTAAAAGATAATTCTTTTGACTTAGTCATAACACATCCGCCGTATATGAGCATAATAAAATACTCAAACGGCAAAGTACCAGCAGACCTTTCGAATATATCGAGCTTGTCAAAGTTCTGTGATGAAATTGAAAAAATTGCCAAAGAGTTGCTTCGAGTTCTGAAACCTGATAAATTCTGTGCCATTTTGATCGGGGATACTCGTAAAGGAAAACATTTCGTTCCGCTTGCTTTCAATGTAATGCAACGATTTCTAAAAATCGGCTTCGTATTAAAGGAGGATATTATCAAAATTCAGCACAACTGCACTACCACCGAACGCTGGCGAGCCAAAGCCAAGCGTGATAAGTTCTACTTAATTATGCATGAACATCTATTTGTCTTTCGAAAACCCAAAAATTCTGAGAACATAACGAAGGTTAAATACAGTACCTACTTGTCCCCATAAATCCTCTGTGGTTAAAAAATCCATGTCAATTTAGGCAATTCTTTTGTTCTGACTCCTGTCTCCTGACTTCCTTCATGGCTAATTTCTCGACCAACTATGAACAATGAACAACGTGCTGAAATATTCAAATTTTTTTGAATATTTTTATACAACTTTTGAATATTTCTATACTTTTTTCGAACGTTTCTATATAGTTTTTGTACGTTTCTATACTGTTTTCGAACGTTTTCGAATATTTTCCATCATATACCCGTAAACCACTGCCGTTGCCCCCTTTGGAGCCGTTTTACGAAAAAAATCGAGCGAATTTCCCCTTGCCCAATCCTCCTATTTCGCCTGTTTTAACTGCCCCCCATTTCCTAAACCCTCGTTTTCAGTACTGAAAACACGCTTTTCTATTCTTTCAGTACATATTTCGCCATCCTCGGCTGTCTGTGCAGAATTTCTGTAAAATGGTAAATTAGCGTCTTTTCAACCTCATTAAGCGACTTTTGTCCCGTTTCTGCGAGCAATTTCCTGTCTGCCAGGCAATTAGCCGCATTTTTAGTCAGTTTAATCTTATCCGGAAAATTTCCCTCGCAATCTCTGCAAATAAGGCCGTTGGCTGAGCTGCTAAAATAAGCTTCGTATTGCGTATTGCGTATTGCGTATTGGGCTTTGCAGTTTGCACAAGCGTTTAATATGGGCATTAGGCCGATTTCCCTGAGCAAAGTCAACTGAAACAGTATAAGTAATGCGAGCGTATCTCGTGAAGCGTGAAGCGTATCTCGTATATCGTTAGCATTTTGCAGAAATTGCAGGAAACCATCGAAAAGTTCCGGATGCGGGTCATATTCGTTTGTCAGGCTATTTACCAATTCTGCGCCAAAGAGGCAGCAATTTAATGCAAAAAGATTACCTGCTGTGCAGATAGCCGGCTTTTGCTGGAATTCCGTCAGGGTAGCGAGTCTTTCTCTGCTCGAATCGGAAAAGACAATCTCTCCATACGAGAGGACTTCTATCGGCCCGTCGAACGCCGATTTCGGCCGTTTTGAGCCTTTGGCGATGGCGCTAACCTTGCCGTTTGCTTTAGTGAAAAGTGTTACTATCTGAGATGTTTCAGAGTAATCCGTTGTTCGTATGCAGATAGCTTTATCCTTGGTCAGCATAGAGGATTATTTTTCGACCTCCTTACGCTCTTTTGTATACGGGGCCGTAACCGAACTGCTGCAGGATTTGGTCCTCGATGTTGTGCATTTTTTCAGCTTTTTTTTGTGTGGAATCATCGAATCCGAGGTTATGCAGCAGGCCGTGTGTTATGTAAAGCGCCAATTCCGCTTCGCTTGACTGGCCCCGCAGTTTTGCCTGCCTGACAGCAGTTTCAGCGTTGACAATAAGCTCGAACGATTTCACGGCGTTCGTATCGTTATCGGATAAGTCGAAACTTATACAGTCGGTAGGGCGGTTTTTATTTAAAAACTGCTTGTTCACCCTGCGTATCTGGGCATCATCAACTATCGCTATACTAACCGTTGCCTTAGAAAGCTTAAAACGATTACAGACGGCTTTGACCAGTTTTTTGAGCTTGGCCGGACGGAAATCGATATTCTTGAAATTGTTGGTGATTTGAACGACTATACCCGGCTTTCGTTCGGCAGAAGCCATAATTTTCAACTGGTTTCCTACTCGGTTTGCTTAGATTCAGATTGCGTTTCTGCCCTGTTTTCCGTCTTGTTACTTTTCGGCGTCTCCTTCACAGTACGGCCTTGCCTTGAATTGGATTCATTCGGTGCATCAGCCGGCTTCGGATATGCGACTCGGCCGTGATAGTGTGCGGCAAGACTTTTAGCCATACTCGCTTCTATTCGGCTCAGCTCACGCAGAGATATATCACATTCATCGAATTGGCCGTCCTGCAGACGCTTTATAGCGATATTGTGCACGGTTGCTTCCACCCTCGTCGGGATAGCCTCGGTCAGGGTCCTAACAGCACCTTCTACGGCATCGGCCAACATTACAATGGCGGCTTCTTTTGTTCGCGGCTTGGGGCCTGCGTATCTAAATTCACTTTCAGCAGGCATAAGCCCCTCAGATTCGTTTTCATCGTGTTTCTTTTTGGCTTCGTTGTAGAAATACTCAATAAGTGTTGTGCCATGGTGTGTTTCGATGAATTGTCGCAGCACTGCAGGCAGGTTGTATTCCCTGGCCATTTCTATTCCGTCTTTTACGTGGCCTACGATAATCAGTTGGCTCATTGCAGGCGAGAGTTCCTTATGCCGGCTCGTGAAACCCATTTCGTTTTCGGTGAAGTAGTTAGGCTTGTTGATTTTTCCGATGTCGTGGTAGTAAGCTCCGACCCTGCATAAAAGGCCGTTGCAGCCGATTGCCTCGGCAGCAGCTTCAGCGATAGAGCCTACCAGCAGACTATGGCTGAATGTGCCGGGCGCTTCCATAGCAAGCCTTTTCAGCAGCGGCTGATTCGCATCGCTGTAGTCCAGCAGCGTCATACTCGTCGCTATGCGAAAGATTTTTTCGATGAGCGGCAGCAGGCTTTGAATGAGCACGCCAACCGCAAGCGTAACGCCGGCGTGATAGCCTGCGTTGCTGATAATATTACCAAGAGGGATTTTTTTGGCGAAAAAGTCCAGGGAAACCGACGTTATGAACACTATTACAGCCGCAAGGGTGCCGACCTCGAGCAGTTTCATTCTCGTGCGGATTTCTCTCAAGGAAAAACAGCAGGTGAAAGCGCCGGCAGCCATTGTCAAAAACAGGTTGATATTTGAAGGAGGCCTTGCGACGAAACAGGCAAAGAGACAATAAAATATACTCATACCTATTGCAAAGCGCTGGTCATAAGCGATTGTTAGAATTATGGCTGCCGTGATGGCGGTGCCGGTGGCCCACCAGGTCTGATTTGACAATAACACACCAAACTTGGCTGTGGCCAGCAATAAAATAAACAGACCCACCAGCGCTATAGCCCTGGCGTGGTTTTTTATTATTCGCTGCTGATAGTAATGGATATAAAAAGCCGCACCAAGAGAAATCAGCACCACTATTACGACTCTGGGTATCAGTGCAAGATAACGGGCTTGCTGGATTAATTCGAACGAAAGAATAAATATGAAAAATACGATGAAAAGGAACACTAACAGGACCGAGATTAAACGGTCGGTGCTGGCGAACCGGCCTATTTGCGAGAGTCGCTCGACAGCCTTCTTCCTGCGCACCCGGCTTCGTCGCGGACTTGTCTTTTTCAAAAACCACATTTACCTGTTCTCATCATATAAGAGGGCAAAGAAAATGATACTATTTTTTGCTCTGCTCTTTAGCTTTTGCCTTTTTTTTGTAGGCCTGGACGATATTTTGAACCAGTCGATGTCGCACAATATCTCTCTGGCTTAATTCTGTAAAGCCTATACCTTTGATTCGCCGCAGCGTTGTGATGGCTTCCACCATTCCGCTTTTTTGGCCGGTGTCCAGGTCGATTTGAGTTATATCGCCTGTTACTATCATTTTGGAGCCATGTCCCAATCTAGTCAAGACCATAAGCATCTGCAGAGCCGATGTGTTCTGCGCCTCATCACAGATGATGGCGGCTTCGTTTAGAGTTCTGCCACGCATAAAGGCAAGTGGTATAATTTCGATGATATCCAGCTCCATAAATTTCTTCATCTGATTGAAATCCATCATATCTTCGAGAGCATCAAAGAGCGGGCGAAGATACGGATTTACTTTTGCCTGTATATCACCGGGCAGGAAGCCAAGTTTTTCACCGGCTTCCACAGCTGGACGGGCGAGAACTATTTTCCTGATTTGCTTTTTTTTAAGCATCGAGACCGCAATTGCGATGGCCAGGTATGTTTTGCCGGTTCCGGCTGGTCCTATACAAAATGTAAGGTCGTTGGCCAGCATTGTTTCAACGTACTTAAGCTGGCCCCTGGTGGATGGCTCGATAACCTTTTTGTGGGAATACACCGTAATGGCCTCGCCGGTTCCGGCAGCTACGGTTGAATCGTCCTGAGCGACGAGCAGGGCGTTTATATTGGCACGGGTAAGTGAGCCATATTTGATTAATCGCTCTTCCATCTTGCCTATAACTTCGGCGGCTTTGTTTACGTTTTCGGTTTTGCCCGTGATTATTAAATTGGACTGGCGGGCGGTAATCCGGACGCCGAGAGATTGGCGCAAAAGGCGAAGGTGACTGTCGGCAGGGCCGAACAACTCAAGTTGCTTACCCGTTGACTCTAATTGTATGGTAACTTCCAAAATTTCCCTCTATCGACAGCTATACATAAAGAACAAATATGCAAATGGAGCCGCCAGCAGCGGTGAATCAATAATGTCCAGTATTCCACCAAAGCCGGGCACTCTGCTTTCTGAATCTTTCTGCTTTGCGTCTCGCTTTATCATAGACTCGGCCAAATCGCCCATCTGGCCGATAAAAGCAAAACAAAAGCCAAACACTATTGCTAACCACCAAACCATTATATCACAACACCCAGCAAAGAGAATAGCGACTATAATTGCGGTTGCTACAGCGCCGGCCACGCCTTCCCAGCTTTTACCGGGGCTGATTACAGGTGAAAATTTGTGCCTGCCGAAGAGACTGCCAAACGAGTAAGCCCCTATGTCAGCAGATTTTACAACAAAAACAAACATTAGCAGCGCCCAGGGGCCAAAGTCAATCCTCACGGCAAGTGCAAAAGCACCTAAAAGCCCAAGATAAATAATAGAAAAATAGCTTGCGCCACAATTAGCTAACACCTCTGAAGTGCCATAGCGGATATATTGATATAAGAACAACCCTAACAGTGTAAAAGCTGACAGGAAAGAAAAATAAATCGCCGGTGAGATTTCGACAAGTTGCTGCCAGTACCAGCTGGTTGCGAATAAAATCGATGCAATAATTGCAACGAGGCTGAAAATCTTTAAATCTTTTACTGCGGCAAGCTTTGACAATTCCAGTTGGGCAGGGATTACTAACAGGGCGATGAGGATGCAGAGGATTGTTCCCTGCACCGGCTTGTCATCGACTGGAGAAGCTGTCAGGCTACCGTCAATCCAGCCGTCAAGAACAACTACGGCGGTAAAAAATGCCGTCATCAATGTACCAAAAACCAATCTATATTTGAGCATAGCTGTTAGTGATTGGTCAGACCTGCCTGGTTACTGTCAAATGCTTTTGGGTTACATTTTGATATCACCGAAACGTCTGTTTCGTTTTGCATAAGCAAGTATTGCCTTTTCCAAATCTGACTTTTTGAAATCAGGCCAAAGAGTTCTTGTAACATAGAATTCGCTGTACGAGATTTGCCAGAGCAGGAAGTTACTGATTCTCATTTCATTTGCAGTTCGTATCAAAAGGTCCGGTTCGGCCAGTCCGGATGTGTATAAATGCCGGCTTATGCACTGTTCATTAATATTTGCGAGGCTGAGCTGTCCCTTTTTGTATTTTTGAGCAATTTTTTTGACCGCATCTATTATCTCGATTCTACCACCGTAGTTTAACGCCAGAGCAAGTATCATACCGGTGTTGGAGGCGGTCAATTTTTTAGTTTCAGTGAGCTCTTTTTTTACCGAAGGAGGTAGTTGAGCCAATCTGCCGAGGTGAACCAGCTTGACATTGTTTTTCATAAGCGTAGGACGAATCTCAACGAGGTACCGGGTATATAGGTACATCAGGGAATTGACTTCTGTTTTTGGCCTTTTCCAGTTTTCTATGCTGAAGGAATATAAGGTCAAAGATTCGATACCGAAGTCAACACAGTGCTGGGCTATTTTCTCGACTGTTTTTGCACCCTGGCGATGTCCTTCGGAACGCGGCAAATTCTTTCTCTGCGCCCATCGGCCATTACCGTCCATAATTATGGCAATATTACGCGGCACCTGCCTGGTTGTTAGGCCAAGACGTAGAGCAGTTCTTTTAAGCTTTTCTTCGATATTTTTCATAGTGTATAGCGTTCAGCGTATCTACTATTTGCTGAAATTATCTAAATATCGTCTGGGTTCGTTCCGGCCCAACCCCGATAACCGTGATGGGTATTTTAACCATTTCTTCAATAAGGCAAATAAAGTTTTGGGCATTGACAGGCAAATCATAAAAATCATTTACTTTAGTTATGTCTTCCTCCCAGCCGGGGACGGATTCATAAATGGGATTTGCCTGTGATAGTCTGGCTATATTTGCAGGGAAAAAGGTAGTTTCTTTTCCATCGATTTTATACGCCCTGCAAACATTTATTTCTTTCAGGCCGGTAAAAGTGTCAAGATGCATCAAAGCTATAGAATCGATAGCACCGATGGTTACGGCATAGGACACCGCAACGGCATCGAACCAGCCGCATCGACGGGGCCGGCCCGTGGTAGTGCCGTATTCGTGTCCTTTGTCACGAATATACTGACCGACCTCGTTATCCTGTTCTGTGGGAAAAGGACCGGCACCAACCCTCGTTGTATAGGCCTTGGCTACGCCGATGAATTTATCAACCACTTTAGCCGGCACGCCGCAGCCCACTGACATACCAAGCGCGCTGGAGTTTGAACTGGTTACATACGGAAAAGTGCCATGGTCAAGGTCTAACAGTGCTCCCTGAGCGCCTTCAAAAAGCATAGATTTACCATCGATAATTGATTTGTGCAGAAATTCGGTCGTATCGGTTATAAACGGCAGAAGCTTTTCTGCATAAAACTTACACTTTTCGAAGATTTCATCAGCATTTATCGGCTCAGCGTTATAAAGGACGGAAAAAACTTTATTTTTATAATTCACTATTGTTTGCAGCCTTGCATTTAGTCTTTCGAGGTCTCTTAAATCGGCCATACGCACCGCATAACTTCTGCCGACCTTATCTGCATAACAAGGGCCAATACCTCGAATTGTCGTACCAAGTTTGTCTTTGCCGAGGGATTCTTCGCGTAGTTGGTCTTCTTTTTTATGATAGTCCAGGACAAGATGGGCATTTTCACTTATAAAGAGGCGCCCCGTCAGCGTAATATTCTTCTGGGCAAGCGTCTCAATTTCCTTCAGAAGCGTTTCCGGGTCAACCACTACAGCATTTGTGATTACGCAGACAATATTCGGCCGAACCGAACCACTGGGCAAGAGATGCAGAGCAAATTTGTTGCCATCTATAACAACGGTGTGGCCAGCATTGGCGCCTCCGTTATATCTGATGACGATGTCGCTATGCTCGGCAAGGATATCGATAACCTTGCCTTTGCCTTCGTCTCCCCATTGTAATCCGACGATACAAGTATTCATTGGAAAATCAAAATTTGCAACCGGTAATTACCAATTACTATTAACCAATTTGGTTTTCAACTAATTTTTTCTACGAGTTTATCCAAAACAGCTTCCAAGTCATCGTAGGCTCTATCACTTAGTTTGCGATTGACTTCGCTGCCGTCCTTATTCTTATACGTGATGAGGAAAAAGCCCTTCGATTTAAAGTTAGTCTTGTCTATTTTTTGTATAGAATCTAAAGGAATTTTTTCTTTATCGCTAATGATAAGTTCGTTTTCTTCGGCCAAGAGTTTTTTGCCCTTAAGGGTCCATAGCCGTCCCATCAGAACAGCAGCAAGAGCAACGAGAAAAATCGGAGCTATTTGGTTAAATATCATTGTATCATCAGGCTGGCCCTCTTTTACGTGTTTTTCATAAAAACTGCTGCGATGTGACCATTGATATTTACTCAAATAGCCATCGTAAGCAAAAACAACAGCAAAAACAACACAAGCCGCAATATAGATTTTAAGGTTAGCCTTTTTGGACTTGCTTATCGGTGCTTCAACAGCCATTCAACATCCTTTCTGCAGCCTATGTTAATCGTTTTTGCGCAATTACGTCAATTAGCGGCTGGACAAAGTTCGGGATTATTTTTTCAGCCATTAGTTCTTCAGCCAGCCGACATTGATTTTCAAAAGATTTTAGTGCGTCAAATCTTTCTGCGATCGAGGGGTATTGGCGGATTGTAAAAGACAAACTTATCGCCTCATCTACAACATGTCTTTTTCTGCCTGGCTCATAAACGCTGTTTTTCGATTCTACGCTAATTCTGCCTTGTGTAAGGCAGTCGTCGGAGATAGCTACCACCACAGCGGGGGAAAACGCAACAGGCTTGGCTGCCGGTAAATCCAAGAGGCAGTTAAAGGCGGTTGAACCGAATAGTGCTTCGGCAATAACCTCATCGTGGCTGCCTGCATAATCAAAGTCCATAGCGAAAGTAACATCCAGTGAACCAATATCAAGATGGCTTACGCTGAGCATATATGGCACCAACTCAATTACCAATTTGTCCTGATTGTAGACATCTTCAAATCTTGAAGGATTGATTACTCCCGAGCCGATACGGTCTATTTCGAGAGTAATCCAGCGGTATTGACCGGCGTTGAGGTCTTCTTCTAAGCAGTACTCGTTATTCTCGCCCCGGAAGAAACAACCCATAGAAGGGAATTGCTTTTGTATCCGCTCGAAAAAGGCCAAGACGGTGTCGCGATGCCTCGGCAGGGGCAACTTAGTATTGATGTACATATCGAGATAAAAATCATCGCAGAGAGAACTGTAACTGTTTGACATAATCGGGAAAAATCCTCCAAAACAGGCCCTTGGACAAAACATACCATTATGGCCTTGCCGAAAGAATTTTAAACTTTAAAAACCACGCAGCCAATTGCACGCCCATTATACATTTAAATATTCCGTTTTCCAGATCTTTTCGGTTAAAACTTCCAGTTCTTCGTCAAACTTTTTTAGCACCTCGAAATATTCGTCGGATTCCAGGGCTTCTCTGGCTTTTTCGTCTTCGGGTCTTGCGTCTTTTGTTAAAATTGAGTTTCTGAAGATTTCGTAATGGTCTCTTATGGAGCAGGGCATCAACCAGTTCTTCGGCTTTTTCCAGTTGCCAAAGCCATATTCTCTCTGCCACTTTCGGCCGTTTTTCATAAAACCAGAGAACAACGCATCAGAAAGGGTCTTACCATTGTTATTATATAAATCATAGATGTTATCAACATAGTAAGGAACAAAGGCACAGGGTGTTACATTGCCTTGCCAGTCGATATAGATATATCCACCGCTACGACCATAAGCGATGCATCCCCTTGAGAGCAAGCCGCTGTTCCAGAAATCAGCCATACAATATCTTTTTTCACTGAGCAATTTTTCCCATTTTCTAAAAAGCTGAACTCTCTGTTTGGGCTTGACCATTAAATCAAGCTCGTCCTTGCCTCGCCCGATGGGCATCAGCTGGAATTGCCACATATAACAGGCGCCTTGTTCCTGAAAGTAAAAATCATAAAATTCATCGGTTAGCAGTATATCTGCATTTTTATTCGTTGCTGTGACAGAAATGCCGAAAGGCACACCCGCCTGTCTCAGACATTCAAATGCGTTTAGAATCTTTTTGTATGTGCCGGGGCCTCTCCTGCCGTCGGTTTCTTCCTCAAAACCCTCAACCGATATTGCCGGCGTGATATTTGCCGATTTTGCAAGTCTTTGAGCAACTTCTCTATTAATAACCGTGCCGTTTGTGTACACGAGGAAGAACATATCGTTGTACTTCTGATAAATATCGAGGAGGGTTTTACCATCGCTTTTATACAAAAAAGGCTCGCCGCCGCTGATTGTTATAAACCTGCCGCCCCAGGTATCGTGAACCTCACTCGCTATCCTGTCTACATAATTATAAGGTATTGTAGCCGGAGTATCTGCTCCTGAAGATGCATAACAGCCGATACATTTTAAGTTACATATCCGGGTAGGAGAGAAGACAATGAAACTCGGTGGCGGTTCGCCATATTTTTTTTTGAATTTCTCAACAGCCTGACTGCAACTTTGGTCTTCGCCAACAAAATTATTTCGAACCAACACCTCGATGATTTTTTTTATAACTTCCTTTGAAACATAGCCCTTATCTACATTTCTAACCACACAGTGCAGCATCGCTGAGAGGAACTGGTATCTTTTTATCCGCACCTGCTGCAAATCTTCAGAATCATCACTGACGATACTTTTATAGATGTAATCGTCAATTTTCTTCGCCAGCATCTTTCGGGTGGGCTTATAATCCACCATTTTGATCAGCCTTGGAGATACGACTTCCGTTTCCATTTTTGACTCCCTTGTGCCGTCAAAATCTTTAACAAGAAGACCTATCTAAAACCGTCCGACTGAACGACGATTGTTGCACAAATTAAAACCTATCTCAAGAGAAAAAAAACAAAACAGGCTAAAATTATTTGGAATTCGGCTCAGGCAGTTTAATCTCTGTAATTACAGCTCCAATAGTCGACAAAACCGCAAAAACAAGCACCCGCCACCCACAAGATGCTGCAAGATTATGAACAGCAATCCCGCTGCTACGGCTAAGTATCGCAGAAAACGCCGTGTAAAGTACGCCAACAGCAACACCGCAAATAGCTGCAGCGATAATTCGTTTGTAAAAAACTGCCCCTCCACAGCCTAAGGTTATCCCCATCCCACAAAGCAACGGCACAATCACAACAAGCCACCAAATATCTTTCAAGCCCGGCAATTCTCCAGTATTATTGAGATAAGCGAAGTCAGCAATCCCAAAAATCGACGCCGCAGCAAGAACATACAGACCCACGTGCCAATATCTCGGCTTCATTGATGTTCTAATCTGAGCCCGCCTGCGCATCCGACGTCGAATCGTCAACGGCCAATTATAGAACAGAGAAAATATCCAGTGCTCCAGCAGCGCGCCTCTTTCACCAAAAACCGGAACGATATGTACCGCTTCGGTCGCCCAGTGAGCTGCCATAAAACGCGCAAGCGCCGGATAGTGATATGTCATCTGAATAGGAAATGCTAAATAGCCGATGTATTTGAGAAAACTTAGAAATACAGCGATATTATAGTCCTTAAAGCTGCGATCGTAAATCGCAATTGCCACCGCGTAAAGGCCTCTCGCAATTGAGCCTGGAGAAATCGGTATTACCTGGAACAACACAAGTATTCCGCCGGCCCCGAGTTTATCACCAGTCTTTCGGTAATATATCCAGGCTATGATAACCGAGACAATCTGAGTAAGTGGCAACGTCAAAAGGTGTACAACTAAACTAACGAGGTATCGTTGGATATAAGGCTCATCCAGTTGAGACAGAATCGTCTCTGCATCCTGGTTATTTAAGATGTGCTTTTTTTTCCCATCGTTGATCATATCGCGCAGCCACTTTTCGCGAAGTTTGGCACTAAAATAGAGCTTTATAGGCCGTACGAAGAGATAGTGAAGCTTATCCTTGAAGAACGTCCAGTCGGTCAAAAATCTATGCAAGCCGGGAAAAATCAAAACCAAAAAGGGCAAATGACAAAAATATCGCCAAGGATGCTCTGCCAGCTTAAGCGCTTGCTTTGAGCCAACCCGTCCCGCCCTGTGCCATACAATAACCTTCTCAGTAATTTTTGCCCGAAATGCCCTTTGTAAATACGGCCAACTCGTTAACATTGCTCCGTAGTGTTTACGCCAGTCCGGCCGTGCCCAAAGCCGCCGAGCAATCCGACCCAAAAATGGTATCAGTCCAACCACAAAAAACAGCAGTGTCAGGATTTTACTGTTTCGCAACTTCTGCTCGCACCTCCGGTCAACAAGATTCTGGACCTTCCATCCGGTAACAGCGTTATCGAGCATCGTCGACCACAACTGTGGGCTGTAAAATAACCGGAGGTGACTATGAGTAATATCAGGAACCGAGTTGCGATATACCTGTTCAGCTTCTTTCAACTCCTCGAGCATATCATGCATATCAGAAAAGTCATCGGCGTGTTCTTTGATAAAGCCCTCGAGCTTCTTAACACTTGCTCTGTCAAACTGCACAAGCGAGCAGCGTTTTAATCCATTCCAAATAAGCTTAAAATCGCCCGGACTCATCGGCAGAAACGGCAAAAGTGCAAGTCCCGCTCTGAAATCGACCGCCACCAGACCTGCAGATGGATTATCTTCAGTGTCTCTGCGTTTTAGACAGTTCGGCTGACTTTTACAGGTCGACCATTCATATTGCCTTGCAAATTCATACGCCCCCATATTATGCAGCAGGCTTACAAATTCCCGCATAAACTGTCGCTTCGCCCGATATTCGGGTGAACCAAGCTGCTGCTGGTCGACTGTGCCGCCCCTTCGCCAGCGCTTCAATAAATCCAGCCGGTCATCGACCTCCAACCGCCAAGTGCGTCCATCAACCCATTCGCTCAACTCCCCGCAGCTACCCAGTCTCTCATCTACAAATGTTGCATAAATATCTACAGCCGTTGTTTCATCACCAAATTGAATTTTTGCACCACGCCGGATAAATTTCTGCCAGAGTGCTTCAGCTTCTAGCGCCGTCGGATTCACCTGAAGCTGAAATGGCCCCTGGAAACCGATGCGATACAAAGTATTACGAAACAGCCTGGCAAAACCAGAAGACGGGATGAGAATCTTCATCGCATAAATGCCAGCGACCTCGATGCCTTCTATCGACTCGCCTTCAATCTCCAATATCCTTACCTTGTAAACCTGGCCGGCGAATCCTCCACCTACGAAATCTTCAACAATCAGACGCACCTTAGATGAGTTTGCTTTCGTAATTGCCGTAAGATTGTATGATAGTTCGGTCCCGCTATCGTAGCGAGCGACCCGAATTGGTCGATACAAATCTGCGAGATGACATTTTTTCTCTAACTCTTTACAAACGTTGACAGAATATTCTACCGCCATCAGTTTTCTCCGGCCACGCACCAGTTACTATACGAAATTAAGCAAGCAACTGAAACTATTCCCGCATAGATACCTGCCAATAAGTCATCTAAAAGAATGCCCCATCCACTAGGGAACCTTTCGAGCTTGCGGATTGGCCAGGGTTTAAGAATATCGAAAAACCTAAAAAGCAAAAAGCCGAGCAATCCAGTGACCCAAATGTAGCTAATCGGGCTTGCAGCTATGAATAAAAACGTAACCGCCTGGCCTGAAAATTCATCGGCAACTACTTCCTGCGGGTCGGTTTTACCCGTAGCTGCAATTACAGAGGGAGCAAACTTTATGCAGACAACTGAACCGAGCAAAACTAAAACTGCCATTATGAATAATACTACTGCACTTGATAAACCAAAGTAGCACATCAAGGCAAAGAGCATCACCGGCGGCAGTGAGCCCCACGTTCCGGGGGCAGCAGGCAACCAGCCAAGACCAAAACAGGATAAAAGTAATCTTTCCATAATTGTCAAAAAATAACTTTAGACTGCAATTAAGTCAAAGATTATCAACAGATTCAAGTCTGATTTTTTTCAACGCTCTTCAAACAGAATCTGTCGGTCATACCCGCGATATAATCACATACTGTCCGTTGCAGACCTTCTTTTTCTATAAATCGCTGGAAATAGCCCGGCATCAGCTCGCATCTGTGACAAAACTTCTCAAAAAGCTGCTCAAGCCAGTTTTCGACTTGCTTTGCTATTCGTGTTACTGATTTATGTTGATAAAAGTTTTGCAGTAAAAACCTTTCCAACGCAGCGAGCCTGGTGCTGTTTTCAGTTGAAAGGATAATTAAATTCTCGCTATGGCGATATACCTCGTCGACAGTTTCAGGATTTACACCGGTGATAGTTCTCTTACTCGTATCGATGCAGTCGCTGACGAGCATATCAATAATTGCTTTGGCAGTTCTTGTCTTTCGGACTGTTGGGTCTTTAATTGCCCCGGCGTTTATTCGACTTTGTGCTTCTGTGAATATTTCAACGTTTTTTAATTGTTTGCTGCGTATCAAACCGGCCCGCATACCATCTTCAAGGTCGTGAGAGTTTACTGCGATGCGGTCAGCAATGTCTGCAACCTGCCCCTCAAGTGAGCAGTTTGACTCAGTAAAGGTATCGTCCTGCGGGTTATCATAGGGGCTTCGGTGTTTGGCTAATCCCAGCCGGGTTTCATACATCAGGTTTAGACCGGCAAAATCCGGATACGGGTGTTCGAGCAAATCGGCAATTCGCAATGCCTGCCGGTTATGCTCGAATCCACCAAAGCCAGCCATTAAATGGTTAAGGACTTTTTCACCGGTGTGTCCGAAGGGCGGGTGTCCCAAATCATGTGCCAGGCATATTGCCTCGGTAAGATTAACGTTGAGTTGAAGTATGTTCGCAACGGTTCTTCCTATTTGTGCCACTTCGATACTATGGGTAAGTCGTGTACGGTAATAGTCGTCAAGGCCCGGCGTAAACACCTGCGTTTTGCCTTCCAGCCGGCGAAATGCCGAGCAGTGAATTATACGGTCGCGGTCGCGTTCGAAGTCGCAGCGATACGGATGCGGCTTTTCCGTAAACCTCCGGCCACGACTGTGAGTTTCAGAGACTGCATAACAAGTTAGTTCTTCAGACATATTTATAGAGCGGGAAGGTTGTGTTCTTCGCTTATCTGCTTTAATTGCTTGAGAAGCTCGGTCAAACTCTGGCTTACAACATTGGTGTCACTGCATACGTTCATAAAATTTGTGTCTCCATCCCATCGTGGAACGATATGGATGTGAAGGTGGCCGGGCAATCCCGCCCCCGCACACCTGCCAAAATTCATCCCTACGTTGAAACCGTGGGGTTCTATCGCCAGGGAAAGAGCCTGTTTCGACTCCCTGACCAGCTTAGTCAATTCCAGCATCTCTTCGTCACTTGCCTGCTCAAAATCAGGGATATGTCGGACAGGCGCTATCAGCAAATGGCCGTTGTTATAGGGAAAACGATTTAGCACTACGATGCTTCTGTCTGAGCGCCATAACACCAGGTTTTTATCATCGTCCTGTGGCTTTACCAAATCATTACAGATAAAACAACCACCGCTTTTACTCAAGCCCTGTATGTATTCGACCCGCCACGGCGCCCATAGATTTTTGTGTTCCAAACTACGACTACCTCCATAAGTGGTAACTGGTTAATGGCGAAATTATTTACCAGTTACTATTCACTAATCATTTGAGAAGCTCCATTGTTATTTTTTGTTTGATAGTTATCCGGGGATTTGTAATGATACCCATTGGGAAAGAAGCCTCTATTTGCACCTGATACTGTTGATTATATCGCTCTGTTCGACTTGCATCGATATTGAACAGTTCCTCACCCTGACCCTGCAAATCCAAGAAATTGTATCTTCTGAGAAAACCGAATTTACCACTCATTTGGAATTTGCCGGAGTAAGGCACCGGCCAACCACGTGGAACCGATTCGGCAAGTGAGTAAGAACTGCGTATCACGGCGAGTTGCCCATTTTCGGTTTGGCGGATTTCATCGAGTGTATAGGCAACGTCTCTTGCTCTTCGTGTTACCATTGGGGTTGGTATGGGCAGTTTAGATTTCCAGCTTTGACCCACATAAACACCTTCCGCGGCTTTTTCTATGCTGGAAACAGAGTCCCACAGGAACCATTGCGTGGCGGTAAAATCGCCTATCATATCGGTTTCTTTAATCCTGCCTGCCTTTCCTTTCGGCCGGAAGGCTTTTTTACCAACCTTCTTGATTAACTTATCTAATTGCGAATAGTCCTCAATTTTACCTGTAGGATCGACAGTAAACGTGAAACTTTTGCCTCGAAAACTTTCTACGGCATCTTTACTTGTGCCTCGTCGGTCAGTTCCTGATGAAGTCCGGCTTACCTTTAACGATCTGCAGTTCGCCTTGATAGTTGTAAGACCATAGGGGTCCACCTTAACAGGTATATAGGCAACGACCATATCCATTGACTCAGAGGATTTATCGATCTTGTCCTTACCTCGTTTAGAGCCGCGTCTCGTCGGACCCCAATTAACTTCAATGTCCTTATGGGTGATGAACCTATAGCGCAGAGTCTGACCCATTCGGAAATCTACAGTTATCAGTTTCCTCTCTCCGGCTAACTTTTCTTTTCCCTCAAATTTCGGCGCGCATCCTGCGAGAATACTCAGGAAAACAACCGTAAAGAAAGTTAGGGCACTTTTCAATTTCGCTCCTTTCAATTCAGTTTGACTTTAAATACCAACTTTAAAACCGATTTACTAAATTGCTGCTTTCTGAAAAACGGGATACCACAAGGCTCAGTATTATGACTTTAGACATCGAATTCCACCCTTAAGCCTTTTCTAATCAATTTTTTCGAGGCTGTAGAGACGCGTTTCACTCATTGTCAAGACAGCAGGTTCTTCCTGGCCCGTTTCCTGTTCAGCCGATGGGAAAGCAGTAATCCATTCTGACCGAAGTTTTTCAATATATTTCTTAACTTTGCCAGCAGTTAAATCCAACTTTAACTCTCCGGTAAATATTTTGATATTATCGGAATTTTCGAAAAACCCGGCTGATGCTTGTTCTTTTGCCGTTTCTGAGGCAGGAATAGCCTTCATCTCTATGATGGCAATTCGTCGATTGTCCTGGTCTTTGATTTTGTTTAGTGTATAAATCTTTTCGTATGATTCCGAACCCATCATACCGAAGGAAAAAATCTTTGTGTTGCTCCAATTATCACCTATGTGTAATTGGTTTTTGTCGGCATCCGGCAAGAGCAAGGTTCCATGTCGCCCCTTGATTGCTCCTGATTGAAGTATTCTCAAAGCTCTTCTTGGGGCCTCAGAATTCTTCCTGGCCGCTGTTTCTGCGTCTCGTATGCTGACGACTTTTGTAACTTCACCTGTAGGCGCGATTTTTATGGTATAACTATGCCCTATTAACTTTGCCAACGAGTAGTTTGGGTCTCCTGACTTGGAGCTGTCAAACTCCGCTACGGAATTATCTTTAACTATGGAGGAAAGCTTTAGCTCTTTGACTGTAATTTTTGCAACAGCATCGCCTTTATCGTCGACGGTTTGTATTTGCTGGTCGAAGGTCATTTCGAGTTTTTCGTGGTTGCGGCCACCTTTGAAGGTGGGTTCATCCGGCACCGACCCTTCCCATTTAATGCGCCGTTCTGATTCGACTATTACCTTATAAGTTGTTGAATCCTGCGGACTGAACTTCAGCGCCATGGTGGCGACTTCTTTTGGTATTCGCTTTTCAGGTTCGACCTCAGGTTTAGCGACTTCTTTGCCAAGAGGAGCACAACCTGCTGCCAGAAGAAGTAAGCAAGCTACCGCACTCACCCAGCGGGAAATTTTAACTCGTCTCATCATTGGTCTCCTTAGAAATTTTCGATTTTGTTGCAGACAGAGGTCCCACAAAACAAGAGTCCAGTCAAATCGCAATTATATGTTTTGTCCAGTCAAAAGCAACTGATTTTTCTTTATGTGTCTTCAATTAACGGTTAAAATCATGTCTTTGGGCTTTTAAGTAATTTATCACTATTTTTGGAGAAACCAGATTATGAGAAGCGATAAGGTTAAAAAGGGTTTTCAGCGGGCGCCGCACAGGAGCCTGCTTCATGCCTGTGGACTGACGGATACTGACATAAATAAACCCTTCATCGGCATTGCCAACAGCTTTTGCGAGATAGTGCCGGGGCACATCCATCTCAATAAAGTGGCTCAGATTGTCAAGGATGCCGTTCGTCAGGCAGGTGGGACACCTTTCGAGTTTAATACCATAGCGGTCTGTGATGGAATTGCTATGGGCCATACTGGTATGAAATATTCGCTGGCCTCGCGTGAAATCATTGCTGATTCGGTCGAGACTATGGCACTGGCGCACTGTTTGGATGGTTTGGTTTGTATTCCGAATTGTGATAAAATCATCCCCGGAATGTTGATGGCAGCAGTTCGGCTGAATATATCAACGATTTTTGTCTCCGGCGGACCTATGGCGGCTGGCAAAACAAAAGATGGAAAACCCATCGACCTTATCAGCACATTCGAAGGAGTCGCAGAATTCAATGCCGGCAAGATTACCGAGGAACAGTTAAAAGAGCTTGAACACACGGCCTGTCCAGGTCAGGGAAGCTGTTCAGGAATGTTCACCGCCAATTCAATGAACTGTCTTTGCGAAGCTATCGGAATGGCTCTTCCGGGTAATGGGACAATTCTGGCGATCAATAAAAAACGACAAGAGCTTTATAAACAGGCGGGCAAACAGATAATGTTGCTGCTTGAGAAAGATATCAAGCCATTGGATATAATCAATGAAAAATCGCTGGATAACGCCTTTGCTCTGGATATGGCGATGGGCGGCTCGACAAACACCGTTCTGCATGGCCTGGCGGTTGCCAACGAAGCCGGTGTCAAATATGACCTTGAACGCATAAATGAAATTTCCAAAAAATGCCCGAATATCTGCAAAGTGGCACCTTCAAGTAGCTGGCACGTTGAAGACGTTGACGCGGCCGGTGGCGTAAGCGCAATACTGACAGAAATAAGCAAAATCAAAGGGCTGCTTAATCCGGATTGTCCCACCGTTACAGGGAAAACGCTCGGTGAAAATATCGCTGATGCCAAAATCACAAACACAGATTGTATTCACACCATCGAAAATGCTTATTCCAGGACCGGCGGACTTGCTATTCTTAAAGGCAACCTTGCTCCCAACGGCGGTGTGGTAAAAACTGCGGGTGTTGCTCCGGCGATGTTGACGCACACCGGAGCCGCAATTGTTTTCGAGAGCCAGGAGGAGGCCTGCGATGGAATTTTGGCGGGTAAAGTCAAGCCGAGTAATGTTATTGTGATACGCAACGAAGGCCCCAAAGGCGGACCCGGTATGGTCGAGATGTTAAGTCCCACAAGCTACGTTATAGGTGCAGGTCTCGGTGAATTCGTTGCTTTGATTACCGACGGCAGGTTTAGCGGCGGAACAAAGGGCGCCTGTATCGGCCATATCAGTCCCGAAGCGGCCGTCGGCGGCCCCATAGGTTTATTAAAAAACGGCGATATTATCGATATCGATATCCCAAACAACACTATAAACGTAAAATTATCCGACAAGCAGCTCGCCGAACGTAGAAAGACCTGGAAACCGCCCAAGCCACGAATAACCACGGGCTATCTCGCAAAATACGCATCAATGGCAACCAGCGCCGACACAGGAGCAGTTCTAAAGTGGTAAACCAAATGCTCGGAAGCAAGAAAATCCCCTGGTATGGGACAGGTTTGCATTTTGAGTGTCAGCAGTGCGGCCGATGCTGCTCCGGGCCGAGCCAGGGTTATATCTGGATTACGAGGCCGGAAATTAAACTCATCGCAGATTTCTTAAAGATTGAATCTAGACAGTTACGGCGAAGGTATCTGAGGCGTGTGGGTCTGCGAACAACAATTATTGAACAGCAGGGCAGCAAAGACTGTGTATTTCTACAAAGAATAGACGGCCAAAAAAGGTGTGTGATTTACCCTGTTCGGCCGAGCCAGTGCAGAAGCTGGCCGTTTTGGTCGGACAATTTAGCTAACGCAGATACCTGGAATAAGGCAGCGCAAAAATGCAGCGGTATCAATCGCGGCAGATTATATAGTCCTGAGGAGATAGAAAAGATTAAAAGAGACAAATGGTGGCAGAATGTGAAATAAATAACCAGATTTTAAAAAGAGTTGCCGAAATTTATAAATGGCTGGATTCACAAATAAGTAATAACAGCGACCCTGCTGGAATATGCAACGCCTGTGGTAAATGTTGCGACTTCGAAAGTTTCGACCACAAATTGTTTGTTACCACGCCGGAATTGATGTATCTGGCTGCAAATCTAAACAAAGAAAACATAAAATCGATGACAACTAACAGATGTCCGTATAACATAAGGGGCAAATGCAGCATTTACAAATATCGTTTTTCCAGCTGTAGAATTTTCTCTTGTAAGGGCAATATAGATTTTCAAAGCAGACTAAGCGAATCGGCTCTTAAAAAGTTTAAAGCAATCTGCGATTGGTTTCAAATACGATATCGTTATTTCGACATAGAGACCGCACTGAATAGTCTGGTTGGCATGCTTAACGGAAAGACAAAGGAACGAATAACCTGAATCGCTGCTATAAATCTGCTCGCTTTTGCCGCCTTACATATTGCTCTACCTTTTTGATGAATTGAGTCTTTGCCTCTGCATAGTCATTTGAGTTTTCCCACTCTTGCTGTGCCAACTCCTCTTTTAACATAGCATACTTGGCAACCACCTCAGGATTCTGGCGCAAGTAATCTCGGAACAACAAGTGTCTCTGCCAAAACGACTTGCCTATCTCAACCATGTGTATATGATTAGTATCCACTCCGCCTCGGATTTTCCTGAAAAAGCGTCGATAAGGCATCACATCTTCGTAGTCTGGCACATAGGTGTAGCCCAAGGTAACTATCTTAGGCACAAGGCCATCCGCTTCGACAAAATCACGCAACCCTATCATGATGTCAATGATGTCTCTGGCGGCAAGACCCGGTACAGCTGTACTACCTATATGCTCAACACTTGCTTCTATTTGGCCCAATGCCTCCAGAAGCAATTGTCGTTCCTGCTGAAACCGATTCGCCCAATCGGAACTATACTCAACTATTTTAATCTTCATAGGATTAGGATTTTGGGTAATGGAAATGGATACAGCATTCAAAAGTTTTTCATTTAATATTTGTCAATCGGCTGGGAGATATTATCCTGTGGGTCTCGCAGATTGATGTATTTTACTCCGCCTAATAATGAGCCGTATTCTTTGTAATATGCGTAAAGCTTGGCCAGTTTTTCCTCATCTGTTGCTTCCAGATACCGCTGCCACGTGCCGAACTCGGCGCCCCAGATAATTTCAGTATCATCCTTTGCATAAAGAACAATATGCGGGAGTCGGCTGTTTCTGCGACCGGTGAAATTGCTTACATCAATACGGTCAATTTCGTAAAGCAACGGTTTACCAGGTGTGACAGATTTATCCATCTTGTCAAGCTTGGTCAATATAGTTACCGCTGCAGTAAGGTCATCGCTTCGCCAAACTTCGCCCGGCGGCGGCATTCTTGTTGCTGCTGACAATCCCTCTATCCTCACGATGGGCAGATTAAGCGTTGGCACGAAATCAAGCACGACCATTTCAGCATCCACGTAAAAACTTTGTGAGCCTGATTTGACCAACGCCAGGGGCTTTCGCCACTTAGCCTCAATGAGCAGATGTTTGTGCGTAGTTTGTACTTTTACTTCATTCAGCCAGGCAACAGATGCTAAATTTTCCGCCACTATTTGTGCAGTTCCCTCATCAAGACCGAAAGTTGTGCCGCCGGCAGCATCGCAAATTTTCGCCTTTAGCTCGCTACTTACCCATTCAGGCACATTCACCAGCTCGATGGAACCGGTTTCGACGGGCTTGGCTGATTTCACATATCTTTCCGCAAAGTAAAGAGATACTCCTGCCACAACGAAAACGCAGACTATCGCTAATACTTTCAAAATGCCTGTTAAACTCGGCCTGTAAGTTTGTTGCTTTTTTCTTTTGGAAGTGCCAAGCTTAAATGATATTCTTTTTGCCTTGCGTTTTGTTTTTTTTCTTCTGGCCATTGATTTTAGTCATCGTCACTAACCTGGGTTCCCTCTTCGCCGGTCTCGGCAAGGTCGCCTTAACGGATTGGATTCCTTGAATGATACTTTGGTTTTTCCTTTTCTCCAAAGCTGCTTCAATTATTTTTATACACAAATCGCTCATTGATAGCCCCGTCCTTGCTGCCGCTTTGGGCAGAAGCGAATGGCTCGTCAGACCCGGAATAGAATTGGCTTCGAGGGCGTAAGCAGTTCCGTCGGCACTTAAGATAAAATCAACTCTTGCAAAATGTCTAAGCCCAAGTGCGTTGAAACAATCAATCGCCGCAGCTTCTATTTTTTCTATCAGCTTATGGTCATCAATTGTATCAAAAAGAAACTGTGTCCAGTTATCAGTATATTTTGCATGATAATCATAAAAACCGGTTTTACTTTTAATTTCGATAATCGGCAGCGCCCGCCCCAGCAGTACACCAACGGTTATCTCTCGTCCGGGTATATATTCTTCAATCATACAATCACTAAACCTGGCTGAGCATTTTTGCGCTTCTGACAAGACTGACTTTGGATTATCGATTACAGTAACGCCGATGGTACTTCCCTGACGGACCGGTTTGACCACGAATTTATTACTGAATCCCAAGAGCTGGTCTTCAAGCTCCTCTGGCGTTGTGTTTACATCAAAGGCAATTGCCTTTGGAGTAGTAACATCTGCTTCGATGAGGCGCTTTTTGGCAGCCAACTTGTCAAAAGCCAATCTGCTTGCCTCAGGTCCGCTGCCGGTATAGCAAAGCCTTTTGTCTTCGAGTATTTGTTGTAATTGGCCGTCTTCGCCGAATCTGCCGTGCAACGCAAGAAAAAATACGTCAATATCGCTATCTTCAAGTATATCCAGATTGGCAGGCCCAATATCAGAGGTCACCACATCTAAACCGGCTTTTTTTAATGCCTGAGCAACGCAGCTGCCGCTCTGGATGCTGATGTCGCGCTCCTCACCGACACCACCCATAAGGACAGCTACTTTAACAGGGTTTTCGATTAATGGCGATTGAGAGCCTGTTGAGGATTTAACGGTCATTGTTAATCCCAGATTTCGACTTCAAGCTCCAGCTCGATGCCGAACTGTTCTTTAACTCTTTCTTTTATAGCATCTATCAGTCTCATGACGTCGCGGCTTTTGCACCCCTGCTCTGCGATTATGAAATTTGCATGTTTCTCGCTGACGGCAGCCCCGCCGATTTGCAGCCCCTTCAGGCCGGCCCTGTCAATCAAAGCTCCGGCGGAGACGCCTCTGGGGTTTTTGAATATACAGCCGCAATTCCGTGTATTTAACGGCTGGCTGTTCTTTTTATAAATCCAGATTTCCTTTACCGTCCGCATAATTTGCTCAGGGTCAGTGCTGGCCAGTTTTAGTCTCGCATTCAGAATGAATTGGGCGGTGATGTTTGTCCTGCGGTAATCGAACATCAGTTCCGGCTTGCTCTTTTCAAAACTATTGCCCTGGTTGTCCATCAGCGTGACCGCTTCTATAGCTGCACCAATATCTCCGAAGTTGCCGCCTGCATTCATTTTTACTGCTCCGCCAATCGAGCCGGGTATGCCTGTCAGGGCTTCAATGCCTGAAAGCCCTTTCTTGACACACGTTAAAACCAGCTCACTCAGCTTTGCGCCCGCCCAGGCGGTAAGCTGTTCGCCATCGAATTGAGTCTGTGCGAACTTTTCTGCCTCAAGCTTTATCACCGCTGCTCGCAGGCCTTCGTCACTAATTAGTAGATTTGAGCCGAAACCAAGAACATAAATCGGGATACTATTTTCATTGCATCGCTGTATTATTTTTTTGAGCTGCTCGACCGTCTTCGGCCTTATAAAATAATCAGCCGGCCCGCCCAGACCATACCATGTGTCCTTGGCCAACGGATAATCGGTCTCAACTATTTCCTCTAAGCCACTGAATATACTCATCTGCCACCTTCCAAATATCACCTGCGCCCATAGTAACTACCAAATCACCGGGGCTTACCTTTTTCTTCAGATAATCACAAATCCTATCAAAGCCATCGATAAATATCGCCTTCGTTCCCTTGGCCCGCATTCGTTCAACGAGTATCTGCGAGTTAATCTCCTTTCTCTCAGCCTGCGAGTCTCTGACGAAATAAATCTCCGGCACAATAGTTACATCGGCAAGCTTAAAGCTTTCTGAGAAATCATCAAGTAAAAACCTTGTTCTGCTGTACTGATGCGGCTGGAAAATACACCAGATGCGTCCGGGCTGGTACTTCTGCCGCACAGCTGCAAGTGATGCCCTGATTTCGGTAGGGTGGTGGGCGTAGTCGTCGAGGACTGTTACCCCTCCGATTTCCTCTTTTAACATCAGCCGACGGTCAATGCCGGTAAAATTGGACAACAGTTCAAGTATTTGTTCAGCCGGCAAGCCGACGTTAATCGCCATAGCCACGACCGCCAGGGCATTTAAGATATTATGCCTGCCCGGCAGGGAGATTTTAGTCGCTCCCAACAATTTACCATCATGATAGATATCAAAGGCATAGAGTCCATTATTCAACCGAATATTTTGGGCGTAGAAATTACAATTTTCATCAAGTCCGAAGGTTTCACAACGCAAGCTGGTGGGCAAATTATGGATAACCTTTGCCACATTTGAGTCCTGACCATTTGCAATCAGCACGCCGTTGGCTTTTATTTCTCTTGTGAATTGCTTGAAGGCCGCGACTATTTCAGCTTCATCCTTATAGTAGTCGAGATGGTCAGCCTCGATATTAAGTATGCAGGCGATTTTGGGTTGTAGGTTCAGAAAGCTCCTGTCATATTCGCAGGCCTCAGCCACGAAGTATCTGCCGTCTGCTATGCCGGATGAGCTGTCTAACTGGCTGATTTTGGCTCCGATGATAAAGTTCGGCTCGGCCCTGGCTTGCTTGAGAAGCCAGACCAGCCAGCCGCCTGTTGTGCTCTTGCCGTGAGTGCCGCTTATGGCTATGCCATCATAAAGATTCATTAATTCACCCAGCATCTGGGCGTATTTATAGACCTTCAGCCCTTTTTGCCGGGCAAGTTTTAATTCCGGATTATCTTCCTTTATAGCTGCTGATATGACTATTGCATCCGTTTTCGGATTAAGATTTTCAGCACTATGGCCAATTCTTATATCGGCCCCCATCCTACAAAGATTTTCAATCACATCACTTGCTGTCTGGTCTGAGCCGCTCACAACGCCGTTGTGTCTAATCAAAAGCTGTGCCAGTCCGCTCATACCGATGCCGCCTGCCCCGATGAAGTGAAACCGTTTGCCTGCTACGGCGGTGCTATTGATGTTTACTGCTTCGTATCCGCAGGCTGCTTTAGTGTTACTAATTTCTATATTTGATTCGGCCATAAACGCAGGCAGTCTATCACAACGAAAGACCGAAAAAAAGAAAAAAAGGGCATCAGCAGGAAATCACAATCCGCTTATATGCTATCGTGTTGGCACGCATGCGGGATTGTCTGGTGTTTGGTCACAATCGAGTAGCCAATTATCCGACATAATAGCAAGGTCTAAAAAATTCACCTTGCAGTCATGGTCTGCATCACCTTGAATGTTGTAGATACAAGCATATAAAAACAACGTCCAGACTGCCCCCGTGTTGGTTCCGCCGTCGTTGTCCCCCATTGCACCAACAACTATGTCTGTTGCTCTGTCACCATCCAGGTCATCCAGTGCAGCAACTGAACAGCCGAACTGGTCTGAACCGTCTAAAACCCCGGTAAAGCCACCCTCAGTATCGCTGATTTTCTGATGTGATTTGACAATACCGTTTAGGTCCAAAAACAAGATCCAAACAGCTCCTTTCTGACTGCCACCATCATCATCGTCAAGTGCTCCAACAGCAATGTCGTCCGCAAAATCGCGGTCGACATCGCCAAGCGAAGTCAATGAACAGCCGAAATGGTCGCTGTTATCTAAAGTTCCAGTGAAGTTCCCCTCAGTACTGCTGATTTTTCGATGTGACTGGACGATTCCATCCTGGTCCAAAAACAGAACCCATACTGCCCCTCTGTTAATACCTCCGTCATCGTCATTGGCTGCTCCCACGGCTATATCGTTAGTCCCGTCTCCATCTACATCTCCAATAGAAACCACCGAACAGCCAAAGTAGTCATCAGTGTCCAAATCACCGGTGAAGCCCCCGTAGCTTTCATTTACTTTCTGATGGGATTTGACCAAGCCATTGGACCCTAAAAACAAAATCCAAACAGCACCTTTGTTGCTGCCGCCGTCGTCATCCTTATAAGCGCCGACAGCGATGTCCGTAACTCCGTCGCCATCCATATCTCCAAGCGATGCGATTGAACAACCAAAATAATCCTCATTATCCAAAGCTCCCATAAAACTTCCTTCTGTATCACTTATCTTCTGATGCGATTTAACCGTACCGTCCTGGTTCAGAAACAGCACCCAAACGGCACCTCTGTCAGTCCCCCCATCATCGTCCTGGATTGCACCCACTGCAATATCGGTGATATGATCACCGTCAAGGTCACCGAGTGATGCAATAGAATAACCAAAATAATCATTACTGTTCAGGATTCCACCGAAACCACCGCTGACACCACTAATTTTCTTATATGATTTGACCGTTCCGTCGGATGCCAGGAACAAAATCCACACTGCGCCGCTGCTGCTTGCACCATCGTCATCACCATAGGCACCAACAGCAATATCAATGTTCCCGTCGCTATCAAGGTCGCCAACCGAAGCTACAGAACAACCAAAATAATCGTAACTATCTATAGCCCCCGCAAAACTGCCCTCGTTGTCACTTATCTTCTGTTGTGAAATAACCGTACCGATTTGAGCTTGTGCCGGCAAAGCACAAGAACAAATTGCAGCGAAAGTAAACAAGCAAACAATATCTGCCAAGACGACTCTGAAGGAAATCATTTTTTATCCTCCTGATTTTGAAAAATAAGCCTGCGACTGAAACTTTCAAGAACTTAAAATATTATACTATTTCATTACAGAGTTTTCAAGCACAAATCCGTTGATAACTTAGTAATTCAGTAGACAAGCAGTTATCACTAATTCAGCATTACTTATTTTACCACTGCGCCTCGACATAAGGGCCGATAGGGCCTTCCGGCTTTGGTTTTGGGCGGGATTTGAGAATCGCTTCGGCAATTGCCAAATCAGCTTTGTGGGTGATTTTTATGTTTGAAGAGTCTGTCTCTACAATTGATACTTTCCCTTCAATTGCTTCGACTAATTGCGCATCGTCAATAATTTTGCTTTTATCCAGATTTTTCAGGTTTTCGTATGCCCTTTTTAGTAGTTTCGTCTCGAAGACTTGGGGGGTCTGTGCTTCGTAGAGACCGGCCCTGTCGACAGTTTTAATTATAACATCGTCTTTGGCCTCCTTAAGGGTGGCTACAACAGGACAAGCTAATATGGCCGCTTCGGTTTTGGCGGCTTCTGCAATAACTTCATCAATCCATTTTTCTTTTACACAACACCGGACGGCATCGTGGACGGCGACAAGCTCGATATCGTCTTTGATAAGCTCCAGCCCTTTTTGGACCGTGTCGAATCGCTCGTCGCCCCCGAAACAGACTGTTACATTGAAAAACTTCAGATTTGGCCCCCATTTGACATTTACCAGCTCCTCGTCTTCAGGCGCAATCGCTAACAGAATCTGTTTCACATCTTCGCGGTTGGAGAAAATTTCCACACTTCGCAGAAAAACCGCCCTGCCCTCAACATCGACGAAGGGTTTTTTCCTCTTTTCGCCGAACCGGCGGCTCGCACCTGCGGCACAAATAATTACACCAACACTTTTACCCACAGCTAAAGCCCCGTTTCATTCTCTTACTTTAATAATACCGTATATGCTGCACTATTCAAGTCCGTATTCGCCGCGGAACGAGATGCTACTCAATCTTCAGTTTCTCTATCATCTCGTTTACTTCTTCCTCGCCCTCTTTGTAGAATTTCTCTTCGTCGGGAGCAAGATGCTTGAGCAGTTTTAGAAACTCACCCGCGTGAACTCGCTCTTCATTGGCGATATCCGTCAGGACTTCCCTGGCCAACTCGTCATCGGTCGACTCGGCTAATTGCATGTAAAGCTGAACGGCTTCATATTCAGCCGAGATCATAAACCTTACTGCCCGAATTAGCTCGGCCTCCGTGACGTTACGTTCGGCCTTCATACCTGAAAAAGGGCTTCCAAACTCCGGCATAATAAACTCCTTTATCTTGATATTAAAATTCTATTCCACGTCTTGCTTTTATACCTTTATCAAAGGGATGCTTGATATTTTTCATTTCTGTCACTAAATCAGCCATTTCTGTCAGCTCGTCGGTTGCACCACGGCCTGTCAGAACAATCTCGACGGCAGGGTCTTTCTTATCAATAATGTTTTTAATATCTTCCAATTGAGCCAAACCTTTTGAAAGGCAAAATACAATCTCATCGAGTATAATACAATCGTAAAATCTCTTCTCTGCGGTTTGGGCGATTCTGTCAAGAACTTCACTAATAGCAGTTTTAGCTTGAGTAACCTGTTTTTCATCGTTAAGAGATTTAGCCATATCCCAGGGTAAATCAAACACTTCGACTCTGATTCTCACCGCTCCTAATTGCAAGGCGAATCGCTCACCTATATCAGCAGATGCCGGTTTAAGGAATTGATAAATCAGAACTTTGTTTCCCTGTCCGGCGGCGCGCAATGCCAGACCAAATGCTGCGGTTGTTTTACCTTTGCCATCACCGGTATATATCTGGACAAGACCTTTTTCCAACATAGTAGTATATTAAAAAGTAAATATTGAAAAGTAAAAATTAAAAAATGGAATCTGCGGATTGTAAATCGACCAGCTGAGGTGTGTCTTGCTGTGTCTGGATTATATAGCCGCAGCCATAAACTGCTGTGTTTCAGATTCGCTGTCGGCCTGTTCGCCGGGTTTGAAGGGCAGCGGTGCAGCAAACTGCACTACAACACGCCGAGAGAACTGATTTACGTCATCGACCCGGTAAATATGGCCAGAACGGGTGAAATTTTCCATATCAAAGGCCTCTCCAGGCCGAAAACAGGGAACACTGAAGCGGGCGGTTAAATGCTGGCCAATATACGGATAGTGCTCGTTTGTGCTGTAAGTGAACGCAGCAGCGGTGCTGGAAATGTCAACCATCTGGCCCTGTGAAAGTGTTTCATTAAAGTCCTCGGCGAACCAAATAGGCCAATGATAACGAAGTCTTTGCTCTCTCCTGCGCTCGCTATTAGTATCCATCATAAACTCCTCAAAAATCGTTTATTTTACTGCTGGAAAATCGACAAATTTAACAGGCGACTTTATGAACTATTAATGGGGAAATCCTTACTGGAAATGGGTTTATGGGGCGGATGGCCGATTTTAGCTTGAAACAATGCAGTGGCCGGATTGAATTTTTTCACAGTGTTTTGTTTTTTTGCAGATATGTTCCTATAACTATTCGTTGGTTTAAGGTAAATACTGGCGAAAAAATTGATTTTATTTAGACTAAAATTGTTGCTCATATTGTCATAATAGTGGTGTTCGTTAGTTTCGGAACTAATTACACAGGCCTTAAATGCTGGAAGATAAGCTACTTGTCTGGAAACTTAAGTATGGAAACCGGGATGCGCTGCGGTGTATCTATGAAAAGTACAAAAATGACTTGCTGGCGTTAGCTATTGCTCTTTCGAATGATAAAAACCTTGCAGAAGATGCTGTGCATGATGTTTTTGTCTCTTTTGCGCAATTTGCGGGAAAACTTCAGCTGAGAAAGAGCCTAAAGAATTACCTGACAGCTTGTATCGCTAACCGTTTACGTGATTTAAATCGGGCAAAACCTCAACAATCTGTTCAAATGGACGAAGCAAAGTGTATAAGGGCTAATTCAAACACGCCAGAGCAGTTAGCTGCATCAGCAGAAGAATCACGGCGAATCAGTTATGCAATGACACGGCTCCCATACGAGCAACGCGAAGTGATAATTTTGCACCTGCATGGCGGGATGACGTTTAAGGTGATAGCCAAGTCAATGGATATTTCGATAAATACGGTTCAGAGTCGGTACCGATATGGATTGGACAAACTGCAGTTACTCTTAAATGATGAGGTAAAAAAATGAAACCTGCGGAGAATATAGAGAAATTAGTTAAGAAATTTTTTGTTAAAGAAAAATTGAGTATTGAAACAAGCGAGGAAATGGATAAAAAAATCCTTGATGATGCTTTGACGGTGTATAAGAAATCGGAAAAGAACAAACCAGCTCCAATTCAGCCGAATTTCTGGAGAACTATTATGAAAAATAGAATAACAAAATTAGCCGCTACGGCCGCAATAATCCTCATCGTTGTTCTTGGCATAACGCTTTTAGACAAATCAACAACCCCGGCCTGGGCAATTGGACAAACCGTTGAAGCATTAGAGAAAATTGAGACCCTTACCATTACAGGTGTATCTGCCTACGGCCCTGAGCAAATCCCGTTTAAATGCTGGATTAAATTTAGTGGGCAAAACGGAAAGTCACTTAATATCAGGTACGAGTGCGAGAGGGAAGTCGTTGTTGTTCGTGATAATCTGGCTTTTATGTACGGCCCAAGGTCCAACGAAGTCATGATTTTCAGCGGCCCTAAAGTCCATCAGAACCTGCAAGTCTGGTACAAAATAAGAGAATTAAGCCCCTGGATAACCGGCAAAATGCTTGATGTTCTAAAGTTGTTAACTGATGATTGGCAGGAAACGTATGAGAAGGACCCGCAGACCGGCTCGGATAGGGTAGTCGTCACCTGCAGTTACAAGCCATTAAATGCATCATTCTGGTTTGTGGTTGACTTAGAAAGTAAATTAATCATAGAAGGCAAGCATTGGTTTAATACTAATCGTGAAGGCCCGCCCAATTTACACGCTGATTCTTTTGTTTACAATCAGGAGGTCCCCGACCAAATCTTCGATTTCAAGATTCCAGGTGATGCAAAGGTTATAAATCAACGGGATTTGGAACAAGCGGATATTCTTTTCGATAAGGCCTTCAAGTTATTCGATAAGGATAAAAACTATTCCGAGGCGATTAAAATCTTCCGGCAGGTTTACGAATTTTATCCTGATCAGAACATTAGCGAAGAATCCCTTTCAATGATTGGAATATGCTACGGTGCAATGGATGATTATCAAAAGGCTATTGAGTATTTTGAAAAGGCCGTTAGTGAATATCCGAATTTGAAGGGCTGGATCGAGTCGACCTATTTTTATCTGGGTCGCGCCTATATGGAGACAGGACAGAAAGGCAAAGCTCTCGAAGCATTTAAGAATTGTCTTATAATGGGTGAAGGTATTCGAGACCCTAACGCGTTTCCGCTCAAACACGCACGTGAATCTATTGAAAAACTGGAGAGCAAAGAATAAATGTGATTTAACTTTAGTGTCTGTTTTTTGCAATCAAATACTGGTTCCACGCACAAGTTTGCAGAATTCTTTTCCGCGTTGCTCGAAATTATCGAACATATCATAGCTTGCACAGGCAGGGCTTAAAAAACAACATCGCTATCAACCACCAGCTATTTAGTAGGTATATTCCTATAATCAATTACCGTTCTAAGTTAAATACCGGAAAAAAATTGATTTTATTTAGAGTAAAATATGCCTCCTCATCGTTATATTAATGGCAATCGATTGTTCTGATATCAGGTAAACAAACTATAGATGCTCGAAGATAAATTGCTTATATGGCGATTAAAGTCCGGTAGCAAAGATGCTTTCCGCCGTATATATGAAAAGTATGAAAGTGATTTGCTTACGTTAGCTGCCAACCTTAGCGGTGAGCCAAGTGCTGCGGAAGATGTTGTACAGGATGTTTTTATCTTGTTTGTACAATCTATCGAAGATTTTCACCTGACAGGAAGTCTAAAAGGTTATTTATCAAGATGTGTAGCCAATCGATGTCGTGATTATATTCGAAAAATACAGCGTCGTAAGACGGTTGCGACCAACGAGATAGAACAAACAGTATCAAATGGGCCCGTTCAACTGGCTATACGTAGTGAAGAATTGCAGCAACTTAGCCGTGCTTTGATGGAGCTTCCATATGAACAGCGAGAGGCTATTACGTTGCGTTTGCACGGCCGTTTGAAGTTTAAGGCAATCGCGAAATTCCAGAAGGTTTCTATTAAAACAGCACAAAGCAGATATCGATATGGAATTGGTAAACTGCGGTCAATCTTAAATGGTGAGATACAGAAATGAAGGCCACAGATAACATAGAAAAGATGATTAAAAAGTTGCGTTATAAAGCCAGCACCGATGCGCACGATAGAATTCTTGGCAACGTTATGCAGGCGCTGGAAAAGAAAGATAAACAAAAACCGGCAGCAGTTCAGCCGGATATTTGGAGAATAATTATGAAAAGTCCAATTACTAAATTAACCGCCGCCACGGTGATAATAATAGCATTAGTTATATGGTTAAAAATCACGGGTCCTGTTGTTCCCGCCGCATATGCTTTGCAGGATACAATAGATGCTTATACCTCGATTAGCTCTCTGCATATAAAGAAGATTGGCCAGGGAGAAATATGGCTTGAATGTGACAGCTATGGAAATATGAGCAAAATAAGATACCATGCCGATTTCGGTGAACCGGTTGGTTCTGTGACTATTGTGGGAAGCTACGAGAAGTCAGAGGCCTGGCTGCCAAGACACAATCTGCATATTGTCGGATGCGACAATCCGTACGGAGTCCTCGGAATTGACGTCTCTCAAATCGACCCCAAAGGTCTGGTTGAAAGACTTTATCAACAGGAAGTTCTGGGTGAGATAATTCTGGATGTTAACGAACCTGTGCAGAAAGATAAGCCGATCTTAGTTACCGTGACCTATCCGGTTGGCAGTTTCTCTGAAAACTGGAAAAAAGTATTGTATATTGACCAGGCAACCAAGCTGGTTAAGAAAATTGAAAAATTTGAATTGAGAAACGAACAGTACCAACACGTCATCACAAGTGAGTTCTTCGACTATAATCAACAAATCGACCCGGCAATGTTCAGCCTCGAAGGGGAAATTCCTGCTGATGCAACAGTTTTCGATATAACAGATGTCAAAGCCGGCCTGTTGCAAGATGATATGACTGATGAAGAAGCGGCCACCGAAACAGTCCTCCAGTTTTTTGAGGCGGTCATTGCGAAAGATTTTGACTGGGCGGGTCAATTATATTTTGGAGTACCTGGTTTTTTGATTGAACAGTTGTTTATGGGTACAAATCAGCTCGAGATAACCTCGATTCAACCAGCTCAGCCGGAAACTAATCCGGATTCAAAGGCTTTCTATTGCCCTTGTAAGATACTGTCAGAATCTGGCGGACATTTTTACGAGCTCAATGCCCATATGTTGGTTAGACAAATGAGTACAGAGCTGGAACCACGCCGCTGGTCTATCGTCGGATCATTATTTTTGAGCAGTCCTCCTTCAGGCGGTGTTACAGTGTCAAAGACAGGTGCTCAGCCTGGTGCGGTAACATATTACAATCTCGAGCCGGGCCAGTTTATGAACAAATGGCTTGTTTTAGGCCCGCTGCCTTATCCGATTCAGAAAGATATTTATTTCGCCACAGAAGAAGGACAAAGAGTGGCTTTTGATACGGACTCACTTGATTTTCTTAACTTCACCCCAAAGGTAAATATTGACAATACCGAATATGAATGGGCCTTGCTGGAGTCTGAATATGATATGGTAGACCTGACCCAGCTTACCGAAGGAAACAATGACTCTCAAATTGCTTATCTCTGGGCACAGATCAAGGTGCCTGAGGACAGAGCAGGTACTCTGGGCATCGGTTCGGATGACAGCGTTAAGGTTTGGCTGAATGGTGAGTTGGTGCACGAGAACTGGACCGTTCGTAGCACAGCAATAGACAATGACCGCGTCCCTGTCGCTTTCAAAAAGGGAATGAACCAGATTGTGATTAAAGTTCAAAATAACGGCGGTGGCGACTGGGGCTTCTGCTGCAGATTACTGGACGAGTAGAAGACATAATTAATTGAGATGGAACGAAAAGACAGCCGGGCTGACTCGGCCCGGCTCTTTTTATACGCCTGATTTTAATTCTGATACTAAACGGGTAAATTCCCGGCCGCGTTGCTCGAAGTTATCGAACATATCATAACTAGCACAGGCGGGGCTTAACAAAACGACGTCACTGTTGGCTGCTATTTGGCCGGCCAGTTCGACCGCTTTGGACAGCGAGTTGACAATTTTAACTTTTGTTTTGCTTTTTGGCCAAGCGGTAATCGCATCTGCGATTTTCTGAGCAGTTTGGCCGAGCAAAATGGCGGCTTTTGCTTTTTTGGCTATCTTCCGGCCGAATTCATCAAAGGGCAGGTTCTTATCATATCCACCGGCAATTATTACCACCGACTGAAAAGCGTCCAGAGAGGCAATGGCGCTTTGCGGCGTAGTAGCTTTGGAGTCGTTATACCACTTAACGCCTTTTATCTGGCCGACTAACTCAAGTCGATACGGCAGAGCCTTAAACATCGGTAAGCTTTTTATTATTTTGCGGTCCTCGATACCAAAATGCCTCACTATTGATAAGGCAGCAGCGAGATTGGAAAGGTTTGCTCGGCCGGGCAGTGGGAAGCTATTTCTAATCTCTTCACTTACATCATCAGTCGAAAATTTAATGCAAATCCTGCCGACATCTTGTCTATATTTTTCAAACCATTCGGCTGCGATTCCGTTTTCGGCATTGAATATGGAAACCGCCGGTAATTTTCTATCCGTCTTTTGAAATTTGAATATGTTCTCCTTGGCATTACAGTAGTTATCGAATGTGCCGTAGCGGTCGAGATGGTTTGGCGTAAGATTTGTTAATAGTGCAATATGCGGGGCTTTTTGAATTTTCGCTAATTGCTCGATTTGAAAACTCGACAACTCCAGCATAACTAAATCGCTGGATTTGATTTGATCCACTACGGTCAATAACGGTTCATTTCCGATATTGCCGCTGAACCAGACGTTCTCGTATCTCGTATTTTTGAGTAGATGAGCGGTCAGCGCTGATGTTGTGCTTTTGCCGGCTGCTCCCGTTATGCCGATTATCGGTGCAGGGCACAATTCGAAAAAGATGTTTATCTGGGAGGTAATAAATTTATTGTGTTCTTGAGTAAGTTTTAGAAATTCATTATCAGGAGTAACAGCGGGATTGACTACGATAATATCGGCCTGCTTAAAATCAGCAGGGTCGTGCAAGCCGAGATGGTACTCTATCTCAGGAAATTCTTTAAGTTTTTCTATTGAATCCTGCAGTTTCTCGGCTGGTGCCAAATCCGTTATTGTAACTTTCGCACCGGCGCCAGCGGTGAATTTAGCAGCATCGACTCCACCGCCGAAGCGGCCTAAACCCATCACTAAGACTTTCTTACCTGCAAAAAACTGCTTGTCCATTATTGACGACTTGTGTCTTGTCATTCGAGGTGCGATTTGCCAGATACAAGATACATCTTCAAAGCTTGGTTTGCATCGCGTTTGCCAAGTCCACTTTCGCATCGATAACCGCCTGCTCGATGCATCTTTTCCAATCATCACCGAACTGCCCTTTATACTGCGGCTTTTCATATGCGTAGATTATCGAACGCGATGCGGAGATTAACGCCCCGGTACCATCGGCTTTGCAGAACCTGACACAGTCGGCAGCAGTTGCACCTTGTGACCCGAATCCCGGCACAAGAAACCATATCTTGTCATATTTTTGGCGCAGGGCGGTTGTAACCTCCGGTGCCGTTCCACCCACTATCATCCCTACATTACTGTAGCCGCTGCTGCTGATTCGTTCTGGTTTAAGGGCAATGTCATTGACGATTTCGGCGATTTTCTCATACATTTTTTGACCATCGGCATCGGCGAAGTCCTGAATCGCCGCTGCCCCGGGATTACTGGCCCGGACCCAGACGAAAACGCCTTTACCCTGCTTATCAGCCATATCCGCAAAGGGCACAATTGCCTCTGTGCCTGCGAAACCGTTTATAGTAATGGCATCGGGGGCAAGCGTGTCCTCCAGGCCGACGAGTTCCGGGTTCTCCAGATGAGCGGCAGCGTAAAGTTCTGCGGTGTGGCCGATATCGCCGCGTTTGACGTCCCCAATTACTTCCAGGCCTAAATCATCGGCTTCAGAAATCAACGAGTAATAACTTTCTATACCCTCCCAAAGGTATTTTTCAAAAAAGGCAATATTTATCTTCACTGCCGCTGCTATCGGGGCGATGATTCGCATCGTTTGTGTGCAAAAGTCGAAAATCGCATCCACCGCAGCAGCTGCATCAGACTCGTCGTTCATATCACGATGGCTTTTTATCGCTGCAGGAAGTCGACTGTAGACAGGGTCAAGACCCACAACCAAAGATGTTCTTTTACTCCTCACGGCCTCGCAAAGACGGTCTGCAAAATGACTTGCCATTAGTTAATGCCTTCCTTTCGTCCTAAAATAATTTTTTTTAATATATACACTAATATAACCACCCAGTTCATTTTTGGCAATTGATTTTACGAAAACGAAAAAGTATTATCGTGAAATAATCATTAGTAATCTAAAAACAACAGGCAGGTGCAGATTTGAAAATACATAAAAAGACCAAATTAAAAAAAAGGGTATATTTACTTCTGGCTGTTTTAGCCGTGGTATCGGCTGTATTAATTGTTGTTTTTACTCTGCTTTTACACAGGCCAGCTTATTATCAGCCGCTTGATTTAGCTCATAGCAAAGAGGTCAGTTTGTATCTGACAAACGAGTTACTGCCCGAGCTTTATAATGGCGCACAGCGACAAGAGCCATTCAATCTGGAAGTTACTCAAAACGGGATAAACGATATTGTTGCTCGTTTGGAATGGCCAAAGAAGTTCGGCAGCATCGAATTTTCGGCGCCGATGGTGCTTTTTTTACCAAACAGCATAATATTGATGGGAACACTGTTTCCGGATGGGTCCGAACTTGTCGTTACCATTGCAGCTGAGCCAAAACTTGATGCCGCTGGCCTCTTGAATCTACAAGTGGCAAACGTGAAAATCGGAGCAGTGGATATTACACCGCTTGCCGGATTATTAGCTGAAAGAATATATAAGCAGCAGTTCGCCACTAAGGGTATTGATACAAAGAACTTATGGGCACAAGTGATGCAGTCTCTACTGCACGGTAAGGCGTTTGAGCCGGTTTTTAAAATTGCGGACAAAAAAGTGCGGGTGGAAAAAATAATAATTGAGCAGAAAAAACTGACGGTTCGGCTGGCTCCTGTATTCGATTAAAGTGGGTTTTTGGGGTAAAAATGAGGGTGGGTGTTTAAAAATGGGGGGTCTGGGCAAGATGGGCAAGGGGAAATCACTCGAATTTTTTCGTAAAACGGCTCGAAAGGGGGCAACGGCGCTATTATACGAGCAAACGTTCAAAAATATTCAAAAACTTACAAAAACTATATATAAATATTCAATAACTACATACAAACATACAAAAACTGATACAAAACATTCAAAAATTTTGACTTGATACTGGATGCTTGATTCTGGATGCTTCCGCCTTCGCTTCCGCCGCCATCATGGGGTTATGGCGGATAGGTCTATACGAGTAAATTTTGGTGTTGTCTTTTTTATTTTCGGCCTCTTTTCAAAAATAGTCCGATGAAGCCCGCTCCGAGTAATAACAATGATGATGGTTCAGGAATCGTATAAAGAAAACCGTGATATTGTCCAGCAGTTTCATAGCAGCCGACGATATTGATGCCATCTACTCCATAGGCCTGTGTGATATCTGCGCCGGGCATATCCAAGACGGTCCAATCCGACCCATCATATAAAAAACCGTGCTTCAAGACTGAATCCCAACACTCGCCGACGATATTATTGCCGTCCATCCCATGTGCCAGTGCGTTCCACATATGCGGCATTTTCAAGTCGGTCCAAGTTGAACCGTCATAGATAAAACCGTAAGGGTTACTCAAAGAACAGTCTGGAGTAATGTAATATCCCACAATTTTGCTTCCATCTATGCCATACGCATATGTAATAACTGCTGCCGGTGCTGAGAAAGTAGTATAAGTTGAACTGTCGTAAAGAAAGCCGTAACCATTCACTACGCCAAGAACCCCGACAATATTATTTCCATCTATGCCTAGGGCACGTGTTTCCCAACGTGCATCAGGCGCATTGAGACTCGTCCAGATTGCTCCATCATAGAGAAAACCATGATTTTTTGAAGAAGCGTCTTCATAGTAGCCGACAATATTGCTTCCGTCTATACCAGAAGCATACGTGTTATATGCGCCGGGCATATCAAGGTTTGTCCACGACGAGCCATTATAGAAAAAACCGTGAGTGCCGGAGGCGTCGGCGTAGGTGCCCACGATGTTGCCCCCGTCTATTCCCGACGCTTTCGTCCAAGAGGCGCCGGGCATATCGAGTGTAGTCCAAGTGCCAGCCGTCGAGAAAGGAGCTATCTCAAGTAAAAGTGTTACAAATCCGATTGTTGAGATTACTCTTCTAATATCTCTATCCCCTTCTTTAAATTATGATAGTTCTCCCAAAAGTGTTATATTATTATACTACAATAAAGTCATAAAAGCGAGATTTTTCTACTCAAATCTCGGGGTTTTGTCATAGATAGCTAACCCCCAAGGTCAACCCGTATTCGCATAAGCTTCAACGGAACAAGCCGGTGGGCCTTCGGTTCGACACACATATCGCTGATAAAATTGGGTGTAGTGGGGCCCAAGATAAAGACACCTGATAAAGGACTTTTGAGATAGGTTCCGGATAACGACATTTCAGAATCTTCGCTTCGAGAGGCAGAACGAGCAGGTATTTGGGATTGAAAGTTGGGGATTTTTTTAATTTATTTGAACTATATATTACTATATGAGTATATAATCATATAGTTATTAAGCTCGAGGTTAATGTATGTTAAACAAACGGGAAAAAACACTATTCGAAAAGCAGGCGGAGATTGCAAAGGCGATAGCACATCCCCTTCGAATTGCAATTGTGGATTTTCTAAAGGACAAAGAGCGGTGTGTTTGTGATATAGCTGAGCACATCGGCTCGGAGCAATCGAATGTCTCAAAACACCTTTCGGTTATGGTCAAGGCAGGATTGCTGGAATACCGCAAGGAAGGGCTAAAAGTTATCTATAAACTTAGGACGCCCTGCATTATCGATTTCTTTTCGTGCACAACGGCCTGTCTGAAGCAGCAGGCGAAGGAAAACGCAAAACTTCTGAAAGTTGTCTGATTATGAGCATAAAAACTGAAAGCAAGAAACTGCTTTTAATTGTTACGGTCTTTCTGGTTCTTTACTTTTTGCCCGTCGGCATAAAACGATTCGATAATGCCGTTGCAGAGTCGCTATATTTAGTTAAGTGGTATGCAAGGGAGCACGTTTTGCTGTGCTTAGTACCGGCCTTTTTTATAGCCGGTTCGATTTCCGTTTTTGTCAGCCAGGCATCGGTGATGAAATATCTCGGCGCAAAAGCCAATAAAGTATTGGCCTACGGAGTCGCAAGCGTATCGGGGACTGTTCTGGCAGTCTGCTCGTGCACGGTGCTGCCATTGTTTGCGGGTATATATAAAATGGGGGCGGGACTGGGACCTGCAACCGCGTTTCTATATTCCGGTCCTGCAATCAACATTTTAGCAATAATCCTGACTGCCCGGATACTTGGGCTTGAGATGGGTATAGCGCGTGCTGCAGGGGCAATTGTATTTAGTATAGTAATCGGGCTATCGATGCATTTAATATATAGAAAAGAGGAAATTCAAAAGGCGGAAGCGGCCGTTACGGTTCCGGACGAGGGGAAGGGCAGGCCGTTGTGGAAGAACACCTTATATTTCGGCTCGATGGTCGGCATTCTGGTCTTTGCCAACCTTGCAAAGCCGGCTGAATCTGCCGGGGTATGGCATGCAATTTATTCGGCAAAGTGGATTGTTACCGCAGTTTTTCTTGCGGCACTGATAGTTTTCCTTTTGCTCTGGTTTGACAGGGGCGATTTGGCGGAATGGACGGGGACGACATGGGGCTTTGCCAAACAGATACTGCCGCTTCTGCTGCTGGGGGTATTAATCGCAGGATTTCTGCTCGGGCGTCCTGATAATGAAGGCATTATTCCATCGGCGTGGGTAACAAAAGCGGTCGGCGGCAATTCGATATGGGCAAATCTGTTTGCATCCGTTGCCGGCGCATTTATGTATTTCGCAACGCTGACTGAAGTTCCTATTCTGCAGGGTCTCATTGGTGCAGGTATGGGTAAGGGACCTGCACTTGCATTATTACTCGCAGGGCCGGCTTTGAGTCTACCCAGCATGCTGGTCATTCGTTCTGTTATGGGGACACAAAAAACGATTGTATTTGTCTTACTGGTCATTTTAATGGCGACAATTTCGGGAATGATTTTCGGGACATTCTTCTAAAAGAAGCGATTATGAAAAAGATTCAGATACTCGGGACGGGCTGTCCCAAGTGCAAAAAGCTGGCGGAGAATGCAGAGGCAGCAGCTAAAGAGCTTGGGATAGAATACGAAATCGAGAAAGTTACGGATATCAACGAAATTATGAAATTCGGCGTTATGATAACGCCAGCTTTGGCAGTAAATGGTCAGGTAAAAGTGTCCGGCAAAGTGCCATCAGTCGAACAATTAAAGCTGTGCCTTGGCTGTTGACACTTCGAATTGTGGGGGTGTATAGTATTGCGGAGGTTAAACCGTATAAGGAACGCTGTATATGGACCCTGCAATCTTCAAGGCGTATGATATAAGGGGCGTTTACCCCGACCAGCTCGATGAAGAGGATGCGTGGAAGATAGGCTATGCCGCTGCGCAGTTTCTGCGGTCAATGCTCAGC